>Ga0315315_10000604_pt1 | contig 30663 bp, 30 predicted proteins | sample M140m3416metaG_FD_203699 | JGI IMG/M metagenome (GOLD analysis project Ga0315315, IMG submission 203699) | Ammonia-oxidizing marine archaeal communities from Monterey Bay, California, United States - M1 40m 3416 | ecosystem: Environmental > Aquatic > Marine > Intertidal zone | place: USA... | reverse complement strand
ATCCGCGTCGGCGTCCGAATCTGCGTCGGCGTCCGAATCTGCGTCGGCGTCCGAATCCGAATCGGCGTCCGAATCTGCGTCGGCGTCCGAATCTGCGTCGGCGTCCGAATCTGCGTCGGCGTCCGAATCTGCGTCCGCGTCGGCATCAGGGCTGACTTGACTCAGCGCACTATCCTCAGACTTGTCGCTGCATGCAGCAAGGGTGAGAACGGTAAGAGTGAAGATTTTTGCTAGGTACATCTGAATTCCTCTCGATATCAAAACGCGAATGCAAGCTTAGCATCTCCGACATCTACAGTTTTTACTCCCGATAGGTTCTCACCCCATCATTGACACGGAAGATGATCTCGATATTTGGCTACTCCAACCTCGTGAGAAGCACCCATGGCTCAGCCCGCCAAATCAATACTCCTGGCCAGCCTCATCCTGACATCGGGGTGCAATGGAGAGTCTTCAAAGCCGAAAGCGACAATTGAAGAGGCTGAAGGTGACGATACTGCCAGCGATCAACCTGTCGATACGGGCTCGACACCGCAAGACACCGGGCAGGCTGAGATAGATACCGGAGACACAGCGGAGACTGGCGACACTGACGACACTGGCGATGCTGGCGACACTGGGGAGGCCCCAATTGAGCCCTTCATTCCAAACTGGCCCGAAGGCACCGATCCATTTGCTGATGCTGTGAGCGCTTTCGACCCAGGACCAGACGCAGGCTTTGGGAGCGATGACTTTCCAGACATCGTACTCGGATCGCCCGAGGGGCGTGGAACAGGCTCTGGTTCGCTTCATGTACTTTCACTCGGCGAGCTCGGTAGCATCACACTGGAGATGACGGATCTGGAGATCATTGATGGGCCGGGGCCCGATCTGATTGTCTTCGAGAATGCGTTCACTGCCTGGATAGAGACCGGTAGAGTCGAAGCATCAGTCGATGGTGTTGAGTGGTTCGGCTGGAGCTGCGATGCTGAGAATGCCGCCGAAGACTTCCCTGGCTGTGCCGGCGTCAGTGGTGTGTACGCCACGAGCGCACTGGAGGTCGACCCCACCGATCCGCTGGTGGCGGGAGGCGATGCCTTCGACCTGGCAGACCTCGGACTCTCATCTGCACGTTTTATCAGAATCACTGACTCTGGCTTCAATGCCTTTGCTTACGGTGGAGATACCGGAGGGTTCGATCTGGACGCCATCGCCGCAGCAAACTGGGCCGTCATTACATCAGAGTAAGACTCAGTACTCGACAGGCTCCGCATCTAAAAACCGCCAGAGATACCAAGTTGCGACGGTCCGATAGGGCGCCCAGCCTGCACCTATCTCTGCCACACGCTCCACGGGCAGTCGCTCACCCTCAGCATACAGTCGCTCAACTGCGCGAATGACACCGATGTCGCCGAGAGGGAAGACATCCGGCCGAAGCAGGGAAAAAATCAACACCATCTCAGCAGTCCATGGACCCACACCACGGAGCGCCACCAGCCGTCGAGTGACCTCCTTGTCGGTGTGGTCCTCCCATGACTCATCGCAGATCCATGCTCCATCGAGGGCCAGCCCCCGAATGTACTCCACCTTTCTGCCAGATAAACCCACAGCCTTGAGCGCATCGGGCTCATGAGCAAGCACCGTAGCCGGTGCGACAGTGCCGACCAGCGCCAGCAACCGCCTCCAGACAGCATCGGCTGCCTTGGCCGAGATCTGCTGGCCGACGATGGCGTGAATCATGGTCTCGAAGACATCACACTTTGAGCTCAGCGGAGGCTCTTCATGCTGATCGATAACGGCACCCATGATGGGATCGGAGCGTCTTAGGTACGCCTTTGCCTCCGACCAGTAATCAGGGATCATCACCATAATCATCTCCGTATTCGAGCTTAGCCATTCTGACTGCACCAGGGAATCGGCTTTATATCCGCAAGCACATTCAAGTAGACTACCCCCCAATCGGGGTCACTATGCGACATGTCTTATTTCTGGCTGTTTTCTGTTCAACATTGAGTGTGAGCTGCACGAGCGGCAAGACCAAAGTGGAAACAGGAACAGACAACTTGTCTGACGCTGATGCTGATGCTGACGCTGACGCTGACGCTGACGCTGATGCTGACGCTGACGCTGACGCTGATGCTGATGCTGACGCTGACGCTGACGCTGACGCTGACGCTGACGATACTGGGAGCACCGACGACACCGGGACACCGCTCGATGCATGCGCTGACGATCTGATTCCTGCAGTCAGCTGGTTCGAGGGTGATCCCGCCGGCGAGCTGGTGGGCGCAATCTCATACGCACAGACACACGTGATCGGTCGAGACGAGGCACGCTGGGCTCCGCCACTCATCGAGCAACGCGGAGCACTCCTTCTCTTCGAGACCGAGAGCATCGCAGATGACGGGGACGTCCGAGTCGCTGCCTGGGACGGTGACTCACTCCTCGGTGTGCTGACGATGACACCGCCCTCTCAGCTACCGAAACCGCTCGAGCAGGACCTGACCGATGTTCCCCTTGACCAGTGGTCCGAGAGTGCCTGGAGCACGATGCTCCCTTGGACCTGGGTCAACGAAGGTGTCGAACTCAAGATAGGCCACGAGGATGAGGCCGGCCTCAAGGTCCACTCACATACACTCAGCAACCTCGGCGCACCTCAGCGCTTCACCGTCTCACGCTCCAAGATGGTCCTGTTTGGAGAACCAGACAAGTCGACCCATACAGTGGCCGCTGAACGGGTCGCTCAAGACTTCTTCGCTTCATACCCATCCTCCGACATGCACTGGGTCGACTCTGCCCCGTGGCGTCTTGACGAGATCGTCGTCAACACCCCAGATGGCCCCACCGCAGTCAGCTCCGAGGGTGAGCGTACAGCCATCACCTCAGATCCAGACCGGTGGCACATCATCAAGCACCAGTTCGCGATTCGCATGAGCCTGGCCAACACTGGACGTGGGCTCTCACAGACAGATGGGGGAGACTCCTCGCCCTACTCATTCGGAACCTCCATTGGCTCCGGCTGGGTCATGAATGACGATGGCTCATACTCCGATCTGGACAACGCACCCTACGCTGCCGGCTGGACAGGCTGGACCGCAATGTGGCTCGGCGAGTGCGCCAACGTCTTCATTCATGAGGTGGGGCACTCTGCAACGCTATACCACTTCACGGCCGGTACAGCTGCATCGTGGGGCATCGGCGCTGAGTACCCTTCAGATGGCACCAACCTCGCCACACACCCGTGGGGCTTCGACACCACTCGAGAGCGCTTCAAGACCTGGTATCGCGTCGATGGCAGTGGTCCCGTTGAGATGGAGGGAGGTGCATGGCAAGGCAAGCGTGACCCAATGAACGGGGGCGAGGGCCCCAATGCGACCAGCTGCTTCCCTCAGTACACCAGCTACCACGCTTGGAAGGTCCAGAACTGGTCTCAGAGCAGTACGACCATTCGCTCCGTTGATGACACTCCCGGCATCTACACATGGAACCCAGAGACCCGGTCATACGATCCGACGGCCCCGCTGGAGGCCGGCAGTATGGAGGCAACTCATGTGGGCGTGCCGGTCGTGACCCTCATCGGCGCATTCGGCAGAGACGCTGATGAGGCCCGTATCTACCCGCCAATTCACTGGGCATCCGGCAACGCCTTCGCGTATCCAGATGCCACGACATCTGACCTCGGGGTTCCCTACGAGGGGGCTTCCCACTACCTCAAGGTTGAGTTTGCAGACGGTACAAGCGAGCGCATGGTGGTGGCAGCACCCACAGTTGGCGACACTGACACCGGCATCTACCTCTTCAGCGTGAACATCCCCACCGCTCGTGAACCCGTGGCAGCATCTCTGTACAGAACCCTCGCCGCGTACCCAGACATGGACTTAACGACGCCCTCTTTGATGCACTCCATCGCCATCGATGCGCCAGCGGAGGAGGTGCCAGAGCCCGTAAAGGTCGGACGTGGCTTCCTGGCCAACGGGGCCCTAAACCTCAGCGAGCTGTGCGAAGAGGAATACAACTGTGATGAGCGCGCGGCGGTCAGCATGTGGCGCTGGAGCGATGTCGATCTGTATTTCTCTGACCCCAGCGATGAGGTCTCAGACCCCACAGTCTGCAGCGAAGCAGACGGTTACTCATCGCTCAGTGTTCCGATTACCAGCGACACGGGAGAGACGGCCACCTTGGTTGTCCATGCACAGCGAGTACTTCAGGCAGATGGCCACAGCTGGGCTGGCCCGCTCAACGACACCACCCGCTGGTTCGACAGGCCAAACCTCAAGCAAGGTCTCCGAGTCTGGGTTCCCTACGCTGAGAACGCTGACCTACCGCCAGGCCAGTGGACGAACACCGCAGACTATGCGCTGACGGCCAGGGCTGACGGTGAAGACAGGGCCACAGTCCCAATCAAGATCAGCATTCGCACCTACTCGCCAGAGAATATCAACCTGGCCGAGGCGCCCTATGACGGGCCCTCCTACACCGCAGCGGCCGACTCTTCGTCCTACTTTGTTCTGGAAGACAGCAACATTGGTCCGACCGCCGGAGTGTGGTGGGGCAACAGCGATGCCACCGCACTCAGCGTGCCCATCGTTGACGACGACACTGCTGAACTCACAACGTTGAACGTAAACGCCTGGAAGCGCTCCTGCTCACTCGGCTGGTCAACCTGGTGGAACCTCAACAGTGCCCAGGTAGCAGACTCGAGCTGCGAACAGTGGGTGTACATGGAGCTCGGTGACAACACACACCTGGAGTCAGGCCACAGCTATCGAAGTCCGCCGTCGAGTCCGGTGGTCATCCGTGCCATGGGCTGGCACAGCGGCGGAGAGCTTGGCCGCGATGCATTCACCTTCACGCATACTGCCCCATAGGCCAGCCACGTCCTCGGGTAAAAAACCCTGAAGTATGGGGGACTGGGTCCGATAGCCCAGTCATGAACACAGCATCTCAACAGTATGCCCAACACAGACTCAATATCGGCTGCGGTCGTGACATCCAGGCTGGCTTTCTCAACGTCGACCGGATGCCACTGCCCGGTGTAGACATCGAGTTTGACCTCGAAAATTGTGACACTGCTCGCCTACCTCTCGCTGACAATTCAGTCCGAGAGATCCGCCTTCACCACGTGATCGAGCACATCAAGAATCCGCTGGCCCTCATGCAAGAACTGTATCGTGTGGCTGCGAACCACTGTAAGTGCACCATTCACGTGCCCCACGGTGCCTCAGATGACGCATGGGCGGATCCGACCCACGTCAGGCCATACTTCGCAGGCTCCTTTGGCTACTTCTCTCAGCCCCACTACTGGCGGGCAGACTACGGCTACCGCGGTGACTGGCAACCGGTGAGGGTCGATCTCCAGGTGCCTCATGAGCGCTTCTCCAACATGGACGGTCCCAGGCTACTGCACGCTGTCCGTCATGAGCGAAATGTCGTGTCAGAGATTCGCGCAGAGATGCGTGCCATCAAGCCAGGTCGCGCACCCATACGCTCAAATCAAATGGCACCCGAGGTGAAGGTCAACCTGGTTTAGGCAACTGCGGCTACAATACGGCAGTGACGACCCTGACCCCCACAGTCTTGGTGCTCGGCCTACTCAGCTGTGCAGACAAACCTGACTCCGACGCGAGCCCGCGAGACACGGGCAGCGCAAGCCCTCAAGCCGATACCGGCAATGGGGATGAGGATGGGGATGGGGACGGCGTCTCCCACCCCGCACTCGGTCCCGTTCAGGTCTGTACGGCCCCACAGCCAGAGCCGACATGGACAGAGGTCGGAACGCTTCTCGGGCTCATCGGCAGGCCAGACGATGGCCGCGTCACCGGGGAGGCCACCTACATGGCCATCGATGACTTCGATGGCGACGGCGACCTTGATGTCCTGACCTCAGTCTTTGGCCACACAATGCCGGATGAGCCCGCAGACCCTGCACGAGTCTTCTACTGGGACGGCAGCGCCTTCAACCACGTCGAGATTCCATACTTTGAGTCCGCCTGGCACCCCACCTTGGGTGACGTCGACAATGATGGCGACCGGGACATCCTCACGCCAGGCTCGCCCACCTGGCTCCGCAATGTAGATGGCGAGTTCGAGAACGAAGACTGGACATGCCTTGAGGTGGCCCGTCTGATGTTCATCCGTGAATTCGAGCCACACGACATCAACGGTGATGGTCTGCTCGATCTGTTTGCCCTCGGCTCTCACCCTGAGTCCGACCCTGAGCTCGGTCAGGACTTCATTCTCTGGGGCACCGATGACAACCAGTTCAGTGTAGACCACAGCGCCATGCCGATCCTCCCCACTCCAGGCACGGGCTTCGATGCCCTCTGGCTGGACTGGGAGGGCGATGGACCTCAAGAGATCTTTGTGGCGAATGATCGCGGCAGCACCTTGGCACCAAACTCACTGTGGTCCTGGAACGGAAGCGGCTTCACAGACATCTCCGCCCCAATAAGCGCCAACCTCGGTCACGATGCCATGGGTGCTGATGCAGCAGACTTCAACGGTGACGGTGTTCCCGATCTCTACATCAGCGCCACAAATCAGAATGTCCTCTTGCTGAGCCAGCCAGATGGAACACTTGCGGATGAAGCGCTCACACTCGATGCGGATCCCGTGCGGCACTCCACCGCACCCATCAGAATGGGCTGGTCTGGCTTGTTTGTGGACTACGACAACGACGGCCAGACCGATCTGTTTACCACTCAGGGCGACTGGTGGGACACACCGGGTGAGCGGCCACTATCGACCATCAACCTCCTGGGCTTCAACGGCGAAAAGTTCGATGATGTGAGCGCACAAGCGGGCGTCACTGCAGAGGGCTCATTTCGTGGTGCTGTGACCGTAGACTTCAACGACGATGGTCTCCAAGACTTCCTCGTGTCATCGCTGTACGGCGATCATCTCTTGTTCCTGTCCGAGGGTTGTACCGCACAGAACTGGCTGTCATTCACCGGTACTGCAGGTATTCGGGTCCAGGTCACAGCTAACGGGCAGGTCTGGACAGACTGGATCATGTCGAGCTCCGGCTTTGGCGCTCACACACTCCCGCTCGCTCACATCGGGCTCGGAACCCTGAGTCATGTGGATCGTATCGAAGCGGTACTGCCCAGCGGTGAGATCTGGGCCATCGATGGTCCCATCGCTACACGCAGGACCGTCAACATCACCCCCTAAAGATGCTGCCCGCATACGGGTTTACTCCGCTCAGAATCCCCACTATTGTGAAAGCATGTTCAACCGGCGCGAATTCGGACTCCTAGCATCAGGTCTTGTGCTGCCTCGTCGCCTGCTGGCGGGAGCACCCCGAGCCAAGTCCACACCTGGCACTGAGCGAAAGTTTCTGTTCGTGTTCAATGACGGCGGCTGGGACACCGGACATGTCTTTACCCCGTACTGGTCCATCGACGGCGCCTTCACCGAGGAGGCTGCAGCACCCAGCACCGCCAACGGCATCAATTTTGTGGACCACCCTGAGCGACCGTCAGTGCGTCAGTTCTTCGAGACCTGGGGACCTCAGACAGCGCTGATCAATGGAATGGAGGTTCAGTCTGTCACCCATCAGCGCTGTCGCGAGCTTGTCCTGACTGGGCAAGGTGCGCTGGCCGATGACTGGGCATCTCTGTTGGCTGGAAAGTCCGTCAACGACCTCCTCCTGCCTCATGTAGTGGTCGATGGACCGGCATTCTCGAGCCGCTATACCAGCGGAGTTGTTCGGGTGGGTGATGCAGGCCAGCTTCCCGCACTGCTGAGTGGTGATGCACTGCGACAGTCTGCAGTCAGCCTCGACCTCCTCACTGAGTCCGCAGAACTCAAGGCAGACCAGTTCGTTGCTCAGCGTGCATCGGCACGAGGCGATGACTTTGGCGCCTCTTATTCGCAAGCGCTCGAGCGTATTGAAGACCTGCGAGCCTGGGACGATCTGGACCTCTCTGTTGACGACCTGGACTGTGAGCGTGATCTCGTCAGGGATGCAGCACTCGCATTCGATCTGTTCGAGCTGGGGCTGAGCAGAACCGCAATGCTTCGATACAGAGGGTGGTGCGCCGAGGGCTGGGACACCCACCAAGGACTCGAGAAACAGTCAAAGAACTTTGGCGACCTCTTCGACTACCTCAACACCATCATGGCAGAGCTCGCCGGGAGGGTCAGTCACACCGGCAACCCGCTGTCAGACGAGGTCACCATCGTCATCTTCAGCGAGATGGGGCGCGAGCCCCGCCTGAACTCCTGGGGCGGCCGTGATCACTGGACCTTCACTTCAGCACTCCTCGTAGGCTCAGGTATCCAGGGGGGGCAGACCATCGGTGCACTCGATGAGTACGGCCAAGGCCAGGCCATCGACCTCGGCACCGGCGCCCTCAGCGCCACCGGCACAAGCCTCCTTCCTGAGCATCTCGGTGCCACGCTCCTCAAGCTCGGAGATGTAGATCCATCAGAGTTCCTCGACGCGCCACAGAGCATCGACGCGGTGCTGTCTTGATCATCCTCCTCTCACTGCTCGCATGTGGAGATCATGAGACCGCTGAGTCCACCACGGACCAAGACACAGGACCAGCGGAGACAGTCCGCTGCGACGCGTCCTGGGATGCCTGGGCGAGCGGCTTTTTTACGACCTACTGCGGTGCCTGTCACTCCCAGAGCAGCCCAGATCGCTACGGCGCACCCGACGGCATCGACTTTGACACCATCGAGATGGTTCAGGCTTGGTCTGGCCGAATACATGAGCGCGTGCTGATTGATGAGACCATGCCCATGGGTGGCGGTGTGCCGAGCGATGCACTCGATCGCCTCGCTGTCTGGATGGACTGCCAGGCGGTGCAGCCATGATCTGGTTCTTGCTTGCCTGCACGGGACCGGACGTGTCCAGCGCTGACGCTGAAGCACAGCACCAAGCCCATGAGGACACATCCAGCCCAGCACTGCCAGACATCGAGCAGGCTGCAGCACAACCAACGATGACGGCCGACGAGGTCGCCAGGACAATTGAGCTCGCTCTGTCCAGCCCGCCAGACCCCGATGAGATCATCGAGGCCTATCTCTGGCTGATGAGTCAGGGAGACGATGTCTGCCCAGGCGACGAACACAACATCACTGACCTCTGGCTCTACGGCTGCGAAGCGCTCACTGGATACAGCTACGCCGGCGTGACGGACTGGCTCGATACGCCCTTCGATGAAGGGGGCATGTCAGGCTCAGTCATGGGTATCGCGGGTGACTTCTGGATCGACACGCCACAGGGCGATCAGCTCGAGGCTGGTGGCCACAGCATCAAGGCCTTCAACCCGTCACTCTTGGTAACCGAGATTGTAGGAAGCTTCAGATGGAGCGGCGGCAGCGACTGGCTAGCGAGCGGCTACAGCGGCAACCTCACTCAGGAATATGTGGTGGGGGCATATGTGGCGTTTCGGGGTGCAGCCAACATCAACGGAGTCCACATCGCCGGGCATGAGCTCACCTTCCCAGAGGGCTGTAACGGCCACCCTGTCGGCGGAGTCTCGCTCCGTGATCCGAGCGGCGGATGGTACCGGCTAGACTTTGATGTCTGTGACAGCTGCACTGAGGTCGTCTTTGAAGGCACCCCCGTGGGCGAAGCCTGCGTCGACTTCGGCAACTACATCGAGATCATCAAGGGGAGGCTGTAGTGCTGATTCTGTTGATGCTCTCCTGCTCGATTCCCGCAGAGTATGCGGATCTCCCTGGCCCAGAAAGAGCTGACACAGGCTCAACCGCCGTCAGCACAGCCAAGGCCTTCGATCACGCATGGCTTCGTCGCGTCAGCATGGATCTGCGGGGCATCCCCCCAACGATGTCCGACCTTGAGACGCTCGCCGCGGATCCCGAGAGTTGGGGATCCCTTCGAGACGAATACCTCCAAGACCACAGACTGAACGATCGCATGGTTCACCTGCTCGGAGAGCGGTGGCACACCCGGGTCGATGTCTTCGATATTGAGGTCTACGACTACGGCTTACCCGGCGAACTCGAGTACACCTTCGAGCGTGCTGTGGGCGAGGAACCGCTCCGAATCATGAGCCGAGTCATCACGGAAGACCTTCCATGGACCGAGGTTGTGCTGGCAGACTGGACGATGGCCAACGACACCCTAGCCTCGGTGTGGCCCCTCACCTACCCTGAGGGTCAGACCGGCTGGCAGGTCGCTCAATACACCGATCAGCGACCGGGGGTTGGCGTCTTGGCGACCAACGGGCTGTGGTGGCGGTACACCACCGACAATTCAAACATGAACCGCCGGCGCGCAGCAGCCATCTCCAGGCTCTTGCTCTGCGAAGACTATCTTGTCCGACCTGTTGCCTTCTCAGAGGCGGACACCACATCAGACACCACCGCAGACGCAGTCCGTAACGACCCCTACTGCCTGGCCTGTCACGCATCACTCGATCCGGTGGCGGCATCACTCTTCGGCTTCTGGTGGCTCAGTCTCTACTCCGAGATCGAGGAGACCACCTACCACCCTGAGCGAGAGGCCTTGTGGGAGCAATACCTCGGCGTGGAGCCTGCATGGTTCGGCACGCCAATCAGCGGACTCCCAGACCTCGGCGTCTCCATCGCGAAGGACAGTCGGTTCTACACCTGCGCCGTACAGAGCTTCGCCGAGCCCCTCTGGCGTCGACCAGTCACCGCTGAAGATGCCGCAGAGCTCGAGTCAATCCGGGCTGAATTTCTCGGGTCTGGACTCAAGGTCAAGAAAATCTTGAAGAGAATCACAGAGACCGACGCCTACCGCACCGATACCCCTCGCATGGTGACTCACGACCAGCTGGGCAGCGCCCTGAAGGAGATCACGGGCTTTGAGTGGACGTTTGAGGGATTCAATGAGCTCGACTCTGACACCACCGGTTATCGCCTGCTGCTCGGCGGCGTCGACGGTGTCGTGATCCGAAAGCCTCAGCTCACACCTGGCTTCACCTGGGCACTGGTCGTCAAGCGCGCGGCAGAAGCCGCAGCCTCAACGGTGGTCAAGCGAGAACTATTGGACGGCGGCGAGCGGATCTTTCTCAATCATGTCGACGAGGACAGCAGACCCGGCGACACCGCATTCAACGCCGAACTGAGCGAGCTCCACATGCGCCTCTACAGTGCAGAGGCCAGTCCAGAGTGGACTGCAGACATCGAGTCACTGTGGAGCGACATCGAGACCAGTGAGGGTGCTGCAGCAGCATGGCAGGCCGTGACCTCAGTGCTGCTCCGCGACCCTGCTTTTTTAAGCTTCTGAAGTAGATTATGAGCCAGAGTCAGCCGATAGCGGCTGTCGTGACAGCAACAGCAGCCAGGTACCCACAATGAAGAGGCCTCCTGCTTCACGGACCTCTTCAGAGGCCAGGCTGTTCATCGACCAACCCATCGTGATGCCCGACAAGTCAGCGCCTGAGGATCCCGTGACCCCCAAAAGCACCGCCCCGACAAGCGCAGCCACACCCGCGACTCGTGCACCCATCAGCGGTAGACGACCGAGGTGCCATGCCACACATCCCGCAATGGCCGTGCAGTAGATACTCAGCCAGAGAATGGGGTCAGGATCATTGAGCTGCACCACAGCGCTCAGCACGAAAACGACAACGAGTATTGCATTGAGCCGGGTCATGACACCGAGTCCAGAGTGAATTCATGCAGCGCTGAGCGTGCGACGGCTCGCCGTCCAAGCTTAGCCTATCCGCTGCTCTCGGAGGCCGGTTAGGCTCGACATATGTACGCACAGATAGACCTCAGCGTGATCTTTCCCTGGGTAGCTGGGACACTCGCTGCGGTGGTCGCACTTGTCGCGGCAGAGCACAGCAAAAGTGCACCGTGGCGAGCCGTGCTCAAGACAACGGCCGCACTCGGGTTTGTTGGACTCGCGGTCACACACGGCCAGGTCGAGACAGGTTTTGGGCTCTGGATACTCATTGGCTTGCTGCTGTCACTCACTGGAGACGTCTGTCTGCTGCCTCGGGGGGCTGGACGCAGCTTCTTGGCGGGTATCGGTGCCTTCTTGCTCGCACACCTCGCCTATCTGGGCGCATTCCTTCATATAGGCGTCGACTTCAGCTGGCTCATTGGCTCTGTTGTCCTGCTCGGACCCATCGGTTGGGCCATTCATCGATGGCTCAGCCCCGATGTATCTGAGAAGCTTCGTCTCCCTGTGCTCATCTACATTGTGGTCATCATCGCCATGGTGGCGGGCTCCATCGGGGCATGGGGACGGGATCAGACGCTCTACCTGCTCCCCATTACAGCCGGACTGTTCATGCTGTCCGACGTGGGCGTCGCGATGACGCGATTCAAGTCCGCAGGTATCTCGACTAAGATCTGGGCAAGCCCGACCTACTTTGTAGCTCAGTTGATGTTCGCCGCGCACACCCTGATGGGTCTCTGACGGGAGCGCTACTACTCTCCAACATCAGCTTCAGAGTCATAATACTGAGAGCCATCGTCCTGAGGTACCGACTCACAGACATAGACCTCGTTGCAGGTCTGGATTCCATACCCATAGACCCACCGGTCACAGGACATGGAGTCGAGCTGACTCAGGCAGGTCTCAGCGGCATCGCTGTCGAAGTGGCACTCGGGCCGCTCTAAGAAACCATCGAGTCTGCCCTCAATGCTCGTCGCACACTGGACTTCCGTTCCAAAGGCTGCGTCGAGTACACCGGGTACACACTCCTCCATTCGCTCGCACAGCGCCGCACCATACTGACCGTTGAATTGTCGACCGGCATCGCCGCATCCGACACCGAGGGCTAAGACCAATACTCTGAGCTGTTTCTGGGGCTTCATCGAGTCCTCCTCCAAGCTTGTACGCCTTAGCGCGTCATTCACTCAATCTTAGATTCCATGACGCGCACTCACCAGCACAATGACGAACGAGAACGCAACGCTGCAGGCGTACTGCTGGGCGCAATGCCCACCTCAGAAGGACGGGTCCTCGTCGTCGACGACGCCTCTGGGCTGGTTCAAGACGCCCTCGCGGAGCGCGGCTGTGCGGTCGAGCTCTGGCAGCGGGTTCAGAACAGTAGATGTCCTGGAACGGCCTGGCCGGAGTGTGAAGAAGTCGATGCCGCGACCATACGCCTGACCAAAGACAAGACCGCTTTTGTCATGGCGCTGCATGCCATCGCGAGCAAGCTCAAGACCGGCGGCGAGATCTGGGTCTACGGCGCCAACGATGAAGGAATCAAGAGCAGTCCCAAGCGACTCAGCATCATCTTTGATGACGTCGTCACGGTCGATAGTCGCAGACACTGTCGCATCCTGAGAGCCACCCGACCTGAAGCCATCGAGGACCTCAAGGCCACGCTCGGAGCCTGGGCCCGAGAGACCGTCCTCGAGTTTGAGGATGGTCCCGTAGAGCAGGTGAGCTTTCCCGGTGTGTTCGCAAAGGGAAGACTAGACCCTGGCACCAAGCTCCTGCTGGACTCGATCCCTGCCCCTGAACCTGGAACACAGGTGCTCGACTACGCTGCTGGATCCGGCGTGATTGCGCTGGGTCTGAGTAGAGCCCAGTCTGGCTTAGACATCACGGTCGCTGATGCGGATGCGGTGAGCATCGAAGCCGCAAGACAGAATCTGCCCCACGCCAGCGCAGTCGTTGTGAGCAGACTGACCGATCTCCCCGACACCTCAGCCTTCGACCTCATCGTCGCCAACCCGCCGTACCACGATGGAAAGGCGCGCAGCGAAGAGGTGGTCCGGGCACTCATCCAAGATGCGCCAACCAGGATGGCCCCGGGAGCCGAGCTATGGGTCGTCCTTCAGCGCCAAGTGTCTGTAGTGAAGCTACTCAACACCAGCTTAAGTGACGCCAAATGTGTCGCTGAAAATCGACGATATCGGGTCTGGAAGGCCACAAATCCAGCAGTTTGATTCGCCCACTAAAAGTTGCGTATAATCCAAATACAAAGCCAATTTAAGCATTCCTATTGCAAGGCTGGCTTCAAGCTATAGACTCACTCTATTCTCGCCCACATCAGAGGCTGTTCAGATGAATCTCTCGACCCCCGCAGCTATCGCCGCACTTCTCTTCTCCACAGCTGCAGCAGCCGATATCGAGGCAGGGGCACACGCGGGCTACACCTCGATGGGTATGGACGGTGCTGATGAGGCCTTCACTGGCCCCGCCTTTGGAGCCCGCGTCGGCATGGGCGTTGGCCTCGGCCTGACCCCAGAGATCAACGTCACACGCTACTCCGGAACCATGTCAGTGGGTGACTTAGAGACCTCGTTCACTCAGCTTCAGACTGGCTTCGGCGCACGCTTCTACATCGGTGACTTCTTCCTCAGACCGTTCGCGAGCGGCCACCTCACCTACGCCATGGAGGGTGAGACCAGCTTCGACGTGGCGGGTCAGTCCAAAAGCAGCGCGGTTCCCGGCACATCTGGCATGGGCTTTGACTTTGGTGGCGGACTCCAGCTCAAATTTCTGGACCTGATCTACACCGAGCTTCAAGGCACCTACTCCAGAACATTAAATGATGCTGCAATCAGCAACATCTACGCTGGCCTCGGCGCCGGTGTGAAACTCTAAGCGCCCACCCGGAGCGACCCATGAGCCATTTTCTCATCCCACTTCTCTGTACACTCTCTCTCAGCACAGCAGCACACGCCGACACGTGGGAGGCCGGTGCCCATCTGGGCTTCAACTCTCTGAGCCTCGGCACTGTGTCCACAACCGGGCTGGGCTTTGGACTTCGCGGCGGTCTGCGCATGAAGGGTGGCTTCACGCCTGAGGCGACCATCCTCTCTCACCACTTCGACAACGGAAACCAAGTCGCTCTCGGTGCAGGTGCTCGCTACTACTTTGTCCGCAAGCGCGAAGACATTCAGCCCTTCGGCTTGGCTCACATTCAGCTACAGACGAAGACGCCTTCTGCAGTCGGACTCGCAGCAGGTGGCGGTGCTCAGTACAAGATCGACAAGCAGTTCTACGTTGAAGGACTGACCACCTACCACCTGTCGCTCGGCGACGCGGCGAACATCTTCTATGTGGGCGCCGGTGGCGGGATGAAATTTTAGACTCCCCCCTTCCAAACAACAACCAGTCGGAAACGACTAACAGGAAACAACAATGAAACTATTTACAACAACAATCATGCTTCTATGCAGCAGTGCTGCATTCGCCGGAACTGAAGCCGGTATCCTCACGGGCTACAGCTCCCTAAAGGGCAGCGAGGACGGCTCTGAGTCCGTCGGCGGAATCGGCTTCGGTCTTCGTGGTGGCTCGAGAATGGACTCCGGCCTGACCATCGATGCGCAGTTCATGCGCTACGGCGGCAGCAAGACCATGGATCTGATGGGTGCTGAGGTCGACATCGGAATGAACCAGATGGTGATGGGAGTTGGCACCCGCTACTACCTCGGTGATGGCAACATCACTCCGTTTGTGTCTGCACACCTCAACTACCACCTGGAAGCAAAGGCTGAAGCCATGGGCATCTCTGCTTCCGTCCCCGAATCGAGCGGTATCGGTGCAGACGCTGGTGCTGGCGCTCAGATGAGCCTCGGTGACATGCTCTACGCTGAAGCGGTCGCCAGCTACGCAATGCAGCTGACAGGTACGGTCAAGGTCAACTCACTCCTCGCAGGTGTGGGTATTGGCGCGAAGTTCTAAGACTGACTGCCATGAATGCAGAGGCGGCCCTCGGGTCGCCTCTCTTTTTTTATCGCCTACAAATGTTGTTCCACAGCGACAACCCGCAGGGATAGTCTGTACTCATGAAGACGCCGCTCAGTCTCGCCTGCTTGCTTGCTGCATGTGTACCAGCAAAGTACGCCGATGAGGCCACTGCACCCCCACGGGATACCGCTACAGAGATGGCGCCAGCAGTAGAGCCTGAGCTCACTCTGGGCGTACCCTCAGCCTGCACCGACCCCCTCCCTGAGCCCTCTTTTGTTGAGCAGGGTCTCGATCTCGGTGTCGACACCGATGAGTTCTCAGAGGAAGCCCCAGACGGTCACGTCGATGGGCCCTCAATCGCTGTAGGTGATGTAAATCAAGACGGCCTGCTCGAGCTCGCAGTGCTCAGAATGGAGAACGGTGACAGTCACGTCTACGGTGGTGAGCCTGGTGGCTTCAGGGCCTTACCGGGAGAGCTATACCCAGGACGGGCTGGACTCTTTGCAGACATGGATGGAGACAATGACCTCGACCTGCTGGTCGGAGGGGTTGTCCCCTACACGCTGGAGGTGACCTCCGGCCTGAACTGGCGGCACGAATCCTGGCCAGCACTCGACCCGCCAGAAGAGTCAGAGACCCGCAGCACGGTGCATGATCTCAGCCTCGCTGACTTCGACGGTGATGGCATCGACGATCTCTACGTGGTCAGAACAGCGGTGCCATTTGGTGACGGTGTCGCAAGAAATGACCGGCTCTTGAGACTCGATCCGGATGGGCTCGAGGTCGTTCGAGATGCCATCCCGAGTGAGGTCGGACTGAGACACGGCTTTGACTCCGTGACCTTCGATGAAGACAACGATGGCGATGCCGACGTCTACTTGGCCCATGACCATGGCGCCACGGTGGGCGCGAGCACCCTGCTTCACAATGAAGGCGGGACCTTCGTCGATGCCGGAGACTCTTGCTTCTGCTCACTACAGGTGAGCGCCAAGGGCGTCGACATCACCGACTTAAATCGCGACGGCAGACCTGATCTGTTCATCACAGGCGCGCCCCTGAATCACTTGCTGTCTCAGACTGAAGGAGGCTGGCTCGACATCTCGGATACGTCTGGAGTCAGAGATGGTGTGAGTCATGCTGCTGGCTGGGGCGGCGTGTTTCTCGACGTCGACAATGATGGACACAAGGACATTCTCCTCGTTCAAGGGGACCGCTGGAACCCAGGAGAGGTCATCCTCCCCGATGGAACCGAGGCACGCTTTGACGAGCCCATTCATCTCATGCGACAGGACGACGGCACCTTCACCGACATCGCAGAGTCGCTCAACCTCAGTGCGCTGGGCTCATTCCGATCGGTGCTTGCCACTGATCTCAACAGCGACGGCATAGAAGATCTGATCATCACTCAAGTCGCAGAGCGGACCCTGGTCTATCTCTCTGAGGGGTGTACATCGGCCAACTGGATCGCGGTGGACGCCCCAGTTGGCAGCAAGGTATCCGTCACATCGGCCTCCGGAACCCAGACCGACTGGGCCAGGGTAGGTCGAGGCTATCAATCCACGGCTCGCGTACCCCTGCACTTCGGGCTCGGAACAGACCCAGAAGTCAGCGCCATCAACATTACCCTTGCTGACGGTGAGCGCTTTGAGTTCGCTGGCCCCTACGAGCCCCGACAGACCATCTCCATCTCGCGCTGAGCTAGTGCTCGATGGCCGGTAGATATGGGAAGACCTGGAGCTCCTTGGAGACCACATCTCCCGCCTCGCTGGTGATGGTCATTCTCATGGTGGTCGCCTCATTGAGAAAGGCTGCTGTTCCAGGATCGATTCGTCCCAGGTAGGCATACATACCGATCACCTGGCCGGCACACTCTCCATTCTCAGGATCTGGGCTGAGCTGCAGGCGATAGACCTGGTCACTCACCGCCAAGCCATCAGCCTCCGGAATGACCTCAAACTGAATGGCAGCGACGGGTGTTGTGTTCTGAATCCGGACGCTTCCCAGGATGTGATGACCATCCTGAGTACCGTGAATCACCTCGACCGTGTCTCCATCATCGAGCAACTCAAACTCGGTCTCACCCGTACCAATCTGAAAGTCCAGTGCATCCTCGAGACACGGGTCTCTCGGCGTGTCGACACCGCCAGTGTCACCAGTCTCTCCAGCACTGCGCTCGACATCCTTGCTGCCACAACCCCAGAGCAGGGTCAGAGCGGAGAGGACAGTCAGGTACACGGCTCGAGTCATAGTTCTATCTTAGCGGGGGCTCAGCACAGGTCCAGTCAAGCCTGACAAGAGCTCACCTAAGCGCCGTTCTGAGGGGTGAGTACTCAGCGCTGCTCCGAGGGCGGTGTGCGGATGATGAGCATTCGAATTTCGGACATGTCCTCCATGGCGTACTTGAGTCCTTCACGGCCGAGTCCGCTCTCTTTGACTCCGCCATACGGCATGTGATCAACACGCCAGCTTGGAATGTCGCCGATGACCACGCCGCCCACTTCCAGCTCATCCCAGGCCCGCTGAACCTTGTAGATGTCACGGGTGAAGACGCCGGCCTGAAGCCCGAAGTCCGAGTCGTTGACCTGGTCGATCGCCTCCTGAAAACTACTGAAGGTTGAGAGCACAGCGACCGGCCCAAAGGCCTCCTTGCAGACAAGCTTGGCCGTCCGAGGGACATCTTTTAGCAGGGTCGCCTCGAGCATCGCTCCAACCCGGGTGCCACCGCAGAGGACTCGACCGCCAGACGCACATGCCTCGTCAATCCAGTCCGCCAGCCGTTCAGCCTCGCTCTCCGAGATCATCGGTCCGATGAACACCTCGGGATCCTTGGGATCGCCGGATTTTAGTCGTCTTGTCGACTCTACAAGCTTGGCCTCAAACACCTCTGCTACATCCTCATGGACAAGGATTCGCTGGACACCGACACAACTCTGACCAGACTGGTAGAACGCACCAATTGTGATTCGCTCCACGGCATCGTCCAGATCTGTATCAGCGTCGACAATCACAGCAGCATTGCCGCCCAGCTCGAGCACGACCTTCTTCTTGCCAGCCTGTGACTTGAGGGTCCAGCCGACGTCTTGGGAGCCTGTGAAGCTGAGCAGCTTGAGACGGGGATCTGTCGTAAAGAGCGCTGCTCCATCCCGCCGACACGGCAAGATCGAGAAGGCCCCCTCAGGCAAGTCAGTCTCAGCCAGAATCTCACCGATCATCAGGGCACCGATCGGAGTGAGACTCGCAGGCTTGAGCACAAAGGGACAGCCAATCGCAATTGCTGGTGCCACCTTGTGGGCCACCAGGTTGAGCGGGAAATTGAAGGGTGAGATGAAGCTCACAGGTCCAATGGGCACCCGCTTCCACATGCCTTGGTATGCCTCTGCCCGAGCGGAGATGCCCATCTCCAGCACCTCTCCGTTCACACGAACGGCCTCCTCGGCAGCATATCGAAAGGTATCAATCAGCCGAGTCACCTCACCTCGTGCATCCTTGATGGGCTTGCCTGCCTCGATGCAGAGCGCCATGGCCAGTTCATCAAAGCGCTCCTGAAATCGCCGGACACAGTGGTTGAGTACAGCCTGCCTGGCATGAGCAGGCATCTTCCTCATTGGCTCTGCTGCAGCCGTGGCCGCTGCAATCGCTGACTCAATGACAACCTCATCAGCCAGCGCGACCCGGGCTGCAACTTCACCCGTGTACTTGTCGGTGACGACCAAATCTTGATTGGCCGTAACGGGCTTGCTGGCCAAGTAGTACGGGTAGCTGGACTTGAGCATATTCACCTCACCGTGCGGTTCGTCGCCTGCTCTATCACGTGCGGGCTCTCCCCTTGAGTCACATCCGAAATGCCGGACATGGTTCATGCTGCATTCCGCTAATGGGCAAAAAATACTCTATAGTTCTCCGTATGTTGATGGCTCTCCTCCTGTCGCTCTCGTGCTCGACCACAGACTCCAGTACCCTCAAGCCCACCGGCAGCCCCCATGCTGATACCGGCGAGCACAGCGGTGGGGACTCTGGCTCCACACCACCCGACGACACCGGCACCACTCTGCCCACCTGCGAGGACTGCACCCCCTCAGAGACATCCGTCAGCCTCACCATTGACCCGGAGCTGCTCATCAGTGACCCGAGCACCACAGTGAACAACCCGCTCAAGGGCTTCATGACCTCATATCTCTGGGGTGCGCCAGCGAATGACTTTCCAGACCAGATGGAGTTCCTGTATTTGCCCATGTCGGACCTCTGGAGTGCATCAGGAGACACCCTCTCTACGGGTCTCGAGCCGCTCCTTGTCGCAGCAGCCGAGCGCAACCACCACGCTGTGCTGCGTGTCTACATCGACTACCCCACGCGACCAAGCGGGCTCCCAACCCACCTCGAGGGTATCGTCCCGTGCAGCACCTATACAGACCACGGAGGCGGGTGCTCGCCGGACTATGACCATCCAGATCTTGTGGACGCCATGCTGGGTCTGATCGCTGCACTCGGCGCTCAGTATGACGGCGACACACGCCTCGGACTGGTGCAGGTGGGTCTGCTGGGCTTCTGGGGCGAGTGGCACACCTGGCCACACGCCGAATGGTTTCCCTCGGATGCCACGCAGACTGCTGTATTGAGCGCCTTCGACACCGCTTTTGAGATCACCCAACTCCAGGCCCGAAGGATCGCAGCCAACGTTCTGGATCTGCGCATCGGCTTTCACGACGACTCCTTTGCCTACAGCACACTGGGTGACGTGGGCTGGTATTTCTTGCCCGGACTTGTGTCCGGTGGTGGGGCTGACCGCTGGCAGTCGGTCCCCATCGGCGGAGAAGTCCGTCCGGAACTACAGAGCAGCGTCTTCAGCGATGAGTACGTCCTGGGACCTCTGGCCCAGGACATCAACGACTGCATCGACCAGACCCATGCCAGCTACCTGCTGAACTACTACGCCTTCAACGGCAGCGGCACCGGCTACCTGGGTGTGGACCGAGACCGCGCTGAGCTGGCCGCACTGCAGATGGGCTACCAGTTCGAGCTGACTGCAGCCTCAGTATCTGTGACTGGCTTGCTGAATGAGACCATCGACCTGACCGTTGATTTCGACTTGAGCCAGACCGGTGTGGCGCCCTTCTACTACCCCCTCTTCATCGCGGTCGACTCTCCAGAACTGGAGACAACCGTCGTGAGTGACATCGACCTGAGCAGCATCCAACCGGGGGATAATCAAATGGTCTCCTTGAGCCTCGGGAGAGTCAGTGCCACCGTCCTCAACGGACCCATCACGGTGACACTCAAGAGCCCAATCCTACAGGCCGGCCAGGCCATTGCACTCGCCACCACAACGCCATGGCCAACCTCAGACAGCAGCACCCAGCTGCGGTGGGACCTGGGCTGTGATGACGCAGGAGTCAGCTACAGCATCGGGCACGTCATCGGCTCCACAGCCGAGGGCTGCGACTGTGTGTGCGATGTAGACAGCACCTTCCGAACATGTCACGGCGAGCCCTGTTCCTACTGAACGACGAGACGACCGCTCAGCAGCGCTCTTTGCGGTGCAGAAAGGTCCGCTTGCCATGTCCGTAGTCTGCAGCAGCCTGGCCACTTCCTCGGAGCAGCCAGCGGGTGGTCATCAGACCCTCAACCCCAACAGGTCCACGTGCGTGAATGCGACCTGTGCTGATGCCGACCTCAGCTCCGAGGCCATAGCGATAGCCATCAGCAAAGCGGGTCGAGGCATTGTGAAAGACACTCGCTGAGTCCACAAGCCGCAGAAAACGCTCAGCTGCGACTCCGTCATCCGTCACGATGGCGTCGGTGTGTCCGCTACCGTTTGCATGGACGTGCGCAATGGCATCATCCATGGACTCGACGGTTCTCACAGCGAGGACCAGCTCGCCATACTCCGTAGAGCCATCGCTCGGACCCGCGGCGACAGAACCCGGCAGGTGCGCAATGCTCTGCGGATCTGCCCGCAACTCCACACCGGCAGCAAGAAGAGCCGCACCAACAGCTGGCAAGTGAGGCAGAAAGTCGACGTGCACCAGGAGCGTCTCCGTCGCGTTGCATGCGGAGGGGTAGTCGCACTTGCCGTCGACGGCGAGATGGATCGCCATCTGCGGATCCGCAGCAGCATCGAGGTACAGAGAGCAGACGCCCTCCGCGTGGCCCAGCACCGGAATGCGCGTGGATGACTGGATGTGCTTTACCAGCGCTCCAGAGCCGCGAGGAATGACGAGATCAATCTCAGCATCGAGGTCCAAGAGTGCCGCAACACTGGCTCGATCCTTCACACCCACCACGAGGTTCTCCGACAGCCCATTGGCCCTGAGTGCCTCCTGAATGCAGTCGACAAGGATGGCGTTTGTGGTCTCAGCCTCACGGCCTCCTTTCATGATCACAGCATTGCCTGATCTCATGGCGAGTCCGCCGATCTGAATGACCGCGTCCGGCCGGCTCTCAAAGATGATGAGCAAGACCCCGATAGGACTCATGACTCGCGTGAGGACAAGACCGTCATCAAGTGTGGTCACCGTGTCCGCCTCACCGACAGGGTCTGTGCTGCTCGCGAGGGCCTGAAGCCCCTCCTTGAGGGTCCCCATCTTCTTTGGTGTCAGGCGCAGCCGTGAGCGCAGTGATGGTGCAATCCCCTCAGACTCAGCTCGCGTGATGTCCACATCATTTGCTGCCAGTATCTCAGACTCACGGTCAGAGAGGATCTCCGCGAGGCTCAGGAGTGAAGCGGACCGAAGTGAAGCCTCACAGGCTGCAAATCCTCTCTGGGAGCTGCGGACTGCTCGGGCCATCTCAATAAGCGAACTCATGCGGGCTCCAGGACCAGGTGCTCTCTCAAGACAAGTGCATCGTGATTTCTTGCTTCTATCGGGGGGTGACCTTCGATCCACTCGAGGGCTGCGGTCGAGTCACAGCTCACCATGCCTCTACCAATCACAGCACCTGAAGGATCCTTCAATTCCACAACGGACCCGCGACTGAAGTCACCCGACAGCGCCGTCACACCTGCCGCCAGCAGCGATGCTCGGCCCCGGCGGAGCGCAGAGACAGCGCCGTCATCGAGGGTCAAGCTGCCTCGTGCCGGAGTTCCCCAGGCGATCCATCTTCGACGAGCACTGAGGCCCTCTCGGGCCACAAACCAGGTGCCGACTTCATCTCCGGCGAGAACGGCCTGGAGAGCACTGGGCTCGAGTCCTGAGGCGATAACTGCATGGCAACCAGAACGAACAGCTATCTGGGCCGCCTCGACCTTTGTCTTCATCCCACCACGACTGAGTGCTGAGCTGTGCGTCCCTGTGTCAAAGCCTCCCCAGTCACCATCAACCTGCCTCAGAATCTGAGCATCGGGATGACGGGTAGGGTCCCTATCAAAGAGTCCCGGAACATCAGTGAGCAGAATCAAGAGATCTGCATTGAGCTTGCTGGCGACAATGGCACTGAGTCGATCGTTGTCACCAAAGACAGGAGAGGCTGCGTCAACGAGCTTCAGCTCATCGATAGAGACAGCATCATTCTCATTGATGACGGGCAGCACCTTGTGCTCGAGGAGCCTCAGGAGGGTGTTTCGAATGTTGAGATACCGCGCCCGATCATCAAAGTCGCCAGTGGCAACCAAGACTTGCGCCACGCCGACATCGCGCTGTCCAAAGCAGTCAGCATACATCGACATCAGCTGACTCTGACCGACGGCTGCCGCGGCCTGTCGATCAACGAGCGCGCGAATGGGGAGCGCTAAGCCAAGCTGATGCGCACCCAGCCCGACGGCACCGCTGCTCACCAGCAGCACCTCGACCCCAGCCGAATGGAGGTCCGCGATCGTACCAACTATCTGGCTTAGACGCAGCCTATCGATGCCACCATCGCCGTCACTCACCGCCCGAGTACCGAGCTTGATCACAACCCGGCGGGCATCGGTGATGAGGGTGCGTCGAGGCGTGTCTACCATCGGTCACTGATAATTGATCCGAACTGCTAAGACACCCAAGTGCTGACCAGCGAAGCAATCGCCTTCAGCAGCCGAACCTTGATCAGAGATTCAGTCTGTTACATTGAGTCCATAAACAAACAGTCTTGGAGATTGGAAATGGGCGAGTACAAGCTTGAGTGGATCGACAAGGGCGCTGAGGAGGGCCCACTCTTCCGTATCGGTACCAAGGACGTCTACTACCGCGAGAAGCGCGGCGAGCGCATCGTGCGACTCAAGGCGCGGCACAGCCCAAACCTCGACTATCTGACACCGGCAGTTGAGGCCTTCCACGAGCTGTCTGACTACTGGGGAGCACCCGTCATCTTCGTGATTGATCCAGACGTAACGAAGCCCCCAGCAGGCCAGTTCTTGTATGAGTGGAGCCGTGCTGCATGGCACAACGGCAGCGTTGATCAGTCATACATGCTCATGCACAACCCCATCTCCCGCATCATGGGTCGCTTGGTGTGCAAGATGTTCTGTGCTGGTGAAATGCCTTTTCAATCCGTCAACGGTAAGGCAGAGCTGATGAGCCGTCTGGATGATGTCGACACCTCTGTGGGCTGGGATGGATTCAGTCTCCGACCTCTGTCCACAGCCTTGGTGGTCAAGCGTCGCTTTGGTGAGGGCGCCTATGGGCAGCTCATCACGCGACTCTTGCGGCGCACACGGTCAAAGCAGCAGGCTTAATTTGCAGTGGCGGGCGCATCCTGAGGTGCCCGCTTGCCATGGTCGCAGGTCTTGCGCTTACCCGCATCACTCCAGCACCTGACCACCAACTCAACCCCGTCTCTGTAGCGCGCGACCACGTGCCGCTTGCCGTTGGGGTGCCACTCCCGCCAGACACCTTTCGGGTTGCCTTGTGAGTACCTGGCAACCGCACGGTGAGTCCCGTCTGGATACCAAGAGAACATGGGTCCGTGCGGTACGCCCTCCACCCAGTTTCCTATCTCCTGCACACCACCGCTGTCGTGCCAGTATGTGACCAGCCCATGTTGCTGGCCGTCACTCCAATTACCGAGAGACTCTCGCATTCCGCTCGCGTACCAAGACTGGAGCTCACCCTCCTGCTTGCCATTGCTCCACTGGCCCTCGGTCGCCCGCTGCCCGTTGGGATGCCAGCTCCTGTAGCCACCGTGAGGCACTCCATCCTTGGAGAAGCCTGCACCCTCAGGCCGTCCGGACTCATACCAGACCACCAACGGACCATGCGCCTTCCCATCCGTGTAGCAAGTCAGGCGAAAGCTTCCGTTGCGGGCAGGCTCGGCGAGATGAGTGGCGCCCTCATAGCAGGCAAAGTCACAGACTCCCGGCTCGCTACAGCCCTTCACCAGGTCAGCAGCGTCATCAATTGAGGGCACCGCAATGGATACCTCTTTCGGGGTTTCTGCAGATGAAAGACCCAGAACTAACCACAGCAGCGTCATCTCACCCCCCCTTTGGTACAGCCGCACAATAACCAATCCTGCCCAAGCCCGATATAGGCCAATCATGATGACAAAAGAAGACATTCTCCGAGCGCAGCAATCTTGGGGCGACGCCCTCATCGGTGTCGGCCAGGCGTCCGACTGGGCCCAGGCCCACGCACTGGCCACTCAGCTGGTGAAGGACCACTACACCCTCGATGGCTCTCTACTCTTCGCCCCAACCCGGGCGTCAGAGATCCAATTTCGGTCCACTCTCGAGGCATCAGTGTCTTACTTCGTGGGCAAGGATGATGCCTTCTCTGAGGACCACGGCTTTGCACTCGAGCCCTGGACCGCTGTGCGCTTTGAGAACACAGGAATTCAGCTGCACGCTGATGTGGGCATCGCGATGGGGAACTACTTCTTCACGCGCACCGATGGCTCTGAGGTGAAGGTCGAGTTTACGTTTGCCTACCGTGCGTCAGACTCCGGCACACTCAAGATTGTCGCCCACCACTCAGCACTGCCCTTCTCAGCCTGAGCGGCTCCGAGCGCTACAGATAGCTGAGCCAGCGAAGGTCCCGTCGACGGCGCTTGAGGTCATCCCAGGCCCGGCACACCGGCCAGAGCATTCCCACGACAACAGCCCAAGCCGTGACTATCAGCGCAATCGATACAGGCTCAGTGCCTGGGACTCGGGTCGAACCAAAGACTGACCAGGCAAATACATTCGCGAGGATGTGAGCCAGCGGTAGGTGCAGCAGATAAAAGAACATGGGTACACGGCCGAAGATCTCGAGCACGCCATTGATGCGTCCAGTCCCTCGAAGCGGTCCCGACAGCAAGACCACCGCCACCCCGAGCGTCATCAAGACAAAGCACAGGCTGGGCGGGTACTTGCTCGGATTCACAAAGTCTGCAGCGGTCATGGCGAGGCGACCGTGCTCAGTCCAGGGGTCTGGGTCTGTCCAGCCCGTTGCGCGGTAGGCCACAAAAATGGCCAACATTGCCGCCCCAAGCATCCTTAGCTGTGACCCTGTGGCTCGCACTAACCAGCTCGACATCCCCCAGCCGAGTGCAGCCACTCCCAGCCACGGCAGCGGCGCATAGGCCGAGCCCACACGGTGGCCAAGAATCGACACTGAGCCTGGCTGAACAAGCATGCGCAGGAGGCCTTGGTCTGGCTGAAAGTTGGCCCACTCGAGACCAAGGATCAGAGCAAGACCTATGGCAATGAAAGCTCGAGAGGAGGTGCGGCAAAGTACAGAGAGCAGCACCATGCAGGCCCCGAGAGCCCACAGCACACCGAGGTAGGTCTTGGAGATGTCCCAGGTCCAGCAGAAGCTCACCCAGGTGGCCTCGAGAACAATCAACCACAGGCCGCGCTTGAGTAAGAACCCGCGGGTGTCATCGGGCTTTGCAGCAAAGCGCAGGGCGGCCGCGACACCCATCAAGAACACAAAGCTCGGTGCACACAGGTGCGTGACCCAGCGGACGAGAAAGAACGACACTGTAGTGGAGTCAAAGTCCGTCGGGTTGGCACCCATCGGTGCAATGAAGCCACGCACATGATCGAGCGCCATCAGGACAATCACCAGGCCCCGCAGAACATCGAAGGGTGTATGGCGTGCAGTCAATCTTGGGCTCGTGATGCTCACAGACATGAGCCTACTTGTTTCGTGCCCAGCGATCGACGGCAAGTTGTGAAAACACCCCATGCTCAGCATACTCAGACGACCGTCTACACCACCGTGATAGACATACGCATGGACCTGACTTGGCGAGTACCTGGAAAGAAGCTCGATGTAGCAAAGCTCAGAGAGGCTGGCGCTGCGACGGCTGACACCTATGAAGGTGTTTCGGTCGAGGTCGAGAAAGAAGACAACGACTGTGTCTCACTGTTTTTCTCTGTACCTGGAGAGGCTGGAGATGCCTCTGAGGTCGAGATCTCTGTGTACAGTCTCGGGAGTGATGGCTTGGTGCTGAGTCTCGAGGCAGACGCTGCAGACAACCACGCCACATGGGAAGATGCCAGCCAGATCGCAGAGGACCTGGCTGACAACCTGGGCGGAGAGCCGCTCGAGATCTGAGCTACGAGGCCTTCTGGACCAGCTGGCGCAGAAGATGGACAACCTCACCCATCTCTGAGCGCTCGCTCATCACGCTGGGGCATCGCTTGAGGATTATCTCGGCGATGTCCTCCGCCTCATCAACAGCCAGCAGTCGAAGTCCCCGACTCACGCTACCTGAAGCCTCGCCAGTCATGTCTCGAACATGAATGTGTTGCAGACCCCAGATGCGATCCCACCAGGAAGACTTGAGTGTCACATCGACGATGCGATCAAGCGGCACACTCTGGAGCTGATAGCCAATGATTCCGTGCCGAACGACCAGTCGTCGGTCTGACAGCCACCATCGATGCCAGTTCCAGCTCATCTTCATGGCACCAAGATTCATGCCTAGAATAACCGTGACCACAAAGAGACAGACTGCGATCATCAACGGATCAGAGCTATCTGCTTTGGCGTTGAATAGAGCCGTCAAGGGCAGCGCCACTGCGCTCATCACTAGACTACTCGCGAGTGCTCCGCTGAGCATCCAGCGCCGGTCGGCGCGACCAGCTGCTACGAGTTTTTCGCCGTCTTGAAGCCTGAGCTCCGGTCCGCGGGTTGTTGAGGTCAAATTGGTCAACAGGGTCCTCCTCTTGTGGGTTCACTGGAGGTACTCTCAGCCGGGACTTACTATTTCAATCTCGGCGTCGAAATCCAGCCAAGACGGAAGCGACCAAGAACCAGAGCCCAGTAGATCCTGAGACTCTGCTGGCACTGCACGCACAGCCGCCTGACTTTTCATCATCAGCTGTGCCGTCACCGATGCTGATCTCGATGTTCACACTCGATGCGGCTGCAAGCTCATCGGAGTCAAAGCCCTCAGAGCCGAGATTCACCACTCCCACAAAGACACTGTCACCGTCCACAGTCCACTCGAGCTCACCGCCCTCGACCCAGTCACCAGCGCTGCCATCTGCAGCAAAGACCGCCCACCGCACACCTTCATCACCGTCAGCTGAGACCACCACCGAGGTCCCAGGCGCGAGATCCGTGATCTCGGCGTAGACCGCTCCGGTCTGGAGGGGCATGAATTCAGGCGTGACTGTTGCTGGCAGGTCGGCTGCTGTGAGGCCCGCCTCAACGCCAATCGCAAACTGAGCGCCGCCATAGGTCGCGGCCCACTCGGGGGTCGCTGAAGTTCCGACCGCGACCCGGTCGATGGTGAAGCCCATCCAGCCATCTTCCCAGCTGCCCGTCGCCATACCCGCGGCATCCAAGAAGTCCGGCTCGTTCTCCCATGAGTCCTGGGCGTTGTTGAGCCACAGGTCCAGGCCAGCACTGCCAGCACCGTCTCCCGTGGTCTCGTCGAGGTGGAACAGCCAGAGTGTGGCGCCATACTCGTAGTACGACCAGATCTCATACTCGTCCCAGAGCATCCAGCCATCGCCCATAAGGCCCACCCATGGCGTCGCCTGGAAGTGCTGAATGTAGTCATCGAGCGGCAGCAGGTCTGGATCGGACCATGACTCTGCTGCGGTCGCTGTGCCCTCCCAGGCCACGTACTTGGACTCGGTGACGTCGATGGCGTACTGCAGCACGTGGTTGAACTCGTGGAGCATCGTCCAGTAAAACCAGGTCTCAAATTCTGGGTCGATCACGATGTAGGCGTAGGTCCCGAGCCGTCCATCGCTGGGATCTACGTCCTCCCACGGACCATATGCATAGGCCCCGCCTTCACCATCAGAAGACACATAGACATCCAGGATTCCGTCCTCGTCCTCGAGGGGCTCAGGCCAGCCAAGTCCGTCCACCTGTAGAGACCATGCAGCCTCAATACCGGCGATGGCCTCGTCACACAGCCCCGCGTGTTCAGCACGCTCCCAGTGGCAGCGGACTGGGCGCTCAGTCGAGTCCACAGAGCCCACAGCAGTCGGTCGCTCGAGGGGCGCCTTGGTGGGTAGAGCCATCATCATGAGTGTGTGACAGAGCATCGCTATCTCCCATCCTTTGTGGACGCCTCAGCCTACACCAAGGCGACGACGGTCAGCGGATTATCCGTCCCTAAACCTGGGAAATAGCGCCGGAACACGCGCTCGATATGCCTCAAATTCTGGGCGACTCCGACGCATTCGCTTGTCCTTGAGTGGTATGGAGACCACCACAAAGAGGACCACCATGGCCACAGCCCCTGAGACCACCCATGTGGGCCCGCCAGCCCCGAGACCGCAGAGCGCCAGCCCCCACCAGAACAGCATCTCACCGAGGTAGTTCGGGTAGCGCATCGCTCCCCACAGGCCAGTGTCGAGGATGTCTCCAGGGAGAGGTGACTCTCGCCTCTTGAAGGCCGCCAGCTGGTTGTCAGCGATGTGCTCGAGGAGTGTCCCGAGCAGGCCTATACAGAGACCAAGCACGAGCAACTCAGGATGAACACGCTCGCCGCCGAATACCCAGAACAGCGGCACACAGCCCGCAAACACCAGGACCGTCGGAAAGAGCTGTATGCCGAAGAAGTTGGTGAACTGAAACCACCGACCATGAGCGACACGAAAGTCGACATAGCGCCAGTCCTCGTGCTCCCACCCTGGCCAGCCACGTGCCCAGTTGAAGGTGAGACGCCACGACCAGAGGCTGACCAGCACGGCCACCGCACTGTCCGTCAGATCCCATGCCTCGGCACCCCCTGTGAGGAAAAAGCCTCCGACAAAAAAGAAGGGTATGACACTCCAGTAAGGGTCGTACAGAGAGCTGTTTCGCTTGACGACACTCACGAGGTAGCAGCCAACGGTCATGGCAATATCAGCCACCAGAAAGCGCTCAATCTCGCTGCCAGGCCACGCCACATAGGCTGCAACACCCACACCAGCCAAGCCGGCGTAGATGAGCGTTACTTGTGCGAGTGCACGCACCTTGCTTGTCATGGGTTCTGCCCTGACTACTCGTTGGAGGTCAGTGCTGCCGTCTCATCACGCACATCGCCCTTGCCCCACTCCGTGTCCTTGTTCGCGAGCTTGGCTGCCTGCTTCGCCTTCTTCTCGGCTTGGAGCTCAACGAGGTGGTGATGTGTGGTGAAGTACGGGAGACTGGCACCTCGGAATTCGTCGATGGTCTCAAAGCCATGCTGCTCCATGAACGCGAGCGTGCCCTCAATGAGCTCCTCGACCATTCCAAAGCCCTGCAGCATTGGACCAGTACAAGACTGAACCGTACTGGCGCCAACGAGCATATGCTCAACCGCATCTGCAGCGCAGGTCACACCGCCAATACCGGAGATGGTGAGCTCCGGAATCTTGCGAGCGATCTCAGCCACCATGCGGAGCGCGATGGGCTTGACCGCGTAGTAGCTGTAGCCACCATAGGTGCTGTACCCTTGAACCGTTGGCTGAGGCCTCAGCGTCTTCAGGTTGATACCGATACACGCGAGAATCGTGTTGATGGCGCACACGCCATCTGCGCCGCCGGCGAGGGCTGCACCTGAGGGCTGTGTGATGTCGGTGATGTTCGGGGTCATCTTTGACCAGACCGGCTTGCCATCGGCCACATCGACCACCCAGCGGGTGACCTCTTGGACGCGCTCTGGGTCTTGCCCCATCGCTGCACCCATCCCCTTCTCAGGGTGACCATGGGGGCACGAGAAGTTGAGCTCGAGCGCATCACAGC
>Ga0315315_10000603_pt1 | contig 30666 bp, 38 predicted proteins | sample M140m3416metaG_FD_203699 | JGI IMG/M metagenome (GOLD analysis project Ga0315315, IMG submission 203699) | Ammonia-oxidizing marine archaeal communities from Monterey Bay, California, United States - M1 40m 3416 | ecosystem: Environmental > Aquatic > Marine > Intertidal zone | place: USA... | reverse complement strand
CAGTTGGAGCTGGAGTAGTAACTAAAATAATTAAATAACGCTTAGGAGCGTAGTTCAATTGGTAGAGCGCCGGTCTCCAAAACCGGAGGTTGTGGGTTCGAGTCCCTCCGCTCCTGCCAAACTTAGAAAGAGTTATGAAAAATCCATTAAAATTTGTTCAAGAAGTTAAGCAAGAAACATTCAGGATAACTTGGCCTACAAAAAAAGACACAATGATGGGAGCAGTAATGGTTTTTGCGTTGGCTTCTATAGCGGCAATATTCTTTTTAATATTGGATCAGATTTTACGATTTTTACTTAATTTAGTTTTAACAATTAACTTTTAAAATAATGAATTGGTATATTGTACAAGCTTATTCAGGTTTTGAAAAAAAGGTCGTGGAAGCCATAAAAGAGGAGCTTAAAAGAAATAAATTATCTGAAAAATTAGAGGAAATACTTGTTCCAACCCACCATGTTACTGAAGTAAAAAAAGGAAAAAGGACAAAAAAGGAAAAAAAGTTTTTCCCAGGCTATGTATTAGTAAAAATTGATCTAGATAAACAAATTTATCATATGATTAAAAATCTTCAAAAAGTAAGTGGTTTTCTAGGGTCAGCTGATAAACCGACTCCAATTTCTGATAATGAAATTAAAAGAATTCTAGGTCAGGTCACAGAAAGTGCTGTAACTCAAAAAACTGGCATCAGTTTCGAAATTGGTGAAAAAGTTAAGGTTTGTGACGGCCCATTTGCTTCATTTAATGGATTAATAGAAGAAATAGATGAAGAAAAATCTAGACTTAAAGTGTCAGTTTCTATATTTGGTAGAGCAACTCCTGTAGATTTAGAATTTAACCAAGTGGAGAAAAATTAGATGGCAAAAGAAATAGCAGGTTATGTAAAATTACAAATTAAGGGTGGCCAAGCTAATCCAGCTCCTCCTGTAGGTCCAGCTTTGGGTCAAAGGGGAATAAATATAATGGAATTCTGTAAAGCTTTTAACGAGAAGACAAAAGCTTTTATGGGAAAACCTGTACCAGTAGTTATCACTGTCTATAAAGATAAAAAATTTGATTTTATAATAAAATCTCCGCCAGCATCACATTTTATTAGAGAAGCTGCTAAATTAAAAAGCGGATCAAGTGAACCAGGAAGAGTAGTTGCAGGTTCAATTACAATGAAACAAGCGGAAGCAATAGCAAAAGAAAAAATGAAAGATTTAAATGCGTTTGATATTAAAGAAGCTACGAAAATAATTTGTGGTTCCGCAAGATCAATGGGTATTGAAGTTAAGGAATAGTCATGAAAAAGAATTCTAAAAGATATAAAGAAATTTTAAAAAATACTATCAAAGAAAAAAAAATCAGTGCTAAAGAAGCATTAGATCTAGTCAAAAAAAACTCTACGACAAAGTTTGATGAGTCAATTGATGTATCTTTAAAAATAAATTTAAAACAATCAAAAGGTGGTGATTTTAGTTTAAGAACAGTTGTGAATTTACCAAATGGTTCAGGAAAAAAAAGTATAGTTGCCGTTTTATGTGAACCAGACAAAACTGATGAGGCAAAAGAAGCTGGAGCCGATGTAGTTGGATCTGATGATCTTATTGAAAAAATTTCAACAGGGAAATTCAATTTTACTAAACTAATTTGTACACCAGCCATGATGGGTAAAATTGGTAAACATGGAAAAGTTTTAGGACCAAAAGGTTTAATGCCAAACCCTAAATTAGGAACAGTAGCAACAGATATAAAGAAAGCCGTTAAAGATATAAAAACGGGATTGGTTGAAATTAGAAATGATAAAGACGGAAACCTTGCATCAACAATTGGAAGAAAAAGTTTTTCTACTGAAAAATTATTAGAAAATTTTAATCACTTTATTGAAAGTATAAAAAAAGAGAAACCAGAAACAATTAAAGGGGAGTTTATAAAAAATACTTTCTTAACTTCTACAATGGGTATTTCTTATAAGTTAGGAGCTAAATAAAATTATGATGTCTAAAGATGCTAAAAAAAGTTATGTAGAGGAGATGAAAAAAAACTTTACTGACAATGAGTCAGTAATGATTGCTCAATATCAAGGACTTAATGTAAATGAGTTAGATGCTTTAAGAAAAGAATTAAGAGAAAAGGGTATCTTATTTAAGATTACAAAAAATAAAATTACAAAAATAGCTTTAAAAGAAACTCCAAAAAAAGACCTTGAAAAATATTTTACTGGACCAACAGCTGCTGCGATATCGTCTGATCCGATTTCAACTGCAAAAATCTTAACAAAATTCTCTAAATCAAATGATAAGTTAAAAATCATTGCTGGATTTATGGACGGTAAGGTTTTAGATGAGAAAGAGGTGTCTGTTATTGCCACACTTCCTTCATTAGAGGAAGCAAGAGCTAAAATTGTAGGTATATTGGCCACACCAGCACAAAAATTAGTGAGTATTTTACTTGCACCTGGCTCAAAAATTGCTAATTTAGCGCGCGCAAAGAGTTTAAAAAATTAAATCACAGGATTAAAAATGGCAGACTTAAATAAAATTATAGATGAACTTTCTACTTTAACTGTAGTTGAAGCAGCAGAGTTATCTAAACAACTTGAAGAAAAATGGGGAGTTACAGCAGCAGCCCCAGTTGCAGCAGCACCAGCAGGTGGAGCAGCAGCACCGGCAGGAGAAGAAAAATCTGAGTTCTCAATTTTCTTAGCATCAGCTGGCGATAAAAAAATTAACGTTATTAAAGAAGTAAGAGCAATAACTGGTTTAGGTTTAAAAGAAGCAAAAGATTTAGTAGAAGCCGCTCCTAAAGAGGTAAAGGGTGGTGTAGCTAAAAAAGATGCTGAAGAATTTAAAAAGAAACTTGAAGCAGCTGGAGCAAAAGTAGAATTAAAGTAAACAAAATTAAAGACTAAATTTTATTGCAGTTTTAAAGATTGCAATAAAATTTTTTTATATTTGATGCAATTATCTTTTACGCAAAAGAAACATATTAGAAAAAACTTTGGTAAATTAGTTGAAGGTTTATCTATACCGAACTTAATTGAAGTTCAAAAAAACTCATATAATGAATTTTTAGAGTCTAAGTCATTAAAGGATCAATTAAATGATTTATCAAAAGGTATCGATAAAGTTTTTAAAAGTATTTTTCCTATAGAAGACGGAAATGATAAATCAACTTTAGAATATATTTCTTATAAATTAGAAAAACCAAAATTTGATGTAATTGAGTGCAAACAAAGAAGTTTATCTTATTCTGCAGCTCTTAAAGCTAACTTAAGATTAGTTGTTTATGACATTGATGTAGAAAATAATACTAAACAAATTATGTCAGCTAAAGAACAAGAAGTTTTTATAGGCGATCTTCCTTTGATGACTCCAAGCGCCACTTTTATAACTAACGGAGTTGAACGTGTTGTGGTAAATCAGATGCACAGAAGTCCAGGTGTTTTTTTTGATCACGATAAAGGAAAAACACATGCAAGCGGTAAACTTTTATTTAACTGCAGGATAATCCCTGGTAGAGGCTCTTGGTTAGATTTTGAGTTCGATCCAAAAGATATTTTATACTTCAGGACTGATAGAAAGAAAAAACTTCCAATAACTACTTTTTTGTTCGCACTCGGTTTTACTAAAGATAAAATAATTGAGACTTTCTATTCTACCAATTCTTATTCTTATAATAAAGACACCGAAAGTTGGATTACAGATTTTAATTTAGATAATTATAAGAGACCTTTAAAATTATCTTACGATCTTGTTGACGCTAAAACTAATAAAAAAGTTTTAGGTAAAGGTGAAAAACTTAATATTATTATTGCTAAAAAACTTAAAGAAAAAGGATTGGTTTCTATATCAATTCCAAACGATCAAATAATAGGAAAATATGTTGGAAAAGATGTTAAGGATAAAAATGGTGAAATTTTAGTTGGAGCTGGCTTTGATTTAACAGAAGAACAGTTAGAAAAAATTTTAGCCCAAGGTGAAAAAAATCTAAATTTTGTAAATATTGATCCAATAAACAAAGGTCCATATATTTTAGAAAGTTTAAAAATAGATAAAAACACAAATAAAACTGAAGCATTAAGTGATATTTATAAAGTTCTAAGACCCGGCGAAGCACCTTCTGTAGATATAGCAGAAGAAATATTCAATAATTTATATTTCAAGAAAGAAAGATATGATTTGTCAGAAGTTGGTAGAGTAAAACTTAATTCAAAATTAGATTTAAATACTAGCTCAAAAAAAACCATATTAGAAACTAACGACATTATTGCCATTATTAAGTTCATGTTAGACCTGAGAGATGGAAAAGGTGACGTCGATGATATCGACCATTTAGGAAATAGAAGAGTCAGATCAGTTGGCGAACTTGTTGAAAATCAATTTAGAATAGGCTTGTTGCGAATGGAGAGAACTGTCAAAGAAAAAATGTCGACTTTCTTAGAAATCGAGTCAGCTATGCCGCAAGATTTAATTAACGCAAAACCTATAACTACATCTTTAAAAGATTTTTTTGCAACTTCACAACTTTCACAATTTATGGATCAGACTAATCCATTATCCGAGATAACACATAAAAGAAGAGTTTCAGCCTTAGGACCAGGAGGATTAACCAGAGAACGTGCAGGTTTTGAAGTTAGGGACGTTCACCCAACACACTATGGAAGAATATGTCCAATTGAAACTCCAGAGGGACCAAATATTGGGTTAATTAATAGTTTAGCAACGTACTGTAGGGTAAATAAGTTTGGTTATATAGAAAGCCCCTATAAAAAAGTAATTAACGGAAAAGTAACTTCGGAAATAAAATATCTTTCTGCTATAGAAGAAGAAAAGTATACTATAGCTCAAGCTAACTCAGCACTTAATAAAGATGGATCTTTTGTCGAGGAACTTGTTGCTTGTAGAAAAAGTCTTAATTTTGAATTATCATCTAGGGAAAATATTGACTATATAGATGTTTCTCCCAAACAACTAGTGTCAGTTGCAGCTGCTTTAATTCCATTTTTAGAAAACGATGATGCGAACAGAGCTTTAATGGGTTCTAATATGATGAGACAAGCAGTTCCATTACTTAAACCAGAGTCTCCATTAGTTGGTACAGGAATTGAGTCCGATGTTGCTCTAGACTCAGGCGTAACTATAGTCGCTAAAAGAAGTGGTGTTGTTGATAAAATTGATGGAAAACGAATTGTTGTAAAAGCTACTGACGTTACTGATTTTTCTCAATCAGCTGTAGATATTTATAATTTATCAAAATTTCAAAGATCTAATCAAAATACTTGTATTAATCAAAAACCATTAGTGAAAGTTGGAGATAAAATTAAAAAAGGTGACATTGTTGCAGATGGACCTGCTACCAAATTAGGAGAGTTAGCTTTAGGAAAAAATGTTACCGTCGCTTTTATGCCTTGGCAAGGCTACAATTTTGAAGACTCAATTTTAATTTCAGAGAGATGTGTTACAGATGACGTTTTTACTTCGGTGCATATCGAAGAATATGAGTCAATGGCTAGGGATACAAAACTTGGTGCTGAAGAAATTACTAGAGATATACCAAATGTAAGCGAGGAAAGTTTAAGAAATTTAGATGAGTCAGGAATAGTATATGTTGGAGCAGAGGTTAAGCCAGGAGATATTTTAGTAGGTAAAGTAACTCCAAAAAGTGAGACTTCATCAAGTCCAGAGGAAAAATTACTACGATCAATATTTGGAGAAAAGGCAACTGATGTAAGGGACTCTTCTCTTAAGCTTCCTTCTGGTAGTACGGGTGTAGTGATAGATGTGAGAGTCTTTAATAGACATGGTATCGAAAAAGACGAAAGATCTATAGCAATTGAAAGAGCTGAAATTGAGTTAGTACAGGAAGATAAAAAAGTAGAAGAAGAAATACTTAATCGAAATATTAAATTAAGAGCAATCGATTTACTAAATGGACAAAGTATTAATAAACAATTTAAAGAATTAAAGCCAGGAACAACTTTAAATCAAAATGACTTTGAAAATTTAACACTTAAAGATCTTTGGAAAATACCTTTACAAAAACAAGACCTTCAAACAGATCTAGAAAAACTTAAAAATCAATTTGATAATGCCTCTGAAGATATAAGACTTAGATTTGAAGACAAAGTAACAAAAATTCAGCAAGGTGATGATTTATTACCAACTGTGATGAAAGTAGTTAAAGTATTTGTTGCAGTAAAAAGAAGATTGATGCCCGGAGATAAAATGGCAGGAAGACATGGAAACAAAGGAGTAGTAAGCAAAATTGTTCCAGTTGAAGATATGCCTTATATGGAAAATGGAAAACCAGTAGATATTGTTTTAAATCCTCTTGGTGTTCCTAGCCGTATGAATGTAGGTCAAATATTAGAAACACATCTAGGCTGGTCATGCTCAGAACTTGGAGATCAAATTAAAGAACACTTAAAAAATTTCGATAAAGAAATAGAAAAAATAAAAGATAAATTAAAAGAAATTTATGGAAAATCTTACTACGATGAAATTATTTCCAAACTATCTAACAAAGAAGTAGCTGAGTTGGTTCAAAATCTATCTAACGGAGTTCCAATAGCAACACCTGTTTTTGACGGTGCAAGCACAGAAGATATTACAAAGATGCTTGATCTTGCTAAACTTCCTAACTCTGGTCAAACACACTTATGGAATGGCCAAACCGGTGAGAGATTTGATAGACCTGTAACTGTTGGTATTATTTACATGCTTAAATTAAATCACTTAGTAGAGGATAAAATCCATGCCAGATCTACCGGTCCATATAGCTTGGTCACACAGCAACCGCTAGGAGGAAAAGCTCAACTCGGTGGCCAGAGATTTGGTGAAATGGAAGTATGGGCTCTAGAAGCATATGGAGCCTCATATACTTTACAGGAGATTTTAACAGTTAAGTCTGACGATGTTGCTGGAAGAACTAAAGTTTATGAAACAATTGTCAAAGGTAATAATAATTTTGAGTCAGGAGTGCCAGAGTCTTTTAACGTTTTAGTAAAAGAGATAAGAGCTCTAGGTTTGAACATAGAGCTTAATTAATTATGGAGAAAAATCTTACAAAGAACTTTGAAAATCAGAATATTGTTCAAGAGAACAATTTTGATAGCATTAAAATAACTTTAGCAAGTCCTGAAAAAATTAAATCTTGGTCTTACGGAGAAATAAAGAAACCAGAAACAATTAATTATAGAACATTTAGACCTGAGAAAGATGGATTATTTTGTTCAAGAATATTTGGTCCAGTAAAAGACTACGAATGTTTATGCGGTAAATATAAAAGAATGAAATTTAGAGGAATTATTTGTGAGAAATGTGGAGTTGAAGTTACAAAATCTAATGTAAGGAGAGAAAGAATGGGGCATATCGATCTAGCTTGTCCAGTTGCTCACATTTGGTTCTTAAAATCATTACCTAGCAGAATCTCTTTAGCGATAGATATGAAACTGAAAGAGGTGGAAAAAGTTTTATACTTTGAAAGTTTTATTGTAGTAGAACCCGGTCTAACAACTTTAAAGAAAGGTCAACTTATATCAGAGGAAGCTCTGCTAAAGGCCCAAGAGGAATTCGGAGAAGATGCTTTTACAGCAGGTATTGGAGCTGAGGCAGTAAGAGAAATTTTAGTTAATTTAGATCTCAAAAAAGAACAACAAAAATTAAGAGAATCTTTAAAAGAAATTAAATCTAAAGTGACTGAAGAAAGAACTATTAAAAGACTTAAACTTATAGAGTCTTTTATAAATTCGGGAAACAAACCTGAATGGATGATTTTAACCTCTGTTCCAGTAATACCTCCAGAATTAAGACCTCTTGTTCCGTTAGATGGAGGTAGATTTGCTACATCTGATTTAAATGACTTATATCGAAGAGTAATTAATAGAAATAATAGGTTAAAAAGACTTTTAGACTTAAAAGCACCAGATATCATTGTTAGAAATGAAAAAAGAATGTTGCAAGAGTCTGTTGACGCATTGTTTGACAACGGAAGAAGAGGAAGAGTTATAACAGGAACTGGAAAGAGACCTCTAAAATCATTAGCCGAAATGCTAAAAGGAAAACAAGGAAGATTTAGACAAAACTTATTGGGCAAGAGAGTAGATTATTCTGGAAGATCAGTAATTGTTGTTGGACCAGAATTAAAGTTACATCAATGTGGTTTACCAAAAAAAATGGCTTTGGAACTTTTTAAACCATTCTTATACGCGAGATTAGACAAACTAGGTTTAGCAACAACTATTAAACAAGCGAAAAGATTAGTTGAAAAGGAAAAAAGTGAAGTATGGGACTCACTTGAGCACATTATAAGAGAACACCCAATTCTTTTAAATCGTGCTCCAACTTTACATAGGTTAGGCGTTCAAGCATTTGAAGCTAAACTTATTGAGGGTAATGCAATAGAACTTCATCCATTAGTTTGTGCTGCTTTTAATGCTGATTTTGATGGAGATCAAATGGCTGTTCATATTCCTTTGAGTTTGGAAGCTCAATTAGAAGCGAGGGTTCTAATGATGTCTACTAATAATATCTTGAGTCCTTCTAACGGTAAACCAATTATTGTACCAAGTCAGGATATAGTTTTAGGAATTTACTATCTTTCACAGGCTGAGGAAAACGACAAAAAGCCTAAAGGTATATTCTCTAGTATTGAAGAAATTGAACAGGCTCTTGAAAATAAAGCAATAAGTTTACACTCAAAAATTGTTTCAATTTTTGAGACTATAGATCAAGACGGAAAAACTATTACTGAAAAATACACTAGTACAGCCGGAAGATTTTTACTTGCTAACGTTTTACCAAAAAATCATAATATTAAATTTGCTTTAGTAAATAAACTATTAACAAAAAAAAACGTATCTGAAGTTATAGACACAATTTTTAGATATTGCGGGCAAAAAGAAACTGTAATTTTTTGCGATAGAATAAAAACACTTGGATTTAAACATGCTTTCAAAGCTGGAATATCATTTGGAAAAGACGATTTAATTATTCCAAAAACAAAAGAAAATTTGATTGGAAGCACAAAGAAACAAATAGAGGAGTATGAGAAACAATATTCTGATGGCTTAATTACAAGGGGTGAAAAATATAACAAAGTCGTTGATATTTGGTCTAAATGTACTGATACGGTAGCCAATGAAATGATGAAGGAAATTTCATCTGCAGAAAAAATTTATGATGATGATAGAATAGAAACAAATTCAGTATATATGATGGCCGACTCAGGTGCTAGAGGATCTCAAGCTCAAATGAAACAATTAGCAGGGATGAGAGGACTAATTGCTAAGCCATCTGGTGAAATTATTGAAACACCAATTATTGCAAACTTTAAAGAAGGTTTATCTGTATTAGAGTATTTTAACTCTACACACGGTGCAAGGAAAGGTTTAGCAGATACAGCCTTAAAAACAGCCAATTCAGGATATCTAACAAGAAGACTTTGTGATGTAGCTCAAGATGTACAAATTACCAAAGCAGAATGTGATCCAAAGAAAAGATCTTCCGTTACAATTTCCGAAATAATAGAGGGAGGAAATATTTTAGTAAGTCTTTCCGAAAGAGTTTTGGGAAGAGTGATAGCTGAAAATATTAAAAACCCTGTAACTGGTGAAGCTATAATTAAAAAAGATAAATTAATTGATGAATTTGATTGTGAAAAAATTGATGCAGCAGGGGTAAAATCAGTAAATGTTTATTCAGTAATTACATGTGCATCTACTAAAGGTGTTTGTCAAGTTTGTTATGGAAGAGACCTAGCAAGAGGTAAACTTGTTAGTGTTGGCGAAGCAGTAGGTATGATCGCTGCTCAATCTATTGGTGAACCAGGAACACAATTAACTATGAGAACATTTCACGTCGGAGGTACAGCACAAATTAAAGAAGAGTCACAAATAATTTCACAAACAAAAGGGAAACTGAATATCATCAACAAAAACCTTATAGAAGACTCAAAAAAGAATACTATAGTTATGGGTAGAAATACTCAATTAAGTATTGAAGATGACAATGGTAGACAGCTTGCGATCTATAAAGTGAACTATGGATCTAAATTATTTTTCAAAGATGGTGATACGATAGATAAAGGTAAAAAAATTGCAGAATGGGACCCATATACTCTGCCAGTAATAGCTGAAACTGGAGGTATAGTAAATTATATGGATTTAATGGAGGGCAGTTCTTTAACAGAAACATTAGATGATGCAACAGGTTTATCATCTAAATCTGTTACAGATTGGAAATCTTCATCTAAAAATTCTGAATTAAAACCTAGAATAACTTTAAGAAATGAAAAAGGAGAAATAATTAAAAAAGCTGATGGTAATGAAGCAAGATATTATTTAGTTCCAGATACAATCTTATCTGTAAAAGATGGTCAAAAAATTTCAGCAGGTGATGTATTAGCTAGACTACCAAAAGAAACATCTAAAACAAAAGATATTACGGGAGGCTTACCTAGAGTTGCTGAACTATTTGAAGCAAGAAAACCAAAAGATAGCGCAATAATAGCTGAAAATGATGGAGTTATTGAGTTTGGTAAAGAAGTAAGAGGTAAACAAAAAATTTCGATTGTTTCATCTAATGGAGAAACATCTAATTATCTAATTCCAAAAGGGAAACATGTTAATTTCAATCAAGGTGAAAAAATTAAAAAAGGTGAATATTTATTAGATGGAGCGCCTTTGCCTCATGATATATTAAGAATTTTAGGTGTTGAAAAACTTACAGAATATTTCATTACAGAAGTTCAAGAAGTTTATCGATTACAAGGAGTAGTAATCAATGACAAACATATAGAAACAATCGTGAGACAAATGTTAAAAAGAGTGGAAGTAAAAGATCCCGGCGATTCTGATTTACTTGCAGGTGAAATAATTGACTTGTTAGATATTAATGCTATTAACGATAAGTTGAGAGAGGAAAAGAAAAAACCAGCCGCTTTCGAAAGAATTCTTTTAGGTATTACCAAAGCTTCATTGCAAACAAATTCATTTATATCTGCCGCTTCATTTCAAGAAACAACAAGAGTATTAACTGATGCTTCTATAAGAGGAAAAGTCGATTCATTAGAAGGCTTAAAAGAGAATGTGATTGTTGGTAGGCTTGTGCCAGCAGGAACCGGTTTAACAAAAATTGACTGGGACAAACAAGCAAGAGAGCAAGATAAGGCTAGATTAGAGGAGCTTAAAAAACAAGAGCTAGAATCCGCTCCAGAAGCGCCCGAACAGACAGCTTAAATATCATTTTAAAACGGCTTAAATATTGACTTTTATCAATTCAATGTTAGTTTACGGCACATTTTGAATGTTAGAAGTAAGGTGTAATAAAACCTTAAACACTAACAAAAATACCCAAAGGTTTTTCCTTATTTCAACTTCAAAATATTTATATGCCAACAATTAATCAGTTGATTAAAAAAAGTAGAGTTAAACCTATAGCCAGAAATAAAGTTCCGGCTTTAGAGCGGCAGCCTTTAAAAAGAGGTGTTTGCGTCAAGGTTTATACGACTACTCCTAAAAAACCAAATTCAGCTCTACGAAAAGTTGCCAGAGTTAGACTATCAAATGGTTTTGAAGTTACTGCTTATATTCCTGGAGAAGGACATAATTTACAAGAACACTCTGTTGTTTTACTGCGTGGTGGACGTGTAAAAGATTTACCAGGTGTGCGATATCATATTTTAAGAGGTAACCTTGATACACAGGGTGTAGCTAATCGAAAAAAAAGAAGATCTTTATACGGAACAAAGAAACCAAAATAATTTATGTCTAGAAAAAGAAAAGCACCAGTTAGAAAAGTTTATCCAGACCCAAAGTTTCATTCAGAAGTTGTTTCAAAATTTATCAATTCAATAATGTACGATGGAAAAAGATCAACCGCTGAAAAAATTCTTTATGATGCGTTAGATAAGATTAAATCAAAAAACAATGAAGATCCTTTAAAAATTTTTAATACAGCAATAAGCAACGTAAAACCAAATCTTGAGTGTAGGTCAAGAAGAGTTGGTGGAGCAACTTATCAGGTGCCAGTTGAAGTTAAGTCAAAAAGAGCTCAAGCTTTAGCTTTAAGATGGATAATGGATGCTACAAGAAAAAGAAAAAATAAAACTATGGCAGAAAAATTGTATGCGGAAATCTTAGATGCATCACAAAACAGAGGTTCAGCAATTAAAAAAAGAGAGGACACACATAAAATGGCAGAGTCAAATAAAGCTTTTGCTCATTTTAGATGGTAATAAATTATGGCTAAATATTCTTTAGATAAATATAGGAATATCGGAATCATGGCTCACATTGATGCGGGTAAAACAACTACTACTGAGAGAGTTTTGTATTATACAGGTAAAAGTCATAAAATTGGTGAAGTACATGATGGAGCCGCAACAATGGACTGGATGGAACAAGAACAAGAACGTGGTATCACTATTACTTCTGCCGCCACTACTTGTTTTTGGAGAGACCATAGAATTAACATTATTGACACACCGGGCCACGTTGATTTTACAATAGAGGTAGAACGGTCATTAAAAGTTTTAGATGGAGCAGTTTGTGTTTTTGACGGTGTTGCAGGTGTTGAACCTCAATCAGAAACCGTTTGGAGACAAGCTGATAAGTATAAAGTACCCCGAATATGTTTTGTTAATAAGCTTGATAGAACCGGAGCAGATTTTTATCGTTGTGTAGATATGATAAAAGAAAGACTTGGTTGCAAACCCCTTGTTCTACAATTGCCAGTGGGAGCTGAGGCAGACCTGAAAGGTATTGTTGATCTAGTAAAAATGAAAGCTGTTATATGGCAGAATGAGGATTTAGGTGCAAAATTTGATATTGTTGATATTCCTGAAGATTTAAAAGAAAAAGCAAATACTTACAGAAAAGAATTAGTCGAAGCTGCAGTTGAAGAGGACGAAAAACTCATGGAAGCTTATTTAGAAGGTAAAGAGCCATCAGAAACTGATTTAATAAAATGTATAAGAAAAGGAACTCTTGGTTTTAGTTTTGTCCCTATAACAACTGGATCTGCTTTTAAAAATAAAGGAGTCCAACCACTTTTAGACGCTGTAATAGATTATCTACCAAGTCCAAAGGATATTGGAACCATAGAAGCAACAAAACTTAATTCTGAAGAGAAACTGGAAATGAAATTTGATGAAAATGAACCTTTTTCTGCTTTAGCTTTTAAAGTTGCAAACGATCCATTTGTTGGATCTTTAACATTTATAAGAATTTACTCTGGTAAAATTCAAGCTGGTACTTCGGTGTATAACTCTTCTAAAGAAAAAACAGAAAGAGTTGGAAGAATGCTTTTGATGCACGCTAATAGTAGAGAAGATATAAAAGAAGCTACAACTGGAGACATAGTTGCTTTAGCAGGATTAAAACACACTATTACTGGACACACTCTATGCGATGAAAATAAACCTATTTTATTAGAGCCAATGGAATTTCCAGATCCTGTAATAGAAATTGCAGTAGAACCTAAGACTAAAGCAGACCAAGAAAAAATGGGTGAAGCTTTAGCTAGATTAGCTAAAGAAGATCCGTCATTTCGAGTTACTTCTGACGAAGAGTCTGGACAAACAATTATAAAAGGTATGGGTGAATTACATTTAGACATCATTGTAGATAGAATGAAAAGAGAATTTAAAGTGGAAGCTAATGTTGGCGCTCCTCAAGTAGCTTATAGAGAAACAATATTAGGATCAACAGAAGTAACTTACATTCACAAAAAACAAAGTGGTGGATCAGGACAGTTTGCTAAAGTTACTTTAAATGTAGAACCATTGGAACCTGGGCAAGGTCGTGAAGTAGAAAATAAAATTAAAGGTGGAGCAATACCAAAGGAATTTATCCCAGGTGTTGAAAAAGGAGTTTTAAGTGTAGCAGAGAGCGGAATATTAGCAGGATTTCCAGTGATCGATTATAAAGTAACAATTCTAGATGGACTCCATCACGATGTTGACTCAAGTGTGCTAGCTTTTGAAATAGCATCAAGAATGTGTTTCAGAGAAGCTTGTCAAAAAGCTACATTGAAATTATTAGAACCAATGATGAAAGTTGAAGTAGTTACACCAGAAGATTTCATGGGCGATGTAATTGGCGACTTGAATAGTAGGCGAGGTCAAGTAGCCTCAACAGAGGCTAGGGGAAATGCGACAGCCATTAATGCAACAGTTCCTTTAGCAAATATGTTTGGATACATAAATAATTTACGATCTTCAACTCAAGGAAGAGCACAATACACGATGCAGTTTAGTCATTATGATAAAGTCCCTCAAAATGTACAGGATGAAGTAACAAAGAAATTAGCTTAACTTATGGAAAATCAAAATATTAGAATTCATCTGAAAGCTTATGATAACAAGATCTTAGATCTTTCAACGGAGGAAATAGTTAACACCGCAAAAAGAACTGGGGCTCAAGTTAAAGGACCGATACCTTTGCCAACGAGAATTGAGAGATACACAGTTTTAAGGTCACCTCATATAGATAAGAAGAGTAGAGAGCAATTTGAATCCAGAACTCACAAAAGATTGATAGACATAATAGAACCGACACCTCAAACAGTAGAAGCTTTAATGAAACTAGATTTAGCTTCAGGTGTGGATATTGAAATAAAGATATAGATATGAGCATTGGATTAATAGGAACAAAAATTGGAATGACTAGAGAGTTTATGGAAAGCGGTCAGTCCGTGCCTGTAACTGTTATAAAAGTTGAGAAAGGAAGAGTTCTTGACGTAATAACTAAAGAAAAAAGAGGATATTCAGCTGTTAAAGTTGGTTTCTTTAAACTTAAAAATTCCAAATTATCAAAACAAATGAAAGGTTATTTTGCTAAAAAAAATACAGAGCCAAAGAAAATTCTTAAAGAGTTTAGAGTTGAGAACAATGATCAGTTTAAAGAAGGAAATGAATTAGGTTTAGAAATATTTAAAGATAAAAAATTTTTAGATGTAAGATCTAAAACAATTGGTAAAGGTTTCGCAGGGGTTATGAAAAGATGGAATTTTGGTGGTTTAAGAGCTTCTCACGGAGTATCCGTATCTCACAGATCTCACGGTTCAACTGGCCAGCGACAAGATCCAGGAAAAGTTTTTAAAGGTAAAAAAATGGCTGGTCATATGGGAGACAAACTTAGAACAATGTTAAACTTAGAAGTTGTGAGATCAGATTTAGAAAATAATCTATTATATTTAAAAGGTTCTATACCTGGCTCAAAAAACTCAACAGTTTTTTTAAGAGAGTCAGTTAAAGATGTGAGAAGAAAAACAATTAAAGAAAAACATGACGCCAAAATTAAAGCAGCAGCTGCTAAGAAAGGAAAAAAATAGATGAAATTTCCTCTCTTAAGTATTGACGGCGCCAAAGCAGAGTCCATAGAGATCTCTGACAAGTTAGTTAAATTAAAAGTTAATCACAAATTGATTAAATTTGTCATTGACTGGCAACTAAATCATGCAAAACCAAGAACAGCAAAAACAAAACAAAGAAATGAAATAAGAGGTTCTACAAAAAAAATTGTGCCCCAAAAAGGTGGTGGTGGAGCAAGACATGCTAGTAAAAAAGCTCCATTATTTGTTGGTGGTGGTGTTGCCCACGGACCCAAAGGCGATGCATATAAAATTAAGAAGATTAATAAAAAAGTAAGAAAACTTGCACTTGCTCAGACTTTATCCAAAAAAAATTCTGACAAAAATTTACATATATTAGCTGATGTAAAAAAAGAGATTAAAAAAACAAAAGAATTTAATAAATTTCTTGTAAAAAACAAATTAGTAAATGTTCTAATAATTTCTGATACAGACTCAATGAAGAATATAAATAAGTCTGCTCGCAATATTAAGAACGTTAAACTAATTAAAGAAGAAGGAACGAATATTTATGATTTATTTAAATATAAGAATGTAATAATGACTTCTAGTTCAGTAAAGAAAATTCAAGAAAGGGTTCTAAATGAAAAAAATTAATTATATAGACTCAATTAGACATCCAATAATTACTGAAAAAGCTACAATTTTATCAGAACAAAATAAGACTGTTTTTAAAGTACATGAAAAAGCTAATAAGAAAACGATAAAAAAAAATATCGAAAAACTTTTTAAGGTAAATGTAATTAAAGTTAATATAATTAATCAAAAGTCGAAACTAAAAATGAAGCAAGGAAAAAAATCAATTAAGAGTGGATATAAAAAAGCAATTATCACTCTTAAAAAGGGTCAAAGTATTGATCTAACCACAGGAATTTAATAATGGCTCTTAAAACTTTTAAACCTTATACAAAATCTACTAGAGGAACAGTGGTCCTTGACAAAAGTAATCTATGGAAAGGTGCTCCTTATAAGCCATTAACAAAAGGTCAAAACTTTACTGGTGGTAGAAATAATAATGGCAGAATTACTTCACGACATATAGGCGGCGGTTCAAAACACAAATACAGAGTTATTGATTTTTATAGAAAAAAGAAGAACGTTCCTGCGACTGTAGAAAGAATAGAATACGATCCAAATAGAACAGCTCATATTGCTTTAATAGCTTACAAAGATAATGAAAAAGCTTATATAATAAGTCCACAAGGTTTAAAACAAGGCGATGTAATAGAGTCCGGAAAGAATGTGGAAATTAAAGTTGGAAATTCTTTAGAACTAAAAGATATACCACCTGGTACCTCTATACATAACGTTGAACTTATACCTGGTAATGGTGCAAAACTAGCTCGGTCAGCAGGATCTTCAGTAATACTGTCAGGTTATGATGGAGATTATGCTATTTTAAAACTTTCATCAGGTGAAACAAGAAAAGTAAGTAGTTCTTGCATAGCTACGATTGGAACAGTATCTAATCCAGATCAAAAGAATATAAAGATAGGTAAAGCAGGTAGAAATAGATGGAGAGGAAAAAGACCTCAAACTAGAGGTGTAGCAATGAACCCAGTTGATCACCCGCATGGAGGAGGAGAAGGTAAGACTTCAGGTGGAAGAAGCCCGGTATCTCCTTGGGGACAATCTGCTAAAGGTTTAAAAACAAGAAGACCAAAAAGAAGTGATAAATTGATTATCACTAGAAGAAAGAAAAGGAAAAAATAATGGCTAGATCAGTCTGGAAAGGCCCATTTGTTCATCCAAGTTTATTAAAAAAAATTGATAAACTTAAAGATGCCCCAAATAAAAAACCAATTAAGACTTGGTCTAGACACTCTACTATAATACCAGATTTTGTAGGACACAGTTTTATGATCCATAATGGGAAGACATTTATACCTATAACTATTTCTGAAGAGATGGTAGGTCATAAATTAGGTGAGTTTGCTCCTACTAGAACTTTTAAAGGTCATACGCCTGCAGACAAAAAGGCAGCAGCTGCACCAGCAGCAGCTAAACCAGCGGGAGATAAAAAGTAATGGAAAAAAATAATTCTTTAGTCAAAGCAATAAATAAGAATGTAAGAACTAGTCCTAGAAAATTGGCTTTAGTATGTAATTTTATTAAAGGTAAAAAAGCAGATGTAGCATTAAGAGATTTAGAGTTTTCAAGAAAAAGAATTTCTAAAGATGTAAGCAAAACTGTGAAATCTGCTATATCTAATGCAGAAAATAATCATCAATTTGATATAGATAATTTATTCGTAAAGGAAGCGTATGTTGGGAAATCTCTTGTAATGAAAAGGTTTAGACCAAGAGCTAAAGGCAGAGCTAGTCCAATTAAAAAACCATTTAGTAGAATCACAATTATTTTAGAGGAAAAAAAACAAAACAAGGTAAATAAATAATGGGACAAAAAATAAATCCTATAGGCTTAAGATTGGGCATCAATAGAGGGTGGGACTCAACTTGGTTTGCTAAAAAGAAAGATTTTGGCAGATATCTCATTGAGGACTTCAAGATAAGAAACTACATTAAGAAAAATATACTAAATTCAGGTGTTTCAGAAATTATAATCGAAAGATCATCTAAAAAGTGCACAGTTTCGATTCATACTTCAAGACCAGGTTTTGTAATAGGAAAAAAAGGAGCAGACATAGAAAAGATTAAAAAGAATATTATGAAAATCACAGAAAGCGATGTGAACGTTAATATTAAAGAGATAAAAAAACCAGAACTAAATTCGAATTTAGTTGCAGAAAATATAGCACAACAACTAGTAAAAAGAATTGCTTATAGGCGAGCAATGAAAAGATCAATGCAATCCGCAATGAGATTAAATGCAAAAGGAATTAAAGTAATGTTAAGCGGTAGATTAGCAGGTAATGAAATAGCTAGAACTGAGTGGTTAAGAGAGGGAAGCATTCCATCGCATACATTAAGAGCTGATATTGATTATGGTTTTGCAGAAGCCCTTACTACCTACGGTATTATTGGCGTGAAAGTTTGGATTTATAAGGGTGAATTAATGGCTAAAGATGTTGAAAAAGAAAAAAAGGAAAGGGTGAAGAATGCTACAGCCAGTCAGAACTAAATTTAGAAAAGCATTTAAAGGAAGAATTCATGGAAATGCAGCTAGGGCTGTGAAATTAAATTATGGTCAATTTGGCTTAAAAGCTATTCAACCAGATAGAATAATAGGAAAACAAATTGAGGCAGCCAGGGTAGCATTAACTAGATATATGAAAAGAACTGGTAAAGTATGGACTAGAATTTTTCCTAATATACCTGTCTCAAAAAAACCAACAGAAGTAAGAATGGGTAAAGGAAAAGGATCACCAGAATATTATGCTTGCAGAGTAAAACCTGGTAGAATTATATTTGAGATAGATGGAGTGAGTGAAGAAATAGCAAGAGAAGCTTTATATAAAGCATCAGCAAAATTACCAATAAAAACAAAATTTGTAAAAAGATAATGGCTAAAAAAAAAGAAGATAAAAAATTAACTAAAGATCAAGCTGAGAAAAAAATTTTAACTCTTAAGAAAGATTTATTCAACATAAGATTTAAAAAAATTAACAATCAAATTAATAATCCAGCTCAATACAATGAAATCAAAAAAAATATAGCTAGATTATATACAACTATTAAGAATTCAAAATGACAAAAAAAGTATTAAAAGGAATAGTTACTAGTGCCAAAAACAATAAAACAATTGTAGTTGAGGTAACAAGAAAATTTAAACATCCTTTTTATGAAAAAGTTATTAAAAGATCAAAAAAATATCATGCACATGATGAAACAAATAAGTTTAAAGAAGGACAAACGGTATCAATAATTGAATGTAAACCTTTCTCTAAGAAAAAAACTTGGCAGGTAATTGAAAAATGATTCAAATTCAGACAGAGCTATCAGTAGCAGATAACACGGGTGCAAAAAGAGTTGAATGCATAAAAGTTCTAGGTGGTTCTAAGAGAAGATATGCATCAGTTGGAGATATTATTGTGATCAGTGTTAAAGATGCAATACCTAAGGGAAAAGTTAAAAAAGGAGCGGTACATAAAGCTGTAGTTGTAAGAACCAGAAAAGAAATATACAGAAATGATGGTTCAAAAGTTCAATTTGATAAAAATGCAGTTGTTTTGACAGATGATAAAGGGGAACCAATAGGCACAAGAATATTTGGACCTGTTACTAGGGAACTAAGAACAAGAGGCCACACCAAGATTATTTCTTTAGCTCCGGAGGTACTTTAAGATGATGTTAAAAAAAGGCGCACAAGTGAAAATTATTACAGGAAAAGATAGGGGTAAAACCGGAGAAATATTGGAGATAAATAGAAAATTAAAAAAAATAAAAATTAAATCAATTAATATGATCAAGAGACATACAAAACCTACAAAAGAAAATAAAGGTGGAATTATTTCAAAGGAAAGTTTTATACATCAATCAAATGTGAAAAATATAGATACTCAAAAAAAAGAAAAGAAAGCAGCTAATAAAAAATAATGCCTAGATTGAAAAACACATATGAAAGAGAAATTGTTAAAAATTTGATTAGCAAATTATCTTTAAAAAATAAGCATGATGTGCCGAGAATTATCAAGATTATTTTAAATATGGGTTTAGGTGAAGATGCTGCTGATACAAAAAAACTTAAGGCTTGTACTGATGATATGGCTTTAATATCTGGTCAAAAACCAGTGATAACAAAGTTTAAAAAATCAATTTCAAATTTTAAAACGAGAAAAGGTTCTAATGCTGGAGTAAAAGTTACCTTAAGATCGCATAAAATGTATGAGTTTGTTGATCGGTTAGTGAACATTGCTTTGCCTAGGATAAAAGATTTTAGAGGACTGTCATCAAAGGGGATTGATAACTCTAATAACTATTCTTTTGGAATTAAAGAACATATCATTTTTCCAGAGGTTAATTTTGATAAAGTTGATAAAATAAGAGGTCTTGACATAACTATAGTTACATCAAGCAAAAATAAACAGGGAACTTTTGAACTATTGAAAGAGTTTAATTTCCCATTAAACGAAAAAAAGAATTAAGGATTATTATGGCTAAAACAAGTGCAATACAGAAAAATCTAAAGAGAATTAAATTAGTAAAAAAATATGCAAAAAAAAGAGCTGCATTAAAAAAAATTATAAGTAATAAAAAACTAGAATTATCAGAGAGGTTTGAAGCCCAATTAAAATTAAACAAGCTTCCAAAAAATTCCGCAAAGATAAGGGTTCGAAATAGATGCGAGGTATCTGGTAGACCCCACGGTGTTTATAGAAAATTAAAAATATCCAGAATAGCACTCAGAGACATGGCGTCCTCTGGTAAAATTCCCGGAATAACTAAATCGAGTTGGTAGGAGGAACATGACATTTACAGATCCAATTGGTGATATGTTTTCAAGAATTAGAAATGGTCAAATGAGATCACTTAATTCGGTTGAAATACCATCATCTAATTTTAGAAAAAATATTTTAGAAATTCTTAAAACCGAAGGATATATAAAAGATTATTTTATAGAAAAAACAGAAAACAACAAAACAAGTTTAAAAATATCTTTAAAATATTATGAAGGTGATCCTGTAATTAAAGAAATCAAAAGAATTTCTAAACCAGGTAGAAGAGTTTATTCAAGAGCTACAAGCATACCTAAAGTAATGAATGGATTAGGTTTAGCTATTTTATCAACGCCAAAAGGTGTTATGAGTGACGCTGAGGCGAGAAAAAATAATGTTGGTGGGGAAATAATTTGTAGGGTGTTTTAATGTCAAAAATTGGAAAAAAAAATATTGTAATACCGAAAGACTCTTCAATCAAAATTGAAGGCGCAGATTTAACTATATCAGGTCCAAAAGGTACTAAAAAATTGACTATAAATGATAAAATTTTTTCATCAAAATTAAATGAAAGTAAATTTCAGATTCAGCCGCTAGAAAAAAAAGTTGATAAGAAAACCTCTATAATGTGGGGCACATACAGAAGTTTAATAAATAATGCAATCACTGGTGTATCTACTGGGCACGAAAAGATTTTAGAACTAAATGGAGTAGGATTTAGAGCTAATATGAAGGGTGAGGTATTAAATTTACAAATTGGCTTTAGTCATGATGTAAACTTTAAAATACCCAAAGATATTAAAATAACTGTCGAAAAGCAGACTGTCATTAAAATCAATGGTGTAGATAAAGAGCTTGTATCAAAGATTGCTGCTGATATTAAAAACTTAAAACCAGTAGAACCCTATAAGGCTAAAGGTATTAAAGAAAGAGGTCAATTTGTTTTAAGAAAAGAGGGTAAAAAGAAATAATGAGAAAAATAAATACTAAAATTAAAAGAAAATTAAGAAACAGAAAAAAGTTAAAAGCAGTGAATGTCAACAGATATAGAATATCAGTGTCAAAATCTTTAAACAATTTATCAGCGCAAATTATAGATGATAAACAGAAAAAAACTCTAGTCTCAGCTTCATCAGTTGAAAAAGAAATCAAAGGTAAAAAAATAAAAAAAATGGATAAATCAAGTTTAATCGGTGAGATTTTAGCAAAAAGAGCAAAAGAAAAGAATATTAGTGAAGTATATTTTGATAGAGGTGAGTATAAATATCATGGAAGAGTAAAAACTTTTGCTGATACATTAAGAAAAAATGGATTGAAATTTTAATATGAATGAAAATAAAAAAATTGAGAGTGATATAAAAGAAAAACTAGTTGCTATTAACAGAATAACTAAGGTAGTTAAGGGCGGTCGAAGATTTGGTTTTGCTGCATTAGTTGTTGTCGGGAACCAAAAAGGATCTGTAGGCATTGGCCAAGGAAAATCTAAACAAGTTCCAGATGCAATAAAAAAAGCTACAGAAGTAGCTAAAAGAAGTTTAATTAAAATACCATTAAAAGAAGGGCGTACACTTCATCATGATGTTAAAGGTAAAAATGGTTCTGGAAAAGTTTTTTTAAGAGCCGCTCCGGCAGGAACAGGAATAATTGCAGGCGGTGCTATACGATCTGTTTGTGAAGTTTTGGGTATTCAAGATGTGGTAGCTAAATCTCTAGGCTCAGCCAATCCTCATAATGTTTTAAAAGCTTGTGTAAATGGATTAAAATCACAAAATTCTCCTAAAACTTTATCAGCTATAAGAGGAAAAAAAATATCTGATATAGTTCTCAAAAGAGAGGCTAAATAATGCAATTAAATAATTTATCAAAAATTAATAAAAAAAAAATTAGAGTTGGCAGAGGAATAGGCTCGGGTAAAGGAAAGACATCTTCTAGAGGTCACAAAGGTCAGAAATCTAGATCAGGTGTTGCAATAAAAAGTTTTGAGGGCGGTCAAATGCCGTTATTTAGAAGATTGCCCAAAAGAGGATTTAAGTCATTAGCAAAAAATAATACGGCAATCCTAAATCTTTCTAAAATTCAAAAAATATTAGATAAATCATCAAATAATATTAATAAAATTATAGATTTAAAAATTTTAAAAGAAAAGAATCTTATTAATAAAAAATTTTTAAAGTTAAAAATTTTAGGTTCTGGCGATATTAAAAATAATATCGAAATCTCCGCACATTTTGCCTCTAAACAAGCTTTGACTAAAATTGAAAAAGCTGGTGGTAAAATTAGCATAATTAAGAAATAAAAGTTATGTCTAGCGAAACAATCAATTCTGCAGGAGCTTTTAGTCAAGCAAAAGACCTAAAAAATAGAATCCTTTTTACAATTTTAATTTTAATTATTTATCGTTTAGGAACTTATGTTCCATTAGCTGGCATTGATCCTTCTGCTTTAAAGGAAATTATGGCTTCTAGTCAAAAAGGTTTATTAGGAATGTTTAATATGTTCTCTGGTGGTGCGGTTACTAGAATGGCAATTTTTGCACTTGGCATTATGCCATATATTTCATCGTCAATTATTGTTCAATTACTTACAGGTGTGTCAGATTATTTTAAAAACCTTAAAGAACAAGGTGAGATTGGTAGAAAAAAAATAACACAAATAACTAGATATGGAACTGTACTTATTGCATGTCTTCAAGGATATGGTGTTTCTGTTGGTTTAGAAAATGCCGGAAATTTAGTTATTGAACCAGGTATGTCATTTAGAGTCATTACAACAATTTCTCTTGTTGCCGGAACTACTTTTTTAATGTGGTTAGGTGAACAAATAACTTTAAGAGGAGTAGGTAATGGAATTTCATTAATTATATTTTCAGGTATTGTGGCTGAAATACCAAGAGCCTTAGCTTCGACTTTTGAACTTGGTAGAACGGGGGCATTATCCGCTGTTATGATAGTTGGAATATTCATTTTAGTAATTTTAACTGTTTTGTTTATTGTTTTTTTTGAGAGAGCAATGAGAAAAATTTTAATAAACTATCCAAAAAGACAAGTAGGAAATAAAATGTATGGTGGAGAATCATCACATTTACCCCTAAAAATAAATACAGCAGGTGTAATACCTGCTATTTTTGCCTCCGCTTTGTTGCTATTACCAATAACAATTTCTAATTTTGGATTTGCAGAATCTGATGCATTTTTAAAAATTTCATCGATGTTTACCCAAGGACAACCACTTTATATGTTGCTTTACGCGTCTGGAATAATTTTCTTTTCCTTCTTTTATACCTCAATTGTTTTTAATCCAACAGAAACTGCGGAAAATTTAAGAAAGTATGGCGGATATATTCCAGGTATTAGACCAGGTGAAAGAACTGCAGAATATATCGATACTATTTTGATGAGGCTAACTACTGTTGGTGCCATGTATTTAACTTTTGTATGCCTAATGCCTGAATTTTTAATAGCTAAATACCCTATCCCTTTTTATTTAGGTGGAACATCAATTTTAATTGTTGTTGTAGTAGCTATGGATACTGTAACACAAGTTCAAACAAGACTAATGAGTTCACAGTATGAATCTTTAATTAAGAAAACTAAATTTGGTAAATAAATTAAGTAAATGAATATAGTTATCTTTGGTCCACCTGGTGCCGGAAAAGGAACTCAATCAAATTTAATTGTAAAACAATTTAAACTACACCAACTATCAACTGGTGAATTATTAAGAAAAGAAATTAAAAATAAAACTGAATTAGGAAAAAAAATTTCTACAATAATCAATTTAGGAAATTTAGTTTCTGACGATACTGTTGGAAATTTGATTGTAAAATATATTTCAGATAAGGCTTATAAAAATAGAATTATATTTGATGGTTATCCTAGAAATTTAATACAAGCAAGGAACTTGGATAAATTACTTAGTCAATATGACCAAAAGATAGATTTAGCTCTAAAACTGTCAGTGAGTTTAAATGTAATAAAAAAAAGAATCTTAGAGAGAAAATCTTTGGAAAAAAGAGAAGATGACAGTGAGGAAATAGCTATTAAAAGATTTGAGACCTATGAAGATAAGATCAGACCTGTTATAGAATTTTATAAACAAAGAGATTTATTGAAAGTCGTTAATGGAGAGGCCACAATTTCTGAAATTAATAGTGAAATTAGCGGTTTAATAGATGGTATCAAGGGTTGACTTTGTGACATTAGACAATATAAATACGCAGGAAATAAAAAATCATTAATTTATGGCTCGTATTGCAGGGATCAATATTCCACAAAATAAAGTTGTTAGCATAGCATTAACTTATATTCATGGTATCGGTCTTCACTCATCAAAAAAAATATGCGAAAAATTGAACATACCTTCATCAAAAAGAGTAAATGAATTATCTGAGGAACAGGTTTTAAAAATTAGAGAATTTATAGATGCTAATCATAAAGTAGAAGGTGATTTAAGAAGAGAGGTATCTGTTAATATAAAAAGACTAGTTGATCTTGCTTGTTATAGAGGATCTAGACATAAAAAAAAATTGCCCGTAAGAGGTCAAAGAACACAATGTAATGCAAGAACTAGAAAAGGTAAAGCCATAGCAATTGCTGGTAAAAAACTTACTCCTCTTAAAAAATAAATTTAAATGAATAAAAAAAACGAAAAAACTGAAAAAAAAATTGAAAATAAAGATGTAAAAAAAGTTGAGTCAAAAAAAGTAAGTTCTTTTAAAAAAAAGAAAAAAGTTAAAAAAAATATTACTTCTGGAATTGCTTATGTTTACTCAACTTTTAATAACACAATTATTTCAATAGCAGATGAAAGTGGAAATGTAGTTTCATGGTCTTCAGCAGGTGCAAAAGGTTTTAAAGGTTCAAGAAAATCTACACCTTACGCAGCACAAGTTGCAGCTGATGATGCTGGAGCAAAAGCTTTTGAACAGGGTTTAAGAACATTAACTGTTCAAGTTAAAGGACCAGGTTCAGGTAGAGAAACTGCTTTAAGATCATTACAATCAAGAGGATTTAAAATTTTATCAATTAAGGATACAACACCAATGCCACATAATGGTGCAAGACCACCAAAAAGAAGGAGAGTATAATGCAAGTCACATCAGATGTTATAGACAAGAATTGGAAAGCACTTATAAAACCAAATAAATTAGATATTACTAGCAATGACGATAAAACGATTGCTAAAGTTATTGCAGAACCGCTTGAGAAAGGTTTTGGTCAAACTATTGGAAATTCTTTAAGGAGAATATTATTATCTTCTATTCAAGGAGCAGCTGTCACAGCTATTCAAATAGATGGAGTTTTACATGAATTTTCTTCAATAAAAGGAGTGAGGGAGGATGTAACTGATATTGTTTTAAACGTAAAAAATTTAGCAATTAAATCAACTTCATCAGCAGGAAAAAAAATTATTTTAGACATCAAAGGACCTAAAGAAGTAAAAGCGAAAGATATAACTCTTGTACCTGAAATAGAAATTTTAAACCCAGAGCAAACAATTTGTAATCTGGATGAAAAAACACATTTTCATATGGAATTGATGGTAAATACTGGAAAGGGTTATGTACCAGCTCCAAAGAATAAAAGTGATGATAGCCCTTTGGGATTAATTTCCATTGACTCTTTATTTAGTCCTGTAAAAAAAGTTTCTTTTTCTGTTGAAAACACAAGAGCTGGAAGTGCACTTGATTATGATAAACTTGTTATGACAGTTGAAACTAATGGAACTGTTGATGCAGAAGATGCAATCGCTTATTCAGCTAGAATTTTCCAAGATCAATTGTCAATGTTTGTCAATTTTGAGGACCCACAAGAAGTTGTTAAAGAAGTTAAGTCTTCAGAACCCGAGTTTAATAGAAACCTTCTTAAACGTGTTGAAGAACTAGAGTTATCCGTTAGATCAATGAATTGTCTTAAAAATGATAATATTATTTACATAGGTGATTTAGTTCAAAAAACAGAGCCAGAGATGCTTAGAACCCCAAATTTTGGAAGAAAATCACTGAATGAAATTAAAGAAGTGCTAAATACAATGTCTTTATATTTAGGTATGGAAATTCCAAACTGGCCACCAGACAACATAGCTGAGCTATCAAAAAAATTAGAGGAAAATAATTATTAATGAGACACGGTTTAGGTTACAGAAAGCTAAATAAAACTAGTGAACACCGTAAGGCATTGTTCAAAAATATGCTTAATTCACTAATTAAATATGAGCAAATTGTGACTACATTGCCTAAAGCAAAAGAACTAAAACCACAAATTGATAAGGTTATAACTATAGGTAAAAAAAATATTTTAAGTAATAAAAAAAGATTATTCTCAAAATTACAGGATAAAAAATCTGTAGTAAAAGTATTTGACGAATTATCAAAAAGATATAGTTCAAGAAAAGGTGGTTACTCTAGAGTTTTAAGAGCAGGGTTTAGAACAGGTGACGATGCACCAATGGCTGTTATTGAATTAGTAGACAGGAATCCTGATGCTAAAAAGGTCGATAAACCAAAAAAAATTGAAACAAAAGATAAGAAAAAAGTAGTTCAACCAGATCAAAAAAGCAGCAAGTAAATATATAAAGCTTTCATGCCCAAATCATATACAGTTGGCGATGATTATCATGACTCACGTCTAGATAAATGGTTTAAAAATATAGTAATTAGTTTACCGCACTCATTACTAGAAAAAATACTTAGACAGAATAAAATTAAAGTTAATAAAAAAAAGACTAAATCGTCTTATAGATTGCAAACTGGTGATTTAATTGAAGTTTACGATATTTCTAAGTTTAAACCTCTGAATAAAAAAGAAAAAGTTAAATATATACCCAAAAAAAAAGAAATCGGCGTATACGATGATTATGTAATAGAAAATAATGAAAACTTTATAGTTATCAATAAACCAATAGGAATCCCAGTTCAATCAGGCACAAAATCATTTAAAAATATTATAGATATATTAAAGAATACAAAATATTTTGAAAATTCAAAACCTTTTATTGTACACAGATTAGATAAAGAGACATCTGGACTTTTAATAATTGCAAAAAATAGAAAGTTCGCACAATTATTCACCTCACTTTTTAGAATAAGAAAAATTCATAAAACTTACCTTGCGATAGTTTATGGAAAAGTCAACAAATCAATAAAAGTGATGAAAGATGATTTGGTTTATTACGAAAAGAGTAAAAAAATTATTCAAAAAGCAGTATCAAATCTTAAAATCATAAAGTCCAACGAAGGTTATACATACTTAGAGTTAAATCCAATTACTGGTAGAAAACATCAATTACGAAAACAATTACTTAACATTGGATGTCCAATAATAGGAGACGATAAATATTTTTTAAATGATAGAAAAAGAATAAAAACAAAAAATCTTATGTTACATGCATACAAAATAAAATTTATGATTAATGGTATTCAATATAATTTTAAAGCAAAATATAATGATTTATTTCAAGATTTTCTAAAAAAAAATATTTAAATATTATTGATATTTTTTACAAAAATATTTGCTAAATTATTTTCAAAGTTTCTAGGTTTTATGTTGATTAATTTTGATATAGAAGTTACTTTTTTATTATCTAAACCGCATGGAATGATTTTTAAATATTGATTTAAATTATTTGAAATATTAATTGAACAACCATGATAGGCTATCCATCTAGACACCCTGATACCGATCGCTGCAATTTTCTTTTCATTAACCCAAATACCTATATTTTTTTTATCATTTTTGGCTTGAATTTTATAATTTTCTAAAAATTGTATTATGCTTTTTTCTAAAGCATTAATTAATTTTCTTATATCTTTTTTTCTACTATTTAAATTTATAACAAAGTAAATAATTTTTTGCCCAGGGTTATGCAGTGTAATTTTACCTCCTCTATTAGATTTAATTATTTTTATTTTTTTATCTACAATTTCCTTTTTATTGAAACTTACTCCAGCTGTATATGTCGTTGGATGTTCTAAGATCCATAATAATTCTTGATTTTTACCATTTTTTACATCCTCAACTCTTTTATTGAGATAAAGCATTGCTGTTTTGTAGGGTATACGTTTTTTGCTAATTTTAATTTCTATACTCATTTAATTTGAATTTTATCACTTTATAGACTAATAGTCTCAAAAAAACTATTAGAGGTATTTATGACTTTACCAAAATCAACAGAAGCAAAAAAAGTCAATTTGGATTTTAATAAAGAATTTATCAATACTTTCACTCAAAATATTGAGAGCGGAAATATTGAATTCATCAATCAAACGTTAAAAGATTTACATGAAGCAGATGTAGCTAATTTAATCGAAAATTTAAATCCTGATGTAAGAACCAAACTCATTGAAATTGAATCATTTAATATTGATCCAGAAATTTTTATTGAATTAAACGAGTCAATTCAAAGTGAAGTTTTACAATTACTTTCTATAGAGTCTCTTATCAAAATAATTAAACGATTAGAATCTGACAATGCTATTAAAATTCTTGAAAATTTATCAAAAGAAATTAAAGAAAAAGTTTTAGAAAGATTACCACCCAAAGACAAATTTTTACTACAAGAAGGTTTAAGTTATCCCGAGGATTCCGCGGCAAGAATAATGCAAAGAGAATTTACAGCTGTTCCAAGCAATTGGACCGTGGGTCAAACTATAGACTATTTAAGAGAAGATAAAGATTTACCTGAAGAGTTTTTAGAAATATTTATCGTAGACAACGACTTTAAACCAATTGGAACCGTTCCATCATCAAGAGTTTTACGTACAGCTAGAGATCTGAAAATGAATTCTATTATGAGGGAGATGCCGGTTTTAATTTCAGTAAATATGGATAAAGAAGAAGTTGGTCTTACTTTTGAAAACTACAATCTATTATCAGCTGGAGTAGTAAATAAAGAAAATAAATTAGTTGGCATGATTACTGCTGATGATGTTGTTACAGTCGTTCAAGAAGAAGCAGAAGAAGATGCATTGCGATTAGCAGGTGTTGGAGATGAAGAAATAACCGATAGTGTAATGCTTAAAACAAAAAGACGGTTTAATTGGTTACTATTAAATCTATTTACTGCCTTGCTAGCAACTTGGGTTATAAGTTTTTTTGGCGCTTCAATTGAACAAATGGTTGCTTTAGCTTTTCTTATGCCAATAGTTGCATCAATGGGAGGAAATGCTGGGATGCAAACTTTAGCTGTTACTATACGAGCAATAGCTACCAAAGAGTTGTCTAAAAGTAATTTTAACCGTGTAGTTGGTAAAGAATTTTTAATAGGTATTTTAAATGGTATTATTTTTGCAATTATAACTGCTATAATAGTTCAACTATGGTTCAAAGAATTAAATCTTTCTTTATTAATTGGTATTTCAATGGTTTTAAATATGATTGTTGCAGGTTTATTTGGAATATTAGTACCGGTATCTTTAAAAAAATTAAATATTGATCCCGCCTTAGCTTCAAGTGTTTTTGTAACAACCATTACAGATGTCATTGGATTTCTGTCTTTCCTAGGATTAGGATCTTTTTATTTTTTAAATTAGAAATTATCTATTAATCTTGTGTTTTTAATATAGTAAGCAAAAAATAAATTAAATTTTTTAATCGGTTTTTTAATTTTTTTAAAACTTTTTGTATCATAATTTTCTACGTAATCTATTTTATTTGCACCTAGATTTATTAAGTCTTTATTTATTTTATTTATATCAAATAAATTATAATTTCTTTTTATTTTTTTCTTTAAATTACTAAGATAATAAAAAATATTAGATGCAATCTTCATTTGACTTTTATTGAGATTTGAATTTCTTGATGAGCATGCTATCCCATTTTTTTCTCTTATAGTTTTACATTCAATTATTTTTGATTTTATTTTTCTTTTTTTGATGTGTTTTTTAATTAGATAAAGTTGCTGATAATCTTTTTTTCCTAAAAAGATATATCTAGGTTTAATTATTTCTATAAATCTGTTTATTACATTTAAAACACCTA
>Ga0315315_10000602_pt1 | contig 30673 bp, 38 predicted proteins | sample M140m3416metaG_FD_203699 | JGI IMG/M metagenome (GOLD analysis project Ga0315315, IMG submission 203699) | Ammonia-oxidizing marine archaeal communities from Monterey Bay, California, United States - M1 40m 3416 | ecosystem: Environmental > Aquatic > Marine > Intertidal zone | place: USA... | reverse complement strand
CGCCATTGCCGTTTTCACCGAAAACTCTTCCTCTGGCATGAATGCGACGCGAAAGCCGAGCCTTCCCCTGAGTTTGAAGAAGAAGAACCTCCCGATTCTCGCGACCGACGCGATCAGCGGTATTTCTCCGTTTGCGACGTTTGTCATTTTGAACACTGTCATTCTGTTGTGGAATGGCATCTGGATCTGATCCTTGAGGATTGGCGGGTACTTTAGGACGGATTCTCCGTCCTGTCCGTAGAACCGCACCGGCGACATTTCTTGTTCGTTAGAGAGCGCGGTACTCGTTCGAGCTGCGACGCGGACTGTGACGAATGCGTCGCGTCCGATTGTTCCCCTGATGTAGAATGGTGGCGCCTCTGTTCCGACTGGGACGAGGTCGGGAGCGTTTGCGTAGAACGGCGGGTTGTACTCGTAATTGATAAACCTGTTCAACCTGATTGTTTCTCCCGATCCGTGTTGGGGGGATATTCCGGACTCGACGACCCTGTCGCCGCGCACCGTGTACCTTCGCCTGTTTACGACGTAGTATTCGGTTCCCCTGTCGAATGCCATTGTTCCGATGTCCGGCAAGTTTGGGTTTGTTCTGATCTGGACGATGCCGCTTTTGAGCTCCCTGACGATTTTTTTCTGGCTCACGTTGAAGACTGCGACCTTTCCCGGGTCTACCCTGTAGAGGGCGATGGTGTCTCCGGCCTCGTTGTTTGCGATGCAGATTGTTTTTGCCGGGATGACGATTGATGCTGTCTGCTGCGAGAGGAGCGCCGAGCCGAGGACGCCCCAGAACGGGCGCGTTGCGTTTTTGATGACGTCTTTTCCGAAGAAGAAGAGTGCCCTTCTCATGAGGACGACCATGTTACTTGAAGCCTCGATTCCGTGGAGCAAATTTTGTACGATTTTTCTGACGTGCGAAAACTCGAGGACCTCGAAGCAGTTTTGCCGCTGGGATCCTGCGATGACGATGGCTCCCATCTCGCACGGATTTCCGAGCGCCCTGTGCATTTCGAGGATGTCGATCCTTGTCCTGACGCAGGCTGTATTGTACGCGCGGAGCGTTTCCCTCATGAGGGCGTGTGCCTTTTCGAGGTCCTCTTCGCACTTTATCAGCTGGCGCTTTGAAGCCGGTTCGATGCTGAAACCGTCTGCTGCGTCGCCGAGGAAGCGTTTTCTCTGTGCGAGCCTTTCGCCGTCTTTTCTCTGCTCGACCCTAAAGTCTTCGCGGATTTCTCCGATGAATGCGTCGAACAAGTCCATTTTCCGAGCGGCCCGTGGTTCTGCAATTTTTTTAGTGGGGGTTTTGAACGCGACGTTTTATTATTTAGCAGACTAAAATTTTAATTGGATATAGAGGATGGCCAAGTACCACGGTAAGCGTGTGACGCTGAACAAGCCGCACCGTGCGAGCGGGAAGGATGCTGTGCGGCACAAGTCTGTTGTTTACGTGAACGGCGGCGGCGGCAAGGTGAAGAAGGTTCTTTTTGGGGATCCCAATATGTCGATCAAAAAGAATGTTCCCGGCCACCGAAAGAGTTTTCGTGCGCGGCACCACTGCGAATCGCCTGGACCCAAGACGTCTGCGCGCTATTGGAGTTGCAAGGCGTGGTAATTTTTATTTTATTTTTTTTTAATTATAAAAACCGAATGCACTTCAATTTTGGATTACCCATATTAGTGGTCTCCCCTTTAATTTTAAAAGGTAGCAGAGGTGCGGCAAAAAGAAAATGGGGAAAAGGCGCGCTAGCTCTGAAGAGAGAAAACCATTTAAAATACCAGATGATATGATTGAGTATAAGAATTTAAGGGGAAATTCGGGTGTTTATGCTTACAAAATTCTCTCTGAAGATAAAATCGAGGTTCTATTTCAAGATAGATTATACCTTTATGATAAAGAGACTACTGGGGCGAAAAAAGTAGAAGACGCAATCAAACTAGCAGATCTTGGCAAAAACTTGTCTAAAGCTATCAGACCAGGGGAGTGGGATTATGTATGGAGGAAAAAAATACGACAAACTAATGGAGATGTAATGGATTGGGTGGAAAGAGACCCGGTGACTGTCGAGGGAATAACTTTTATGGAAAACGAAGACCCTGGCGATTTCAAAAAAATGTTGGAAAGTGAAAAATACGAAAAGGGCGTATTCCTCTTTAACGACAACTTAGACATGTGGAAACAGGCTAAAGAGGTCCGGCCGGTGGCAATGACATGGGTGGATTCTAATTCGCCGTTTTCACTGACCCCCCCACCCTTCCACACACACACGCCAGAAAAACCCCAAATTTCACCCGGTGGGCAAAGGAAACGCAGTTATCCGGCCGTGGCAGCCGAAGGGGGACGCAATTGGGGTGCCCACCGGGCCGAATTTCTACTCTCTTGACACGGTGGTGATAAAAGACCCCAAGCAAAAAGTAGAAAACATTATTGACGCCGCATTTGTTCGCATAGTGGAGCTGTTTCTGGAAAGGCCTGACAAGACGGTCCTCTACTTTTCATCGGACCCAGAGAACAAGGACCGTCTCGGGACCGGCATTTTCCAAGATAGTGTAGGTAAGGATGTGATCGAGTACATCTCAGAATTGATCCCAGAAATCCCCAATATGGTTAAATCGGCCGCATATGGTTTTCCAATCAAGTTAAAGCGAAACCCCACACTGTCATCTACATCGGACAGTGAAGGCGACAACCCACCAACTGAAGAAGAAGATTCGAACCATGACGAAGACGAGTCGGCTGGCGCTTCTGGAAATCATGATTCGTACTCGGAAGACGACTTGGGCTCGGGCAGTGGGAGCGACAAATCAACTGGTTCTAACGCAGAAAGTGATTCGAACTCGGGATCCGACAGTGAAGAGGAAGAGGGCTCCTCCGATTCTGATGCCAGTGGCCCCACTAGTTCGTCGGAAGCTTCGTCGGAAGGGGAGGCCCCCGATAAGTTTTACATGTTTCTTGATTATGCGATGGCCGAGCATCCGTATATTTTTTGTGACCAGCCGGTTGTCTACAAAGTTTCTGCTGACAAAAAAATATTTCTCGAGGGCTTTTTTTCGTACTGCATGAACGAACGGAACAAAGACGGTGGGTACAGGGTTGAAGACGGGCAAAAACCGTACCTTTTGGAAACGATGGAGACAAAAATGGTCAAGACGGCCGAATCGAAAGCTTTTTTACGTTATGTTTTTCCTCAAAATCCCCCCGATGATAACAGTAGTTCAAGAGGAAACGAAAGCGGTTCGGAATCAAGCAATGAAAATGGCCCTCCTTTAGATGGTGAACCAGATACTTTTAAATGAATGAAATGTGTTTTCTTGCCAGCCATTTTATTATAAGGGCCTTTAATTTTTTAATTGTACAAGAGTTTGAAATGGCAATTTCTTTTGACATTGACGACCCTTTTGCGTATGGTTCGCGCGTTGGCGTTTCGACGGCTGTCCTGGTTGCTTGCGATCTTTTCTACTTCACTGCGGTGCGGAAACTTGCTGGCGACCGGTGGTGGTATCCCGGCTTGAGCGATAAGCGTGGCGGGGTTGCCTATGTGTTGACGTCGATTGTGTTCTGTGCCGTTCTTTTTGGCATTGTGGCCTCTCTTTTTATTTGCAGCACGCTTGCCGAGGCTGCTGTTGTTGGGTGCCTTCTTGGCATTCTTGTTTTTGGTGTTTTCAATGCATGTTGCCTTGTTCTTCTTGATGACTGGACGATGACGACAGCGGCGTTCGACTTTTTTTATGGCATTGTGACGTACACTGGCGCAAGCGCTGCCATCTGGCACCTTTTGTGATTTTTTTATGCGACGGCGCGATTATCATTTTTCAGAATGAAAATACTGGCCATGCCGTAAGGTTGGAATGGCCAATGTTAAAAAATTTGAGTATAAACCAAAGGCGGTGCGGCAGTGTAAGCTAAAATGCCGCCCAAGCTTGAACGGTTGGGGTCATATGTGGGTCCGCGCGTCGATTACATATTTGCTCAAGGTCCGCACGGCTTTTACCACCCCGATCAATGTCGGCTCATTGAAATGCGTCTTTTTGATGGGACGACCACAGGAATCTACATGAGGCCGGGCGAACAAATAGTAAAGCAAATGGACGTAATTTTTGGCCTGCTCTTTTACGTGCTCAAACCCCGTGGGGCTGACTTTTCTGCCGTGAGAATCATCAAGTTCCCCGAGGGCGTCATCGGATTTTCAAAGCCATTGTTCCGTACTCCCTCGATGCTGCCCTCGAACTCGATGTCTGTCTTTTCGGAACTCAGGCGCGTCCACTTTCCCAGCACGCTCGAATCATTACCTTCGGCACTCTTCCTCGGCTGCATTAACCTCGAGACCGTCAACATTCCTGCCAAGGTCGGCACCATTCCCCGGTCATGCTTTGAACGTTGCCGTCGGCTCCGAAACGTAGTTCTGCCACAAAACCTACGCACGATTGAAGACCAGGCGTTTTGTGGGTCCGGCCTCGAGGCCATTGATATCCCGCCAACCGTTTTGGAAATTGGAGGCCGTGCTTTTTTCGACTGCGAGCACCTTTCGAGGGTTGGCTTTGGAACCGCACAGGCGTGCAAGCTGGAGACGATTGCGTACAGCGCTTTTATGGGAACTAACGTGCGCCGCGTGCGCATCCCGCCGTCGGTGACGCGCATTGGCCGCCAGGCATTCTTTACGATGGCGCTTACCGCCGTCTACTTTGAAGGCCCTCGCCCTGAGCTGGCGTCGCTTTTCGATAAGCGGGCGCCCGTCGATGAGGTTGATGAAAGACGGGAACTAGAGCAGGAGCGGTTCCCGCCATCGGTGGAGCTCGTTTTGTGCGACAATCCGCGGGCTTTTGTCGACGACGACGTCAAGCGCGTACAGTTTCCCAACGTCCAACGCGAAAATTACGGCGTGCGTATTCCGCCGGGGTTTGAGACGCTAAGGCGCCGCCTAGATCAGATGGGCCTCCTGAATTTACGCGAGCGTGAGGGTGCCCAGGCCTTTAAGGATGAGATGTACCGCGACATGGTTGCATTTCTTGCAGCGGGAAAAGTCAGGCAGGCAATGCCGGTCTCCATTGCAGAACACATCGTAGACCAGCGCCCGGCCGCGGCGTGGTTTGAGATTTAACGCTAAGCACCTAAAACCCAAGATTTTTCGGACGAATACGAAGGATGAAGATGTTGTGATTGCACATTTACGACACCGCGTTCTGGGACGCGTTTACCGCCGATCTCGGCCGCTAGGCTGCTTATAAAATCCACCATATTGTTGCGGCCGCCGTACCCCTAACGTCTCGGTGCTTTGGACCAACGCGGGACCAACGGCAGCCCTCTCCCCCCATCTCTGGCTCGGCGGGGCGCTGCCGGGCGTGCCGGGCGGTGCCATTCGGGAACCTAGGCCATACGGCGCCCCGCCCCGCCCGAGGCCACCCGGGATATAAATAAATTGCAAAACACTTCTTGGCAATGGGGGACGTCCCGGAAAGATTCTACCCGTTTACACCAGACGGGGAATACAATGATCGTACTTTAATCCCGGGCAGGTTGTCGGAACAGGTATCCCTTATGGAACAAGGCCAACAGTACTGTTCCGGCGGCGACGTGATTAATCTGGAAGAATTCGAACCCAATGAACAAGTCTACAAGGCGGACATGAGGCCAACCGTCACAGATTGCTACAAAAAAGCGGTGTTGGAAAGTGAAGGCTCTATCCGTCTTATGAGGTCGAACAATCGCGGTCCACGAGGGGAGTTTCTCACCGAGCTTGACAAAATTGCATTCTTTGGATTGGAGTGTGTTTTCGAACACGATGACAGTCCAGACAATGTAGTACCATTCACGACCGCAGCTCCATCACTTCCAGAGAATTTTTTTGTTGCGTATGAGGACGACGAAGATGAAGATATGTGGAACGAGTTTAATTACTATTCCTATTCCATGCGTGTGTTGCGTCCACCGGAAAATGCGCAGCTGGTCTCAGACAAATGGCTACTAGGCAATGAGGCAGATGAATTCTGGACTCGACAAGGGTTGGTTACCACCGATAGGAATGGTCCCCCTAACATGGTAGAGGACATCGAGCTGGACCAATTCATCGCCATTTTGAATGACAACAAGGGCACGGGGTTCACCGTTTACGCCGACGATGCTGATGGAAATACCGTAGGAATGGCGGTTGTTTATGCGGTGTCCGGATAGGCTGACGAATCCTCGTGCGCCGTCGCGGTGAGTGCAGCCGGTCCCTCGCCGTCCGGACCTTCTGATTCACCACGCGCTGCGCCGCGGACGGAGGGGGCGGGGGGCGGTATTGGTGAGCTGGGGGCGCGCGGAGCGGTAGAGGGGCAGAAAATCACACCACGTACCCGGTGTCGCGCCCGATCCCCCGCCACTGAGCGGCCTCTTCGCGCCCGCCCCCCTCCCCCCTCGGCGCACCATCCAGCCGCGATATATGTACCAGAAAAAACACACTGCAAAGACTTGGAAGGGGCCAAGATGGCGGGCGCCCTGCAACCGCGCAGACTCTCCTTTTCCGACGACGGCTCACAACAAGCGGGCTTGCGCGACTTTCCAACCCGCGCACTAAGATCAAACGAAATACACGCAAATCTAGAACGCTTTATCGAAAATCCCCCCCCGGGCGTCGCCCCGCCGCCCGGCGTGCATGTAGAAAACGGTTACTATATCGAAGTAAACCCCCCCCAAACCGCCGCCTTTATTACTGCCAGTCCATGGGCAGGACCAGAAGCTCTAAGATTGCACGCGGACAATAGCGGGCCACTCAAACTGGAATTCAGCAACGGCATAGCCGGTGATCAAGTTTATGATTTCACGTACTCGCTTTACGGCGCGCCATCATCGTGGCCGGTACCAGAAAGGACGCAAAACTTTGTAGATTCAAACCCAGAAGTACAAAGACTGCTGTTACACGCAATGCCACTCTTTGAAAAATACTGGCCATCGGGGGCGACCGTCGTCAAAAGAGCAATACTGAAACTTTTACACCAAAGCCACACGGATATTGGCTAACCACATGCACACACTTTTTGTATAAAGAAAACAGCACTTGTCCTTTTTAGGGTGTTATGCTTGAGGCGTTGAGGTCTACGGTGGTTACGCTTGCGTACTACCTCTGTGCCTTTCATGCCGACGGCGCGTACATGATTGGAATCGTGCACAACACTGAAAAGGGGGAGGATGGAGTCGGTTGCGCACCTTTTTGACGGCCACCCCGAGCGCGACTTTTTGGTGCAACTTCTTTCCGACACGCTTGACGGAGCCGCGCTTGAAGCTCGAATTTCTTTCATTTCTCACGCCATCCTTGGCACAACCCCTAAATCTCCCAAGACGGCGGTTTCGCTTTTCCTTTAATTTTGGTGGCGCCGATGTTGGTAGCGATAGTTTTGCTGCTTTACGGGCTTGCATATATTACGTACCGTTCGTTTGGGGTAAACGGCGATGAGTGTTGAGAACGATGCCAACAATGCCAACTACGAGGAGCTTGCCGGCCACTGCAAGGTGCTGTCTGCCAAACTCAGCCAGATGACGAGCGGCCAGGGCACAATTCAAACGACTCTTGAGGACCTGGAAGACTATTACGAGCGCGCCATTCAAATGCGGGTGATGCACAATACGACGCTGAAGGAGGAGATTCGCGAACTTCAAGAGGAAAAGGCGACGTTTGTCCGCACCCTTTTGGCCTTCGTTCTTTTCGGGATTTTACTCGTCGCCACATTTTTTGTGTGCATGTACCCTGTGGCCTTTCTTTCGTTTGTTGCGAAATACTGGTCGTACGCGGTGGTTGCGACCGTCTCGATGTTCCTGAGCGGTTTTGCCGCTCAAAACACGCCGCACCGGAAGACTGCATAACTTTTTCTCGCACGCTGGCGTTTCAAATTGCCCCGGCTTCCAACGAAAATGGTTGCACAAATTGCGGGGTTAAATCAAAGAGATTACGAGTAGTAAAAAAAAATATATTGTCCCATTATTTCTCGCGGACATCGAAATATAAATCAAATTTGTGAGCCATTTTATGTAGCAAGAAAAGATGCCTCTTTTTCTCACAGTGTTTGTTGTGGGAGCGCCTCCGATGAGGATCGAGGTCACCGCGAAGTGCGAGGTTGTGCCCGGTGACGACGGGGAGGACGAGTTGCAGACGATTTTAGCAAACGCAAACGCAAACAAAGTGACAATCCCAGATGGTGTCACGGAGATTGGCTTTGCTGCGTTTGACAGTTGCAACACGCTTGTTTCCGTCACCATTCCCGAGAGCGTGACAAGGATAGACTCTTTTGCTTTTTCAATGTGCAGTTCATTGAAAAAAATTCTGGTGCCGAGCCGGGTATCCATTATTGAGAACAGGGCATTTGAAAATTGCACTTCTCTTCAAAAGGTTGCCATTTTGTCTCCGGATGTTTCTATTGTTCATACCGCTTTTCTCAACTGTGGCGCAATTAATAGGGTGAGCATCAAAGATTCGGCTAAGATTCGATTCATTGGAAATACCCCTCTTGATCCGGTTGTAGTCCGTAACTTGCGCGAACTGCACGTTACTGCAGCCCACCCTGCACCTGGAATTCCCGCATGGAAACATGTATTTCCAAGTTGTGACAACAGAAATTTTCGGTGGGTCAGCCGAAACATGCGGGATCGTCATGCCTTGGGATTCATAGACCGCGCAGAAGCAGAAGCACTCGGTCCGGCACTTAACAGTTTTTTTCGACAGGAATTATTTCCAAACAATAATTTTGACAATGATTGGAGACTGGTCTCAGACAGGATTAGCAGTTTTTATTTCGAGGAGTAATATTATGCAAGCAAGAAACTTTGGTTTTATAAATAAATTTAGGGAGAATGAGTAGCTCAGCGGGGTTGGGGAAGTTGGCGATCCTTTTTTTACACCCAAGGCGCGCACCGCACCCACCCGCATTCGTTTTTACGGTGGCGCTGACATTGTACAAAAGAGAAAGTATAAAGCAAAAATTGTGTGACAGTTTAGGCGCGTGAAACCGCGATGGCGGTGGTGTTGACGTTTCTGAATGGGAGCGTGGAGCGTGTGCCAATGCAACTTTATGCGTTTTATGAACGGAGCGACATTGTTGCCGCTGTTATTGAAGAGGGGGTGACGATGATTGGCGAGAAGACGTTCCAAAATTGCACGTCGCTTGTCTCCGTGATCTTTCCCGAAGGGCTGAAGGAGATTGGAAATGATGCTTTTTGTGGCTGCACTTCGCTGCATTCTGTGGCCCTTCCCTCTGGGGTAATTTCTCTTTACCCGAATGCGTTTGAAGGTTGCAGCTCGCTTGTCTCTGTGGCTCTTCCGGACGGGATGGGGACCATCGGACATGGAGCCTTTAAAAATTGCACCTCGTTGATTTCTGTGGCCATCCCTGGTGGGGCGAAGATTAAACCAGATGCGTTCCGTGGCTGCAGCTCGCTCTCTGCTGTGACCTTTTCCGAAGGGAGCACGGCGATTAGATCATCTGCTTTTGAGAGATGTACCTCGCTCGCTTCTGTAACTATCCCAGCGGGGGTGACATCGATTGGTTGGAGGGCGTTTGCAAACTGCTACTCGCTTGGGTCTGTGACAATCTCGGTCGGGGTGACAACAATTGAAAAATTTTGCTTTTTAAACTGCAGGTCGCTGACCTCGGTGACCATTCCCGAGGGGCTGACGACGGTTCAAAAAAGTGCCTTTGATGGCTGCACTTTTCTGGCTCGGGTAAATATTATGGACCCCACGGCAAAAATTTATACATCGTCATTTGACCGCTGTCGTTCAATTACCCATGTGAATATTCACGACACTGTCACGGTTTTGTTTTTTTTTAATAATCGGCGTGCTTTGGTGGAAAAAAGAATACGTGAAATGTATGAAGGGCAGCCTGCGTGGATGCACGTTTTTCCGACGTGCCCGGCCGCAAACATCAAGTGGCCCACCGGCGTCAGGGAAAAATACGAGGCGGGGTTTGTGGACCATACCACCGCAGAAACGATCTTGGCGGCTCTGACTGGCCAAGGACGGCCGCGGGATTTCGATTTGCCGGAACTTCCGATGGAAATGGTTGCAAACATTACGGGGCTACGAGGGGGCGATTTTCAGGAACCCCGAGGGCAGATACATTAAAGGGGATAAGTGAATCTGGCACCCACTATAAACAAATTAAATCAGAAGGGGTAGCCACAAAAAATGGAAGCCGGAATGGTTGCCGCGGTCGTCGTGCTGACTCTTGATGACGGGGGGACGGAGGAAGTGGCGTTGGAGCAAAGTGACACTGTTGGCGATGACCTCTTTGGTGGCCGCGAGGATATTGTTGCTGCCAGAATCCCCGAGGGGGTGACGACGATCGAAAAATATGCCTTCGATGGCTGCAACTCGCTCGCCTCTGTGAGCATCCCGGAAGGGGTGACGACGATCGGAGAATATGCCTTCAGCGACTGCAGCTCGCTTGCCTCTGTGACCATCCCCGAGGGGGTGACGAGGATTGAAGAAAATGCCTTCCACGAGTGCACCTCGCTTACCTCTGTTACCATCCCCAACTCGGTGACGACGATCGGGAGATATGCCTTCTACGACTGCAGCTCGCTCGCCTCTTTGACCATCCCCGATGGAGTGACGACGATCGAAGCATGGGCCTTCCGTGGCTGCAGCTCGCTGGCCTCTGTGACCATCCCCGAGGGGGTGACGAGGATTGGAAAATGTGCCTTCGGTGGGTGCCTCCGGCTTGCCTCTGTGACCATCCCCGAGACTGTGAGGACGATTGAGGCATGGGCCTTCTCCATGTGCGGTTTGCGTCAAGCAAGCATTATGAACCCTCTGGCACAAATTTATTCTACCTCATTTTCCAACTGCAACTTGATCGATCGCGTCAACATTCACAACTCTGCAACGATTATTTTTCTGGGAGGCGAGGAAAAGAAACTCCGGGAACCATACCAAGGGCGTCCTGCGTGGATGCACGTTTTTCCCTCGTGCACTGCCGCAAACATTAAATGGCCCACCAGCGTGAGGGAAAGATATGAGGCTGGATTTGTGGACCGTGCCACCGCGATATCAATCATGGCGGCTCTGACTGGCCGCGGCCAGCGGAACTCCAATTTGCCGCGTCTTCCGATGGAAATGGTTAGAAACGTTGCGGGGCTACGAGCGGGCGATTTTGCGGTATAAATATTTTTTAATTGGCCCATGTAAACCCGCCCGGGAATGAATCGTGTGCCGCGTCCCGATGAAAAAATGCTTTTGGCAACGTTTTCAGGGCAAAATCCCGCCGTTTACAACACCTTGAGCAGATTGATTAATGAGGACCTCCGGCGAGGATCGAAAAGAAATCATTGGATCTGGTACATGTACCCGCAGAGCAGGGAAGCTGTTCGGGGCACTGGCGCAAACTATGAATACACTGATGTTTCAACCTTTTACGCCGTTTTTTTTTCCGACGACTACCAGGCACTTTTCAGAAAAGTAAACAGAAAACCACTGGAATGGTTTAGCGAGATTGATCGGATGAGGGTGAGCCATTTCCGGGCCGTCAACTCCGATCTTGTGGGCCCTTCCACCACGGAAACGCGGGGAAAATTTACAGATTGCGCAAAATAAACAAAATTTTGCTTTTTTATGGCCATTTGAACCATTTTTCTATAAATTAGTTGGGAATTTCCTTGTAACCCATGTTCTTTTTGGCGACGTTTGCGCTTTCATGCGGAAATACCGTTGTAGTCGACGGCATTGCCGACATCCAGCGCCTCCCGCCCACGTCTTCGCAGTGTTTGAACGTGCACCAATCGTGGAAAACGGCGCTCGTTCCCGAAAAATACCACAAATTGCAGGCCACGTGGCTTCACAAGGAGGTCCGGCACGTACTTTGGACCGACAAGGGCAACCTTGACCTGATTGAACACTTTTATTCCCGCTGGAGCTCGCACTACGCGCAACTTTTGGCTCTTCCGAGCCACTCTGGCGGGGCTGTCATGGCGAGCGACTGGGCCCGGCTGCTTTACTTGCACAAATTTGGCGGTCTCTACGTCGACCTCGACTACGAAGCGCACGTTCCGCCTACCGAATGGCCGATTTACACCAAAAGTCTTACCGATTCTGCGGTTCAAACTTCAATCTACTTTGTAAAGTCTCCGTTTTTGATCACCGAGGTCATGCAAAACAGCCTGATGTTCGCCCCGCGTCCCGGCCACCCGTTCTTCATGCACGTTGGGCGGAGCATCCAGAACACGCTCGAATTTATCGATCACCCGTATTGCCCCGACGACAGCGGTCAGGATGGTGCCGGCGTATCGTCAAAGTGCCCTCTGACTGGCGCTTTCACCAACCGGTGGACAATGTCTGTGACGTGGCTGATGAAGACAGAGCAGATTACGGGCCCCCCTGTGCTCGACAAGACGTACACGCATCTTTCCCTTGCCAGCAGTCCCGATGTTTCCCGTGTTTTTTCGCTGCCCACGTCCGACTACTTTGGCTCTGTTGGCTCGAATTCGATTGGGCCCGGAAAGTATGCGACGCACTGGCATGCCAACAGTTGGGTCACGCTCAATCCTGTGCGCCTGATGCCAACCTTAAGCCTTACGGTCATTTTAATTCTTTTGGGGCTTTTGGCCGTTGCGTTTTACATTGGAAAGCACGAACGGGTGTACAGGTCCAAGTGCATGCGGTCATAATTCCACCGACAGTTTGTCGTAGCGCGTGTGTGTTTCGTCAAACCATGCGATCATGAGGCCGATGAGCACAAAAACAACGACGACGAGCGAGGAGACGAGAATTGCCACAAACGCGTCGTTGGACGAGTCGGTGTGTGGCCATTTTTCGGTTGTTTCTGGTATGTCGCAGTGCCCCGGGGTGGTTGCCTGCCCCAGGATGCACGTTTTGTTGCCTTCACAATCCAGGTTTTCGTCGCAGTAATTTCTGCTTCCCGTTGTGGCCCTGGAGCACGCCACGAGCGTGGACGTTGAGAGAAAGGCGTCTCCGCCTATTGACGGCGTCATGACCTCTTCGCTTGCCTGTCGGCCCGAGCGAATGTGGGTTCCGCTAACACGTTCCCAGTGTTCGTCGATTACTGGATCTCCTTCTGCAAACCCCGAAAATTCTGTTTTGTAGTGGTTTGTTGCATTTTCAATCTTTGCTGGGTTGTCCGTTGGCACGTTGCCAAAGCCTCCAAAATGGAGGAGCTCGTGAACCGCAACAAAAAACTCTGTTTCTTTATCGAGGCCATTTTTTATTTCTATGCTTTCGGAATGGGCGACTCCATTCAAATGAATGTACTTGTAGAGTCCTATCACGCCATGATCATTGTCGAGCAGGTTTTTGTAGCTCAGTGCCGGCGGGTCGTTGGTAAAATTGAGGTAGCTGTACAGCAAGTCTTTTCCACGTTGTGTTGGCTCGCGTGCGTTTTGCCATGTTGAGGAAGCGTATGTTGGGAGAAAGTCGTTGTAAAGGCTGGCGATCGAAAGATTTTGTGGGCGCCTGAGGCGAAACACCATCTCTTTTGGTGCGCCGCAGACTTCCCCGACAAACACAAATACAACCCAGAGTGGCACATGGGACGCAGTCAATTTTGGCCTGGGGCTCATATTGTCGTGCCGCCAATGAGCTTGCGTCTTTCTTCGCCGCCCCCTTTCCGGCCTTTTTGTCCCCGTTTTACTGCACTGTAGATTGCATATACAAGAAGGGCGGTCCCAATGGCAATTCCAACTCCGATGCCCGCCCAAGCGCCACCGCTCAGGGCGTTATTTGCCCCGCTCTGTGCCTGCGGCCGGATCACGTTAAATGTTTCGTACGGCCTGTCCTTTGGCCAAAAGTGTGTCTTGTCCTCGGTTTCGATGTAGTAGTCGACTTTGCTTCTTGTTCCCACGTCCACCCTGATTTGCTTTTTGCATTCGTTTTCAATACAAGGATTATTGTCAAACTTTTCAGTCTGTTGCGTGTCTGCAAACACAAATTGTACGTTTTTTGCAGAGGATTCCACCGTGATGTTTACGTCGACCAGCAACTCTTTTGTGTCCTCTATCGGTTCCACCGTGACCCAATTTTCGGTCCGTGGCAGCACCCAAAACGTTCCGTACATGCCGACTCCGGGCGTCCACAGCGCGTGTCCGTACCCATCCCCCGAGCTGATTGTGTAACGGATTCTCCCGGGCTCGTCAATTTCGACGCGGGCGCTGTACGTGCAATTTGGCGAGCACGCGCCTTTTGTCATGTCAATTACGTGAAGATTGTTGTCGTCCGTGCGGTACCGGACTTTGGGGCTTAGTTGCAAATCTCCGTAATCCGAAATGTTGGCAACAAAAGTTTGTATTGGGTTTGTCGAGTTTTTCAGCTCTGTGTGTTTTATGCATACGTTTGAAAACGCCATGGACGTTAACACGGAAACGAACATTTCAATCTATCCAATGCCGCACTGAGCAATATATACATTAAATTGATGTTCAAAATACTGTACAATATGTCGGAAGAAAACCCAAAATTAGAATTTTACAAATACAAGCACACTATTGATAAAGAAAAAAAAAAGATTTTTGAGAAATACAGCAAGTTTGAAGAGCTGCTGAAGGTAACTAAAAGGGCTATTGACCGCAAATGGAGTTTTATAGGTAAACATTTGGTAACACTTTTTCCATCGTTAAATAAGTTAGACAACAATTTTAAATATACTTTAATTCTGACGCTTTTTACTTGCATAAAAAGACAAGTTCATATTGACGAATTGAGCATTCAATCCTATGACGAAAATGTTTTATTTCCTCTTATCGGGGCTTTTATCGATCTTGGGGAAAAAACGCAATTGCTTTTAACAAATGCTGACGACATCAAATTGTTTGTTGAGAGGAAGACAGCATGGAAAGAAATATACGCAATTTATTATACTCCTTTTTTTAAAACGGTAAATAAACCTTATGTTCCTCCTGTACACGTGGAAATTAAAAAAAAATGGAAAAAAATAGGGGTACTAAAACTAACAAAAGATCCAACGGACGCCGACGATAAAATATTTAAATCTAATGACTTTGAGACAGTTCCGCCTGATTCGTATTTGGAGAATGATCGAACTAAAAGTGGCGCAGGTGACCATTTTGTTTTATACACGGAACGGGACCGTTTGGACAGGGCACTTGAACTGCTAAATTTTCCTCCGTATTTGCCCAAAAAATGAAGACAGCAGCAGTGATGGCGAAGGATAACAAAGTCGTCTGCGTTGAGACGTACGATACAGAAACGCAGGTCTGCGACGTGATGACTTGCAACTCTGCGACCGTTTGGGCTACGGATGGTCCCGTGTATGTGTGGGGAAACGGCGAATTTTTGGAAAACTCGATTGATTTAAAAAAGAAATTTCACGAGCGACACAATTTTTTTATTTCGTTTCGTGCGTTTGCGCCGTTCAAATCGATAAAACCCGCAGTGCAGCTGGCCCAGGTTCTGGAAGGTGCTTTAAAGAACGGGCGCGTTTTTTGGCGCACAAGAGCCGGAAATGAAAAAGCATGGTGGGACAACACCTTTTCGCGCATTTCTAGCGGGTCCAATTAGGCTGGCCGGCGAACCTCAGATGTACGCGTTTCGGCTTGGAAATGATCGCGCAATTTTGGCGGCTACCGGAGGAGCCACAAATTGCTGATCCGAGTACAGATAAACAAACGTTGCCAGTGCGGACATGACCGATACGTATGCGATGATTCCCGCATTGTGCCCGGATCCCGGAAGCTTTGTTGGCCCACAGGCCCCAAACGAGAACTTGATTTCGTTGTTTGCCGGTTCATTTTCCATGATGTTTCCACTGACGCAGCTATTTTTGATAAATGTCGTCATATTTTTATAAATGTCCGCCGTTGCGTCGTCTGGCTCGCCGTGGATTGGCATAAACTGTAGCATTGCCTGCATGGAAAACGCGGCACAGGGCGTTTCTGTGGAATTTTTCAGCGCAAGGTTTTCAGAGTTGCATTTACACGTTTTCAGATCGCATCCTTCGATGAGGGCTTCTACATCCGCCAGCAGGGAGACGCGGCTGCTGTCTGACCCAAAGTAGCAACTGTCCTCGCGCGAAAGGAGGTAATCGTGCAGGCAATTTTGGGAAATTGAGAGCGCGACCAACTGCCACGCGAGCATCCCTTTTTTTTGTCTGCGTTTTTTGTTAGTCGTTTGAATTTATACAGAGGGCTGGGCCTTTTCTTCAACGGTGACCTGTTTCTCGTAGCTGGTTTTTTGGCGTTTTTGTGGCTCGGCCTCATTTTTCACCGCATCCCCGCGCTTTCCCATGCTGCGTTTGAGGGCCTGCATCTCCTCTACCGCATCTTTGTCAAACAGAGTTTCCTCGACCTGAAAGAGGCCGCTCATCATTTCGATGGCGGCCTTGGTGGTTACCATCGGAAAAAGGCGCTCAAACGCGTCCGCGCGCGTCACGTTTCCGAACCTGAGGTTTGACACCTCGAGTGCTGGAGCTATAACGACCCTAAAGTGTTTGCACCTCGAGGCAAACGCTTCGATTGCCGCCCCCGTCGACCTTTCTGCCCCGGCTGCCCGTTCGGCAGATGGGGTTTCGCCAATCTGCTGTGGCGGGACGCCCATGCTCTGGAGCACGCGGTGTCCGAGCCGCATCAGAAACTGGAGTTCCGCCTCCCTTCCGCGCAGGTGACTGCACTCCTCCTGGCGGTGCCCGTCGGTGATGTCGAGTTCAATGTGTGGGGCGACCCTTCCATTGCTGCGGAGCCCAAGGCCGACCGTCCCCCCCTGGCCCGATTCGAAACGTCGAATTTGCGTCGACTCTTTGAGTGCTCTGAGCATCTCGATTCTGTTTTCTACCAGGGAATTGTAATCCCCCGATGCGATGGCCGATCCCGTGGGCAAAGACGAATTCAGCCATGGCATACCAGTGCCCGTTGTTGAAATGGCATTGTTGTCGACCGTAACATAACATTCCCTTCTTGAATTGTGTATGTCCCGTATTTCCATGTGGTGCATAAAACGTTCCATCCTCAGTGCCTCGGGCATTGTTCTGTGCGCAAACGAGACGGGCCCATTTTCTGTGGGAGGCGAAATGATGACCACGTCCAGATCGGCCTCGTCCTCTTCTGCGTCACTTTCTTTTGCAAAATTGTGATTTTCCAAAAAATCGTACTTATTTTTTTTGTCGGCCGTCCATTTGTTTGTTTCCGTGTCAAATTTTACGCTCACCTCGGAGCCATCGGGAACCTGGTATGCAACTGTGCCGTTTTTGTCGACGCGTTTGAAGGTAGAGTAACCGTACACCACCAGATTCTTCAGAATGTCGTTTACAAAAACGTATTCGGTGGGATCGGCAGGTTCGGTCGAATCCTTTTTGTAGAGCCCGGGGCGCAAAATTTCGTCGACAATTGCTTCAAACGCAATGGCCATTGTGCTGTTCTGTTCAAAAATGTCCTTTACCCTACCAAGTTCGTCCCAGAATAGTTGTTTCATAGTATTGCGGCTGCGCTCAATACTGACGCCATATCCAAGTGCAACTCCTCCTGATCGGGTTTGCGTCCCAGAAGCAGACATGTCCCCGCAATTGGCACAACGACAAACTTTAAGAGCTTTTCGATGTTGTCGTTTTTTTCTTTTTTCAAAAAAGAAGACGCCAAAATTGCCAGGGCCAAAATAGATATTCCAACTTGTACCGCTTCGTTCTTTGCAGTTCCTAGTGCAGTTGGAAACACCAGAACAAAAAACGTGGCGGGCAGAATCATAATATTTGTCCGGCGTCTCAAGTATTTATAACATACAATGGCGTATCATCGCTACGTTCTCCATGCAACTCCAGAATACTTGAAAGAATACAATGTTTTTCCGCCCAACCAGTGTGTTTTTATTACACACGAGGATGACTCGCCAATTTTTCGGGGAGCATTTTCGGTTCCCACCCTTGCAGGAACGCAAGACAGCAATTTTTTGAGCAATGACAGCGTAAAAAATGCATATTCGGAAATATTGAGCTCCGCAGGGAGGAACCAATTAAAACTAGTAAAAACCCATTTTGTAAAAAACAAAACTGAATTTGCAACAGTAGAAGAAATTAAAAAAAATACGGAGGAGGAATTTGGGGCCAATCCTGTAGTTGCACCTCAAATACGTAAACATTTGCTGAACAAAATACAAACTAGAAAGGATGCCTTTCCATTCGCGTTGACGGAAGACATTCAGTTTGCGGGTGTCAGCATACACAGCAACACATTTTCCATGCCGCTCGACTCTCTTGTTGAAGTTCCTGCAATTGTTTCTGGCGTTGCGACAATTTTTCCTCGGCCGGATGGCGGGATTCCCATCTGCGAAAAATATGTTCCGGGAGAAATCTATTATGAAAACGTCCCGCTTTTTAAAGAGACACAAACGATAAAAATTGGGAAAATACTCGATTTTCCCAATCCACATTCGCTGCGCGTTGTAATCAACGTTGCCAATCAGGAAAAAAAAGACGCTTAAATCCAAAGCGGGGTTGTCAAAATGGCACATCTGTCGCGTTTTGCATCAATGGACATGACATCAAACGACCCAGGGGGCACGTTGTAAATTATTGATGTGCGCGGGTATACCGGGACTGAAAAATGTGTGTTTCGCCTTACAAACCACGTCTTGAGCCCAATGAGGTAGCGTAAAAAAATTAAGAGTTCTCCGGGTCTGAGGCGTTCGTAGTTGTCTCGCGGTTTTTTGGTTTTCACGAGCGCGTAGACCTCCCTTGACTCTTCTTCGATGTAGCGTGCAAGTTCGACCATCCCCGGCGCCATGTTTTTGTGCGGCACCTTGTAGTAAAATTTGTTTGCCGAGGGGGCCCCTGCGTGCAACGTTGCCTCCTTGATGTCCCCCCGCACGTACCTGGGTGTTGCAGCCCCCAGCACCAGAACATTGGCGCAGTGTTCTTTAAACTGGAGGTGTAACGGCACAAACGCCCATGGGTTGCTGTTTAGACTGACAAAAGAAGACGCGTACTGGGCCATGGACAAGTTTAGCGTCACGTGAATTTTTCTCTCGCAACAGGATATAAAAGTTGGCTTCTTGAAACTCTGGATTCCCGCAAACGGAGAGTTGCGGTTGAAATAGACGTTTTCGCACACTGCCATTCGCACGGACCGCACGGTGAGCCCGTGTGGAATAATTATTGTAACTGTTACCGAGGCCGTGTTGTTTTTGACAAGAGTTTTTGGCTGCTCAACAAGAATTAAAGTTTTAGAACGGACCCAATTTGAGTTTTCCCATGTGAAAATTGTCGGGATGTGTTCAAACGGGCATATTCGCCTGTAGGAAGGTGGCATTTCCCAAAACTTTTGCAGATCCACGTGCCGGTCTGGAACCCTTTGGCCCTTTGCGTCTAGAAAAACGGTGGGCTCTGTGACAACAAAAAAGGGGGCCAGCAGATCAAAAATTATTTTTGTTGCAGCCTCGAACGTGTCGAGGCGATCTTGCGGGCGGATTGCAAATTTTCCCGACGACAATTTTGCGACTGGTACGTATGCGGTGGACCCGCCATGTTGAACTTCGAACAGTGCAACCTTTGTCCAGCAAAAATGTTCGGCAAAAAAGGTCCACGCCGCGACCGGTTCTTTAAAAACTGGGAGCTCTGGGCGTTCGGTAGTCACGCCTGCCGGCGTGGGGGCCGCGTCGACGTTGATCCAATTCTTGATCCCGGGCCATGCGATAATTTTTTCGCCGTCCGCCGTCACAAAGACTGGTGCCGCGGTGACAATGTACACTGCTTTTCCGTCCGGGCCGTTCTCGTTGAACCCGACAGAACCAAACGCCCGGTGGTCAATCCAGGTTTCGCCCTTGCATTCAACTTTCCACCCTTTGGGCCGCGGTGGCTTCAAAATTGTTCTGGACCAGTAGACATCTTTTCCGACTGCACTCGCGACCAGTTTGTCGTCGGGTTCGCATAAGTTGGGCGACAGAGACATTGGTACGACAACAACCAAAAATGCCAATTTTTATCTGGAGTGATTTCATAGACAGGAAAATTGATCTGGTGTATCTTTTTGAAAAGGCGTCGGCAACAATTTCCGACCTTGAAGATGTGCCTATTGACTCGGCTGCCCTCAAAGCAATTTTGACCCAAACATGTTCCTATTCGGGTAATGTCACAAAAACCAAAAATTTTTTCAATGTAGTTTTTCCGCAGTACATTGTGTGCACCAAGGATTTACCCCCGGAAAAGGCAATGGTAAAACTTGCCATGGAAACATTCAGATTAAAAACGCGTCATTTTAGGGCGCCCGAATTAGGAGGCGATGGCAATATAATAATAGCGGTGAAAAAAGAGGGCACATATTTTTTATTTTTTAGTGACACCTACCATTATGTACTCATGCATCATTGGCAGTCGCCACTGCACTCGCACCATTTTTGTTTTTTAAAAAAATCGCGGTGCACAACCGAATATATTGCAGACTGTGCTGTTCAAACGCAACAGCTTATTGAAAAGTACACCGATTTTGTTTTTTTATAAAAACAAATTATGTTCAATGAAAAAATGGGAAGTTTAAGCAAAAAAAGCCTGGTTTCAATGAGGCCAGAAGATAAAAAAGACGAGCCGCTTTCCCCATTTGACATTTTTTCTTTGCTTCCTCCCAAAATGAACGGAATTTTGCTTGAAAAGGAAGCCATAAAAATTTTTAATTTGCCAAAATCAAGGCACACCGCTTCCGCACTTTTTTTTGTAGCTAGCGAACTTGGAATAAAAGAAACGTTATTGAAAAAAAATGAGGTGTTGCTGGCATTGCACTATATCTCAGTTTACGGTGGAGGCTATAACCCCCGGATTGACCGCCTTGTTATTTCCAGCGAGCCAAGTGAAAAGACTGAGGCAAATAAACCCGTGGAAGCCACCCCGCAGCAAATTATTGTTGCTGCGACCGAGCCGAAGAACAGGGGGGTTGGAGGGGGTCTTTATTGAAGCGCTCGTTTAAAAAATGGACGAGAATTTCAGCGAGATTGGTACCTGTGCCAATGCCGAACTTAAGCCAATCTACAGCAGCGATCCATTGAATTCAAACACAAACCTTTCGTGTTCGTGTTCTGCTGAGTTTTGTTACCTGTGTCAATACATAGACGCCCCGCGTGGTCCCGATTCGCTCGATCTCAACGAACACATCAAACTTTTAATTGCAGAGGGCAAAGAAATACAGGCGATTGCGCGTGCAGGCAAGAATTCTCCCATTCGACCAAATTTAAATGGCGTGGGGGGCGAGCAGCTAACCCAAATACCACAATCCCGACCACAGTAAAACAAATTTATGATAAGGACATTCGCGCCGAGTGTGTTGACGAACGCGGAAACACAAACCCAGAATGGTCGCTTCAAAGTATCATTCGCCATTTGCTCCATTGTAACCAACAGGTATTTGAATCATACACCGAGCAAGTTTTGCAACATCTTATTGTCAGACAATCCCAGAGTGTTGTTGATTTTGATGGACGGGTAGATAATACTGAGCGGAAAGCTTTGTTGGCAAGCATCGACGCCTACAACAAGTGGAAGGGGCGCGCTAGCACCCAATCCAGGAAAAGGCCGGCCACAAACATGTCTTGACTGTAAGTTATTTTTTTAAAAGAAAAGATTTGTTTTATTCCCATAGTTCCGAATTGCCGTGATTTTTTTGCTTCGGGGACTTTGGGGGAAACAGTGTTGCGCGAAGATTTTTTTCTGTTTTACTTAATGCCGTTGCACTGGTTGAAACAATGTGAATTTGACTGAGCGTGGCCATGTAAAAATAAAATGTTTCGCCTTTTTTTAAATTGTCCACTTTTGGAACTTGTCTGCCGTAGACTTTTTCAATGTCAGAGTCTAAAACATTTGGGCGGTAGTGTGGCTCCACGTTTATGATTGTTAGGAAATGAGATCTGGACATTGGGTTTTCCTGCTACGGGCTTTTTGCTCTTCGTCGTGTGGATTTAAAATAACTACTGTTCTAGAATAACATCTTTCGCTGTGTTATAAGCGTGTATGGCGCCCGGAATTGCGGGGTCCATTTCTTTTCCATCGACTTTTAGCCGCTTGATCGGTTTGTGCAACTCGAGGTCGCCGTGTGGCACCGACCACGGCGACAGGCCATTTTCGTCGTTTTCGTAAAGGAGCGGCTTTTTATCGCCGCTTGCGGAGACTGAATTTACTGCTGCCGGTGCCCTTTTTGTTTTTTCCGCAAACGTTGGCTTTCCTCTGGTACCCTTTGCCTGCTTTTTTCCTGAAAAACTGCTCTGAGTTTTACGATCTTCCGGAAATCCAAGGAGCTGGTTTTCTTCGGGTGTGCCCATGTTGTGCTCTTTTTATACGAACCATCTTGGGGAAGTATATATCATGTGCCGCCGTAAAGGTATTTTAAGATGGACCCAATACTCCGAATGGATGCTGGAAACTCTTCGGTGATGAAAGAAACCGTGCCTGGGTCCGTAGAGGTTCGTTATAGGGGCCTGAATAGACTCAGCGCCAAAGATGTGATGAATGTTGCCGATTCAAAGTGGTTTGTGACATTTGATGGCCCCGGCATCACTTTGACGCTCACCAACGGTGCGCAGCAGCCGGAGCAGGAAACTATTAGCTATGATAACAGTGTAAATGCCCGTGGCACCCTAATGGTCCAGCGCGCTTCGTCGAGGAACCTTACCGGCGACTTTGCAACCAAGTGGCTCGCAGATTCCAAGAATATGGACGTTTTAATTGAATCTTCCTGTTTTCACCTTATGCAACTTCAAAAGGCAATGTTGAACATCAAATCTCTGAAGCCACACCTTTTTCTGAAGAACAGCAAGAGTCGACACAAAAGACCGGTGCCATCAAATCGGAGAGTAGCTGCAGGGTTGCGCAAAGATCGGCGGCGGAAGTTATGCCAGGCACAATAAACTTTGCCGGTTTCGAGCCATCTTTTGTGGTGTAAATTTCGGGCGTAACTTTTGGAGGAAGTTTCACGTGTGTCAGAGCAAATCCGGGAAACTTGTCCGAGCCGCTGAAAAAAGGCTGTTTTTTCGCCCACTCGGTTTTTATTGGAAACGTGAACTGGCCAGTGGCCACCAAATTTGGCAACGATTCCGCGACCGGTAACGTTTCCTGGGTGTGGTTGACGTACCACACGGCCGAGTACCAGGCTTCTGCTGGCATTTGCTGTCCCGCGTGAATAAGATTGTTGCTTTTCGGAAATTGCAGCACGACGCCGTTATTTTCTTGGCGGATGCGTTCACTTGCCCAACTTAGGGTTTTCCTTTTAAATACTTTTTTAACGGGAATGAGTTTTTTTGTGAGTGTCCCCCTTTTTCCCGTGGCACTGACATGAAGCACAACGTTTGCGGGAAAAAGATGTTTAAAATGGCCCTTGGTTCTTTCATCAAGTTTGTTTAATTCTGTCCGTAGTGCGCGCGAAAAAAAAAGTGGGAGTGTCGGCATTACAAGGTTATGTTGTTTAGTTTTCTTTCCAGGAGCGACTGAGATGGCGGCGGTCTTCTGTCGCCGCTGGGTCCTTTCACTGGATGGGTTGCGACCTCTGGACCAACTTGCGCCGGACTAATCACTGGTGCGCTTTCTTCAAAATCTGGTTGCTGGATTTCAGCCTCCTCCCTGAAGAGGGCCTCTATGTCCTCTTCGTCCTCCCGGGACGTCGATACTTCGGTTGCATCCCGCACTGCCTCTGAAAATTCGTTGAGTTGTTCCATGTGGTCCTGTGCGGTATCAATTGTGGATATGGCCTGGTCGATATCAAATACCCCCCGCCTTGTTTGCTTCAGGGCGCCAGCAATGGCATCCGTATAATTTTTTGTGAGAGCGGCCATTTCTTCTGCCAATTCTCGCTCGAACAAATTTGCTTTCATTGCCGAAAGCTGCGACATTTGTCCCCGCAGGGCTTTGACTGCCCTGGCATGTTGCGCAATTTTTATTTTATTTTTTGCTTTTACTGCAAGGCGGCCCTGTTCTCTGCTTTCTGTAAGGCGCAGTTCAATTTGCGCTATTTTTTCGTCAAGTTGTTCGCTTGTTCGTTTCAGCGCCTCCATTGCAATTTGTCCCCCTGGGAAAACAACACAATGACCACGCACAACACGGTGGGCAGGATGAGACTGTTGGCTATTGCAGTTGCTTCCTGGCTTTGGTAATAAATGGACCCGGCCTCGTATTCCACTTCGTATTGAGGTCCAAATATGCCCGTCAGGGATGCAACATTCAGCGCTTCCCCCCCATTTTTTTTTTCTACGTTTCCGGTGCCACTGAGTTGATTCAGCCAAATTATTTTGCTGTTGTCTGCAGTCACTGTTCCTCTGTGGTGCAAGAGCGCAATGTAATTCCCGCTCACATTGACAAATTTTGCGCCTTCCATTGGAACATATCTTTTCAACGTAGTTGGAACAAACTTTATTGAATTTTTTGTTTCAATGTTTGTCATTTTCATGTTTGTGTAGTCGATGCCTGCCGTGAATTTAAAGGTATCTACAGTCAAATTTTCAAACGCCGATCCCGATTTTTCAACGCGAATTTCGCGTAGATTGTGTTTTTCTAGACCAATTACGGAAATTCCTTTATTTTGAAGCAATAGCGTGCTGCCGTTAGATTCCCCCGTGACATAGACCGTCTTTATGTGCGTTGGGACGACGTATGTAGAATTTTGTTTCAACACAACTTCGCCGTGTAAATCGGACATGGAATATGATATATTTTTTGAAATTGGATGAAATCCGTTTGTCAAACTTAAATTTGTTGGCATGGTGCAATTTGGCCGGGCATTTTGATAAAAACACAGCTGTTCAGCCCCGTATTGTTTTATGTAAATTGCATTCACAAGAAGGGATGCCAATTGTAAACAGTTGGGGTAACTGACCGGAGCCACGCATAACATTTGTTGCGCTGGCTTTTTTTTGCCTCCCGTTTGTTTTTTTAAAGTAACATATATAAAGATGGGGTTGGTAAAAGCGACAACAATATGGAGTCGCCGGAGAATTCTGATGGCCTTGAGAGGGAAATTGTAGAATTGTTGGAGGAAGATAAAAATACCGGAATTAACGGCGAACGTTCACATGCGAACGAAATTGTAAACATTGAATCTAAAAACGGCGCGGATGGGTCGGCCGTGACTCTAATTGATTCGAATAAGACCGAGGTCAAGAATTTTATGTAAGGAAAAGTTTTGCGGGAATATAGCTGTCGAGCAAAATGTTGAGTGCCGGCACTGACATTATGATGTACGACAGCGGCCCAAGTTGACTGGACTGATTGGCGGCTTCACCTTGAATGTCCGTCTGGCAGTTTTCTTCAACGTGCATCACAAGCTGGTCCGTGATGACGGCCGCCAATCCAGCGGAAATCAAAGTTAGAAGCGTGCCCCCCAAAGCCCAGGTGCTGTCAAAAAAATTATAAAATTGTATCCAAAGCGCACATGTTACAAATCCAAGGTATGAAAAAAGCCACGGTTTCATTGGCGGTGGCAAGGTTTCATTGCTCACGATGCCCTTTTCCCAGTCGTCGAGCACGGTGTATGAATGTGTTGTTGGTCCGGCTGTCAGGCTATAACAGGAAACCAAAAAAAAGGTACAGTACAGAACTATAAACGCACACACACTGAGTGCGGCCCGGGTCTGTTCAAATGACGCATCAAATATTGCGGAAAGCCCCATTGGCGCTAAACTTTTCTTGCTCAAGCGTTTTCAAAGACAACGAAAATGCAAGAGTTGTTTCCCTTGGACCGCTCGGCCTTCGCAGAGAATCCGCCGGGAAAGAAGAAATTTTTGACCTTGACGTCCCCTATCCCTATTTGTTGGAAACTGCTCCTCCTCCGTGGTTTTCGCACACGCAAATACTTAAGACTGGGGTTGGCCAGGGTCTGGGAACATCGAGTGCGGACGTTTACTTACTGCTCTTGGACGGAATTGAACTGGTCAGTTTTTATAACAAGGCAATTGTTGGAAGGGCCGACGCTACAGATTACATTGAAGATGCAATGAATGTCAAAAAAATAATATTGAAATTGTCTGCCTTGAAGAAAACCCCACATTTTCCCGCTTTGTCCTCCCGGGGGGTAATTTGGGCCAGCAAGGGATTTGAATTTCTTCTTTGCGGTGCACTTGACGAGGCTTATGCCATATCCGAGACGGAAAACGTTATTAAAACTCGGGAAATAACACTGATGCAGATGAAAATTGCTCTCAGCCCCGTTCTGTGGTATAACAAGGTGCATTCGCTTTTTAATCTTCGGGTGGTTCCGTTCAGAGATGGCTGTGAAAAGAACGCTCTGTTTTGTTGTTTTATTTTTGCGTTGACCAAAAAGCATGCGCCCTGGCGTATCCGCCGCGAAACAAAATATGATACAGAAACTGCTTCGGTTTTACAAGCCCTTGGCAAAGAGTTGGCCGCGTACCGCATTTTTTCCGAGACTATGGGACATTTTTCCGACCAGGCCGCTTTATTTGTTGACATGGTGAAAATAAATTCTGCTCTTCCTGTGGTTGATGTCACCAAAAAACTCTATTCGTGGGCAGAGGAAGTGGGTGCAAATTCTATTATTGTATCAAAGGCTTCTCAATTATTTTCACAACCATGAACAATATTTTTTGCGAAAAACTAAATTTTCTTGTAGACCAATGGTCCAAAAACAACAAAATGCCCATTTATGGGTTTGACCAAATGCACGTCTGTACATCAAAATGCAAACTGATTGGGGAATACCCCAATTTTATCTGCACCGCGTCTCGAAAAATTCACGTATGCGGGAAAAATTGCGACAATCCCTACACCACAAGCGAGGGTACATTTTGTTCGCTCACTGGATTTGAAGTAGAGGGGCCCGTTGATCAAACCTCGAGTCTTGTTGTGCGCGATTCCTGTGGCAAGTCAACGCGGCATTGGGGAGATCGCATACGCGCCGGAAAAAAAAGGCGGAGCAAACCTGCGTGTTGCGTTCCAAAAAATACCATAAATTTATTTCAGCGTTCGGTAAAACATTTTTTATTTTCAGAGGAACGAACCGTAATGTACAATTCCGAAATGGAAAAATTTTTTACGTCCATCTCTAAACTTTCAAAAAGGCACTTTTGTGAAAAGACGAGCCTGCAGGACGCATCTGCGCAGGTTTCGAGTGTGGTTGACCGACACATTGGGCTCTGTTCCCCACCGGCGCCCAAAAGTGTTCGTTGGGCTGACAGTCTTGCCCGAGAGATTCACAATTTTTGGGCTCAGCTGGATTTTAAGTGTACACGTAAATCGGTCAATGCTCTGGTTGCCGTTTCGCTTTCGATGATGGCAAAAAAGGAAGGGTATGCCCGCGATGGCGTTGTGTACGTCAAGCACTCTCGGCTTATTGCTCAATATGTGGTATCTGACATGCAATTCGGAAAGTTTTCCGGGTTGACGTGCCGCCGCATGTCCATAATTCAACGTGAACTGATGAAAGCTTGCCTGACGCCGAGTGGAAAACAGCGAATTATAACACCGCTTCATTTTTTGGCGGATAAACTATAAGTAATTTTTTTTTTCTCTTTTTAAAGTGGCGCTGCGCAAGTTCAATGGATTCGCTTTTCGCTGCGGGCAAACTTCTTGCAGCTGGCCACGTGCTGTACGGATGTGGCCTCATTGACAGCTCCCTGGAGTCCTCCATTGGTGCCATCGCTGTTTTGGTTTCCTCCGGGCTTTACGTTTTGGGGTTTTTAAATGTTTACCGTCCGGTAACATATCAGTTGAGCGAAACGGCTTCGGCCGTGTCAATTGCCGCTTCTATCCATCGTCTCCTTTTGATCGGAGAGGAACACAACATGTACGCATACCTCGCCACGGGGATTAGTTTGGCGGGAATAGTTTGTGTCATTGAGCCGTTTTCCTTTAGTCAGAGCAACACGCCCTTTTATCGCCGTGCTGTCATGGCGCGTGTGGCCCTGGAATTGATGACGTCGTACATTCTCGGCCTTGTGGCCACCACGGGCACGGACTATGCAATTGCAACCCAGAGCATCGGGTACCTTCTTTGCATCACAAGCATAGCCGGTTTACTCATTGTCGGCGTTGCGCCTGAAGTTACCAACTACGGCCTTGCAGTCAACCGCGGCGTTTTGGTGTCGACGGTAATTGCCTTTTCCGCGTTGTTTGTGATTGACGACAAAAGTCGGGCGCCCATTTCCGACAATTACCCGCTGTTCTCGTCGATTGCGCTTGGCGCGATGATATGCAGCCTTCAACTTAAATTTCGGTAGCCCTCCTCCTGTTTCTTCCAATGCTTACAACGTAGGCGCCGATGCTTGCTGCCGTAATGAGCATGGCCGCTCTGAAAGCGCCAGAGCCAAGGTGTTCAACACGCTGAAATGTTTGGCACGCTGTAAATGCGCTTGTTCTCACTGGCGGGGTGTCGCACGTGCGCCACGACCCGTGGTGATTTTGGGGGCAGATTCCCGCTGCGCCAACTTCTGACCACGGGATGGTTGGCGGATAGCAACCCCACGCCGACATGAGCGGACCATCGGTGAAAACGTACCCGGCAACAATGATTCCGGCCAGTAAGTTTACGCACAGCCACACCGCTCGCTCGTTGTGTTTTGCTTCGCCGACGCCGTACGGAACCGCCAACAGCCAGTTGACAATGCTTATGCACGAAAAAGTAAAAACTGCAACTGGCGGATCATTAATTTTAATTCGGTCAATGGCAAAGCCCATGGATACTATATAAACACCTACGGCGGAAACAAACGTGGCCCAACACGCGGTTGTAATTCCGCTGTGAATTCCAATTCCCAGTGAGATTGCAATCAGAATTAGTCGGATAGACCACAGCGAAGTTAATCTGCGCGCGGAGGTATTGTCGACCAGGTCACACAACATCAATTCTCCGAACCCCGTGAGAAAGTTGATTTCGTTGAAAAACGTCACACTTGGCCATTTCATCGTTGTTTTATTTTCCTTCTAATTTAATTGGCTGACGTTTATAATAATGGCGGAACCTTGCGGCATAATTACGCTCGTTCTTTATTTGAAGGAAGTCAGAGAACTTAAGCTGGGTGAATCATACACCTTTTTACGGGAAGAAACAGATGATTACGAAGATGAACCAAGACCAAAATACATCGTTGAAATACTTGCATACGGAAAATTGGGCCTCGTTCCTTTTTACATCAAAAGTGAGGTAGAGCCTTTCATAAACGGAATCTATTATCACATTTTTAAGGAGGGCGAGGAAGGAGACTTTTATTCAGATGAAGGCAGCACATTCGTGCCGAACAAATTCTTTTGTTTCAAAAGTGCGCGGAATGTCATTTTTGAAATAGACAAATGGGTTTGCGAAGGTGTGTATGGAAGAGGTACAAGTGTTAATCTTTGTTTGTGTGATTCTATGAAACCGGCCCTGGGGTCATTTTCGGAGCGCGTTATGGGAATGCATTCCCGTTTAACTGACAATATGCGAAACGAAATGGTTAAAAATTTGAATTCAAACGATTATGCAAAAAAACACGGTCCCTCTTCTGACGAAGAAAACCAACCCCAAGCCGATCCCATTTCAGAGATTACAAATCCGAACGTTTCTGCCCCCGGCAGTTCGTCTCCGTATGCGTTACGCGGGGAACACATCAGGAGATCCATTCTTAACCGGGGAGTTGACGCACTGGATACAATTGAAACGGCCGTTTACCCATGGGAACTTGATTTTGCAGTAAACCAAGCGGACAAATGGAGGATCAAGGTAAAATCGATGGTTTTTAGCGTTGTTGGTGCACTTATTTCAAAACAGGTTGATATCAGAGATTCAAATAAATTGGACAACATTGAAAAAAAAATGGCTCGAACTTACGACAAAGATGACAAAATGGGTTTTAATGCGTGGGTACAATCAGAGGATACTGAGAAAAGAATGGAATCGTGTTCGGCGCCTATTTGGGATTCGGGGTCAAACGACGGGACAAAATCGGGAGTTTTTAAAGCCGGAGATTCAATCGTGGGGTGCCTTGAAACAGAACAATTGTTGGATAATATTTTTTCAATGTCAGAAGACCAATTGAGCGACGGCGATTTGAAAGACATTATAACAGCAAATCCCAAAGACCGAAACAAATTGGCAGAATTTTTTGATATGGGAAAAAAATCAAAATTGGAAAATCTGTTGGAACAGCGCGACCACGACCGAGACGCAATGGTGAAAGGGGGTGTTTTTCCATTTACTGATGACGAAGAATCGTGTTTTGCCGAAAATGTATTTCAATCTTTTTGTTCGTTTATTAATTTCGAAACGGAATCAATTTTGCTTGTTTTTAAGGATGCGGAATATCCAAAAGAAGGGTTTTCGTACACTGTTCCAACATTAATCTTTGGACCGTCAAACTCGGCGGAAAATTCCTTTTTCAGCATTGGGCATGGCGTCAATCTTTTGATGGAGGGCACTGAAATTGCCGCATCATTTCTTCAATATTCTGCGTGGGCTGTGACCAGTCGTATCAATTCGATCAATTCTTTTCCCAAAATACGTTGGTCCGGAACTCCAATCCAAGATGTTGGAAACGGAGGGTTGCTTGTTAATTTTAAGGATTCAGCCCCAAATGAAGAGAGGCCCGAAACTTTTGAAAATTGTAGGGGCTACAAATATTACGAACAAAAGGAATTATCTGCAGAGGTACTGGCAAGCTGGCTTGCCGCGAATTTTCTCGGGTACTGCTATGAGCGACCTCATGTGATTGACAGGCCGATGTTTGCAAAACTGGCTTCTCGCCAGAAAATTGCAGCGTTGTACACTTCAGCAATAGAAGCGGGGTTTGTCTGCACATCGGAC
>Ga0315315_10000601_pt1 | contig 30695 bp, 19 predicted proteins | sample M140m3416metaG_FD_203699 | JGI IMG/M metagenome (GOLD analysis project Ga0315315, IMG submission 203699) | Ammonia-oxidizing marine archaeal communities from Monterey Bay, California, United States - M1 40m 3416 | ecosystem: Environmental > Aquatic > Marine > Intertidal zone | place: USA... | reverse complement strand
GACAGTCATTGCTCCCCTTGGCAGATCGGCGTTCACATGTTTTAAGTTGTGCTGCGCCGCTCCGCGGACCATCATCGCCGCAGGCCCGGGGTCACGAGATTGTTTTCCAATAGCCGTCAGCGATTTCTTGAGAGCTCGTTCAACAGCTGCAGGAGTCACCACAGATGATTTTCGAACCGGGCGGCGCTTCCCGGTCTTGTTTTTTGAAGCACGTTCGTGGGCTTGGGCCAAGACTGGCTTGAGTGCCTTGCCTGTTTCAGAGGCACTCGTTCGAGCAATTTTTTCCGGTGTCCCTTCGACAACGATATATCCACCACCAGCACCACCCTCTGGACCAAGATCAATGACATGATCAGCCCGCTTCACCACGTCAAGATTATGTTCCACCACAAGGACCGTGTTGCCCGCATCTACCAGTCGATCAAGCACATCCAGAAGTTGCCGAACATCATGCATGTGAAGGCCGGTTGTTGGCTCATCCAGAATGTAGAGCGTGTTGCCGGTCGAACGCTTTCCAAGTTCCCTTGAAAGTTTGACCCGCTGTGCCTCGCCACCAGAGAGGGTCGGTGATGGCTGGCCAAGATGCAGATAATCGAGCCCGACATCGCAGAGCGTTTGAAGCTTTCGGGCAATGTCTGGTGCGTCGGCAAAGAATTCGAGTGCCTCGCCCACTTCCATCGCCAGAATGTCGGCAACGTTTTTGCCTTTCCAACGAACTTCAAGTGTGTCCTGAGCAAAGCGAGTACCGCCACAGACATCACACGTGACCCAGACATCAGCAAGAAAGTCCATGTCGAGACGCGTTGATCCGTGCCCTTCGCACGCACCGCAGCGACCGCCTGCGACATTGAATGAAAACCGCCCTGCCTTCCAGCCACGACGCCGGGCATCTGGAAGCATCGTAAAGAGTTTGCGGATGTCGTCCCATACTTTGACATAGGTCGACGGATTACTCCGTGGTGTTCTGCCAATCGGTGATTGATCAATCACGATAACTTTATCGAGTTGTTCACCGCCAACGAGAGCATCAAAGTCGCCAGGCACCGCAGCGTCACTACCAAGCATGCTGCGGAGGGCCGGTTCAAGAACATCACTGACCAGTGAACTCTTGCCACTTCCTGAAACGCCGGTGACGCAGACAAACAGCCCAAGAGGGATCTCAACATCAATACCCTTCAGGTTGTTGTGACGAACACCCTCAAGAGTAAGTGTTCGATCACCCGGCTTCCGTCGTATTTCTGGAAGAACAATTGCGTCACGTCCAGAAAGAAATGCGCCAGTGATGCTGCGGCTGTTCTTTTCAATGTCCTGCGGTGAGCCAGTTGCAACAACCTCACCACCACGTTTGCCGGGGCCTGGCCCAAAGTCAACAACCCAGTCAGCGGCGCGAATGGTCTCTTCGTCGTGCTCAACGACAACAACCGTATTTCCCTTATCTCGAAGTGTTTCAAGGGCCCCAAGCAATTTCATGTTGTCTCGAGGGTGCAGGCCAATAGATGGTTCATCAAGTACATAAAGGACACCAGAAAGCCCCGAACCAATCTGAGCTGCCAACCGGATCCGCTGGCTCTCGCCTCCGGAAAGCGTCGGAGCCTTCCGATCAAGCGCGAGATAGCCAAGTCCGACCTGATCAAGAAATTGTAAGCGGCTCCGGATTTCTTTGAGGAGTTCTGTCGCGATGACCTGCTGTGTGTCATCAAGAATAAGATCTGAAATAAAGACCTGAGCCTCACTGATAGGGAGCGCACAGAATTTGTCTAACGAGAGTTCCCAGGTGGCCTCACGGCTTTTTGATTTTTTACGAGCAGATTTCTTTTTCTTCTGAATGTTAGGAGTTGCAGTTGGACATGCGACTGCCGAAGTAATTCGAACGGCTCGTGATTGAGGAGACAGCCTCGCACCATCACACACATGGCAGTGCTTGACGCTCATGTATTTTTCAAGCATCCGCCGCATGATTCCGCTTTTGGCATTTCGCCAACGATTTGTCAGCATCGCGAGGACACCTTCAAATTTTGTTTTGGCCCCCCGTTCAGCACGGCCACGTCGCCACGAAACCTGAATAGTCTCAAGACCTGTTCCATGGAGCCAGATTTTTTTCTGGGTGGGTGTCAGTTTCTGCCAGGGGGTGTCAAGCATGACACCGGCTTCGTAGTTTTTCTTTTTCTCAGCGTGAGCAGCAACCGCATTGAAAAGACGTCGCGTCCACCGAGGCATGTCCCGGAATCGCCCAAGAACTCCAAAGCAACCTTTTTTTACAGAAAGAGATGGATCAACAAGTAATTTCTTGGCATCGATCCCATAGATATCACCAAGTCCATCGCACGCCGAACAGGCTCCAAGCGGACTGTTAAAACTAAACAGTTGTGGCTCGGGTGTGTCATAGCTCACCCCGCAGGAGATACATGTGAACTGGCTTGATAGCGTCAGGTCCTCAGGCTGGTCGTCTGCTTCACCGCCTTCACTTGTCACGATTACCTGACCACCACTTGTCTTAATGGCTAGCTCAACAGATTCCGCGAGACGACTGCGGGTTTCTTCTGAAATCGTGAGCCGATCGACAACAACTTCAATCGTGTGCTTAAACTGCTTCTCAAGTGCAGGTGGATCTTCAACGCGATGGACGGATCCATCAATACGTGCACGGGTAAATCCTTGACGAACCAGGTCAGTAAAAAGATCTCGATGGGTGCCTTTGGCTTGTCGAACGAGTGGTGCCAGAATCATCGATCGCTGTCCGGATCGGACGCTGATAATTCGTTCAACAATCTGGTCTCTTGGTTGGGCCTCAAGTACTTTGTCACATGCCGGGCAGTATGACGTGCCAACCCGTGCATAGAGCACACGGAGGAAGTCATGAATCTCGGTCATGGTGGCAACTGTCGATCGCGGATTGTGTCCGGCCGATTTCTGAGCAATTGAAATCGAAGGCGAAAGGCCTGTCACACTGTCGACATCAGGCCGTGGAAGTTGCCCCAGAAACTGTCTGGCAAATGTTGAAAGACTTTCAACGTAGCGTCGCTGTCCCTCTGCGTAGAGCGTGTCGAATGCAAGGCTCGACTTACCGGACCCGCTGACTCCTGAAAGGCAGACCAATCGGCCCCGTGGAAGGCCAACAGTGATATCACGAAGATTGTGCTCTCTGGCACCACGGACAATGATTGGAGGGGCTTGCATACGTAGAGAAACAGTCTTTCAAAATGAAAGGTACGAGAACTCTCAGTATTGTAGACCGCCATGCCCTCCGCTAGACACCCACCCGGACGGTTCGTACGATCAAGTCCAAAGAGAGACGAGTAAGGAATGAGTTTCTTCTTACGGGGCGGTAGCTCAACTGGGAGAGCGCGGCGTTCGCAATGCCGAGGTTGGGAGTTCGAGCCTCCTCCGCTCCACTGTTTTTTGATAAAAAGTGGGGTTCAAAAGAGCCTGAAAGCTCCCATCGGATATTTTGACAGAACATTCTGAACGTGTGAACGTTGAAAAAAGCCTGATACTGAGGCTCAGAGGGTGTCGCCATATAAGAAAACAATCAATTGGCGATAAGATACGAGTCACGTATCTTTTTTGGCGTTCTACCCATCCGATTGATCGCTCCTGTCATGGCAACAATCTCCGATCCATCCACGCTGTTGATGCTTCGCGTGCGCGATGGTGATGCCGAGGCATTTGAGCAACTTGTTGCACTATGGCAGCCACGACTTGTTACGCTCTTTCTGAATCACACTGGTGACCATTCCACTGCAGAAGATCTTGCACAAGAGGTCTTCATGCGAGTCTATCGCGCTCGTCATCGCTACGAACCGAAGGCGAAATTCACTACCTGGGTTCATACGATTGCAAATAATATTGCCAGCGATCTCCGCCAGCGAGCTTATCGTCGTAAAGAATGGGGTGTGGCCTCAAACCCATCTGCCTCAGGAAATATGTTCGGGCTTGAACAGATGGCAGTTGCCGCAAGTGGGCTCTTGCCAACTCGCCAGCTCGATCAAGTTGAGCTTCAATCTGTTGTGCAGCAGGCCATTGCCAGTCTCAATGAGCGGCAGCGGATGGTGATTCTTCTGGCAAAGTTTGAACACTGTTCGTACGACGAAATAGCTGAGGCGATGAAACTGTCAGTGCCTGCGGTGAAATCATTGCTCTTTCGCGCTCGAGAGCAATTAAGGGAAGCACTCAAGCCGTATCTTCTTGCTGAAAAAGAGGAAGCCAAGTGAACGAAAAACACACTCCACGCGCAACTCAACACGATGCCCCCGTCACAACGCCAGCCGCTGACCTCGGGGAACTGTGGCAAACACTTGATGTGTTACCAGAGGCAGAAACTCCAGAAGATCTCCTCGCGACAACAATCGAAATGGTTGCAGTCAACGGCAAGCATCATCGTCCCGGTAGATCAAGTCGTTTTGCACAAATGCGAGGTGATCTTTGGCAATGGTTTGCACCTGCAATTGCCGTCGGCATCTCGATTGTACTCGGTTATTTTGTTGGCCAGTCAATACCGTTCGCACAACAACAGCCTGCTGATTGGCGGGCACGTCGACAAGAGGTTCTCAAAAATACAATTCAGGAAGCTATTGAAAATAATCCCTCAGGCGCAAGGAAATTTTTTCAGGAACAAGTTCGTAACGCCCAGAATGCTCAGGGACGACCGCTTCCACCGAAAAATAATAAGAGTGGTTCACGTTCTGGTGAAATGAATCCATTGGTTCCTAGGAACTCTCGGCCTGTTCCGTTTAATGGTCAAGAAAGGAACGAACCGCTTCGTGGAAAACAACCGGGGCCTCCAAGGGAACCAGGTGACCGGCCTCAGGAACAATCAGAAGGTGCCCTTCTGAAAGAATCTTCTCCATAGATTCCATGACAGCCGGTGGAGTGATGGTGTCTTCGCTGCCACAGATAAGAAGTACCGGTTTCTTCAGAAGTTGCATAGGTTCAGACATGTCGGGACGATCAGCGAGAGCTTGAAGTGCTGCTTGAATCGTCACAACAGATTGCTCACTAATAAGTGTGCGAAGGAATTCTTCATTTGCAGCTCGTTCCGGCTTTGAACGAGCTGCATCGGTTGTTCCTAAAAGATTCGGCACCATTGCATCTGCAAGAACGTGTTGGCCCACTCTGCCAACTGTTGCCGCGAGATCAGCTCTGTTTGCTCGAGCCTCTGGTGTATCTGCTGAAAACTTGGTGTCTATAAGAATTACACGAGATACTTTTTCAGGATGCCGAACAGCAATATGTTGAGCGACATATCCACCCATTGAAACTCCTGCGACGGCAGCAGGTTCCCCAATATCAAGGGCATCAAGAAGTTTTGCCACATCGTCAGCGAGTTGAGCAATGCTCGCTAGGGGTGGCTTCTCAGGATTACCGTTTGTGCTACTTCCAAAGCCCCGCTGATCAGGAATGATCAGGCGTGCATGATTGGCTAGCGACAAGACCCGGTGCCACATGGTGTGATCGAGAGGAAACGCATGAAGGAGAACGAGTGGTGGGCCCGATCCACATATCTGGACAGCAAGTGACGTGTCCCCGATTGAAACCATCGTTGTTTGCATGGAAAACTTTGCCTTGGAGTTGGATCAAATCGTTTCTTCAGCAAGAATAGAGTATGTCAGATTGGTGCAGACGTCGACGCGAAGGAATCAGTTGGCGGGCAATGACTTTGCATGGTTGGAATGAAGCAAATAAAGTGGGCAGGAGTGATGTTCAAATATCTCAAGCAGCCACGTATTCAAATGCAATACATGCTGAAACTAAATGTCATGTTTCTTGTTTTCGTGACAGGGTGCTACTCGGATCGACTGCCGGAAGAAATTGATCATCTGGGAGTGCCTCGTGTCAGTGCACTTCAAGTAGAAGCCATTCAGCCGGTGACGTTGAGGCCTACTGAAACGGTGAAGGTCCCTCTGCGGATTAACCGTAATAATAATGAGGGCCCGATTGACGTCAGCCTCTCGAAAATGCCATCCGGTGTTGATGCCAGTTTTGAAAAACAGATTCCAGAAAATCAATCAGAACTCGAGATCGAACTCTCCGGAAGTCAATCGCTTGGTGATAAGCAGCGGAATGTGACTATCACGATAGCTTTGAGCATGGCTCAGAGTTCTGTCGAACAAACATTTGACATTGATTTACCAGTCGTATCACGGCCATCTTTTGGAGCTATGCCACCCGTCTTTCTTCAGCCGGGAGATACTGTGAACCTGCGGGTGCCTGTTGAGAGAAATGGATTTGCAGAATCATTCACGCTGGACCCGATTGAATACACGCAAGGAGCATTGTGTAGTCTGCCAAGTGACCCAATCGAGGACAATAATATCCGAGTTCTGGTAGCAGCATCAGAAGAGGCCTCAGAGGGAACACAAACACAAAAAATAAAAACGACTGTTTTTGGTCGAGAAGTTTCTGTGCCACTGACACTTGTTGTGACAAACCACCCATTCCGGATGGAAGATATGGTGTATGCGGCGGTTCTGTCGGGTCAGCAGAAAAAAATCGACATTTTATTCGAGCGAGACTCTTTGGAGTCACTAAGTCGGACGTTAACTGGTGGTTTGCAGGCTCTGACTGGAGTGGATCTGGCTCCAGCAAAATTTACTGGGCCGGTTATTGTTACTGCAGAGAATTCTCCGCCGGGGGTTACCATTGAGCCAGCATATCTCGAAGAGGGTGCCCTCAGGTGTACTCTTGTGGTTAATACAACGGAGGAAACACCGCCTGGTGTGTACTCAATTCCACTTTTAGCAACAGCAGATCATCTCGATACATCCGGGCTTCTCGTCATACGAATACAAGACCCGAGTAATAAGCCGGGTGTCTTACCAGAGGCAATTGTTTCGTCGATGGCAAAGACAATGCGGTATCGTCGAGGTGGTCTGAAAGGTCGAAGCACAGAAAGATCAAAAGAGTTATTGGCTGCGCTTTACGGTGGGTCACAACAATCAAAAAAATCTGTTATGTCTGCTCTGACATGGCTTGCAGCAAAGCAAGGTGAAGATGGATCGTGGAAACCCTTAGCCGTAGCGGACTCTCTGGCTCCAGGCATGCAAGAGAGTCCAGATGAATTTTCTGCAATACCAACCGGCGGAAATAGTGAATCGACAACTGCTCTGGCTCTCCTTCCATTTCTTGCAGAGGGAGTCACCCACGAACCTGATTCGGCCACTGCGGTGTGGTTAGAAGATTATCCTGAAGTTGTCACAAAAGGGCTTATCTGGCTTGGTTCGTCTCGGCCTCAAGCAAATCCACAAGGAGTTGGGCCACTTGAAGTCGATTTGCAGGGTCTCATTTCGGGGGTTGTGGCTGGTTGTGAAATCAGCTTTCTTAGCAACGATAGAGTGCTGAAAAAAAATGCTGTCTATGCACTTAAAAGTCTGGTAGATCGCCAGTCAAAAGAGGGCTCATGGCAACGGAGTTCCTCTGAAACGGTTGAAACGGTGCTGCCTACATTGCGTTCATTGCTCGGAATGTACGTTGCTGAATCGTGTGGCATAAAACCGTCAGTCGCTACGCTCAAAAGAGCGGATGTCTTTCTTGAATCGGCATCCTCTGGTGCTCCAGAAATTCCTCAGTCGCGTTTTGGACGTGCAGCATCAGGTCCTGCAGACCCTACAGCAACAGCCGCTGGCTTGCTCCTTCTCCAATATAAAGAAGAACCCCATGACTCGCCTGCAATGATTGACGGATCTCATTTCCTCTCAGGGTTTGCTCCATCTTTGGAAGGGAACTCATTCGCCGAGTCGGTGGACTTTCTACTTTTATCAAGTGAGGTGCTTCGGAATATCGAGGGTGAGCAATTTGATACGTGGTACGCCAAAGTCACAGCATTTTTACTGAGGACACAGGAGCAGGAGGAAGAAGAACAAGGTAGTTGGGACCCGGCCCTCTTTGCTGGAGAAAGTGACAGATTGCAGGTGACTGCCAAGGCTATTCTCTGTCTGCAGTTGCCTTATCGGTACCTGCCACTCTACCGATCTGAATAGTAGCTCTATTTATGTTATGCAGAATGATTACTTTTGCATTGATAAGAATTTCTGTAGGTTTTTTTGAATCGTATTACTCCCGGGATCTTTTCTTAGGGCAACAACCTGACAGCGGATAGCTTCATTTCGGTTGCCAGCAGCTGCATAGCAGTGCGCTAACGTGTCGAGAAAACTTGCTGAATCAAAATCAAGATTCAAAGAACGTTTTGAATATCGAGTAGCTCTCAACAGATTTCCCTCGGTATTTGCTACCAGCCATGCATATTCGTTGTATGGATTAGGTTCATCCGGTTCTCTGTCGATCCGCTGTTGAAGTTTTTTCAATGCTCCTTGAATGAGTCCAACAATGTGTTCCTTGTCAGCGGCCAAGAGACCTGGGAAGTGGTAATACGCAATGAGCGTGTCGATTTCCTCAGGGTACTCATCAAGTGCTTTATCGAGAGCTTGTCTCTCGCTTTTTCTCTTATTCTTTTCTTTATCAGCTCGAGATAGAAAAAATTTCTGACGAGCAGCGAGTGCCTCTTTCGAGTACCCAAGAGAATCCATGACTCGAATGTTTTTGATGGTGCCGTGAGAACCGGTCAATACATCTTGGAGAATAGCAGCAGCCTCTTCACACCGGTCAAAGTCATTGAGCAGTTCGGCCCACTGTATTGAGAATGGGATGATCTGCTGGGCGGACAAAGTGGGCGCTGTAATAACTCGGCGATACTCACGGTCTGCCCAATCAACAAGCCCCCAATGATCAAGGCGGACTGCAGCCAGCATTTGTTCATTTGTCTTATCACTGCATAAAGCAAAGGCACGTTGTGCCATCTCGTTTGCCAGAGTTTCATTTCCATTTGACTGTTCGCAGCGTGCTGCTGCATAGAGCGTGATCGCCTGGTTCTCAATAGTCGCCTGCAGGCTCTCCGGGAGATGATTCACCAGATTGGCAAGCCCGCAGTGTGCTGCCCAGAAGAGAACGTCAGCAGTTGCCAGCTGATGCTTGTCTGAATTCTTGGGGATGAATTCAAAGAGTTCTTTAGCTACTGCAACACCGCGATCAGGAAAGCCCGCTTGAAGCGCTGCGCAAGCATGGCAGCGGACAACAATCTCACGAGCAAGATCATTCACTCCGCGTGTAGTAGAACTGTTTCCAAACGTCTGTGTGTTGAACGGCGTCAGTTCAAGGAAGGTTTCCAGAGCCGCTTCAAGATCCTCAAACGCGTCTTGTTTTTGATCTAATGTAGTTTCCGGATTATCCGCCACCTGTGAGAAGTTAACCAGGCTCTTCATCAGAACAGCCGCGGGACGCCGACTGATTTTAAGTTTATCTGGAATATGTGCCGCGAGTTGTGGCCAGTATGGATCAGCAGGTCGCCACTCCTGTAGAAGAATCAGTGCCGCGAGATATGAGGTGCTTGCTGATCGATTTGTTCGAATCAGGCGGGCCAAGGGCTTGATTCCTGCATTCTCTTCAAGACGAATCAATCGGCTGAGCGCACTAATCTGTTGGGAGAGTGATCGACTGGAGAAATTCTTCAACAAATCGGCTACTTCTGGTGGATCGTCCGGGCCAATGAGTGACACCGTCTCAAGAATCCATTGGGCACGGAGAGCAGTCTCCAGATCATTACTTTGATCAGCTGCATCAAGTAATTGATCGATTGCATGATCAGCAATCATTCGCAACTGCTGTGTTGCTGATTCACGTATTGCATAATTCGTGTCCCCTAGTTGAGCGATAAGTTCAGCAACTTTCTGCTGGCTTATGGAGTCTTCCCCTGCATTGCTACTCGCTACTGTCGTAGCAGGCAGAAGGGCAAAGCATGAAAGAAGAAGAAGGAATAGACCGAGTCTTGTACCATATAGAGTGCCAGGTGTTTGCGGTGCTGTCATGCCAAACGCTCCCTTATAAGAGGACCACACTCCCTCAGTCTGTATAGTAGCAATTCTGGCGAATCGCTACTTTATTTTGAGCAAACCCGCTACTTTTTGATGGTTCTTGTGAAATGACATATGTTGTCATGCGTCAGAATGAGTTCTCATTTTTCTGACAATACTTCCGATGTGTCATTGAGAGGTTATTTATTCTGGCTCGATACCAAGGTCACGAATGGTGACCAAAGGTTCGAGGGGAATCCCTCGTGCTGCAAAGGCTTCAGCCGCACCAGCGAGTCGATCAATGACCGTGATGACCCTCTCTACCTTGAGGCCAAACTCAATTGCTCGATCAATTGCAATAAGAGAGGAGCCACCAGTTGTAGTCACGTCCTCGACGATGACGACCCGGTTCCCTGTCTCAACAGGCCCCTCTATATATCGTTGCATGCCATGGCCTTTGGGTTCTTTTCGAACCATAAACCCTTTCAACGGAAGACCTGCTGTTCCGGCTATCGTGACTGCGGCGCCTGTAATGGGGTCTGCCCCAATCGACATGCCACCAATTGCATCTGGCAACTCACCAAATGATTGGAGTCGTTCTAGAATTGCTTTGCCGACGAGCATGGCTCCCTGTGAATCGAGAACAACCTGCTTTGCGTCAAGGTAAAAACTGGCTGTCCGGCCTGACGCGAGAGTAAACGTACCTCGTTTGAGTGCGCGTGCTTCGATGATTTTCAGGAGTTCACTGCGAGTTTCTGTCATAGTTCTTTGTTGATGAGAGGGTTTCTTACCAGAACGGGATTCTACCAAAAAGAGCCAAACGTAAATTGTCTATGTTATAGGGAACCATATAGCCATCATTCCTTTGACTCGGTTTCTCCTGATCGTAGACTTTTACTGGAAAACAAATGATCTGTCGGACTCAATGGTACAACGTGTTTCGGTCAGCGGCCTCACTGTGGCCGATGGCTGTATATGTCAGACGCGTCATGCTTTCAGTCCTCTTCATGGTGTGGGTTGCTCTATGGGTAGAGAGCCAGATTGTACAGGCCGGGCCTTTGGCAGAAGCTGTTGAAAAAGCAAAAGCTGCAGCCGGTGTGACCGATGAGAATACAACACCAGAGCAGGTCGTAGGGCAAAATGGTGTTCAGTCTGCCCTACCGCCAACAGCAAGAAGTGAGCCCACTCAGCGAGTTGAAGTTTCAACAGTCAGTGTCGCGGTGCGTTTGCCCATAACTGGCGGCCGTGATAACGCTATCCGAGCAGCTATTCTTCGGCAATTAGATCGACTGCAGAGTACATCAGGCCGGCGCGGTCAATTGGTTCTCCAATTTGATGCAACCAGTGACGAATACGCCAGCGACAGCGACTTTGGGCGATCCCTGGAATTGGCACGATTCTTAACCAATCCACAGATGGCAAACGTGAAGACAATCGCGTACCTGCCCGATGGTGCTCAAGGCCATGCTGTTCTGGTTGCGCTGGCCTGCGAAGACATTGTTATGGCCCCTGATGCATTGCTCGGACCAGTGGTTCGAAATAAACAAAGAGTAGATGAGACAGTGCGTGCCGCATACAAAGATATTGCTGGTCGACGCCGGACAGTTCCACCACCCCTTGCTGTCGCACTTGCGGATCCTTCTGTACGCGCTGTCCGTGCCATAACGGAAGTCGGTGACCAAGTTGTTCTGTCAGAACGCGTGCCAACTCTTCGGGAAGAAGTTCAGGTTTTGCAGGTTGAGGATGTCGGTCCTCGGCCCCTTGTTCTATCTGGGCGTCGGTGTCGTGAAATTGGCATCGCGCAATTACTTGTTGCGGGAACAGCTGATCTGGCACGCAGCCTCGACATCAATCCTGAACAACTTGTACTCGATCCATCAATGGAGCGGGGCTGGAAGGCTTCTGTAGTAAGCCTCACCGGACCAATCTCCGGTGACAGCGTAGCACGGGTTCGCGTCAGGCTTGAGGAAGCAATCACCTCAAAAGCGAATTTCCTGTGTCTCAAGATTGACTCGGCTGGTGGATCACCCGAGCAGAGCCTTGTTCTTGCGCGTTGGTTACGAGAAATCAATCCTGCCGACGTAAAGACTGTTGCATATATCCCAAACCAGGCGAGGAGTGATGCGGCCCTGATTGCGCTAGCATGTGATGATGTTGTTATGAATGAGACAGCCGTTCTTGGGGGTGAAGGCGCAGCAACAATTGATGCTCGCCAGGCTGATGCAATTGAGGCGGCATGGCAGAAGATAATGCAGGGAAATTTAAAGACGTTAGAAGCACTACCCCTTGCGCTTGTCTTACCGGAGTACCAGGTAAGCAGATTTGTTCAGCAGTCCACGGGGAGAACGGAGTATTTTAGTTCGAGTGCACTTCTTCCAAGAAAAGACAAGGCTTCGTGGAAGAAACAACAAGACCTTGCCCCCGGTCCGCTGCTCGTTGACGGGTTTCAGGCTGAAGCTTACGGATTAACAGATCAGCCCGTGACCTCATTCTCTGATCTCGCAGAACGCTACGGGCTGGGTGACGACATAACGCGTATCGAACCTGGGTGGGCTGACCGCTTGCTCGATGCACTTGCAAGCCCCGGACTTGCCTGGCTTCTTCTGCTCGTCGGGGGCGTTGGTCTTTACATTGAAGTACAGACACCTGGACTTGGGTTTGGTGGATTCATCGCCATGGTGGCATTCATCATTTATTTCTGGAGCCAGTATCTCAATGGAACCAGTGGCTGGTTAGAGGCTATGCTTTTTCTCGCCGGAGTCATCTGTCTGGCTGCTGAAATTTTTGTTGTGCCAGGCATAGGTATTCTTGGTTTAGGGGGTGGACTTCTTATCGTTGCCTCATTGGTATTGGCAAGCCAGTCTTTTGTGTTTCCAGCGAACAGTTATCAGGTTCAACAACTACAGGTTTCACTGTTAGGTATTCTTGGTGCAGGGGTTGGTGTTGTTGCGTTTGGTGTTGTTGTTCGACGCTGGCTTCCTTTGACACCAGTCTTGCGACATGTTCTTCTTGCACCACCGGAACGTGACGATCAGAATGAAGTTGTGTCATTCGAACACCTGATTGGAAAAACGGGTGTCACAGTGACGCGTTTGGCCCCGGCTGGGAAGGCTAATATCGAAAATCATTTATACGACGTCTATGCGGATGACATGCTGATTGAATCAGGAATGGCCGTGCAAGTTACAACATTACGTTCCGGTCGAATCATGGTTGTTCCGTATTCGCAGGAGGCAGTATGAGTCCGCTATTCTGGATTGCTGGCTTACTCTTGGTTGGCCTCTTCGTGATGGTCCTTGAAGTCTTTATTCCATCTGGTGGTCTCCTTGGCTTTATCAGTATCGCAGCGATTGTGGCAGCGATTGCGACGGCGTTTGTTGAGCAGGGTATCGGCTCCGGATTTCTCGTGCTCGCCATTACCGCAGTTGCAGTACCAGGAACTCTTGCTATTGCTTTTCATCTTTTTCCATCAACGCCACTTGGTCGGCGAATCATGCCGTCTCCTCCGGAGCCACACGAGTTGGTCCCAGGTAAAAAAGAGAGAGAGCGGTTGAGAGAGTTTGTCGGCAGACAGGGTCGAGTCAAAACAGATCTTTTACCATGGGGACAAGTGGAAATTTCTCAAGAAAAAATTGAGGCTGTGAGTCAAGCAGGTCCGATTGCCAGTGGAACCGTAATTGAGGTCGTGGGTACAGAAGGAAGGGCGGTTGTCGTCCGAACGATTGAAACCAAGCCAGAACTTCGGGCGTTTCCCGAGCCTTCTGAGGACGCTCAAATAACCAGTTCACTGCAAGAAAAAAGGGATGAAAGTCCGATTCCAAGCTCGAAAACGTTCGAAGAATTCAAATTTGATGATTATGAGAAGCCCTCAGGCGCTTGACTCAGTGGTTCATTCGAAACAGGCTTCAAGGTATTAGGTTGCCCACAAAAATGTGGGGCGACATACCACGAAGAATATCACGGAGTTTTTCATGTCGGGTGTGCCTGGTCTCATCGTTCTGATTGTTGGCGTCGTTCTTCTACTCATCGTTTTTGGCTTTCTTGCTCGCTACCTTCGCCTGTGGCTGCAATCGTACGCTTCAAGTGCTGGGATCGGTTTATTTGATCTCGTTGCAATGAGTTTCAAGAAGGTTAATCCAACAGTCATTGTTCGCAGTAAGATTATGGCTGTCCAAGCTGGCCTCGGAGATGAAAGCGGTATAACGCTGCAGGCTCTCGAAGCACACTATCTTGCCGGTGGACGAGTGCCTCTGATTGTGCAGGCGCTTATTGCTGCCTCGAAGGCCAATATCAGCGAACTAAATTTTAAGCTAGCGACTGCTATTGATCTTGCTGGCAGAAATGTTCGTGAGGCAGTGCAGACAAGTGTTTATCCCAAAGTAATTGACTGCCCCGGAGCAAAGAGTGGGCGAAAAACACTTGATGCCATTGCAAAAGATGGAATTCAGCTCAAGGTCCGAGCACGAGTGACTGTGAGAACCAATCTCAATCAATTAATTGGTGGAGCAACAGAAGATACAATCATCGCCCGTGTTGGAGAAGGTATTGTTTCAGCTATCGGTTCATCTGAAACACACAGTGATGTTCTTGAAAATCCTGATGTCATTTCAAAAACAGTACTGACGCGTCGACTTGACTCAAATACGGCTTTTGAAATTGTCTCTATTGATATTGCTGATATCGATGTAGGAGTAAATGTTGGTGCTCGACTTCAGGCAGATCAGGCCGAAGCCGATACTCGCGTCGCTCGAGCTAAAGCTGAAGGTCGCCGGGCAATGGCAGTTGCGCGTGAGCAAGAAATGATTGCGGGTGTTGAAGAAAGCCGGGCCGCGCTCGTCGAAGCCGAGGAAGAGGTCCCTAAAGCAACATCAGATGCGTTGTCTACGGGCAAACTCGGTATTTTGGATTACTACAAACTCAAAAATTTGCAGGCTGATACGGAAATGAGACGGTCTATTGCAGCAACCCCTTCGCCGGTTGCATCACCCGCCTAATGCGCATAAGACATCAATCGAGTGGTCGCGATTGATCCTCGTAGTGTAGGAAAGGAGAGAGCATATGTTTTTTAACGCACAGTTCGATCCACTTTTTGCAGCGGGCTTTGACTGGCTAGAAGCCGTCTTGCCACTACTTTTTGTTTTCATCTGGATCATTTCTCAGGTGGTTGCGTTCTTTCGTCGAGTAGGTGGTCGTGGGCGAGCCGTTGTTGACAACGAAGAAAAAGAAACAGGCCCTGAGATGTTCCTTGAGGAACGTGTCGGAGGAAGGCAATGCAGAGGTTGCGGGGCATCATTTGTAGCACCCGTCCTCGCAATTATTGATTGTCCTGAATGTGGTCGTTTAACACCACCTGAGATTGATGGAGACGAGATTCCAGAACAGAACGAAGTCGTTGATCCAGTGGAAGCAGAGATCAGTGCTTTTCTGAATCGATACATACAAACAAAGCAACCATCACCAGTTCCTGCTGAAGGTATTGAAGAAAAGACTATCGTCTTGCCAATATCTGACGAGGTTGGTCGATCGAAACAAACGACTTCTCGTACTCTCACGCAACAGGAAGAGCATACGCAGTCTCCATCTCGGGAAGAGGGCGAAATAGCTCGTCATATCCATGAGGTATTCGATCAAGGCCTTGACCATCTTCCAGACGGAGTCGTTGAGAGTCCATGGGCCGATCTCCGAGATAATACGAGAAGAATGGTGGACACAAGTGGGCAGGAACAAAAAGAGGAAGCCCCCGATTTCAGTCTTGCTGCAATGCTAAAAGACCCCGCCACCAGAAAGCACTTATTTATTTTGAAGGAAGTTCTTGATCGCCCAAAAGATCTTTGGGAGTAACACGCGTTGTTTGAGATGTGCTCATGGTTGCTTTCAAACAAAAAAATTTCTTCGGGCGTACTGTCATGGCGATGACAGCACAGCATGCTGTCATAACGGTACTGTTGCGGTAGCTTTCCGAGTCCTGGTTAAACCCCCAGAACACCCCCTCCTGAGAGGGTGTTCTTGTGCTGCCAATCACGCCTTCACCGAGCCTGAGTCGACTCAAAATTTTGTCACTTGAGCGCTCGGTCTGCCTGGACTACAAGAAATGGAGTAGCGGTTTTTATGCCGGATACTAGTTAGCGCGTAGACGAGGGTAGCCCAAGCCTCGTCTACGCGTTTTTTTTCGTTCTATGCTGGATTTTCGGCAGATCGTAATTCAGTGTTTTGGCGTTGCGAATAACGGTCAAGAGTGCCATTCTCCCCACGATGTTTGCGACCCTTTTTTTTAAACTCCATCCCCTACGGAGTTGTTGGTTCAGAAAATGCCTCGTCTTCTTGGCGATGGGCTTATGGTGCGCGCTTTCTCCCCCACTTATTTCCGCAGAAGATCAACTTGCAACCGGCCAGCAGTTTCCCAGACGGGTTCAAGTCGCCACATCTCATACCTATTTGCGTGCAGGCCCAGGCGATGATTTCTATCCAACTGCACGGCTCATTCATGGCGAGACACTCGAAATTTGGAGCGTGAGTGAATCTGGTTACGGTGCTGTCCGGCCACTCGCTGGTAGTTTTAGTTGGTTACGTGCAGCTGATGTTGATCGAAAGATTGAAGAAGATTCTGAGATCGGTGTTGTCATTACCGATGGTGCCGTTTCACGGATTGGTTCACAAATTAATGCTCTTCGGCATGTCGCGCAGGTTCGTTTAGAGGCTGGTGAACGAGTGCGAGTGCTCAATGAAGTTCGAATAGAAGAAGGAAGGCATGAAGGATTGTGGCTGCAGGTAGCACCGCCAGCAGGGGAGTTTCGTTGGGCGCGTTTAGATGATCTTGATTTGCCTATTGGCTTGGCCCCGCAAACGTCGAGTATTGCAACTGACAACAATATCTCTTCAGAGGAAACGTCAGACGGTATTGTGAAGGTTCGTGAGGCTGTTGATGCCTGGCGAGAGGTTGGCGATTCTCTTTCTGAGGTGATGACAGTAGCCGGTCAGCTTCCGGCGAAAGATCCTGATGTACGTGAAGAACCGGGACAGCTTCGTGGCATCTCTGGAGCACACCGCCTTTTGGCTGATTGGATGCCTGTTGGAAGTGGTTTGTTTGACATGAGTCCAGCAGAGCCTGCAGCAACGCCTCAAGCTGGACCACAGATGGCACCCACTGATGAACTCTCCGATATTGATTTAGCACTTTCACTGGCAGTTACAGGCCCTTCTCAAAATTGGGATCTGGAAACATTGCGAGACCGTTTGCGAATAGCTTCGGCTCGTGCTTCGACCGGCACGGAGCGACTTCGTGCTGAGGCAATTGACGCCAGGCTGGCTCGATTCGAAACTATTCAAGGGAGGCATCGTGCCCTTGCTGCTCGTGATAAAGTTGAACCATCTCCATTGCGTATTGGTTCACTGTGGTCGAGTCTCGACGGTATTGGGAGTCGACCTATTCGCCCGGGCGTCATGCTTGGTGGAAAGCCAGCAGATGGCCAAAATACCTGGACGCCTCCTGACTATGTTGAAACCAATGGGCGACTGGCTACGGTTGTGTCACGAAGGCCCGATGCACCTCGGTGGGCTATTGTGGATGTGAATAACAATGTTCTTGTATTTGTGACGCCATCAACGAGTGTCAATTTAGCTCCAATGGTTGGCCAGCAAGTTACTGTTCGTGGAGCAAAGGGCTATATGCCAGAGTACAAGCGACCATATGTTGTGGCGTCTCAAGCACAACTCAAGATGGCAACAACACCAGCACCGACGCAGAGATAAAATGGGTTTCTTAGGAATGTTCAAGTTTCCATATCAAATTTTTGTATCGCATTGACCGATTGACCACGTATCACATCACTATTTGAAAAGGAGTATTTTTGTAAAGGTTCAGGGGCATCCATGAGTGGAAATTGTAGAGGTAGTGAGTAGTTCACATCTCTACATAAAGGAACCTTTTTACGCGTTTGCACTCATCAGTTAGGAAATAGCATGCCCCTCTTTCGCTTTCGTAAAAACCATTCTTCATTTCTCCGGCATCGACCGAATCCTTCTTGTAACCAGCCGGGAGGTATTCGCTCTCCGGAAAAACTAGAAATGAGGAAGATGCTGACTGGGAGTAACTCGCTTCCTCAGGATTTGACACCTGTCGATTTTGAAATTGGAACGACTGATCTGGCGGTTGAGATTGGTTCCCACAATGAAACGTTTGCATCTGTTGATGCGTATGCCGATTGGCTCGTCGGGCAGGCTGTGCAGCAATGGCAGCATCTATTTGGGAAGCCGGCATTTCCGCATGTTCGGCTACCAGAGATCGGCGATATTTCGATTGCCCGTGAGATGGAAGTCCCCGCTGTTCAACATACGGCCTCATTGGATGAAGTGGCGTCCTCTTCAACGAATACACAGATTCGAGGAGTTGATGAGGCTGATTTTGTTGAGGTAGATAATGACACGCTCTACGCACTCGCGGACGGTCGACTCTCAATCATTCGTGGTTTTTCTAAGTTGAACACTGAACTGATTGATCAGATTACTGTCGAGACTATGGGTCAGTCCGCTGGCATGTATTTGTACGGCGATAGGCTGACAATAATTTCGAGGCAACATGCCGACATGTCACTTACGCGATCATCTCATAGCAGAAGTGAGACATGGCTACCCATTCTTGGTCGGCCACAGACATCAATTGTGATTCTTGACATAAGCGACCCTGCCGATGTGTCAGTTATAAACCGACTCACAATCGATGGGTCGCTTGTAAGCTCTCGGATGGTTAAAGGTCATTTGCGACTCGTGCTGAATCATCAGATCGATGCTCCTTATCCTGAAGTTGTTTCGAGTGACTCAGGAAACGGAGAAGTTGTGGGGCCAGCCAGTCCCCATGAAAACCAATCTCATCGCGTGCTTTCACTGCCTGATTTTCGTCGGCGATGGTTTCCTGTTGGTGATCCACCAAAGCCATTTGCAACGTATGAAACAGCCGATTCGTATACAGCGAGGGTGCGGCAGCGGTTGCTCGATTCGATGACTCCTCAGATTTATCAAACTGATGCGAGCGGTAATCCACTCGATGTAAGGGTCCTTGTTGGGCCACAAGAAGTCAATGTGCCTCAAGCAGGCGACTATCAACAGCTTACGACAATCACTGCACTTGATGTCTCAGGTGAAGAGCTGCAGCCATCTGCAACAATTGGAGTTTTTACAAAGGGCTCCGTCAAAGTATTTGCAACAACCGAAAGCGTTTATGTCTTTGATGGATACGTTACATCCTCATTGCCAGGTATTGGTATTTTGCCAGTAGGGCAGCAAGCGACGGATATAACAAAAGTGACATTTGGTTTTGATGCGAGTGGGTCGCCTTTTGTGTCACGTGGTGCTCAGGGAAGCTTCAGTGGCAATGTACTCAATCAATTTGCAGTGGACGAGCACGAAGGTTTTCTGCGGGTTGTTGTTGAAACATGGGATGAAGGCAGTGGTGTTCTTGTCTTCGAACACCAGGCAGAGAGCCTGATAGAGGTTGGAGCGCTTCGTGGCCTCGCTTCGAATGAAAATCTCTACTCAGTGCGTTTTGCTGGAAATCGAGCATATTTTGTAACGTTCCTGAGGACAGATCCACTTTTTGTCGTCGATCTCAACTCACCATCCAACCCCGTGTTGGTCGGAGAACTTCATGTACCAGGATTCTCTGATCACATTCAGCCACTCGATGAAAACTTCCTGTTGACGGTAGGCTCTGATGCAGATGAAATGACAGGCAGTATGGGCGGCCTGCAGGTTTCAATTTTTGATGTCTCTGATTCGATGAATCCGTCACTTGTGCATCGCTATTCACTCACAGACGACAGCAGCAGCAGTACTGAGACAACTGGGAGCCGCTGGCGTCGAGGCGATGGCGATCATTTAGCACTTGGGTTCTTTCCAGAGCAAGGTGTCGTGACACTCCCGGTGCAAACACACAATCGTGCTAGCCAGAACGGACGTATTGGCTTTCCGAGTGATTTTATTGATTTGCCTGGTATTGTTTTTCCGGAGCCTTTAGTTGGGCAGCCGCCTGTGCCTATTCCGGATGTCATGCCAATGCCAAGATGGAAGCCACCCTTCCAATATCTTGAAGTGCTTTCTTTCGATGTCGAGAGTGGTATTGGTAGCCTCGGCAGAATTGACCACGCGACGCCCGTTCGAAGAGCCGTACAGATTGCAGGACATCTTGTCGGCGTCTCAAAGAGCGAGGTTTCGGTCCACACGTTTTCTGACCCGGGCACTCCAATTGAATCAATTCCACTGGATGCAGTGCATATATTCAAGCCACTCAAAGCATTGCCTAATCTGCATGAACCCAAGCTTCCAGCTATTGGGGACATTATTGAACAGTCTGTTGTGGGCGTACCATTCCATGGTTCCTGGCTCGTAAAAGAATCTGAACAGATTGGTGATCGTCGTGTGCTCTATGCAGAGCACGCGAGTGGTGCTGTTCATCGGATGGTGAGCACAAAGCCATTTCAGGAAGCTGATTGGTCGGCATTCGGATTTGCCAGTATCAGGAACCTCGAAAGCCAGTCGCTTGATCAAGCCGCCCGCGGCAGTCAGAATCCTCAGGGACTGGTGACGGCGCACATCCGGAGTATGGTCAATGACGATGTTCTCGATCGATTCAGTCTCACTCGTGACTCTTCAGGTCAAATACAACGACGACTACTTTTTGCAACACTTGGTGGTCTGCCAGATGCTGATTCGTAATGCGAGTGATCTACAGCCATGAGCCGTAGTCCATTATCAAGGTCGCACGAAAACAAATCTTTTATTGCTTCTTGTAATGGTCAAGTTCATCTGATGGAAGCCATCGGGATGCGAGGTCGACTGAGACTTGATCAGCACTCACATTCGTTTCATTATCAGCAAGATGATTGGGACGAGCATGCTGAACGTTTCGACGGGTGCCAACAGTACTGGCAATCGTAGCCAAAGTTTTTCTGTCAGATTCAGAAGTTCGAGTGAGTCTTCCAGCGAGCGTGGCGACAGCGTCAGGATTCGCTATGGCCGCATCAGAGAGGCTTGCCATAAAAAGGCAGATCTCATGAAGATTGGCTGCAGCCGATCGAGCAATAAGAGGCTGGAGTGTGCGGGTGACGATCTCAAGGCCAATTCCATCCATGTCCAGGAAAGCATCGACCTGAATGGCTTGACGCAGTCTCCCATCAACCGTGGGTTCAGCTTCACGATATCGGACCATAAGAACGCATCCACCCGTCAGGTTTTTTGGTGAGAGGGGACCTGTATAGGCACCCTTTCCGTGAAAAACAAGCATGCCTCCATTTTGTCTTCGTTCTCGATAAGCGAGTCGTAATTGGCCGACAGTGCCATATCCATCGGCGAACTGCCATTGATCAGGTCCAGTAGGATCTAAAGACAGTCTGCTAATCCCAAGCAATCTCCAGATGTCCACAATGGCTTCTGGCTTGTCGAGAGAAAAACCCAGAAGATTGCCGTCACATGCAAAAAGTTCCACAGGAAGCCTACGGTAAAGCGTGGTCGACTGAAGAGATTTTTGAATTGCCAGCCGATCAGATTCTGCCATTTGATGGAGTGGCAGTGCCTCTTCTGCTCGACGTCGTGCATGCCGACTTGAACTTCCCCAGTCGGTTCCAGGGGCAATGAATTTGTTCTGTGATGAATGAACCGGCTCTTGGGATGCAGCACAACAGACAGAACTGTCTATCCAAAGAACGCATGTCAAAATAAAAAGAAAAAAAGCGATCGTCGGCGTTGTTGCCATAACGACGCTGCTACGCAGCGTTTTCTGCATAAGTTGCCCCCCTACCAAAACCCCTGAGATGTCAGTCAACCAGTTTTGCTGATCTCTGACCTACCCATTTCTCGGACGTTTCATGCCACGTGGGCCAGTGAAAATTCGGAATAATTTGGCATTCTTGCGCATCCTACGTCTTTTGACTGGTCGATGAGGTCTTGGCCCGGCTGGTTCCCATCTCTATGCTCTCGCCTCACCTATTTTATTGAGATTTTTGAATTCGAGAGCTCAGCATCTCTGGAAGGTAGTCGCACCCTTTTTCCATGTCGGATCACCCTGAAGATAATTCCGTCACCCGAGGAGGAACAAAACGTTCCTCTGGAAAAATGAGTCATTTGCGACGGAATCAAAAGAAATCAACTGGCCATGGGAAGAGTCTACTGAGTCGCCTCATGGTTGCCTGGGCAGAACAGTGTCTTGCACGGCCGTGGCTTATTTTGATCGTTGCAGTGCTGACAGCGGGGGCCGCGGGAGTATGGACCTCACAATCTTTAGGATACAAGGTCAGCCGTGTTGATCTCCTTGATCCTGATAGTGAATACAACAAGTTATGGATCGATTATATCCATGAATTTGGTGAAGATGATGACGCTGTTGTTGTGGTTGAAGGCACGAATCGGTCGGCAACTGTGGCTGCTCTGGAAGATCTTTCACAGCAACTCTCTCAGAAGAGTGATCTCTTTTATTCAATCCTTCATGAAGTTGATCTCACTCAAATTCGTGCCAAGGGACTTCACTATGTTTCTCCAGAAGACTTGGCCTCAATCGATCGTTTTATTAGTCGTACTGAACCGGTTCTGGCCGGAGGCTGGAGCCAACTGAAGGTCGGCACGATGGTTGGTGGTTTGGCAGCTACTGTTGTTTCTGGACAACAGACAGAGATGCAACACAATGAACCACCGATCCAGACGCTCGAGCGGTATAGTGAAAGCCTGTTGGTAAGTTTGGAGGCTGCTGAAAGAGGACGGCTCCATAATTTATTACCTGAGGACTATGTTTCACCTTGGCCAAGTATGCCGGGGAGTTTGTCAACACTTCGCGATCTTTCCAGTCAGTACCTTTTGGCAAAAGAGGGAACACTCGGTTTTGTCTTGCTGCGTTTAGCTAAAGAAGAGGAAGGTTTTTCCGGTGCCTCAGTAGCAACAGATACCTTACGGAACGAGATCGATGTTGTGTCACAACGTCACGCGAATGCAACCATTGGACTTACTGGACTGCCAGTAATGGAAGATGATGAAATGCGTTCAAGCCAACAGTCAATGGTGTGGGCGAGTGGGCTGTCTCTTGCGGCTGTGGCGATTGTTATCGTGGCTGGCTTCGGAGGCATTCGACACGCACTGATGGCAAACGGCGTCCTGGTAATCGGGATGGCGTGGGCTTTTGCGTGGGCTACTGGAAGTGTTGGTCACTTGAATATTCTTAGTGTGACGTTCACGGTCACCATGATTGGTGTGGGAATTGATTATGGCACCTACTACATCGGTCGGTACCTTGCGATGCGTCGTGAAGGGCATGATTGTGAGTCTGCCATTATAGAAACGAGCCGTTCTGTAGGGCCAAGTATTCTTACTGGTGCGATAACGACCTCAATCGCATTCTTCTCGGCAGCGTTAACCAGCTTTGTGGGTGTTGCTGAGTTGGGACTGATTGCAGGCGGTGGCATTCTGCTGTGCTGTGCTGCTGAACTTATGGTGTTGCCGGCTGTTATTGCGATTATTGATCGCAGTCGCTTTGGGAGAAGCATCCCTGAACCTGTTCCTGTACACAGTTGGTTGCGACCCTTTGCGCAACACCCTCGTCTCGTGTTGTTGGCAGCCGTAGCGGGAACACTCGCACTAAGTTCAGGGATTCATGACCTTCGCTACGATCATAATCTTCTAAATCTTCAACCTGAGGGCCTCGAGAGCGTTGAAGTTGAAAAGAAATTACTTGAGGAATGTGATCAGAGCGTTTGGTATGCCCTGTCAATTGCCGATTCGCGTGAGGAATTACTTGCACGGAAAGAAAAACTTGCCAGTTTAACAACCGTTGAACGAGTCGATGAAATAGCTTCACTTCTATCAGGAGATGAGGAAGTCAAGACACCACTCATTACGCAAATAGGCAAGCGGCTGGAACAACTGCCAGAACGGCCTCCGCAGATCCCACTCGACCGCCTGGACGCGTTGGGTGAGTCGCTGGGATGGGCCCAGGCAGAGGCAGCACGACGGCCAGGTGGGATGAGGGCCGCCTGGCATCTTGAACGAGCCCGTGATTGTCTCAGGCGAATGAGGCCCGAAGAATGTTACCAGGCATTGGCTATGTTTCAGCAACACGCTGCTGGTGAACTTCTCAGTCGACTTCATGCACTTGCTGCTGTGTCAGACCCAGTCGCTCCATCACTCGATGATTTGCCTCCAAGTCTCGTTGATCGATTTGTTGGCTCGAGTGGTAAGCATCTACTCAAAATTTATGGGCGAGGAGATATCTGGAATTTTGAGGCCCTCAAAAAGTTTGTGAGTGATGTGCGCAGTGTTGATCCAAAAGCTACTGGCAATCCACTTCAAGCATATGAAGCATCACTCGAGATGAAACGAAGTTATGAGCAGGCTGCGCTCTATTCACTCATTGTAATTATTGCAGTCCTTTGGCTCGATTTTCGAAGTCTCACTCACTCTCTCTTGGCAGCCATGCCGCTTGCAGCTGGCATGGCGTTAACCCTTGGCCTGATGGGCGTGCTTGGGATTGACCTCAATCCAGCAAACCTGATTGGCATCCCACTTATTCTAGGAATAGCTGTCGATTACGGCGTTCATATTGTCCACGATGCACTGGAACGGCCTGGCAAATATCGTATTAGTCCATCAACAGCGAATGCCGTGATGGTCGATGCGCTAACGACAATTCTTGGGTTCGGTGCACTCATGGTTGCCAGTCATCGTGGGCTTGAAAGCCTGGGACGGCTTCTCACGCTTGGCGTGACAATGTGCACTCTTACATCACTTGTTTTTCTACCAGCAATCCTCGGCATTCTGCGTCCCGGTTCAGCAGAAATTGATGAAGATCAGCATGACATTGAAGATGCTGAGGTATTAGCCTTTCCGCCTTTGCATGATCGCCGACAGGCTGCCTAACCTTTGATCGTGATAGAAAGTAACTCCCCATGTCGTATCGTTATCGTTTTATACCCCTTGGTCTTCTGCTCGGATTCCTACTTGGATCTCTCGAAGTTGTGCATGCCGAAGGCGTGATGAATGTGGTTATGGAGGATCAATTCCAAACCCCGTGCGAAACAAGCAAGTATCTCGGAGATGTTGTCATACTTGTGTATGCCGAACGCCACGGTGCCGAAGAGTCACTTCATCTTGGACGAAAGCTCCATCTCCATTTTCATCCAACAGCTGATGAAGTTTCTTCTGATGCATGGTCGAAACAGCCAGTGCGCAGAATCGCAAATTGGCCTGCTGGGGTTGCACTGCCAGACGTTCGTGTTATTCCCGTAGCCTCACTGACAGAAGTGCCGAGAGCACTCAAGCCGGTTGCACGAGCTCGTATGCGAAAAGATTCTCCAGTCGTTCCAATCTGGCTCGACTTTGATGGGACACTAAAACGAATGTTCGGCATTATTCCTGGAGAGCCAAACGTTGTTGTACTGAACACAGCAGGGCAGGTGCATTCAGTGCTATCGGGGAAGCTTGACGAACAAGAGTTCCAGCAGTTCGTCACCCGCGTCGACCACATACGATCCGCCAGTCGCGACGACCTGCAAGTGGTATCGCAACCACAAGAAAATATCCTTCGATAACAACGCTGTCTTGAAATGTTGTTACTGGGAACGCCCTTTGAAACGTCGGCTTGCACGGGTGAGTGTCTCGCGTTCATCATTCGTTAAACTCGACTCACCAGAGCGACTGATTTTTTCAAGAATCTCATCAACCTTCAATTGAAGACTTCGCTCATCTTCTGTGGTTGCGCGTGAGTGATCAAGATCTTCGTCTGGTCGAACAACCTTAAAACGCCGCCGCATCTGTTTGAGTCTTCCGCCTAAGTCAGACAGGCCACTGAGGTTCCATCCTCGCCAGGCATAGAGTAGGCCAAAAACTGCACCACCAATATGTGCGACATGTGCAACATTCCCGCCACCTTGAGTTGCTCCTTGGATATCGGTGACAAAGTAAAGAATGCCGAGCGCCCACGCGGGAACAGGGAGAACACCCCAGATCAAAACTTCCTGCCGAGGGAAGTACCAGACAAAGACAGCCAGAACTGCCATCACCCCACCGCTGGCACCAATGAGATACGTCCTACCGGGTAGAATGTCTTCAGAGAATAAATTGACACTGAGAACCCATGCCAACCCGGACACAACAACTGCAACAAAATAGAACCGAAGGAACTCTGCTTTACCAAGCACTTGTTCGACAGCTCTCCCGAAAAAAAAGATGGCAAGCATATTGAATGCAAGATGCCAGGGTGATTGTGCGTCATGCGCAAAGCCATAAGAAATAAGCTTCCAGCATTCCAGCAGATGTTCGGGGAGATCTCCTCGGAGTGCAAGAATGGTATTGATGGAAAAATTACGACCACCAAAGAGATTGAGCACCCATACTGCAACATTGGCAATAATGAGAGTGATCACCGCGGTCCAATCAGATTGTCGCTGAAATGAGTTGTCAAAGCGGTAATATCCGCGGTCAGAAAAGCCCATTGAGTCGCCTGTTTTGAAAGTCAGAAGAATTCTTAGGAGGTATCTTATCAGGGTTGGACCATGCCTCCCACTGGTTTCGCAAGGTTCCGGGACTCTAGCCGCTGTTTGGCTTGTACGACGCTCTCTCCGAGGCGTTTTTCATGCCGCTGTGTCAAATAGTGGCTCCAAGGATTTTTGAGGCACGGTTTATTTAACGGTATGTTCAGTAGAAAACTGTGAACTGGGCTTTGGCGACCACCAGTCGCATCATGCGAACGAGTTGCTTGAAGGAAGCAGCAACGCGCGGCTTTGGCACAAGTGATTGTGATGCAGCACTCGGCGGAACTGGTGGACGGGTGTTTACAATCACCTTCCAAACCATTCGCTGATATCCATTGAGAAGCAGCTCATCTTGAGGTGCCTGACGCAAAACGATGCTCGGCCGGTTGCTAGAACTATCAGCGAACCGATAAGATCACAAGTCGTGGGTTGAGCAAAGCGACGGCGCGGGTTTATTTCTAAGGTTAAAGGAGAGTGAGACAATGGCAGAGAAGATCGCAGCCGGAGTAATCGGTACTGGATTTATTGGTCCGGTACATGTCGAGGCTGGAAGGCGATTGGGAAACGTCGAATTTGTTGCCCTGGCCGAAGCCAATGCCGAGTTGGCCCGCAGCAAGGCCGATCTTTTGTGCATTGAGAAGTCGTACGGCGATTACCGCGAACTTCTGGCCGATCCTCAGGTTCGTGTCGTTCACAATTGCACACCGAATCACCTGCATTATCAGGTAAACAAAGACATTCTTGCTGCCGGCAAGCATGTGATCAGTGAAAAACCTCTTGCGATGAACAGTACGGAGAGCCGGGAACTTGTTCAGCTTGCATCGGAGTCGGGTCTGATCCATGCCGTTGATTTCAACTATCGCTATTATCCGCTGGTTCAGCACGCCAGACAAATGGTCCAACAAGGGGAGTTGGGTGAAGTATTCACTCTCCGCGGCTCCTATTTGCAAGACTGGCTGTACCTCCAAACAGACTGGAACTGGCGGTTACAACCTGAAATGTCAGGAGACAGTCGAGCGGTCGCAGACGTTGGAAGTCATTGGTGTGATCTCTTGCAGTTCATCACCGGCGAGAGCATCGTTCGCGTCATGGCCGATATGCGGACTGTACACAAGACGCGGATGAAACCCAAAAAACAAATTGAGACATACGCCGGCAAGGAACTCTCGCCCAGTGATTACGAACCGCAAGAGATCAACACCGAGGATTATGCCTCCGTCTTGATTGAACTCTCGGGCGGGGCTCGTGGTGTTTTCAGTGTCAGCCAGGTTTCAGCCGGTCGGAAGAATCGGCTTTCGTTCGAACTCGATGGATCCCGCTGTGCATTAGCATGGGATCAAGAGAAACCAAACGATATGTGGATCGGTTATCGGGAAAAAGCCAATGAAATCTTGGTCAAAGATCCATCCTTGCTGCACGACGCTGCCAAAGAGTATGCCCATTACCCGGGCGGTCATCCCGAAGCCTACCCGGATGGCCCCAAGAATTTATTTCGCAATGTGTATCGCGCGGTAGAGAAGGGTCAAATGCCGGACAATCCCGATTGGAGTACGTTTGTCGACGGCCATAAGGAGATGGCAATCTGTGATGCGATTATTCAGAGCAGTCGAGAACAAAAGTGGACGGACGTGCAATATTGATGTACGTGCTACCGAGCGATTCAAATAGTTTTCCAATTCAGGAGTTTTAAGATGTCTGCTAAGACTGCGAATACCAACCTTTGTAATATCGCCCTGATTGGAACGAAATTCATGGGCCGTGCGCATTCAAATGCGTACCTAAAGGTGAATAAGTTTTTTGATCTGCCCTGCAAGCCGGTGATGCACACGGTCGCGGCCCGTAATCAGGAAGAGCTAAAAATATTTGCTGACCGTTGGGGATGGCAGCACTGTGCAACGGATTGGAAATCAGCGGTTCATTCCGAAGCGATTGATCTGGTTGATGTAGTGACCACCAACAATGTGCATGCCGAACACACGATTGCGGCGCTCGAAGCTGGAAAACATGTCGCCTGCGAAAAACCTCTGGCGGGGACGTTGAGCGATGCTCGTCAGATGGTGGAAGCTGCAGAGAAGGCGACTGGAAAAACATTTGTCTGGTACAATTATCGAAGATGCCCTGCAATAGCCTTCGCTCATCAATTGTGTGTAGCAGGGAAGCTCGGTCGGATTTATCAGATCAGGGGATGTTATCTTCAAGATTGGGCCGGACCGGATACACCGCTAATGTGGCGATTCGAGGGCGATGTGGCCGGGTCCGGAGCATTGGGTGATCTTTGTGCCCATACCATCGATACTGCTCGATTCATCACGGGTGATGAAGTCAGCGAGGTGATCGGATCCACGATGGAAACGGTGATCAAAGAGCGAGTGATTTTAGAGAGCGGCGGCGGAGAAATTTCGGGACGCGGCGCGGCGACAAGTCAGAAAAAAGGTGCAAGCACGGTCGATGATATCGTGCTGTTCGTTGCCAAAATGGCCAGTGGTGCATTGGCCACTTTCGAGGCATCGCGTCTCTCGACGGGGTATAAGAATGCAAATCGGCTGGAGATACACGGTGAAAACGGAGCAATTCGATTCAATTTTGAGCGCATGAATGAACTCGATTGGTACGACGCAACTCTCCCAGCAGAGTTGCAAGGTTGGAGCACAATTAATGTCACAGACGGCAACGCCAACCATCCCTACGCGGCATCTTGGTGGCCTACCGCACATGTCCTTGGGTATGAACATAGCTTTATTAATCAGGCTGCCGACATGTTGACTGTGATCGGCGGCGGCGAGCCGGTGGTGCCCCTTGCCGACTTTTGGGATGCGTATGAAATTCAGAGGGTGCTCGCGGCCGTGGTCGAATCTGATAAACAGCGATCACCAGTTCCACTCGATCAAATTCAATAAGTATGAACCGTATACTCAATGGTCAACCGCATCAGGTTGATGGTGAAATTACCGTTGCGGAACTGATAGGATAGAGGTTTTTGGAATTCCTCGACGCGGGTGTGCAATGGAAGAGAATGAGGAATTCGTGCCCCGATATTCTCATGACAATTATCGACTTACTGCCGTCTTATTTTTAGAAGGGGAGTGTCCGAATGGCAAAACGAAGGACAGCACGACTCGTATTCGATATCGAGTCAGCAGCAGACGGAGAACTCATTGCAAAAATTCGTTATCCGGGAGAAAAACTCTCACCGACCGAAGCAGTTCAGCGGTATCGTTCCGAACTTCTTGAGCAAAACGGGAAAGATTTTATTCCATATACATTTCAACTCCCCGTGTCACTTGTTGTTGCCACGGTTGCCGATGACTATTCGTTGATCGATCTTGTAGCTCTCGATGAAGAAATGTCGCGCCCTCATGAAATCGTGCGATTATTTTGGGAAGGCTGGCGAAAAAATGGTCAGCCACAGCTTGTTTCATTCAACGGCCGTGGTTTTGATATGCCACTGCTCGAGGTCTGTGCGTTTCGGTATGGACTGGGTATTCCTGAGTGGATCGCCGAAAATGCTCGCAGTTTCGAACAGCCACGGAATCGATTCAACAGTGCTGCACATCTCGACCTGCACGAATTTTTAACTAATAACGGTGCAAGCCGATTTGTGGGAGGGCTTTCTCTGGCTGCCAACCTCATCGGCAAGCCTGGAAAACTTGATGTGGCTGGTCATATGGTTCAAGACCTTTGGGACGGTGGCCGAGCACGTGAAATCCACGACTATTGTCGAAGTGATGTACTGGACACGTACTTTGTTTATCTGCGGAGCCGTGTAGTTGCCGGCGCAATTTCTCTGGCAGACGAACAGTCATTGATTGAAGCAGCCCATATCTGGATTCGGAGCAAAGCAACCGAGTCATCGGGACTGGCACGGTATCTTGAGGCTTGGGGTGACTGGCAGAGCCCGTGGGGCTAACACATAATCGTGCAGCCCCACGGCAAATGCGTTATGCCTCAGTGATTGGCTCTTTCACGAGTTGGATGAAGTGATTGCCTTTTGGCCCACTCGAGAGTTCTTTTGCCTTCTTTTCGGCAGCACGCTTGTCAGCATATTCGAAGACAGCAAGACGCTTCAGGCCGGAGTTAAAGACTCCCCAGTACGCCTTCAGGCGAACGTCTTTCACAACCTTTTTTCGGGTTGCTCGCTTTTTGGCTGCTTTCTTAGCTACTTTCTTGGCAGCTTTTTTGGTCGCAGCCTTTTTTTTCGTAACTTTTTTGACAGCCTTCTTTTTGGCTGTTTTTTTGACAGCCTTCTTCACTGTTTTTGTTGTTTTTTTGGCAGCCTTTGTTGTTTTTTTGGCAGCCTTTTTCTTTGCGATCTTTTTCGCCATGGACGCTCGCCAGCCTTCTGTGCAACGGT
>Ga0315315_10000600_pt1 | contig 30747 bp, 21 predicted proteins | sample M140m3416metaG_FD_203699 | JGI IMG/M metagenome (GOLD analysis project Ga0315315, IMG submission 203699) | Ammonia-oxidizing marine archaeal communities from Monterey Bay, California, United States - M1 40m 3416 | ecosystem: Environmental > Aquatic > Marine > Intertidal zone | place: USA... | reverse complement strand
CGGTTCCCGCCAGCGATTACCGAAGTTCCCACTCATCTACTGGATTGAGCGATCTTGACGGAACTGGGCTTTTCCCTGTTCCCGGTGCAACTGTAGGTACAGAAGCCGGATTGCTTGAACTTATGATCGATATTGAGAAGGGTCAGGTATGGCAAGCAACCGTTACTAGAACAGATGGAACTGTTGTTCAGATGGTTCCTGATGGTGGAACGCTCAGCGAACCGCCATGTGACTTCATTGATGCTGCTGTTTGGTCTCCCAACCTTACTTTGGGTGATTGCACTGTAAAGAACGATGGAACCTATGCAGTGGCTGCAACACTAGATAACACTGCATCAACGACCGATACTAATACTTTTATCAACGTGAACGGAACGCTCTTTGAGACGCTCACAGTCGTAGCGGGGGCGACTGAAAATATTTCTGTAGCTCCCGTAACTAATGGTGACTCTCTGAATATTCAGATGACTGATTCGTCGGGTAACGATAACCCCATCTCCTCGACAGTTACTGCTGATTGCCCGAGCACTATAGATTCTTGGGATTGCGCCAATAACAGTGGATTAATTCAAACTCGTGAAGACACGGCTGCTGGGATTGTCAGTACAGGAGTGCTAAATCCGACTGATGGGACGATCAATAACATCTGGACATTGAGTAATACAGCTGCGGGGTCTGGAGACAACGAATTTGACCGCCTTAATGCAACCGCACTACATCAAACTAGCGAAGTTGCCTACGGGTTAGTTAGTTTCACTAACGATGACAACTTTAATAATGGTGTAGAGCAGACCTATTTCATCCGATTTGACAGCGATAGTATCGAATTCGTATACGAAATTGATACTAGAGGTCCAAATGGCAGAGGGATTGCCTTTGATGGTGCGTTTACCAGCACAGGCGACTTTTACTACACCCCCGATGATGGCAACCTTTATAGACTTCCAAACCCTGACGGTGTTACAGGTTATTCAGATAGAAGCAATGCCAACATTCCTGCCGACCCGAGCGTTCTGGTAGTAGCTATGCTCGCTGGTGCTGATTTAACTTCCGCCGATGCAGATCTTGGCAACGGTCTAGGCACTTACATTTTCACCCTATCTTCCAACGCTGATTACCTCAAGATCTATGATGTTGCGGCTAATCAACTCTATGAGTTTAACAGTCTCCAAATGGCTGATGGCAGTGCGGTCGTAGCCTCCTCATTTGGTGGTCATTACACCGTCACGGATGCCACAGGAACATCAATATTCTTCTCAGGGAACACTTCCGGAAAAATTTTAAAACTTGACCTTTCCTCAGTGAACTTAAATGATTTGAATCAAACTGTTGTCTTTAATAATGCGGGGTCAATGGAGTTGACTTCTGCGAATGATGGGATGAATTGCCCAGTGACAGTAAAGGAAATTCCTGAAGAATTCGGGGATGTTTTCGGATATGTATGGGTTGATTTCAACGATGACGGGTTACGAACATCAATTGAAGACGGAGCTGAGCCACATGTTACCGGTTATAGCGTCACCATAAGAAACGCCACACAGTACAAGGACTCATTAGGAAATGTTGTGCATGAACCAGGACAAATGGAGTACTCCGGAGTTATGTCTGGAACCGATACTGGGGATTATAGATGGCAAGCGAATCTGCCTTGCAAAGATAACAGCAACAACACTCTTGAATGGGTAGCTTCCTTCGATTACACAAACGTCTCCAATTGGCCGACTGGATTTACCCCAAACGGATACACCACGGAAACAAATGACTCAGTAACAACATCAGAACTTGATTCAGATGGTGCCCAGAGCGGAGCAGAATTACTGCTATCAAACTCGTTTACAGTCACATGTGGTGCCACGATTCAGAGCACCACCCACCGAGCTGACGCAGGCGTCATTGGCGATTTCGTTTTCGCTCCCACGGTCACTGTTAACGTGAATTGTGCTAGTGCCGTGACGGTTGATTTGGATAACTCGGGATCCAATATCGATTCGACCTTTATCGTAAATGTGTACCGTGTCTCATCGGGTACTGCGACATTACAAAGCTCTGAATCTGCCACACAACTTGTAGCTGCTGGGGCTACTACCCAATATGCAACAGCGATAACGCTGCCTCCAGTGACTGAAATTCTGTACTTGGTGATAGAGGGGCAAGGAACATTAAACGGGGCCACGAACTTCGGCCGTTACAGCCAAGAAGTTCTGAACCAATCCGCGAACGATGGAGTTAATTTCTTATGCGTGCAGGTTCAAGCTGAAATGGACTGTGCAAGTGGAGGCGAACAAGTCGCGCTGGATAACACCGCATCAAATCAAGATGCTACATTCATTGTGACTCCGGTAGTTGATGGAGTTGATCAGGCACCGGTAACTCAGGTTGTATCCGCAGGAGCAACAGTAGTGCTTACGAACACTGAGCTTTCTATCCCAGAAGACTCAACATGGACAATCAAATGGTCAGCGACCGGTGCCACCGCTGGAAGTTTCAGTGAAACAACACTTGACACGGACCTCGAAAAGGACTGTATCGAACCTGTCTTTGACCCAGTTGTTACCTATGCCTATGCATGTGCCGCTGATGGAGTGATCCAAATAACAATCACAGTGGATAACACGGCATCTACTCAATACGATATGAGCGTAGACCTACTTGCAGATAGGCATACTACGCATGTAACTCCGTTACGTTACGGTACTTCTTACATGGGAATAGATATCAAAGCTACTCCAGGTCAGACTGCCCAAGGAACCGTAAGCTACCAAGAGGGTCAATGGGTTGATATTTGGGTTCAGCAAACACGGCCTTCGGCCCCGACGGCTGAAGGTCTTGCCGGTGGATGGTTCAAAGAGGAAATCCTTTACCCACCTAGTGGTTCATGCCCTGACTGGAATCCGGTGGCGACCCTATCATTCGAATGCGGTGTTAGCGGAACAGGCTTACTGACAACCAACGTTAACAACGCGGCATCAGAGGTCGAGATGCGTTACAAACTCGTAGCAACGGATTTTGATGGAAACACCACAGTGGTGAATGATTGGCAAACTGTTCCAGCAGGCCAAGACAGGATTGTGACGCTATCGCAACTCGTAGATCAGAATCTGGAATACTCTATCGTTGCCGAATCAACCGAAGCCCACCCCGCTGCATTCGGTCCAGGTGCTGTAACAGCCCCAACGGGTTGGGGATCCTATTCAGTAGCGTTGTATGCAGATTGTGTTGTTGAAGACACTTGGTCCCCGTTCGCTGAGCTTGCAGCAGAGTGCGCTTCTGGAAACGAAGAAATCTTCCTACAACTCGATAACACACGATCAACGTTTAGCGCAGAATTTACCGTTGATGTATACGATGGAACAACCGCTGACGCCACAAAGAACGAAGCAGCGTCCAGCACGCAAAGCATCCCTCCTGGAGCTTTAGAGTTCTATAGCACAACGATTCCACTACCCAGCCCCGGTGATGGAATATATGTTCAGGTTACAGTCTTGCCGATCGCCACAGGTGGAGAATCGCTAGCAGAGGAATCAGAAATTAACCTCACGCAACTCATCAACTGTCCAGAGAATCTTGTCCTTGATATCTCAATGGGATTCATTTGCGGAACAACTGTCCAAGGCTTAATTATCAATAACGAACTATCTTCACAATCCGTTACGATAAAGGCCACACAGTACCTGAGCCCTGACTCATCAAACGGTCCATGGAAACTTGGAGAAGTTTATTCTGATGTGCCATCAGTGAAAACGATTGAAATAGCTGAAGGAGAAGAACAACAGTTCATATTCTATGCAATTAGTGATTACTACTGGAAAATTGATTGGGAGTTAACAGAAATTAATGGTGAATCAGTAGAAAGTATTGAGGAAGATATAACAACTGTGGGAACTTTGCGGTCAGAAGAGAAGGTTACGTCGCAAGACGATAGTAGTTGTCCTGGCACGCCCCTATTTACTGGTTAGGTTATTCTTCAAGAATTCCACGACTAATTAAATCGTCAATGGACTCATCGTCCATTTGAAGAACTTCTTGTGCGATCTCTCTGGTATGACCTGCAAGGTCAGGTGATGGGAAAGTAATCGGACCACCCATGTGCTCACTCATCCAAGCCGGACCCTCAAGTTTCATGTACCCAACTCCGGGCTGATCAATATCTAACGTCCACCCACGCGCGTCAAGATGAGGGTCTTCAAGCATCTCCATTCCAATTATCATCGGCCCACACGGAACACCAACAGACTGCAGCAGATCAAACACTTCTCTACGTGAATGCTGCTGAGCCCATTCAGCGACATGCTTATTGAGTTTCTCTGCATTCGCAACCCGTCCTTCGACAGTAGCCAGTTTCGCATCCGTCGCCCAGTCAGGAGAACCCATCGCGTTCACGAGCGAATCCCATTGCTCGTCATTCTCAATAGATATGACTATCCATTGTTCCTCCCCAGTGCATCGGAAAGGTCCACGAGGCGCTCGCTGTTCATGTCGATTACCAACAGGAGCAGTTGAACCAGGGATTAGGCTTTCTTTAAGTAACTGTTCAGCGATCATGTTCACGACAACTTCAACTTGAGCGACCTCAGTATGGGTAGCCCCTCCTCTCGCATCGCGACCAATTAACGCTGAAATGCCCGCTAAGGCACATAAACGCCCAGCAGCATGATCAGGGAAAATCGTGCCATTTGTGGCAGGAGCATCGTCGTCGTCATAGTCCCATAAATGCAGCAGCCCACCATAGGTTTGGGTTGTTGGACCGTATCCAGTCCAATGGCTATTTGGGCCGCGTGAGCCTACAAGCTGGCTACTAATCATCACAATATTTGGATTGCACCTCTGGAGATCCTCATATCCCAAACCTAACGACTCCATTACTCCTGTTGCGCTATTCTCCACGAGGACATCCGATTCGGCAATCAACTGGTGAATGATCTCTAAACCTTCTTCTGTTTTGACATTGCATCCAAAGCTGCGTTTGCTGCGTGAGGATGAAGCAAATGATGGCGACGTCTCACTCAATGCTACGAGACGAATAAAGTCAGGGTAGGTTCGCGTCTCTACCTTGATGACATCAGCGCCGTACTCTGCCAGCAAGCGTGATGTTTCAACACCTACACCACCAATTCCAAAATCAAGCACCCGAATACCTGACAAGGGGAGAGGAGCCTCAACATCAGGTGAATTAAATGCAACACGGTCACCGTCAAAGCTGAAACCATTATGCTCACCCAATCCGGGAGCGCGGCGATCAAAGCCATGGCGCACGTTGTCTAGTTCAAAGAATCCAGAAGCGATACTTCCTTCAATATTTTCTCCTACTTCGGTGTCAATAAAGGTGCCACGTGCGCTCAAATGAGGATCGGAAAGAACTTCCTCAGGCTTTAGAAGAGGTGTAACGACGATTCCCCGGTTTTGCCCTTCCACACAAATATCTAACATGTTCTTGTCAGAAAAGAATTCACTGTAGGCAGGGTTCAAAACATCAGCGTTCATGATCCTGTTCCCAACTTGTGACCAGTACTCAAGGTCACCAAATGCTTCGGGTTTACCCATCCAATCCCACAACGATTCCCACTGCCGAGGGCTGAGAATAACCATCCGTACCCAGCCGTCACTGCATTGAAAAATGGGGTACATGAATCCGCCGCCTTGGCGTACTTCGTTGTAGGGATGGCCGGCAGCTTTCAGAACAGACGCGTTCGAATACGACCAATCTGTGGTCGCTCCTGCGGCTGTCATTATCGCCAAATCCACATGTTGTCCTGACCCTGTTCGCATTTTTTGATATACCGCAAGCACGGTCGCGACCGCGGCAGAAATTGAAGCGACATCCGTTGCCATCGGTGTCGGCGGAAGCAGAGGATCTTTGGCAGAAATACCTGCTTTAAACATCATCCCGCTCATAGCCTCAAGCACATCGTCATTGGCAATTAGGTCAGCGTACGGACCGGTATAACCGAAAGGAGTAATGGACGTAACTACAAGCCCCGGCATATTCCCTATCACAGTATTAATCTTCACCTTGCCCAATGGTGAGCCATCTTCTAGCCAGACATCAGCTTCAGAAAGCAAAGAAAGGAGTTTTTCTGATCCGGAATCTGTATCGAAGTCAATACTAATTCCCGATTTATTCGCGTTTCTCCAAAGGAAACCTAAACTCTCACCGTTCGGTCCGAATGGGGCAGTCTCTCGAAGCGATGACCCGTTGATTGGTTCAACCAGTATCACATTCGCACCTAGGTCAGCCAGTAATCGACCACATAGCTCTCCGCGGTTATTTGTTGTATCAACAACCCGTAATCCTTCAAGTGGCTTCTCCACTTGTCACCTCCGCTTATCGCACCCGATGCAAGTGTGTCAGATTTTGTTCGTTGCGAAAAACTGGAATCTTTGAAATGTGATTTCTTAGGCGTTCACGTCCACGACGACTCGGCCACGTATTTGACCTTTCAGGATTTTTCCAGCTACATCAATAGCGTCATTAAGGCCGACGACTTCTGTTATCTGCTCCAACTTGCCTGCATCTAAGTCTGTCGCCATCCTATCCCACGCCATTTTCCTTCGAGCGAACGGAACATGAACGGAGTTAACGCCAGCAAGCGTCACTCCTCGAAGAATAAAGGGCATCACCGAAGTCGGTAAACCAGGCCCTTGAGCGAGTCCGCAGGCTGCAACGCAACCATTGGCATTGGTTTGGGCAATAGCATTGGCGAGTGTGTGGCTTCCCACAGCGTCGATAACACCGCCCCAGACGGTTTTCTGTAAAGGACGAGGGTTCTCTTCGCCTAATTCTGAGCGGTCAATAACCTCAGAGGCTCCGAGACTCTTTAAATAGTCTGTTTCGTCAAGACGACCAGTAGATGCGGTAACTTCAAAACCTAATTTGGCAAGAATCGCCACAGCCGTACTTCCGACGCCACCAGATGCTCCTGTGACGAGTACAGGGCCGTTTTCAGGAGTAATATCATGTTCTTCTAGTGCTAGAACGCAGAGCATTGCCGTGTATCCTGCTGTTCCTATTGCGGCAGCCTGTTTCGTATCGAAAGCGTCTGGGATGGGAACAAGCCAGTCCGATTGTAAACGAGACTTTTGGGCTAACCCGCCCCAATGCATTTCGCCAACGTCCCAACCATTTAACACAACTTTGTCGCCGGGACTGTAGTTTGAGCTATCGCTAGCAGAAACAGTTCCAGTCAAGTCGACCCCAGGAATCATGGGATAATTGCGCACGACACCAGGTTTCCCCATGATCGCAAGGCCGTCCTTATAATTGATCGTTGAGTATTCAACATCAATTGCTACGTTGTGATCAGGTAAATCGGCTTCGTCAACGTCAGAAACACTTGCCGTTACGTTCTTTTCTTCATCTTGAGTTAAATAAATCGCTTTAAACATGATTGAAAGCCTAGAGGATTAATCTTCTATAACGCTAGTACCCACAAAAAAAATTGAAGGATTATTCAATTCCTTCAGAAATTTCGTCCATTTTTGAGGCAGGTTCAAGATAAATGATTTTGGCCAATGGCTCAGTTTCACGTATTCGAGCTTCTACAGAATTCACAGCATCGCTCACGCTAATCGACATATCAGGTCTGAATTCAATTTTTGCCGCAACGAGAAGAGTTTCAGGACCGAGATACTCAGACCGAAGATCTACTAAGTGGAGGACTTCAGGTGAGCCTGTAATCGCAGTTGTTATTGCTTCTGATTGTTCCGGCAAGGCTCCTTCACCTATAAGCAGACTTTTAGTTTCAACTGCTAACACAATCGCAATAATGCCAAGAAGCACACCGATAGATAATGTTCCCACACCATCCCACACAGCATTGCCCGTAATCTTTGCTAATAAAACGCAAATGAAGGCGAAGACAAGCCCCATTAATGCCCCGAAGTCTTCCAGCAGTACAACGGGAAGTTCAGGTATGCGAGAACGTTTAATGAAACTGCCCCATGAATGATTCCCTTTGTAGTGACGCGATTCACCAACTGCGGTTTTGAACGCATACGCTTCCAGCACCATAGCGAAGAGCAGAATTCCTAACGCCCACCAAAGTGAATCTATATCGTGGGGGTGACGAACTTTGTGAACGCCTTCATAGAGCGCGTACATGGATCCCAAAGAGAAAAGAACAAGAGAAACGACAAAAGCCCAGAAAAAACGTTCACGACCAAATCCAAACTGCCGTTCGGCAGAGGGAAGCTTCATCGAACGTTTGCGACCCAATAGGAGCAAGGCCTGATTACTTGTATCAGCGAAACTATGAATGGATTCTGCCAGCATCGCTGATGAACTGGTTATGAAAAAGCCAAATAATTTTGCTATTGCGATACAAAAGTTAGCGACAAACGCTGTCATAATCGTTTTCGCTCCACCAGTAGCTGCCATAGTAATCTCCGCTATTCTTTCTCTTCAGTAAAGTACCGAACTTTAGTCTATTAGGCTAATGTTCGGCACATGACCACCATATTTAAAACACCCCAAGAACTTCTCAAAACCTCCGAAACTAACCTTGGGGTAACCGATTGGCTTGAAATAACGCAGGAGCGAATCAACCTGTTCGCAGAAGCAACAGGCGACCATCAGTGGATACACACAGACCCAGAGAAAGCAAAGAACGGCCCCTTCGGTACCACGATAGCGCACGGGTATCTCACGCTTTCATTAACAAACTTGTTTCTCCCAGACCTCTTGCAGGTGACAGAGATATCGATGGGCATTAATTATGGGGTTAACAAAATACGGTTTCCGCATCCAGTCCCAGTTGATTCTCGGATACGAGCCCATGGAACAATAATTGAAGTGAGTGAAATAAGCGGTGGCGTCCAAGCTATCGTCCAACTCACAATTGAAATTGATGGAGTAGAGAAACCAGCATGTATTGTCGAAAGCATCAGTAGGTTCCTTAACTAATAGAGTCGGCGCATCCTCGCATTTCCGATACGCTTTAAATATGGCGAAACGAAAGACAAAAACCTCGAAAGTGCCGCCATCTTTACCCCCAGTGCAACAAGGATTCCTTAGTCCCAAAAGAGGTGTCCCAAGCGGAATAACTCGACCTCCCTACGCACTTTCCGGAGACCCAGGACCTTCTATTCTTCCTTTGGTTCGAACTCAGGACGAGATCACGTCTATGCGTAAAGCAGGAGCTATCGCTGCGGAAGTCCTCCTACACGTCGGAGAAAAGGTAACCCCAGGAATTACCACCGATAAACTTGACCAAATAGCTCACGACGAAATCATGCGTCTCGGAGCATACCCAAGCCCACTCAATTATCGTGGTTTTCCTAAATCAATCTGCACGTCAGTGAACGAAGTCGTCTGCCATGGAATTCCGGACAGTAGACAGTTGCAAGACGGAGACATCATCAACATAGATGTCACCGTGTATTTTGAGGGTGTACATGGAGATACATCAGTTACTTTTTTCGTAGGTGAAGTTGACGACCATAGTAAACACCTCGTCATCACAACGCGCGAAGCACTATACAACGGGATGGATACTGTCAGGAATGGTTCTCGTGTATGTGACATTGGAAAAGCGATAGAGAAACATGCCCACTCGAACCAACTGAGTGTCGTTCGGGAATTTATCGGACACGGTGTAGGGCCGGAGTTCCATAGCGCTCTGGCTATTCCTCACTACTATGACCGTCGTGCTACGACAGAACTAACAACTGGGATGAGCTTCACTATCGAACCCATGCTGAATCTCGGCGGACATGCTTTGCATATGTGGGATGACACGTGGACAGTGGTGACAACTGACGGAAGACGTTCCGCACAATTTGAACATACAATGATTGTTACCGATGATGGTTTTGAGATAATGACGAAAACTTCATCTGGCACAATCCCAGCAGAATACTTCGCAAACTGACAGCTTCAGGCGCACAGTTTGCAAAATCGTAGAATAGAAAGAGAACATAGAATTATGACTGATAAAAAAACACGTGTCATTCTGATCAGGCACGGGGAATCTAATGTAACTGTTCAACGAATTTTAGGCGGAGAAAAAAGTTGTACAGGGCTAAGCGATCTTGGCCAACAGCAGGCAGCGGCTCTTCGAGACAGATTAGAAAAAGAAGAAGCGAAAATTGATTATCTCTACGCAAGTACCATGCCACGAGCGATGGAAACAGCCGAAATTATCCAGCCCGCCCTGAACTTAGACAAACTACATCTAGATTCAGAGTTGGTTGAGCACAGACCCGGTGAAGCAGATGGAAAACCATACAAAGAATTAGAAACCCTCTTCGGGGAGAGTGATTACCACGGAAGACCTCACAGCGAGTTCGCCCCCGGTGCCGAAAGCCTCTCCGGATTCCATTACCGTGTCTCATCGGCACTAGAAAAAGTGATTACTCAACATGTCGGACAAAAAATCATGATCGTCTGTCATGGAGGAGTAATCGACGTTGCGATTCGTCAACTCCTTGATTTACCTCGACGAGGCCAGTTTGACCTCTGGACCCTCAATACGTCATTAACCGAATTCCTTGTAGATGACACAGGAACTACGAGAGGGCGCTGGACCTTGATCCGCTACAACGACCACGCCCACCTTGCAGGACTTCCCTTTGCAACCAACACTCACGAATAACAACTAACGAATTAAGCAATCACGTACACTAAAAGCGTGCTGACTAGCCAAGACATAGCATCATTCCAAAAAGATGGCGCAATCCTTATCCAAAATGTCCTTGACCGAAAGTGGCTTGATTTATTAGCACGAGGCATAGATCGCAACAAGAGAAGCCGCGGCCCGTGGGCCTGTGAGTATACCAAACCTGGTGACTCTGGTGAGTTCTGGGATGATTACTGCAATTGGCAGCGCATTAATGAATATAAATTTGTCCTATTCAATTCTCCGCTTGCAACAATCGCACGACAAATCATGCAATCACAGAAAGTGAGGCTCTTCCATGAACACGTCTTGGTGAAAGAAGCGGAAACCAGTGAAGAGACACCATGGCATCACGATCAGCCTTACTACTGCGTGGATGGTAATCAACTCGTATCGACATGGGTTCCCTTAGACCCAATCAGCAAAGAATCAGCAATAAAATTCATCGCAGGCTCTCACTTAGGTCCTATGTATGCCCCTAAACGATTTCACGATAACGAGTCATATGACTACGAAGGGTTTGCCGAACTACCAGAAATATCCGAAACTCTCACGAAGGATAAAATCAGGTCATGGGAAATGCAACCAGGTGATGTTCTCATATTTCATATGAGAACCCTTCACGCAGCAGGCGGGACTGCTACCCGGCGTCGGGCATTCGCCGCGCGCTGGTTAGGCGATGATGCCACATATGCGACACGTCCTGGACCAACATCACCACCATTTCCTGGATTAGAACACGAACTAGCTCCTGGAGCACCAATGGACCATGAGTTATTTCCTGAAATTCAAACCAGTATCTAGAACGTCATGAAATGCCCACCATTGACATCAAGGCTTGTGCCAGTACACGCAATTGATAAATCAGAGGCAAAGAACACAACTGAACCGCAGATCTGCTCAGAATCAGGGATGTAACGCAACGCAATTTCATTTGCAACGTTGTCGTATTCCTCTTGATAAGTGGTGCCATTCTGATCAGCAAGGCTTTGCAAATACCACTGAACAGAATCACCAAAGATAAAACCTGGGCATATGGCGTTGACACGAATACCATCCGGGCCAACTTCTTTCGCCATCGTCCGCGTCATCGATGTCATTGCTGATTTCGCTGCGGCGTATGCACCAAACATCGGCTTATTATTCCGTATCGACATCGTGGCGACGTTAATGATTGAGCCTTTACCGTTCTCCCGCATTGCGGGAAGTACAGCACGACTCATTTTCAACGCTGAAGTGCAATTTATTTCAAAACTTGAATACCAGGAATCAAGATCCATCTCCTCCAATGTCGCAAAAGGTGGTTGTCCAAAAGCATTATTAATCAAAACATCAACAGTCCCAAAAGCCTTAATCGTGCTAGCGAACAAATGATCAATTTGAGCTAAATCCGTTACATCTGTGACAATAGGTAGCGCCTCTGCTCCCAGAGACTCTATTTCTGCAGCGACGCTTTCAACTTTAGACTGTGTGCGGGCGGCAAGAACTACACGAGCACCCTCACGAGCACACGCAAGAGCAGCATCACGCCCCATACCGGGACCAATTCCAGAAATAATAGCTACGCGCCCATCCAGCAAAGTCACGTTTCCTCCTAGTCAACTGATACTGGTCAGTACTCTAGCAGATCGGTTAGCCTTGATAAGGTGGCAAGCCTTCCATCTTCCGTAACAAGTTAATTCGCTCAGCAAGCGGAGGATGAGTATTGAACATGTCATTGAAGCGCTTCCCTTTGTGCCCCTTCACATGATCATCCGGTGACTCAATCCATAAATGGCTTGTAGCATGCGAGGTTTTCTTAACTACCGTCACATCTCGATCAAGTTTTTCAAGTGCCATCCGAATTCCAGACGGATTTCTCGTCAATTCTACAGCAGTAGCATCAGCCAATTCCTCACGGCTTCTGCTCACTGCAGCTTTCAGTAGTCCAGCAGCTAAGGGAGCGAGAATGGTCACAAAAACCACAGCGATCAGCATAATAATTGCTTGAGGGCCACCACCATTTTCGTTTCTGTTCCTTCGACCCCCAGTCAAACTACTCCAGAATGCTATCCGCCAAAACATGTCACAAAGAATCGCGACTGCGCCAGCAGTTGCAGTAGCTACAGTCATCACACGAATATCGTAATTACGGATATGTGCCATCTCATGAGCGATCACGCCCTGAAGTTCATTGCGATCCATTTTCTCTAACAGTCCCGTTGTTGCTGCTACAGCAGCATTCTCAGGGTCCTTCCCCGTCGCAAATGCATTCGGAGCAGGGTCATTCACAATATAAACATCAGGTTTAGGTAATCCAGAAGATAAAGCCATCTCCTCAACAAGGTTGTGTAATTGCGCGTACTTATCGGGGTCAGCAGGGATAGCCCCTGTTGCTCGCAACGCTAATTTCGATGATTGCTTGTATTGAAAATAAGTAAGAACAAAAGAAAAGATCAATGCAAAAATCGCAAATCCTAAGAACCCAGTAAGCGCAAGTCCTAAAACAAACGAAACAAGAAAAACAAGAAAGAAACTTGCACAAAGTAGTAGCCGTGTCGTGCGCTTATTTTTCTTCTGGAGTTCTCGGAAGTCTGTAGTCATATATTCACATTATGCCCGATGTAGGCTAAGTTGCTGTGGTGGAACAAAAGAAGATAATAATAGATACCGACCCCGGCCATGATGACGCTATAGCGATATTGCTAGCATTAGCTTCGCCTGAACTTGACGTCATAGGCGTAACATGCGTGGCAGGGAATGTCCCCTTGCATCTAACAGCCCGAAATGCATTGCTAGTTTGTGAGCTAGCAGGAAGACCAGACGTAAAAGTCTTCTCCGGATGTGACCGTCCTATGGTCCGAAAACTCGTCACGGCCGAGGCCATACATGGAGAAACTGGATTGGATGGACCTCAGTGGGATCCCCCTACCGGCGAACTTCAAGACCAGCATGCAGTTGACTGGCTAGTTGAGACACTCCTCGATGCTGAAGACAAGGAGATCACGCTTTGTCCAGTTGGGCCTTTGACAAACATAGCTATGGCTCTCGTCCGTGAGCCGAAAATAGCGAGCAAAGTCGACCAAATTGTAAGCATGGGCGGTGGGTATTTCGTAGGCGGGAATATAACACCAGCAGCCGAATTTAACATATTTGTAGATCCTCATGCTGCCGACGTTGTCTATCGAAGTGGAATCCCTATTGTTGCGATGCCTTTAGACGTCACACATAAAGCATTGATGACACAAGACTGGATACAAACACTTGAAGACTTAGGAACTGAGGTAGGCAAAAAATCATCTCAGCTACTGTCGTTCTACAACAGATTTGATCTTGAGAGATATGGCATGGCCGGAAGTCCGGTCCACGATCCTGCAACTATTGCCTATCTGATCGAACCAGATCTATATACGGGTAAAGAAGTATATGTAGAAGTAGAAACTAGAAGCAGTTTGACAATGGGAATGACAGTCGTTGACTATTGGGGAGCAAGAAGAAAAGAACCCAATTGCTTATGGGTCTCAGAAGTCAATGACGAAGGCTTCTTCCAATTAATGTATGAGAGGCTGGCAACACTCTAAGCATTCAGCGCTTTTGGCATGATTTGCAGAAAGTAGTTCCTCTCCCGTCAATCACCACGCGTCGTAGTATCTCACCACACTTGACGCACGGTTCTCCATCTCGTCCATAGCATTCGAGATAAAACTGGTTGTTGCCTTTCTTTCCTTCAGCATTCACATAATCTCGCAACGTCGTCCCACCATTCGCAACAGCCATACTAAGGACGTAGCGGATACTCTCATGAAGAGCAGCCGTTTTAGCTTTTGTTAACTTCCGAACACCGGGATAAACACCTGCTCTGAAACACGCTTCGTCAGCATAGATATTGCCAACCCCAGCAACAGGCCGTTGGCTGAGGAGTTGCGTTTTTATTTTTCTGTTGCTTGCATTCAAAGAAGCATAAAACTGATCGGCTGTGAAATCATCTGATAGCGGTTCAGGCCCAAGACTCCCAAGAGTTCCCTCATATTGGCCAGGTGAATATATACGGATCCGGCCAAACCGACGAACGTCACGATAGCCAAGAACCAGATCATTATCGAGCCTCCACCATGCCCTCAAAAACGGATCCGACAAGTCATCACACGGAAGCAATTGCCCAGTCATCCCTAAATGGACAACCATTTCAGTTTCATTATCAAGATGAAAAAGAAGAAACTTCCCGCGTCTTGAGACAGCTTCAAAACCTAGTCCGGTGATCTCTCTTGCCGGAGTAAATTTGCCAGAAGGGTGACTATCAGCTTCAGAAACGTAACGACCCGTAAGTAAGGGCTCCAGTTGACGACGAATAGATTCAACCTCGGGAAGTTCGGGCATAAATACAAAGTAGCAATCATTCAGCTACTTGCCTTATTGCCTTCCCTGTCCAACCAAAAATTTTCATAGCAGGAGCATCATCACGTATTCTCCCCGCATTAAACCTTTGAATCACCTGATTAACTCCATCAATGCATTTATCAACGTAAGGGCACCATTCGCAAAGCGGCCCTGTCTTAGTTTCAAAAGATCCTGACTGGCAGGAAGATTGTATTTCTCCCCAAGTATCGTGCAACTCATTGACTGGTGCATGCATAAGTTCTTCTGTGACGACACGTTCGTAATCTTTGTTCGTGCTATTTCCGATAAACACGAGGCGAACCTTTTCAATATGTTCATCTGTTTCTTCTCGGAGTGCAGCAGCGTAGAGAAGGACTTGCTTCATTTTCTCATCTTCATCTCTAGCTGTTTTAGGGGCTTTCCCTGACTTGAAATCGCTGATGATTAAATTGCCGTCCTCGCGATGAACCAAATCAATAATTCCACGAAAAGGTACGTCACCTAATTGGACCTGAACGTTAAGTTCTGTTGATTCAACATCAACCGTTTCCGGTTTATATTTATCAATTTCCCAAACGCCATTAAAAGCTGACATGCAATCGCGTTTGAATATAGTCTTTTCTTGATCGTCTAAACCTAACGCTATGAAATCAGGGTTGCTATCAGTCTCCGGCCATAACGCCGAAGCAATCGATTTCGCTTTCTCTTTTGTACGAGATTCAGGTTGTTCTTGGAATAGATGTTCAAGTACCGCATGCGCAAATGTGCCCAGCAACGCCGGTCTTCCTGGAGGATCGGGTAGGCGATCAATGTAGCGAAATTTCCATCGTTGAGGGCATTGGGAGAAAGTCGAAGCGCTTGAAGGGGATAACGCTGCCGGTAGAGCGTTCTCAAGAGTGGGATTATCTGACATGATCATTGTCTATCAGACTGTTACGACAGAAAGTGTGACTCTGTGATTTATTGCACATTAAGATTTGGCCGAACAGTATTTCGTGCCCTTTTCACTAGGATTAGAGTATTAGAAGAGCACAAGGATTCTATGTACGCAGCAATTAACTCAGACGGGTACAACGTCGTACTCCTTTTTCACTTACTCACGGTCATAGTAGGAACAGGTTCTGCCTTCTTGGTCCAATTCATCAACGCAAATGATAGTGACATTCTTGAAAGGGCTTCCGTTCAACGAATAGTTGGGTTCCTTATCGCACCATCTCTATTTCTCGGAGGTGTATTCGGCGGCGCACTCGTGGGATTGTCTGATGACGTGTACGACTTTTCACAACTTTGGCTCACCATAGCCGGAGTGCTCTGGATTACAGCCTGCGGATCGGCAACGCTGCTTTTCAGACCACCGTTCCTTACCTTCCCCGACCAATCACGTTTTCAGCGGCCACTCACTGCAGTGCTGCATTTATCGCTTGTAATCATGCTCGTTATTATGGTTTGGAAGCCTGGTTTGTAACTAGACGTCCAACGCTTCGCGGTCAAACAAAGCGCTTTCTTTCAACACGAATTCCTTGCGTTTCGACACGTCGGAACCCATCAGTGTCTCAAACATTTGCATTGCTTCTTTAGCCTGCTTAGCATCATCCATGGTTAGACGTTTAAGAATCCGTGTCTCAGGATTCAGTGTTGTCTCAGCTAACTCGTCAACATCCATTTCCCCTAAACCTTTGAATCTGACCCATTTATCAAGGGGAATTTTCTTCTTCTTGGTAATGGCATCACGTTCTTCATCTGAGAATGCGTAGAGGGTTTCTCCTCTCCATTTGGAGCAGTAGAGGGGCGGTAACGCCGCGAAAACCCTTCCATCTTCAAGTAGAGGCTTCATGTAATGAAAAATTAACGTTAACAGTAAACACCTGATGTGGCTGCCATCAACATCTGCGTCACAAAGAATAATTATCCTCCCGTAGCGTGCATCGTCAATATTGAAGTCTTTCCCGCTTCCAGCGCCGATAGCAGTGATCAGTGCTTGGGCTTCAGCGTTATCAATAACTTGTTTCATGGTAGCTTTTCCTGCATTGACAACTTTTCCTCGTAACGGGAGAATCGCCATATATTCAGCATCGCGACCGGCTTTTGCGGGTCCCGCAGCCGAATCCCCTTCAACGATCAGAAGTTCGCTGTCTTCACCATGGGTTCTGCAGTCCGCTAGCTTGTCAGGCATGCCAGTGCTACCTAAATTAGCTGCTTTACGTTTCGCATCAAGAACTTCCTTGGAAGCAACACGATTCAAAATTGCGTTCACGATCTTTTCCCGAACAGCATTGATATGGGTTTTCTTTCCTGCGCCATCAAACCAATCTGAGAGGCTCTGTTTTGTGATTTCGTAGACGATGCTTTGAACGGCTGGCGTTCCGAGCTCTTGTTTTGTTTGCCCACGAAACTGGGGTTCCGGAAAGGTAACTTTCAGTCCTGCGATGAGTCCTTCTTGAACGTCTTCTTTCGAAGCTCGATCATTTCCCGATTTTGCCAATTTGCTTAATTTCTTCGTACCAGGCAACAGACTGTCGTTGATTGCTCTAGTCATTGCTCGTTCCAACCCAGCCAGATGTGTTCCTCCCTCTGATGTAGGAATTGTATTCACGAAAGATACGACACTCGTTTCGTAGCCCTCAACCCAACGCATAGCAACTTCAACTGTGCATTCGCGTTCAACGATCGTCATTTTCCCATCGATGGGAACTTTCTCTTCAAACGTGTCAATTCCGGTAATTTTGATGATTTCTGTTACGGGGTTGCTTGAACTCAAAGAGTCAACCAGATCTGATAGTCCACCTCTACTGATGTATTCAAAAGGTTCATTTTTTTGTCCGGTTCTTTTGTCCTCCACGCGAACCTTAAGACCGGGAACAATGAAGCAGGTCCTAGCTACGCGTTGGCAAACAAGTTCAAAGTCAATTTCTGCACCGGGGTCAAAGACCTCAAGGTCTGGCCAAAATCGAATACGTGAACCTGTTTTTTTCGTTTTCTTTGGTTTCGTAAGCGTGTGACTGGCCCGAAATTTTCCATTGGTATTAAATTGCCCAGCAACACGGTCCTGAAAGCAGAGCTTATGCGTGCTTCCGTTCCGGTCTACTTCAGCGATGAGCTTCGATGACAAAGCGTTAACCACCGAAGCACCTACACCATGGAGACCACCTGAAGAGGAATAAGCGCCCCCACCGAATTTACCTCCTGCGTGCAACTCTGTGAGAACCACTTCGAGAGCAGACACACTCCGTTTTTTGTGTTTACCTACTGGAATTCCTCGACCATTATCCATGACCTCCATTGATCCATCTCGATGAAGAATGACATCAATTTTGTCGCAGAAACCAGCAGCGGCCTCATCAACGGCATTGTCAATCAATTCCCACAAAAGGTGTGTAAGTCCATCGCTTCCGGTTCCACCGATGTACATGCCTGGTCGCTTACGGACGGCCTCTAAGCCCTCTAATGTTTGAATCGCATCTGCATCGTACTTAACTTTGTTCGTATTCGTGGTAGCCATTATTTCCTAAAGCCTCCTTGAACCATTCGTGTATTGATTCTCACCATCGTGGGAGCCCAACGTCAAGAATGCGTCGATCAGTTTTGGAACTAACAAGATCACGTTTGGTAGGTTCAATCGGAAGATCCACAGGAACTGGGTCTGCTTTCTTCGGGTCATCGTCGGTAGCCATAACAGCAAGAAGTACATCTGGACCGACAATTCGAGCAAGCACTAAACTCTTTTCTTTCGTAAACCTAGTCACACGAATTCCTGTTCCTCCACGGCCTTTCGGCGAAAGCTCCTCAAAAGGAGTGACCTTCGCTGACCCAGTATCTGTTACAGTCACTACGGCACCGTCTCCAATAGCTGCCCCGGCGCCAATTACCTTTACACCATCACGGATTTTCATGCCAAGAACACCAGCTGCGTTTCGGCCTTGAACGCTGATATTGTCAACTGAAGTTCGAAGCGCCTGCGCATCAGAAGAAACAATCACGATATCGATTCCATCGGGGCACGTGAAAGCCGCAGCCAATTTATCATTAGGTTTGAGCTTTATGACTTGCTTACCATTAGATGTTTCCTTGAGTTCAGATGGCGATATTCGCTTAGCAACTCCGTTGTTGGTCACCAACACAATATTTTCCTCACCTGGCGACACAACGGTCAGTATCTGCTCTCCTTTTCCCAATCCAAAAACTTTATTAGCCGTTACACCTCGACTCCTACCCTTAATCTCCCCAAGCTCAGATGACCTCACAGAGAACGCACGTCCCTCTGAGGTAACAGCGAACACCGAAGTATGAGTTGATCCAATAGTGGAAGCAGATAAAACATCATGCTGTCCTGGTGTTGACCTTCGGCTTCCCTCAATAGGTGCGCGACCCACACGACCAGACGTTGACAAGGTAATAAGGCATGGCTCATCGGCGACATCCTCTACGTCAATGAGAGGGATATCGTCATGAACAGGAATATCCTTTAAAGCAACAATTTCTGTACGCCTATCAACCCCGTATATTTCTACAATCTCTTCAAGTTCACTAAGGACAATTGTTCGTTGTCGTTGTTCAGAATCAAGGATTTTTTTATATTCTTTTATGCGAGCAGCCAATTCTTCGCGCTCATCCAAAATCTTTTGCATTTCTAAAGCGGTCAATCTTCGAAGTTGCATATCAAGTATGTGGGTAGCCTGAATTTCAGATAACTTCAGTTCCTTACGAAGTGATGCCTTAGCATCCTCAACATCTTTAGACCCTTTGATAATGGCAACAACCCTATCGATATTATCCAGAGCAACAATAAGCCCTTTTACGATATGAAGGCGGTCCTGTGCCCGGTTCAATCTAAATTGGGTTCTGCGAATTATAACAATTAACCGGTGATCGACATAATGCTTGCATAGATCATAGATACCCAGCGTTTCGGGTATCCCATTGACAAGGACCACGTTGTTTATTCCAAAAGTCTCTTCTAAGGGGGTTTGTCTATACAACTCAGAGAGAACTGCTTCGGGATTAACGTTTGGCTTCAGCGTTATAAGAAGTTTCAGACCAGATTTACGGTCAGATAAATTTTTCGCATCAGCAATCCCAACTAACTTCTCTGCAACAACTAATTCATTAATTTTCTTTACGACCTTTTCAGGACCAACCATGTACGGAAGCTCAGTAACGACAATGCCCTGGCGAGAGCGGGTAATTTTCTCAAATTCCACACGAGCCCTTATACGAAATGTGCCTCTACCAGTTTCATAGGCTTCCTTTAAATCTTCGTCCACGATGATTCCGCCGGAGGGGAAATCAGGACCTGGAAGCACTTTGAGAAGTTCGCTCAATGTCGGCTTCGGACGTCGCTTCTTCATCACGAGAGAAATTGCCTCAAAAACTTCACGTAAATTGTGTGTAGGCATATTTGTGGCCATACCAACGGCAATACCTGAAGTCCCATTCACTAGTAAGTTCGGGAGCAAAGCAGGCAAGTAAAGCGGCTCTGTACTCTCACCGTCATAAGTTGGACGAAAATCAACAGTCTCTTCCTCAATTTCTCGAACCATCTCCATAGCAGCCTCGGTCAAGCGGCATTCCGTGTAACGAGAAGCTGCTGGAGGATCATCAAGACTCCCGAAATTTCCATGAGGGTCTACTAAAGTCACCATACGAGCAAAATCTTGCCCAAGCCGAACGAGAGCTTCGTATATGGCCATATCACCATGTGGATGATATTTACCCATAGTGTCGCCGACAACTCGAGCGCATTTGCGATGGGGGTTTGTTGGACGCAGTCCCATGCCAAGCATGGAATATAATATTCGCCGTTGAACTGGCTTTAAGCCATCTCGCACATCTGGAATCGCACGGGCAGTGATAACAGATAAAGAATAGGCTAAAAATGATTCTGACATTTCGTCCGCAACCGGAACAGGAATCACTTCGCGAGCGAAATCCTTAGCAAATGAAAGTTTTTGTTGACGTGCCATTCCTGACCTCTCTAAACGTGTAAGTGAGCATAGAGTTCTGCTAGGACACTCTAAATGCCCTAATTTAGAAAATAATCCAATACCGACTGATTGGCGTGGCAATTCAATATCAAGTTAAATTTCCTGATACGAGTGCGGAGGTGAGAGATTCTTTTATCTGCCATTTACAGCAGTCGGATTCCAATACGTCTCTTCCTTCTCACCAAGAAGAAGAGAATTGACCAACTCGACTCCTTGCATGAGTGAATGATCTTGGTTGGAAACTTCATATTTCCATCCACCGAATCGACCACGCGAAAAGATATTTATATCTTCCAACCGAGGAATGAAATCTTTCAGAATTTCGTCTCGACCCAAGAATGGTGTTGGGTAACCGAACGGTAAAAACTTACTCCAAGTACTGACCAAATTAGCACCCTCAGGAATAATGCCCGTTGCATATAACCCGTCCTTAGTGTCCGCAATGATGCGAGCGTGATCAACTGGTTTCATTGAAGACTCAGAAGTCTCGCACATAAGCGACCATTGCTCCCCAGGTCGAGGGACATTCTCAGGAGAGTAATTAGAAAACACCGTAGCCCGATAGAAAGGAACGTTATCATCAGGGAAATACATCCAGCACTTGGATTGAAGTTGTGCAGGAGTCATCCCCTCAATTCCGATCCCAACTATATGCGTACTTGACCATTTAAATTGCTCTAATTTGTCCTTTGAGAAACTTTCCCGGATGCCGCCTTTCAGTTTCTTAATGAAAAGAGGCAAGGGAACCGTTGTTATCAACTTTTCATACATAAACTGCTGTCCGTTTCCGCAAACCGCTATTTGTTGTACCGGATCAATTTCATGAATCTCAGTATTAAGGACAACCTTTTCTTGGGGTAGGCGACTGCCAAGAGCATTCCAAATACTTCCTGTGCCACCCTCTTTAGGGAACCGAAAAATTGCGTTAGGGCCCCAACTCTTAAGGTCAGTTCTGTCCTTAATGTTTCGTGCTACTTGATCCTTGTCTATGGTTGCAACTCTTTCGCCTGTCCAATCCGCAGCTAATTCGTGGGTAGGGTAAGCCCACACTTTGAAGTTGTATGGACGCATGAAAACATCTGCTATGCCTTCCCCAAATGAATCAACGATCCATTCATCGAAATTCATACCTACTGTGGAAATGGTATTCTCTTTTATGCTTTCTAAACCTAGGAGGCACTTTTCAAGATCTTCTTGGGGAAGTCTCCACATATTATTTTGGAAAGGGTAGGGAATCCATTGGTTCCTCATCCAAATCCACGCTTCACGCTCATGTTCAAGCCAGTTATCCTCTAAAAGATCATCTAGCAGGTTATCGAAATAGTCATAGTGTGAAAATAAAACGTGCCCTCCCAGATCCCAAATAAAACCCTGATCATCGACTGCCGAGGAGGCAAGACCTCCCAAATTTTGTGCTTTCTCAACAAGAATCCAATCATTGTGCCCTAACTCATCTAACCGATGCGCAGCCCCCAACCCTGTCGGCCCGCCTCCGATGATTAGATATTGAGTGCTTTTCATGGGAACACCCTAGAGATCTTTATCAGCTCTAACAAGGCACGGCTACCTTTTCGCACAGCTTTAAGGCCAGATAGTGAAGAATCGCCAGACGTCCGCTCGTTGAAGACCACAGGACATTCAACGACATCAAAATCCATGAGGGATAAGGCTCCAGACAAGGCGATATTGGGCGCAAAGATATCTGAAGGGATGCGCTCAAGAAATATCATCAGCACTTCTGAACGAATAAGCCGGAAAGGAATATTAACGTCGCGTAGGTTGCAACCAAATAGAACTCTTGTCGCTAATCTTGCAAACACGGTTAGCGCACGCCTAATCCTTGTTTGGCGGCGGTTTTGGCGCCAAGCAATAACTGCATCTTTCCCTTGCCGACGCGACCACAATAGAGAAAATTGATGAGGGCTAATTTCGTTATCACTGTCAGCCTGAAAAACCCATTCAGCGGTACTGACAGCCTTTCTGTAACCAAGTAAAATCGAAGGCCCATGTCCCTCATTCTCTTTTTTGATGAGCTGAATACCTTGATTGTCGCTATACGACTCAATTACTGAGATAGTTTCATCTGATGATCCGTCATCAATGATAAGAAGCCCATAATTCAAATTCAGTGAATCCAGAACTCTAAGCCACTGATCAATGCATTCACCTATGAGGGTCCCCTCGTTGAATGCAGGGATGACAACAACTACATCTTTTCGCATTTGTGACATAACTATTTTGAAGCGGGGCGTTTAGCTACTGAACAGCATCCGGGTTGGCAGACCCAAGGCTCCCCGAAGGCTACTAAAGGAGACTGACCAGTTAACTTTTCTTCAATAAGCTGGCAAAGCCCTGACACAAAAAGAGGGTGAACACCGACAGTAGGGGTCCGAGTAACTTTCATCCCTAACGCAAGCGCATGGTCTGTAGCTTCCGTATCCAAGTCGAACATCACTTCCATATGATCAGATACGAAACCTATCGGAGCGATAATTACCGACTTCACACCCTGTGAGGATAAAGAATCAAGGTGATCGACAATATCTGGCTCAAGCCACGGTACCGATGGTGGACCACTCCGACTCTGGAATACGAGGTCCCAGTGCATGTCAGGCGCTACAGCGTCCGCTAACCGAGAAGCGAATTCTGTTAATTGCCATTGGTAAGGGTTCGTTTCCCTCCAAGCTGTCGGGACAGAATGGGCGGTAAAAACTATGCGAGTTTCTTGAAGTCTGTTGTCGTCAATGTCGGAGAAACTACTCTTTAAAAGCTGCACCATAGCCTCAAAGAAGCCAGGATGGTTCCAAAAGAGACGAACCTTATCGACAAAGAGATCATCAACACCGATTTTTTTCACACCAAGATCAAGGTCCTCTTGATACTGCTTGCATCCGGAATATGAACCAAAAGCACTCGTGACTAATGCTAAGACCCTCCGTTTCCCATCATCGTAAAGATTATGAAAAGCATCAGATATGTATGGTTCCCAATTCCTGTTCCCGAAATAAATTGGCAAATCAATATTGCGTGACCTGAGCTCCTTTTCCAATGCAGCAATAAGGTCTCTGTTTTGTTGATTTATCGGGCTTACACCACCGAATAAGCCGTATTGAGCCTGGACTTCTTCAAGTCTTTCTGCTGGAATATCTCTTCCATTAGCTACATTCCGAAGGAAAGGTTCAACATCTTCTGGAGCTTCCGGGCCGCCAAAGGACGTCAAAAGGATACAGTCGAATTCAGTCATTTTCTCTTTTGACAATTAGGGCAATGCCAAATTGATCGTCCAGCAAGTTTCGATATGACAATTTCGTCTGGGCAGCGACGGCAATCGAGACCGGCTCTTTTGTACGCATACAAAGAATTATTTCTTTTTTTATTGTTTGACTGCACACTGCCTTTATCCTCATCCTGAATCGTTACAATTCTGTTGAGTTTTTTGCCCCTTCGTAGTAGGTCAACAGTCCATTTCCACAACTCTTCAGCCTGGTGAGCATTGATCTTGTTGCACGGTGTCTCAGGATGAATTCCGCAAAGAAAGAGAAGTTCAGCGCGATACACATTTCCAATGCCAGCACAAAGATTTTGATCTAATAGGGCTGCCCCAACAGCCTTTTTGGATTCAGCAAGTCTGCGCTTGAACTTATTCATTCCTCGTAACCCAACTCTCAATGGGTCTGGACCTAGTTTGTCAATCACGTTTTGAAGATCATCTTCAGTAACTAACGCGCATGTCTGAGGTCCTGTTAAATGCCAAGCCGAACTTTGATGAACGAAGCGTAACCGAATGGTGTCTCTTGGAGGATCGTTAACTTTGACCTTTCTGAATTTACCAATCAGGCCGAGATGAACATGTAGGATGATGCCATTCTCCCAATGGCAAAAGAGGTGTTTCCCCCAAGCCTCGGACTTAATCATTTGAAAACCATTTATTAGGGTAGCGCTTTCGGCAAATCGTCCTTGAGGAGACGTAGCTTCGACACTTTTGCCGACGAAATCTTTTCGTAAGTCAGCAGCTAATCGGTGGATTGTGTGTCCTTCAGGCACAAACCGAACGGTAGCGTCTAACAGCGGAAGTTGCTACAGAATTCCTGAACTTCGCGCCTTTTAACAATGCTTGAAACTATTTCATCGCTACCACAAACAGTGCTTCTGCAGTAAACTTACAGGGCCTAGCATCGTACTCGAATACGAAGAGAGATTTTGTGAATTTACTAACCACCGTATTCATTTGCTGCATAGTAGCGATTGGTTTCCTATCGACATATTCAATTCAGAATCGCTTCACATTCGAAGAACGACTGATTTTTGGCATCATTTTGGGAGTAATGGAAGTATCTCTCCTAGGTTTTTTTCTTTCGTGGGCTTTCTCGGTAAATCAAACAATTATTCTAAGCACGGCAGCAATCCTGTTAAGCGTAAACGCTGTTATGGCCTTTCGCCACCGAACAGTCCTAATCGCTGATTATGAGAATCTAATTATACGTTCCAGACGAAAATGGAATGACCCAACAAGCCCAAAAGTACCAATTGCCCTTATGGCAGCGAGTAGCTTCCTGACTACAAGAATTATGCAGGTTGCATATAGCGGAACAGATAGCGGCGGTGTAGCAGTCTCACATCTCTCGACTTATGGTGACTGGTCAGCTCATCTATCCTATGCTGCATCGTTTGCGTACAGTGATAATTTTCCTCCCGATCTACCGACAGCTACGGGAGAGAACTTCTCTTACCACTTTGGTGTTGACTGGTTCTCGGCAATGTTCGTTCCGCTAGGAAACAATATCTTCTCCTCCATGGAGATCTCTACTATTATCCTTGCTTCTGCTCTGCCCCCAATTCTTTATTTCGGGTATCAAAGATTCGTTTCAAGTAATCGTGCAGCACTATTTGCGGCTCTTATATTCTTGTTATCAGGAGGAACAGCTGCGTTCTTTAGGTTCTTCTTTGAGGATCTCCCTGACAAAGGGCCATCAGTACTTCTTAATCTTCCGAGAAGTTACGCATTTGATGGGTTTGACAGAAATTGGGTGGACAACGCAGTAACCGGATTTCTTTACCCCCAACGTCCTACACTCATTGGTTTCTCCGCTGTGCTTATTGTGATTGTCCTACTTTGGGAAAACCGTAAAGTGAAAACACCATCAATGTTTGTCTTCGCTGGCGTCATCACAGGTTGCCTTCCAATTTTCCACATCTTTTCGTTCGGTGCCATCCTGATGTTGTCCATATTTTGGGCATTAATTAATTTGAGAAGACACTGGCTCTACTTCTTCACTCCGGCGCTTTTACTAGGGATACCGGTTTTGATATGGCAATGGCCAGATCGAAATGGAAGAACATGGCATTCGTTATGGGTCTTAGGAAAGTCTTCTTGGAATCAGAACATATTTGACTTTTTATGGTTCTGGATACTCAATACGGGTTTATTCATTCCCATTGCTGCACTCGGCATGTTGCGCGCATCAAAAGAAATTAAAAAGTTTGCTCTGCCTATATTTGCGTTTCTGGTGATCCCAAATATTGCCATCTGGCACTTCTGGATAGGGAATAACGCAAAATATGTCATATTGTTTTTGCTGCTAGCAGCCCCTTTCGTCGGAGAACAAATAGAAGCACTCCTTAATGCAGGAAGACTTCGAAAAATACTTTCGGTAGTGCTTCTCACTACCTTACTTCTCACTGGTGCACTAGACGTGTGGCGGGCGATGGATAAAACGACTGGACCCTACCCTGTGGAGTATTTGACTGGCTCGGATGTACTTGTCGGAGAATGGATACTCAAAAACACGCATAATGAAGCCACATTTGCAGCTGCAAATACCAACACCCACCCAGTACGTGTACTCACTGGAAGGAGCGTGATCTCAGGATCACCGGGACGTTTAAATGACCTAGGTGTTGATTGGAACTCTAGAGATCAGGATCTACGAACCATATATCAATTGGAAGAAGAATTCGGTGCTTTACTAACGAAGTATCATGTTACTCACCTTGTTCTTGGCCCATTAGAAAAACTTCATTACGGGCTTGGAGAGGACCATCAAGATTTGATGGAAAAGAAACTAGGCCTTAAAGGAGCTCAATTAGTATACGATCAAGCAAATTATCAGATATTTGATGTTCGGGACTTGCGATGACTACTGAACGCTTCAAGAGATCTATATCACCACTTAGCATCATTGTAATCTTGGCAGTTATAGCTTTGGCATTTCGACTACTATCCCTATCTGAAAGACCATTCCATCATGATGAAAGCCTTGATGCATGGTTTTCACTCCGTTTCCTCAATGGTGAATACAACGGGTACGACCCCGTTTATCATGGCCCGCTGAGGTTCTACCTGACAGCAGCAATATTCTGGCTTTTCGGTATAACAGATATGACAGCACGACTTTTGGCAGCTACCGCAGGTTTCATGTTGATCTTTGCACCATTAATTTGGAGAAAGCAAATAGGGGTTGTCGGAGCCTTAGGAGCCATGACACTAATCTGTATTAGCCCAACTATGGTCTACTTCTCGCGCTTTGGAAGAGAAGACTCACTCTTTTTATTACTAACGACCATTTTCGTAATATTTTTAATTGCTTTCTTAGAGAAACCTAAACGATGGCACCCCGCAGCACTCCTCATAACACTTGTCATCAGCATGGCGGTCAAAGAATCTGTTCTTCTCACCATTTTTCTCTTTAGTATCTTCATACTTCTGAACTGCCTTCAAGAAAGTCTGTCAACCATCAAAAAAGCAACAACAAGGCAACCTTGGTTACCCGTTCCTCAACTCGTTTTAGGAATAGGCTTACTTTCCCTAACGTTTATGCTGACCTGGGTAGGTGAAGGTGGAGGAAAAGAGACCATAATCAAACTCGCATGCTACGGCGGTTTTCTGCTCCTACTCAACCTAGGGATAAGGATTGTGCCGACTTTACGAAAACAGCATCTACAAGCAATCCCATTAATAAGATCGATACGAGTAGCAAACGCAAAACAATGGATTAGTTCACTCGCAGCAGCAAGCATCATATTTGTAGCTCTATTCACCCAATTATTCACCAACTTTTCTGGACCAAATACTCCAAGTGCTCCTAACGGGGCATTGCGCAATGGCATCACTGCTGGATTTCAATATTGGTCAAATCAGCAAAGCACAGGAGCAAGAGGAGACTCGCGCTGGCACTATTATCTCTCCATGCTGACTGCATACGAATGGGTCATACTAATCATTGCATTATTTGGACTCTGGAAAATTATTCGAAAACCGACCCTCTTCAACCAAACTATTCTGTGGTGGGCTACAGGGAGCATTATCGTATATTCGTGGGCAGCAGAACGAATGCCATGGCTAATCATCCATATCCTTTTGCCGATCATCATCATCGCCGGAATAGGCATCCAGCATGTATGGGAGACAGTCTCTACTCAAAAGATCAAAAAACAATTTACGTATTCCCTTGCATTCCTGATCCTATCCTTCGTCACGTTCCAATCCGTGATTACAAACTTTGATGGGCCCGGCGACCCGAACGAGCTTTTAGTCCAAGCTGGACAAGCAACCCCTGAAGTAACAACCTGGGCAGACCAACTCTACGATCTCAATAGAGTGTTTTATGCCGAAACGGGTAGACACTTATCCGTTAAAATAGATAACGAAATTTATTGGCCCTACGGCTGGTATCTTCGCAACTTCCCAACACCCACATACGCCTCAATTACTCCCGAAAATGTAACCCCACTGGAAACATTCCCAGATATTGTGTTCCTACCTCAATGGGACAGAGACCTCGCTGAAAACTTATCAGACGAATATGAGGTATTGCCATACAATCATCGCTGGTGGTGGGTTCCACAATATGATGCAGGAATATCTAGCCTCGCCAATTCTCATACCTTATTGACAAACTGGGCACAGTGGGTTTGGAGTAGGAGACCTTGGCCCAATATTGGAGGAAAACCTGCCCAATGCCCAGCGGCTCTGAGCGGAAATGTCTACATAAAAGAATCAGTTTTAGACCTGGCAAAGCGGACAGACGTTTGGAACGAACCGCACCTCAATAAATCACGAAGTCTCGGAGATAGTTTTTGCCAATTCCCAAAGGATTGACTTATCAACCCGGTAAATACTATTGAACTGCTCTCTGAAAACCTGGCTGATACCAGGATGCTGCCCTAAATATGTTAGTGCTTCAGAGGAAACAAAGCGTCGCTCCTGCACCCCTACAACAATATAACTAACATCGTAAGTGAGAAGAAAATCTGTCATGTATGCATGGCTTTGCGATACGTAAAAGTTCTGAATCGCTAATTTCCGCTCACTGACCATGTCTTGGTAATCAATCCTTTGTTGCCTTTGATGTGATGACCAACCCAAAACTGTAGGGAGACCCGTATGAATCGAAATCCTAGAATTCCAGTCATAACTAAGACCGGTCCATTCAACAATCGTTGGGCTTCCAGGAACAGAGGACCTGAACCAATTGATGAGCTCCAAATCTTCACCTATGCGAATCGTTGAAGGCTGTGCATCTAGTTCACCATCGTAGCGAGCAAACGAGGGTTGCGAAGATAGGTAACTCATGCCATTTAGTGTTTTCACGTCCTTTGAGAAGCGAGCATCAAGTCGAGGACCAATAGACGAAACCGGATAGATGAATGCGATGATCAATATAAGTACAAGGCTGGCTGGCCAAAAACTCGCAAAAGGCAATCGTTGACGATATCGCCGACGGACTTTTAATTCTCGAACATATTCTGAAATCACTTGAATTGACAAAGCAGATGACACAGCAAATAGAGTCCAGCATTGTAACCAAAATTTAAAAACAGTATTCATCCTCTCGACATCATTAGACACAACAAATACTTCCGGACCGGCCAAAATAGCGAATCCCAATGCCCAAAAGCAAAGAGCGCTAATTCTTTGGATTGACCTAGAACTCAGAATTTCTAGAACTAGAAGATGCACAGCCGCCACTGCCCCAAAGACGGATAACGCAAACGCCCACCCGACACTTAATCCAAAGGAAACAGAAATGACTACATAAACAATGAATAGCCAGAGGTTTAAGCTAGCGGACTTTCCACGAGGGAGTCGGAGTCGAAAAGCCTTTCTCACATCCCCCTCTTCTATCCTTCGGTTAATTTCAACAAACATGAAGGCAGCTGCGATAAAGAAAAAGAGACCCCAATGCGATAGGAAATCACTAAAGGGCGACACCCAACTTGTTCTCTCCAAACCTAAATTAAATGTTTGGCGAGCCTGATCGTACGGAATCGTAAGGATCAGAAAACTTATAAACGCAATAAGTAAATGCCGAACAAAAATCAACATGCGAAAACGCACCTCACCGGAAACGATGCAACTAACGCCAGCGATTAAAGCGACAAGGATGGAAATCACTGTGACCGATCCCAACCTTGACCCGAAACTGCTTAAGGCTATTGACAAACCTGTTACCAGCCAGAGGGCAGATTCGCTTTTCTGATTAATCGAAATCAAAGAAAATGATTCCAAACGGTAACATGCACCACCTAAGGAAAGCGCAACTAATGCGATTAGGCATAATGTCGGAGTATCCCACGTATTCATCATTTTTGAGATCGCTACTACGAGCCCAATAGTTGCAGCAAGAACTGCGGAACGAGAAAACCCGCCATCATAGCAAGTAAAAACATACGCTAAAGACAAACCCACAAGTAGTACAAAAATCGACATCCCCATTAAGTGAGGGTGCAGATCGCCAAAAAGAAAAGTAAAGAAAGGAAATTCTGTAATATCAAAATTTCCGCTATTAACGCGACTA
>Ga0315315_10000598_pt1 | contig 30786 bp, 41 predicted proteins | sample M140m3416metaG_FD_203699 | JGI IMG/M metagenome (GOLD analysis project Ga0315315, IMG submission 203699) | Ammonia-oxidizing marine archaeal communities from Monterey Bay, California, United States - M1 40m 3416 | ecosystem: Environmental > Aquatic > Marine > Intertidal zone | place: USA... | reverse complement strand
ACGTACCACCAAAGCCACAAGCACCGAGCAACACAGACGAGAGACGATGGGAGCACTCTGCACTCCGTAGACGCCTCTTGACAGGACTATGGGAGCAAGACCTCGAAGAGGAGCTCCTGCGACATCTTCCCACAGACAGACGGGAGGCTCTCGGGCCCTCTGATCTTTCGTCCTGTGCGATTGAGCAAGTGACAAGACAGCTCGCTATGTTGTACCACTCAGAGCCACAGGTCACAGGAGAGGGAGACATCTCTGCACTTGTCGGACGAGATGGATACGTCACAAAGTCCGGTTTCTTTCAACTGATGCAGAAAGTGCAACAGATGACACTCGGAATCCGAGAGATGTTTGTACGCGTTGATGTTGCTCCTCATCATCCGGGAGGAGTCGCACGAGTTCCGGGATTGTCATATAGAGCAGTCTCTCCTGATTTTGTGATTGCTACTGCGTCCGAGGATGCTCCCGATATACCTCTGTACTATCAAGAGCTCAGACTCAGAATGCATCCGGAATCCGGAGAGGCTATTTGGGTTTGGGACGTGATCGACATACGCAATCCAAACGATCCTCTCTTCGGAATGTACGAAGCAACTCCTGCAGGAGGAATCGGAGCGGAGATGTCAGAGGCATACATGGGACACGCAACAATGCGAGGAGATGCTTATCCATATCGCAGCAAAGACGGAGTACCTTTCTTGCCTGTCGTCTTATATCATGCGGAGAAAACAGGACAGCTATTTAACGCTTTTGATGCCTCTCAACTGGCTTATGGAAGTTTAACAGCAGCAGTGCTTTTTTCGTTCTACGTTCATTGTGTACGCGATAATTCATGGCCTCAGAAGTACGTTGCAGGGCTCTCTTTGGCCGGTTTGTCACAATTACAGGGAGACCTCACCGGCAGAAGATCCGCGATCTCTACTGATCCGAGTTCCATCCTTATGTTCCAGACAGAGCCCGATATGCAGGGACAGCCTTTGATCGGATCTTTTACCTATGCAGACCCGGAGAAGCTCCTCGAATCAATCAGCAAATACGAGTATCGTGTAGCCACAGCAGCAGGCATCTCGTCCGAGGTATTGAGACAGAGCGGAGATCCGAGATCAGGATATGCACTGTCAATCTCACGAGATGGACAACGAGAAGCACAGCGCAGATATGCTCCTGTATTCCGAAGAGCAGACGAGGAAATGATGAGTAAATGCGCTATGCTTGCAAATCGTTTCTTAGGTGCATCTCTTCCCGAGTCAGGATACAGAGTTGTATATACTCCTCTCGGACTATCTCCCGAGGAGATGAGAGCCCAGCGAGAAGACATCATACAGAAATTACAGGCAGGATTAATCTCTCCTGTAGACGCTATGCAGATCATGAATCCAGACCTTGATCCCATAGAAGCAAAACAAGAACTCGAGCGTATCCGAGCAGAAAGAGCGCAATATTCAATCTAAAAAATAGGAGACTACAATGATCGAAATAGAGCACGAGGGCCGAACCTTCGTATTAAAAACAGAGATGGAGAACATAATCAAAGAGCGGATCGGCAAGGTTGCAAGCCGAGCAAAGACGGCAGAGTCAGCTCTTGAGGAAGCACAGCGCAGACTCGACAAAGCAGAGAAAGCAATGTCTTCTGTCGATATACTCAATCAACAATTAACCGACATGAACAAAAAGCTACAGCACAGCGAGCAGAGATTCCACAGATATCAGTCAATCTCAAAACATGGATTAACAGATCCCGATCTCGTAGAGGCTATCGAGTGGAGTTATGAGCGGTCACAAAAAAACACCACAGACAAAGACAGAGTAACTCTCTCCGAATGGCTAGATCAGCAGGTAGAGAATCCAGAGAAAGCACCGATCACAATCCGTCCTCATCTGCAAGCTCTGAGCATGCTAGACGATGCACCAGCAGGACAAGAGCCACAGCAGACGATCTCACCAGAAGCAGAACAGCTACAGGCTCTCGGAGAATCTTTTAATCCGAGCACTCCTGCTCCTCGTGCAAATGTCGGAGCGATCCCTGCTCCTGACTCTCCGGGATTCCTTGACAGAGCTCTGAAAGATCCAGAGTTTTATGCAGCGAATCGCGAGAAGGTTGTACAGGCATGGAAGAGTCGAAACCGGAGGCAGTCATGAGCGAGGATCTGAGAGGACTAAACGCATATCCTGCCTTCTACAACTTTACAGCAGACGTCACAGTAACAGAGATTCTTTTGCCGTCTGCATGTACTCGCATCTCTCTCGGAGCAGTCGGAAAGGAGATCTATGTCTGCAACAATGGAGCAACAGACGGAGGAGCAGTACCGACAGGAAGAGCCACAGTACCCAGCAGTAATTATATACAGGTTCGACTCGGTCGAGGGATCAACAGACCGTCCTCTGTTTTTGTCGCAGCAAAGACCGGAACAGCAGAGATCTCCATCATATTAGAGGAGATGTAATGCTATGGCTTTCTTTCTTTTTTCTATCGATTCCGGAGGAGTGGACGAGATGAAACAAGCCGATCTTTCGTCTCAATGTAACGGAGAAAATCAGTCTTTTAATGTACCCGAAAATTATAAAGCGGGATCTCTACGAGTGTACTATAATGGAGTCCGACAAGTGGAGGGCGAGACGTTTACAGAGTACAACAATACGACCTTCCAAGTAACAGGATTTACCCCAGTGACAGGAGACTATCTCACGATAGACTACTCAATACAAACATAGGATATAAACATGCCACAAGATTATAGAGGGCTCGATACGTTCCCAGCAATAAAAAAATTCGCAATTAATGGAGCAACGTGCGTCGAAGTACAAATTCCAAACGACTGTAATCAAGTCAAGGTTTTGAGCGAGTCACATAAATTTTTTGTAGGTCAACAAGGACAGACAGAAGGACAAGCCCTGACAACTCATGCTGTTCCTGTTGCACAGAATGGATCTTTCACTTTTAAAATTGGAAAAGGACGAAACAGAGCTCGGTCTCTTTTCTTTGAGAGCAACTCCTCCTCTGATAATATAATTATCGTGATGGAAGAGATTATTTAGATTTTACCGGAGACTACAAACACGTGTATAATCATCAATCTATATAGGAGAATCTCAACATGGGATCAGTACAAATTAAAGGCGGTCAGATAGTTGACTCAGCCATCGTCGCAGCCAAACTCGCATCAGACTCCGTCACATCAGTAAAGATCGCATCAGGTGCGATTATATCTGCCAAGATCGGAGCCTCTGCAGTATTGACAGCAGCACTCAACGACAACGCAGTAACAAGCGCAAAGATCGCAGGTACAGCAGTAACAGCGGATAAACTCGCAGACGCTGCCGTTACTACTGCAAAACTTGCCGCCGGTGCAGTTGATACAAGTCAGCTCGCATCTCTTGCCGTCAGCTCTGCCAAGATCGCAGACGGAGCAGTCTCTGCAGGTAAACTCGCTTCTAGCGCAGTCGAAACCGCAAAGATTAATGATCTCGCTGTAACCACAGCCAAGATCGCAGCCGATGCCGTCAACGCGTCAAAATTAGACTTGACTGCAACATACGATTTCTCAAGTGGTACTCTTCAGACAGGCACACCAGCAAACGCAAACGACGCAGCGAATAAAAGCTATGTCGATACAGTCGCTGCAGGTCTCTCTGTAAAGGCTAATGTCAAGGTAGCTAGTTCTGCGAATGTAGATATTACAGACATTCCTGCAAGCATAGATTCTGTAAGTATGTCTGCAGGTGATCGTGTTCTCCTCTTCGGTCAGACTACACAATCTGAGAATGGTGTATATGTATACACAAGTAGCGGATCTGCTATGTCTCGATCTTCAGACATGGACAATGGAGCAGACTTCCCCGGAGCGTTTCTCTTCGCACTCGAAGGTAGTTTCGATAACGCTGGTTTCGTTTGTATTAATGATGTTGCTCCCACTCTTGGAAATACAAATATTTCCTTCCAAAGATTTACCGGTCTCGGATCTGTAACTGTATCCGGAGGATTGCAGAAAGCGGGCGATGATATCAGTATCGCAAATGGAGGAGTGAGCACAGCAAAACTTGCAGACGGTTCTGTCACATCTCAAAAGATTGTCGACGCAAACGTTACAGGCGCAAAGATTGCAGACAACGCAATCTCTAACGCCAAGATGGCAGATGATTCTGTCGGAGCTGCCGAGTTGATCGATGCTTCTGTCGGATCTGCTGCTCTTGCTGCCGATGCTGTAATCCAAGCCAAGATCGCAAACGCTGCCGTATCTACTGCGAAGATTGCAGACTCTGCGATTACGACTGCAAAGATTGCAGGTACTGCTGTCTCTACAGACAAGATTGCAGACGATGCGATCACTAACGCAAAAATGGCAGACGATTCTGTAGACTCTGCGGAGCTTGCAGCCAACTCTGTTATCGAAGCGAAGATTGCTTCTAATGCAGTAACTCAAAACAAGATCGCATCTGCTGCAGTAACCTCTGCAAAGATTGCCTCTGGTGCTGTTGGTACAACTGCTCTCGCAGGTACTTCTGTCACTTCCGACAAACTCGCAGACGGATCTGTTACTGCTGGTAAATTGGGAATCACATTTGCTCAAGAAGCAAAAGCGATCTCAGGCGGATCTACCACTACAATCGATCTCCTCCAGACTCTCGGAACCAACGAGACAAAAGCAATCCTTGTATTTAAAAATGGTTTGGCTCTCAAGAATATGACTGCTCTCGGTGATACCGCATCAGACAACGATGAATTCTCCGTCTCTGGCAACGGAGGAGCAAACTCAAAAGCGCGCTTGACATTCGGTGCTGCTCTCGAGAATGCAGACAATCTCATCATTTGGTACTGGCACTAATCGCTCTCGTGCTGTGACTCTTAGCCCGATCGGATTCTGTCCGGTCGGGTTTTTTTTCGTCTTGCTTGTTCATTTGTTCGCATGCATAGACAGCGCGCAGATACTCTCCCTTCGTCATTCCTCGTCTTTTCTTTGGCTCACAGACTAATTTTCCGTCTACCCAACGAGCAAAAATATCGATCATTGTTGCACACTCCTTTTTTATGCTATACTAAGAGAGAATATAGCAGGGTACGGTCGCACCGGTCAACAGCAGAGCAGCCCATCAGCACTCACCAAACCCTAACGAACAGGAGCCAGTCATGGCCACAACTAAGCCAATTACGTTTGACAATGTCGCTTTATCAGGTGGACTAGTCGATAAATTACGTCTCTCTGCAATGATCTCTCAGGAGATAAATCTCCTCTTGAGAGACAATGCCAACCTTCGCAATACCGCCCTTCTAAGCTATCAAGGAAGCATTAACGGCAGCGGATCAGATACAGTCCGCGTACGTCTTGCAGGCCTTGACGGCTACGATTCTATGGCTGCAGCCACCTCTGAAAATTCAGACGAATCAAGTAACACTACAGCATTGACAATTAACAGCGCAGATCTTGTAGCCGCTAGACAATTCATCATTTACGAGATGGACGATCTTGCCTCTATGACCGGATTCGGTGGATCTGATATCGATCCTTTCCGTATCGCTCAAAGTATCGCAGGAAGTTACGAGACTCGTTTTGCAGAGCTCACAGGAGCAGCTGCAGCGTCTTTCGGTACTACAGCGGGCCTCAACACTACAACTCTCTCTGTAGACGACTTCTTTGATGCCATCTTTGCTCTTGAGCAAGCGTCTTCTGGTTCTGGTGCTCCGGGGCCATATGCTGCAGTTCTCGCACCTAAAGCTTTGACTGAACTCCAAGACTCTCTCCGCAACGAGACCGGAAATGCAGTTAGTCGTATGCAATCCTCTATGGATATGCTCTCTGCCAAGGGAGAGAATTACGCAGGTAATCTCTTCGGTGTAGACGTATACAGAAGCGCACACGTAAACGAGAATGCTTCTTCAGGATATGATAATTTTGTTATCTCTCCGATGGCTCTCGGATATGTAGACGGCATTCCTGCAGGTGTACAAGGATCAGCAGATCTTATGTCTATGGGTAAGGTTGTCGTCGAATTTGATCGTCGTCCGATGAGTGCAAGCACTTTCATCTGCGGCCATGCATATTTAGGCCTCGGGATCATCGAAGATGCTCGCGGAGTAAAATTGCTATCCAAACGATAGATCGCTTTGTCGGGAGGCTGCAGGACTTTCTTGTAGTCTCCGGCTCTGCGGTCTCCCGACTCTTTTTTTAAACAGGAGACTACTACAATGACAGACTACAGCAGATATGCTCAACCTTGGGAGCAAAAGACCGAGGTACAGACAAGAATACCGAAGAAGGCGAACAGTCGTTTTTTCTTCGCACACAACCCAGAAAACTGGGAGCTCAAAATGATAGAGGGGTACAGCATGACAGAGGAGGGCAAACGAAAAAAACAAAAGACTCCTATGCTCCTTCCTGTGCTTTCTTCGATCCACGAAGTCCCCGGAGTCAATGGGACAAGAGCAGTCGGAAGCAGGATCGACTCCTCTATCATGAGAACAAACTTATTGGATCAGGGTTGGACAATCATCGACCCAATTAAGCATGACTATATCCGCGTATACCCTGCGCACAAAGGGAATTATCATACGTCCAAATGGATAAGACTTGAGAAGGTCGGACGAAGAGTTATAGAGCATTTTGATGCAGACTCTTTCGATCAGTGGAGAATCGAGATCATGAAGAGCGGAGTGCTAAATCCTCCTCATCCGCAGATCGCAGCCCTCAGACTGATCTCGATGAATCGCGCAATGAGCAGACTCGAAAGAGATCAGCACATCCCAGAGATCGCGAATAGACTCAAGACAAAGCAGACCGAACTCAAAAACACAAAAGCAGCAATCGCACGAGTAGAGAAGCTCGGGAGACTAGCGTATGAGTACTAACAGCAAAAGAGACGCAGTAGATCGAATGGCTGCACGAATCTCTAAACAAGAAAACATCTCTCACCACAAGGCGCGGAGCATAGTTGTAAAACATATCACCCGCGCAGAACAAAAGAAACGGAGCTAATCATGGCATTCTCAGACAAAGCAGAATTTAAAATCCCTCGTCACATCGTGCAACCGGGATCAGTAAATCCTGAGACGATCACAGTCAATAAGACTTTGACCTACAAGGACGCACAATATCAACTGCTGAAAAATGCTACAGGTGCTCTTGATTGTATCCTACCTGCGTACAAAGACGGGGCTTCTTTTTGGATCAAGAGCCGATCCTCCTCAACTCATAATGTAGTCGTAAAGGATGCAGACGGGAATACAATCGCAACTCTTACAGCAGGACAAGCTGTTCTCTGTGTCTCTACTGCAACTGCGTGGTGGGATGTAATCAAAGGATAATAGCAGATGTCATCGTCTACTCCATACGCAGCACAGATACGAGCGATTGAATTGCTCGAAAGAGAAAAGGCTCAGACTACTGAGATCAAACTCTATCGAGACAATGCGCAACTCGTACCGACTGCAGCAACATACACTCTCACAAAGCCAACAGGGACAGACTTGCTCACAGGAGCAACTGCAACAATCTCGTTAGGTGGGACTGTGTCCTATGCGCACACAGCAGAACAGCTGTCTAGTACAGAGGCTCTCGGAGAGGGATATGTGCAGGAGTGGACGGTCACGATCGGAGGAGAGGAGTTTCTCTTCCGTAGAATGGCTGCACTTGTCAGACGCAGACTCTATCCTGTTGTCTCAGACATTGATCTGACGGCAACATATTCGGATCTCGAGAATGTGCGTCCTTCGTCTTTGACATCGTATCAGCAATATATAGATGATGCATGGTATCAAATACTGAGACGGATCAGAAATAGAGGGATGGGATACGAGTATCTCATGATGTCTCCGGAGGCATTCTTTGAGACGCACAGACATCTCTCTCTATACTTGATCTTCCGAGACTTTCACTCATCTCTCGGACAGTCAAATGGGCGATACCTTGACCTCGCAAACGAGCATTATAAACTCTATCGTGATGAGTTCGATTCATTGAATTTTATCTACGATGAAGATCATGATGGAGAAGCAGACGATCCCGACAAGCGCACGAGAGGGCAACCTACAATCTTCCTCAATCGTCCGGGGCAGTATTATCGGAGACGGAGATACTGATGTCTGTATCTGTCAAAGAGTTACAAAGGGCGATCGCTACAAAGGTCGCCGGCTTGAGTGGATTCCGAGAAGTCCGACAACTTCCGGAGCTGTTCGGACGGACGCAAAACACAATTGCGCACCTTGGTTTTGCTGTTGAGGTATCGACAACATCGCAAACCAACGAGAGGCAAAGGATCCCAGTCGGACTCTATGCTAATACTACTGTCCGGATTAAATATGCATATCGCCTCAGACCTCACGATCTAATACTAGACTATGGTAATGCTCTGGATAAAGAGCAATTGATCATTGCTGCAGTAATGGATCGCAACTTTTCAAAGGGTATAGAGATTCGTTTCGTACGAGCAACCCGGAGAACCCCAGACTCACAAGAGTATCTTATTTCAGAAATAGAGCTACAGGCTCTGCACACTATATCACTATCATAACAGGAGCATATCATGGCCTACTCTACACTACCAAAGACACGAAGAGACGGTGTCATAACTTTAAAAGATGGAACAGGAACCCCTGTTGAGCTTATCATCGCATACGAAGAAGGGAATCTTACATTTGATACTCCGAAAGCCGCGCAGACTGTTATCCGAGATCGAGGAGTGATCAGCACGATTCGCAAAGGAGACGATGAGCCTGTAGCCAGTGGATCATTTACTGCATACTTCCGTCAATTTACAGACGGAGCAGAGGCAGGATCTATACTTGATTTTGTAAACAAGACAGGACACTATGTGAGTAACATCTCCACAGGATTAACAGGTACTCCCTTTGTTGAGTTCTACTGTGTATCTCTTGAGTACGTAATAGACGCGACAGCTCTCGGAGATGCATCTGCAACAACAGCAACACTTACAAAATGTGTATGTACTGCTTCATTCACCGAAGGCGATCCTAGCTCATTTACGATCAACTTTACCAGCTATGGTGCAATAGCATATACATAGGCATAACTTAGGAGACTACTACAATGAAGATAAGTATAAAACAATTGGGAGGGGAGACGGAGATCTCCTCTCCTTCCCTCGCTGCATGTTTTGAGTTCGTTTCTCTTTGGAGTTCGGAGTCAGACAATGCACAATTAGCTCGTCTTTGCGCGGGTGCAATAGGTGTGTGTGTTGATCATTTGGCTAGATTACCAAAATATAGACCTGTACGTCATAGTGCTACAGACTACGGCTATAATTGTCTTGATCGATTACTCGAGATCGGAGTAACTCCGTCTGTCATATATGAGCAGGGAGTTAAATGTCTCTCGTTCATGTCGCAGAAAATCCCGACGGAGAAAGAGGTCGATGAAAGAGCAAATTTTTCCTCTACGGAAGAGCAGGCCATCTCGACAGACTAGCACTCAGGATCTCTCGGTACTGGTCACAGCATCCAAAATGGTTTCTTTCCCTTGACGCACAGACACAGACAGATCTTATTGCAGACTATATACTGGATCAAGAATCACAAAAAGACAGAGACGAGCGCAAAAAGAAGTATAATGTACAGCAAGCGAGGAGACTCCGGGAGAGATATAAAGATGGCTAAGGTTTTTTATAAGCAAGGAAATGCAGCAGTCGGAGTCTCTGACGAGTTGGAGCGTCTTGTCAATAATCTACTAGATGCGAATCCGATCATAAAAAGGACGATGTCTGATGCAGTAGAGGAGATCTACAAAGAAGCATATCAAGAGTGGCCCGTCAGAGTTGAGCCTCCGAAGAGTGCAGAACAAAAGAAAGAAGCGACATTTTTCGCTATTGCTAACTCTTCAGGCAAAACAAAAAAAGACGCTGCTGCAATTGTTAAGTCCTTAGATAATAAAGGCAGATTTAAAAGTGATAAGAAAGCAAAGATCTCTCCAAAGAGTCAAGACTCAAAGAATAAACTTGAGAGAGGTATAATGATAGACGGAGAGGATATCATTGCTTTTGTACGCAATACGTCTCCGTATGCATGGGCTATCAGGACAGGACGATATACAACGAATGATCTTTCGTACAATACCCGGACGAGTAATGAGCTGTTGTGGAAGCCGATGAAGAAAGCAGGGAATAAGCTTGTTCGAGAACTTGCAAAAGAACTTATCAATCAATCAAAGAAGGGCTAATCATGGCAGACGTAAACAAGACAATTGAGATCACGATGAAGGCAAATCTCAAGCAGCTACAGCAGTCTCTTGAGAACATCCCGAACATGACCAAGAAAGAAGCGCAGGCTATGACGAGAGCCCTGTCTTCTGAGTTCAACAAGGCCCAGAAGGCAGCCAAGAAGGCAGCAGAAGAAAGCAAGAAAGCAGCAAAGGCAACGAGTGCAGCGTATGAGCAGAGCAGCAAAAAAGTCGGAGCGTCTTTTGATCATGCAGCGCAGAAGGCATCAGCAGCAGCAGACGAGATCAAAGTATCCTTTGAAGATGCAGCAAGTTCGACAGGGATGCTCGAAGAAGGAGCAGAGGCGATCGGTACATCTATGGGAGCAGCAACTCTCGCAGTAGATAAACTTATTCCGGGACTAGACGAAGGAGCAAAGCAGGCTCTCGACATGGCAGACGGACTCGCAACCGCAGCAGAGCAGGCGATCAAAGGCGGCCCTGCGACAATGGCACTAACTGCCGCAGTCGTTGCAGGGACAGCAGCATATCAACTCATGACAAAAGCATCTCGAGAGAGTTTAAAGGCTACGAAAAAGCAGTTGGAGGGCTTCGAAGAGTTATCTGTAGAGATCGACAAAGCGACAAAGTCAGCACAGCAATTCGAACAATCCCAACGTGTAGACTTAGCACGATCTATCCGAGAAGAGCGACGGACAACTTTTGAGATAAATCAAGAGATCCTCCTTGCTACAGGACAAATAACAAAGAGACAATTTGATCTCAATAAACTGAGAAGGGAAGAAAGAGATACAATAAATGAAGTGCATGATACACAAAGAGCAGCAAGAAAGACAGCTCAGGACAGTATCAACGATCTGAAAAAGAAGAGAGAAGCACTCACAGAGGAGAAGTTTCTCCTCTTTGCAATCTTGAGAAATAGCCAAGCGGATACAGTTGAGAAGGAGAAGGCAGAGCACAGACTCAAAGAGATCTCGAAACAATACAAAGAGATAGACGAATCACAAAGCACTCTGACAAAAGCAATACAAAATAGCAATATGGAGGAGTTCAAATTTACACAGCAAATCTCTGCATCTTTTGACGCAAAAGAAAAGCTAGTCAAAGCACAGCACAGAATCAACAGAGCCCAAGAAGCACAGGCGTCTCTGCAGGAAAGGATCAAGGGGAATAACGATGCGATCCTCTCCTTTACAGAGCAGGCAACAGCAGCAAGACAAAAGAGCAAAGACATAATGATATCTGTTATTCCGATGGATGAGCAGATCTCTATACGCGCAAAAGAGCAGACTGATGCACTAGACGGACAGATAAAACAGCTTGAATCAAGACTGCTATTAATGCAGCTCACAGCAAAGACAGAAGAGGAGAAACTGCAGTTATCACTCGCAGAAGAGCAGGCAATCGAGACAATCGCAGAGCTCAAAACATTGCAATCTCTCACAGAGCAAGAAGCACTGATTGAGCTAGACGAACTTGAGACAGAGTTAGATCAGAAAAAGAAAGATCGAATTGCAAAGACTGCTCAAGAAAAAATGAACACAATAAGAGACGAGGCTAACGCTATCGGAGAGCTTGGAGATCTCACAATGGGGATCTTCAAAAATACAGTTGAAACAATCGGCACATTATCAAAAACAGCAGGGATTGAGAATGCAAATCTTGTTCGTTCTCTTTTTGAGATGCAGAGAGTAGCAGCTCTCGGAGAAATTGTGTTTAATGTTGCAAAGGGTATAACCGCAGCAAGTGCATACCCTCCTCCACTCAACGGAGTAATGATTGCAGGAGCAGTCGCAGCAGGTGCAGCACAGACAGCATCTGTACTCGCGCAATCTCCTCCCGAGTTCCATATGGGGGGTATGACACCAGACGAGAGTATCGCAATCGTCAAGTCCGGAGAGGCTGTACTAGACAGAGCAACAGTAAACAATCTCGGAGGACAGCAGGGAGTCAATCGACTACAGAACGGTCAGACGGGAGGCTCTCCAGAGGTTATAGTTACGAATCCGTATAAGCATTTTGATAGATTTATGACGGACAGAAATAGAGCAGGCATATCGAGCAGATCCGCTCGGAGGGGTTACTAATGGCGAATGTTACACCACCATATCTAAGAGGGTTTCTTGTCCCTTTGTCGGTAGGGATAAATAACGTATGGACAGCACAGAGCACTTTTACAACAGCAGACGAGAGAGCCGGCGACCCTATTCCATCTCAAAATAGTCCTATGCAGATTGTTGCAAAGGGAGCACAGAGTGGCTCTTCGTCTTTGACAATCAAGACACAGAGAGCAGGGTACGCAGGATATACAGCAGGGTTTGTATTCACAGACAATCAGACAAGTACAACATACGGACGAGATCCGCAGAATGCTCTTTCGAGATTCCAAAATATAAAGTTTTCGGATACAACAGCAACAAATTATCAGTTCCCTGCAGGACTAAATACACTGAGCAATAATCTATTGATCTCTCATCAGAAACGTACTGCTGTGTCTAAGCTTTGTGTTGTTTCTAAATTACAGGTAAACGGGACGATAACAGATACGACAGTCTTTTCGGATACGTCATTAACTACAAATTACAATCTATTGTCAGATATGTGTATTTTACCTGATGGGAGTTATTTGCTGTGTCATCTAGCAGGCTCTACTACATCGGTAAACTTGAGAACATACACTTCGCAAAATGGGAGCACGTGGACACTCAGAGCGAAAAAAGCCTTAGCTGATTCTCTTCCTGTTGGTCTTTTGGTTGGAGACACGCACAACATAAAAAGAGTAAGACTTGCACAGACAAATGGTGTCGTCTTATTGTTGATAGAATCCCTATGGAACAATACAGGCGCAACAAAAAGAAACAGGGTTATACAATATGCCTCTTCCGATCTCGGAGGATCTTTTGTGCAGATCACCACAGCAGATCAGATCGATGATCATTCTTTTCACAGTATCGACCTGTATGCGAACAAGGGAATCTTTCGATTTGGTTTTTATGGAGACAAGAAACCTAGCTATATGACTCTTCCCTCTGCCTTTACAAGTGTACACACACTCAGGACAGCAGGAGCACTTATTGAGATCGCAGGAGCAACCTGCTCCGGGACAAATGATGTCATGACAGACGGAGACCTGTCGATCTGGACAGACGAGGGAGCCTCTCATCATGTACTCGCCAGAAATAGCGCAGGAGGCGGAGAGTATCGGATCTCATGGTCAGAGGATGCGATACAGTGGCGAGTTATGGGTGCAGACATAAACGGAGCAGGGAGAGCACTCAGAACAGGAGATAACAACAGCATGATCGAGAATAGTTATGCTCTCTCGTGGGCAGGCAAGACTGTCATATTGTGCGAACCTGTATCAACTGCCACAAACAGAAGTATATGTATGCTGTCAATGGGCGGATACAGCTCTGTAACTCTTCCTCCTGCTATCCAAGAAAACAGCTCGAACAGCGAATGGAATAGACTAGCATACGGATATAATTATCCTGCTGTGGATCTATTTTCGAATTTTACAGGAGTAACAAAGACAGCCATATCGGGCGGAGAGGCTTTACATTCTGAGGGAGTATTCATACAAAACCAAGAATACTTTACTGTAACTCCTACTCTGATCGGTCTACCGACAGCAGACATTATCGGGAAGGGATTGATTGTGCATGCTCGGATCTCTTCGATGGTAGGAGGCAACACAATAAACACATTCCGAGGGATTAATCTCAAGATCGACGATACGACAGAAGACTACGAAGCAGAGGTAAGAGTCTCTCCGACTACGATCAAAGTCCGAGACATGAATGGCAGTGCAGACCTGATCACAATCGGATCTCTATCTCTAAATACAGTAGAGCTTCTTGTATGCATATCGAACGATACAATATCTGTATACTATCGAGATGTAGACGCAGACGGTAACACTCGTGCATGGGTTGACGCAGGGACAAGTTCTTCTCTGACAGACGGAGGAGGCGGAGGAAGTTCTCAGCAGAGAATCAAGTGGGGTAACCTACAGACTACAGGCGGGACATTCGAGACTGTATGGAGCTCGATCTCTTTTGCGCAGGGCTTCCAAATCTCGCAGCAATTGCACACCTTCTCCAATCCTGACGACCTCATGCACAGAGCATATCCAACGATCGAAAGATTCGCATATGTTGCAGACAATGTATCTATCTCGACAGGAGACGGACAGACATACAGAGGGGACGAGTACACGATAACTCCGGACAGTCAATTCACGATTAATAATACACTGTATGCAGTATCTCCGACTCCTCGGGTTTATTGGAAGAGTGTTGCTGTTGGTTCTGGGAATGTTCCGGAGCAGTTTATTGCTGTAAAGTTAGACTCAGACGTAACAATACATGTAGACGAGAGCCTCCCTAATGATATTGTTGGAATCCATCTCTCCGGGTATAACTTCAGAGACGCAAAACTTGAGTACTACAGCTCTGGTACGTGGTCTGTACTGGACACCTTTAAAACAGCGATTAACTCAAAATGTAACGTAGCCGGTAGAACTGTGAGAGGAGAGACTTCTGCATCCAATAAGCCCTATTTTAGATACAATGAATGCGCAGGATGGAGAGTCAGGATACAGGGCACAGGAGAGAATTACGCATGGCGAACTGTCGTTAGTAACTCAGAAGGAGTCTTCGGAGGCACAGCAACAACGACAAAGCAGGCTGTCCTCCTATTGGATGATGCAGTCACAATCTCCGGGATAACAAATACAGCGATTGAGTTGATACCTAACAACATGACGCTTCTCGTAAATCTCAACGGTCAAAGAGTAGAGGCTCTCGGATTGCGAGTGATCGCACAGGACACACTCGAGAACGATGTACGGATTGGACTTATGAGTATCGGCTCTGTGTTGATTCCGGGGAAGCAGTACCAACGAGGGAGAACGATCAGTATCGACTCGGGTACAGAGAGCACAGAGACTCAGTCCGGGGTTATGTACTCACGCAACTATCGACCGTCTCGCAGGACGTTCCGGATCGCATGGACAGAAGGGATCGACATAACAGATCTACAGGGCAACAATCCAGATCCCGACTATTGGATTGCAAATGTTTCATCAGGAGAGCCCATTGCAATCGCGAACGATGTACCCGATCTGCTGCAGGGATTGCTCGATTATCTACAGGGCGCAAAGACTCCGATCGTATATATTCCTCTGATCGTGCAGAACTCAGACTACAGAGAGCTCTTGAGAGAGTACGAGCAGGCTCTTGTCATGCTAACCGGAGAGGTACAAGTCGAAAACATCCTCGGAGATGAGAATGTCAATGTATCCGGAGAGCTAACCAGAGTCGCAACACTCACTCTGCAGGAGGTCATATGAGAGTCTATCCTGTGATCGACTTCCTCGAGACGGAGATCTGCTTCCTTGCAGAGGTCGACATCAAAGGCACGATATACAAGTTCTCCTCCTTCCCAATTGAGCTAGACAATAACGGAGGAGGACAGACTTTTTATGAGGGTAGACTGAGCGATCCCGACTTTCGACAGGAGCTCCTCGAGATCGGACAGATAAAACTATCGAGTAACTCTATGTCTATGGGTTTGGTATTCCCGTTTAATGTTGCTGGAAAACAAATGCTCGGAGTAGGTATTGATAATGCACTCGTCACGATGTATTTTGTAACGATCAAAAGAGGGAGACCTGAGCAGACATATGAGGAGCGGATCGCATTTTTTCGCGGAGTGATCAGAGAGCCTGTATACGGACACCCAAATGCAGACGAGGGATACGTAGAGTTCTCAATCGAGAACGAGATATATGTCAATGATACGAGCATGCTCAGAGCTCTAAATGGAGATCTTACCCTCTTCGACAACTTCCAATATTCAAGAGAGTTTTTTCTCGGAGGCGGCCCGATCGAGGACGTTGTAAACACAGACGGATTAATGCTTGCAAATGATTACCATCAGGGCAAGACAGTTCCTGCAGTTATTGGATCTCCGGGCAAGACAGATCGGATCGATGGCACAGCAGTAGACTATGCAGCGACTCCGGGATATGTCGCAGCAGTCGATTTCTTCGTCGGCCCGAATCCGAATGTATTTTTAATCATTGCAGGGCATACTGTAGACGCTCCGACAGTCACAGTACAAGACAACAGAGGCAACAAATTAACAGGCAAGACGGTTTATAATGGAGTAGGACAGAAGGGCGAGATCTTCGCGTATGTGTTTTTTAACAATACAGTGATCGACTTTGATCCAAATAATAACAGTGTGCAGTATTTTGTAAGATGGGTTGACGGAGGAGGATCGATCTCTCCCTTCTCCGGAGGCGCACTTGAGAGAGGAGGAGACTTGATTACATGGGCTCTCGAGTCTTTGCGGATCGACTACGATAAGGAAGCATTTGCAGCCGTCCGTCCTGTGCTAAACGAGTATGTATTTGCAGGATATATCAACGACATCTCGATCAAGACATACGAATTCTTGCAGAAATATGTCATTCCATTTTTACCCGTCACTCTGTCGACAGGTGCGAGAGGGATCTATCCTGTGATCGATCATCGTAACACAGAATTGTTTCTCAATCCGAGAGCAATAATAACCGCAGACGCACTCTTCGAGCGGATTACTCCAGTCACTCCGAGAGACTCGGAGATTGTTAATGATCTTGTTGTACAATATGCCTCGGGCTTTGCTCAGACTGTGCAATTAAATAGCTGGGGATATGGTGCAAGTGTAGAAGGCAACGAATACAAAGGGATCATACAGATCAGAGCAGAGAGACTTGAGGGGGTTAATGCTCCGTATGAGATCGTATCTCCATATTGTATAATCTCACAGCAGAGATACGGAGTGCAGAGCTCTTCGATTGCTCTTGATTATGTACACGACAGAGAGACAGCAATCAAGATCGGACTTGATTATGTGAGACGCAAATCTCTACCCGAAAAAGTCTGCACATACAGAGCTGCATTTTCTTACGGATACCTGATGATCGGAGATGTTATTGAGCTGACAGACCTCGATATATCACTATCAAGTTCAACAGTACAGATTGTCGGGAAGCAATACGACGGGGCTAGCTGGCTATATGATATAATGTACCAAGAGAATCCGATCGATAACATCAGAGTAACGCAATGAAATTTATTAACTGGGGACTGAATCTTCCTCCTATCCTGCGCAAAGTCTCAGCTATGGGATACAAGACGTTTGAGAGTGGAGACTTCGATCTGAATCTGATCGGGTTGCGTAGCAAAAGCAGACGGCCCGGACTCTTCGATGATGAGTTCCGAGTCTGTTACAAGAATGGTTTTGATTGGATAGAAGAGAGATATGTCTGCACTACAGATCCGAGTATGGAGCAGCATCTCAATCCAGACAATAAAAAAGGGGTTGCAATCCTAAAGGCTGGTCAGTACAGAGGAGTGTATAAGCTAGACATGCACAGAGGCTCATATGAAGCTTTGTGTCAGAGAGGAGGAGAAGTAACCGTATACAGAGATAACAATAGAGATGATAGATCAGACCATATTAACGAGGAGTCTGGCTACGGAATCAATATACACAGAGCACACAACAAAAAGATTGTATCCTCTACACAGTATTATTCACATGGTTGTCAAGTGATCCAAAACCCCGCAGACTTTGCTCGACTTATCGCACTCGCAAAACTACAGATCGGTCAGGGATACAAGACATTTACGTATACTCTGATTGAGATCGATTTTAAGGAGCTGGAATAATGGATCCGTCAACATATCATGATCTCTGGGTAAACCTTGCAACAAATAGTCCCTTCCTCGGATGGATGATTTACAGCTACATGCAGACAAACAAAGCCCTAGATCGCACCAGAGAAGAGAGTAAAGCAGAGATGAAGGAGCTCAGGCACGAGGGCAAGATTGAAGAAGCAGAAATCCGCGCGAAGTTCGAGAAGGTGATCGAAGGACTCAATCAAGATCGGAAGCAACTTGTAGAGGGATTCTCTGGACGTATCGACTCACTCGAGAGGGGACAGAGAAAACTCTTTGCAATACTCGAACCACTCAAAGAGCAGATACAAGAGATCCGAATCAAAGAGCAGGTCAAGGAGAAACTAGCGTCTCCATAGCAGAGACAAGACTCTGTTTCTCATCCTCCAGTATGTGCGCTTAAATGAATTTGCTCGAAGTAGTTTATAGTACAATCGCATGCAGTCCATTGCGTCAACATATGCAGTATGCGCTCTGCTCTTATCCCAGAAGAAATAATCCCGGATCGAATCCATAGAGAGACTGTGCAGCCTTGGGAGCTGTTCATGTGCGAGTGTGATTGTATCAATCATCCTCCGGCTGTACCGTTTCTTTGCTCCGTAAAGATGCAGGAGCTCCGCGATAAACTCCTCGTCAAATCGTACGTTGTGTCCTACGAGCATCGAGCCTGCCAAGATGTCAGAGATATAGTGTACAACAGACTGAGCTGCAGGTGCATGCTCCCATTCTTTTTGGCTATATCCGTTTATCTCTAAAGCCTCCGGAGATGCATGCTGTATATTCTCGGGCTGTATTTTTGTCGTATAAGTGGACGTGCCTTCTTTCGGACAGATCTTGATTATTGCGATCTCTATGATCTCATGTATTGCAGAGTTGAGTCCTGTCGTTTCGATGTCTATAAAGCAGAGAGGTTTTTTCATGATGATTCCTATTTATTATTTATTTTGTTGACAACCTGTAACCAGTCCTATAACCTGTTAGAGTCCGATAAGGAAAGGACACAAAAAGGAGACAACATGGATTATACAATACAACAATACAATATGATTGCAGAAGAGTTTGAAATGCTCGGAGACTTTCATACAATCGGAACAGAGACAGGAGTCTTTCTTGCGTACAAAGGAGAGACATTATCAGGAGCATACGAGAATACTTATGAAGCAATGACAGACGCAGTCGAAAATACAGCGGATATTATTGAATACCACGAATCAACAAAGCAAGGACTGTTCTCTGCTCCACAGGCAAAAGCACAACCAAAGAAGAAGCAGAAGGCTCTCGAGCTTCCTAAGCATGTCTCTTATAGTCTAGTTGTCAAGCCAGTACGCAAGACTGTTCTGAAGTACTCTGGAGACAAAGTATCTCTTGAGGAAGCAGAGGCAATCATTGACTTCCTCTTCACTGTACATTGTAGCTCACGATACAAGAAACCTCTCGGAGGTCAATTCGACTGTGACGATGTTTATCCAAATATCAAGAAGCTGATTGCAGACGGCTCTCTCACAATCGAACAAGCAAAAGAGATCTGCATGAATCACTGCTCCGAGTATGTATGGAGTACAAAAATAGAACAAGCAGAGGAGACAGTATGAGCAAAATATATATAACTCCCGAGATGATCGCACAGATCGTCAAGGGATGCGACACAGCAGACGACATTAGAAACATTCTGCAACTGGTCGAGAGATACGCACATCCGTATCAGATAGGATGGATCAAGAACGAGATTCATAAGAAGAAAGTACAAGAGAGTAAACAACAACAACAGGAGACAAAGAAATGAATGATTACGTACAAAACAATGAAGAGAACTTCGCGGAGTGGCTCTGCAATATATGCGAGACATACGAGATAACAGCATCCTCTCTATCGAGAGAGATCCACGTCAACAGGAGCACGATCAGTCTATGGAGGAGTGGGCAGAGACTTCCGAGCTGTGCGCTCCGGGTACGACTTGCAGAGCATCTCGCAGAGCAGGAGATTGACTGCTTCAACCACTTGATACGAGAGATCCTCTGGAGAGTCCACGTGTCAGAGTGGAGGAGCGAGAATGCGTAGACAGTTTAATCAGAGTCTGCTCCCTGACAAAGCCCCAGAGAAATACAAGATACAGAAGGCCAAGAACAGACGACCTCCTCGAAAATCTCCAGAGACTACGAAGCTCATGAAGCAACTCATAAAGGAAGCCGGAGAGGCTTATTCAAAAGAGGATTTAGCTAAAGCATGCTATGTCAAGGAGTCGACGATCACGGGATGGATCTACGGTAAACCGATGGGCAGACTGAGCCATACGCTTGTAGCAGGGTACTTCTGCGAGCGCATCCCAAGGAGATACAAAGACATATTGATTGCGATTGAGAATGCATGGGGGACGAGATGAGTGTGAAAATAGGATCTTTATTCTCCGGAATCGGAGGCTTTGAACTCGGATTAGAGAGAGCAATCCCCGGAGCAGAAACAGTATGGCAAGCTGAGCAGAATCCTTTTTGTCAGAAGGTATTATCGAAGCACTGGCCGAAAGCAAAAATATACAACGATGTGAAAAATATAACAGCAGACAAAGTCGAGGCAGTAGACATCCTTTGCGGAGGATTTCCCTGTCAAGATATATCATTAGCAGGAAAAGGAGAGGGATTACATGGAAAGAAATCGGGTCTTTGGTGGGAAATGTTACGAATCATTAGCGAGTTACGACCAAGAATTATCGTGTTGGAGAATGTCGCAGCTATCTCTATTCGAGGAGGATGTCAGGTCGTTGGATCGCTTGCCGAAATCGGGTATTGTACAGAGTGGACAATTATTTCCGCTCGAGACCTTGGAGCTCCGCATTTGCGCAGGCGATGGTTTGCAGTCGCTTATTCTGCCGACTCCGACAAGAGACGAAAGAAGGACACCATACGCGCAAGGAGGAAGAAATCTTCTCTGCGCTCTTCTGCCGACTCCGACAGCATCAGACCCGGACAAACAGGGGACGGGCGGACTCGTCCGCCTTGTCGAGAAGGGAATGAAATACAGCGCGGGAGATCACAGAAATCTGCCAACTCCGACAGCGTATCTTGCGAAAGAGGGAGGCTATCCTGCGGAGTATACAAGAAAGACTCCAACTCTAATAACTCATTTCAAAAAGAAAGATACTGGGGAAAGACAAGTCCTGTCTCCCCTCTTTGTGGAGTGGATGATGGGATTTCCAATAGGCTGGACAGACTTAGAGCCCTAGGAAATGCGATTGTTCCTCAGTGCTCCGAATGGGTAGGACAGCAGATTGTCAAGTCGGGATTATTGGAGGACTTGCTATGATCAGACGAAGCAGCGACAAGATTATCAAAGGATCGGAGACTGTGGAGATCGTCCATATCAAGACACAGAAGCAAGTTATTGCAGGCTATGACTGTATCGTCACACTCGCAGACGTACGTAGCAAGACGAGAGGCGGAGTGTACAGAGTAATCGTGCGCAGACTCCCTCATCCTTCGCGCAGTCATGCTACGTGTGTTTGTCAAGGTGCATTATTTACGGGTAATTGTAAGCATATCCATGCAGTCATTTGCAAGTCAAGACAGGAGCATGTATGATAGTCAACATCCCCCCTATAGCGTGTCCACGTCCAAGAGTGACAAGACAAGGACGGACATACTACCCGATGAATTATAAGATCTGGATCAAGGACATGAGGGAGAGACTTTCGGATATGCACATCCCGGAGGGCGCACTGCATGTCGATCTCGTCTTTGTGGTCAAAAGACCAAAGAGACTTAAGAAGGGAGAGCGAGTGATCCACAGCAAACGCCCGGATCTCGACAACATGATAAAGGCTGTCCTTGACGCTCTGCCTATAAAAGACGATGCTGTCGTCTGTAGTCTATCGGCATCAAAGTATTATGCAGCATCAGACGAGGAACCCAGTATCGAGCTGCATGTAATCTCAGCCGAAAAAAAAATACTCCGATAAGTACTAATTATCGGAGTATCAAAACAACTATGAAACAACACACGCAAAGGAAAAAAAATGCGCACATACAGTATAACTGCATTTAAAAATGTATACAACAAAGACGAGCAAATTAGGCTCCGTTACTCATGGACAAATCTCTGTCGATTCCTCGGACACGCTCGGGAGCCAGTCGAAAAGATGAAGGGGGGACTGTGGTCTCCTGCGACATTCTCCGGGGCTCGGTGCGATGAGAATGTGACATCGATCTCTTGTATGGTTCTGGATATAGACGAGGGACTGACGTTCTCTTCTGCAATCGCAAATCTATACATCAGTAGTACACAGAGCTATCTGCACTCGTCAATCAGTCACAGTCACGACGGAGTCAACAAGTACAGAGTCATTCTACCACTTGCAGAGGATGCTCCCGTCTCTGAGTGGTCTCACTATCACTCTGCTATGGGGACGTGGTGGATCAACCTCTGCAGGAAAGAGAACTCTTTTGATCCAAAGACCAAAGACCCGAGCAGAATGTACTTTGTTGGGTACAGGACGGAGGACTGGAGAGAGCATCATATCAAGGGCAAGATCATCGACTGGAAAGGACGCGCACAGGATGCGAAGAGAGCCCATATTGCAGAGATGAGACGCAGACGAGAAGAGCAGGAGCAGAGACTGAGGGAGGCAAAGCAAAAGCAGGAGAGACTCGGTAGAGTGCAAAGCTATTCTGACAAAAGACGATATATGTATACAATGCTGCGAAACGATCCGACAGCACGAGAGCAATTTGCTCGATACTTGGGAGCAACAATAACCGGAGACGGAAGCAGCAGACGCGCTACGAGATGGAGCTGTCCGGGATGCACAAAAGACGACTGCACATTCTTCTACATTGACCCAACTCGATACCCTTCTGCATACTGCAATCATCGCAATAACTGCGGATGGAAGGAAGGGGTCGGATACCTTGCAGAGATTAACGGCTATCAACTATAGGAGACAATTATGAGAATATTAGTAGCATGCGAAGAGTCGCAAACGATCACAAAAGAAATAAGGCTCTTAGGTTTTGAGGCTTTTTCTTGCGATATAAAACAATGCTCTGGAGATTATCCGGAATGGCATATAATCGGAGATGCACTTGAACAAGCCTATAATGGGAGATATGACATGATGATCGCTCACCCTCCTTGTACTTATCTTGCGGTCTCTGGTGCAGCTCATTTGTATAATAAGGACAAAACAAAAAACATTAAGAGATGGGAGAACAGGAGAAAGGCTCTTGACTTTGTCAGAGACTTGATGAATGCACCGATTAGATTTATAGCAATAGAAAATCCTGTATCTTGTATTAGCACAGAGATCCGAAAGCCTGACTGTATTGTGCAGCCGTATCACTTCGGAGACGAGGCGCAAAAAACTACATGCTGGTGGTTAAAAAACTTGCCTCCTTTGAGGAGTACATCTGTAGTCTCAAAGGGAGAAATGAAAGAGTATTTTTCCCCTAAATCTGGCACTATGAAAAAAAGGGCGGCATGGCTTGATACTGTGGATCGCACAACAAACGAGAGCAGACAAACTCAGAGGAGCAAAACCTTTCCGGGAATGGCAAAAGCTATAGCAGAACAATGGACAAAAGCAGCTATCTCTGCACAATACGAACAATTAGAACTATTTTAAACAACAACAAAACACACACACAGGAGACTATTAAATGACAAACAACACACAGCAGCTACATGCATCTCGAGATGCTCGGATCGAAGTGCTGCGCAACATCGGATTCGAGATACGGATACGGAGATCAGACTCAGGAGACAGAGTAATCTCGTCTCTGTTTAATGTGACACAGCTCCTCAGACATCATCCTCTATTTGCAGGACGTGCTCATTATGATGAGTTCGCTCAGGAGGTGATCTGGGAGAACGAGCAAGGAGAGCCGGAGAGAGTTGACGATTATCACATAGATATGATTCGTTATCATTGTGAGGATCGATGGGGGGTAGCATTCACACAGGACAAAGTATGGAGTGCTGTCGAGATTGTAGCCAAAGAGAACAGACGCAATCCTTTGTTGCAGCACTTCGAGACGTTGCGTGGACTATGGAAGCAAGAGAAGAAGCAGATCAAGAGAGCAGAGATGTTTCTGATCGACTACATGGGAGCAAAGGACACTCCGATTAACAGAGCCTATTCTCTGCGATGGCTACTCTCAATCGTTGCACGTGCACACGCAACACTACAGAATCCGGTCAAGGTGGACACGACTCTTGTACTGTACGGTGGACAGGGAATCGGGAAGAGTACAGCACTTGAGGCTCTCTGCTTCTCCGGGATCTTTGGGAATCGATACTTTGGAGACTCAGAGATCAGCATGGATAAATACAAGGAAGCAGTGCAGACGATACAGGGCAAACTCATCTATGAGATCCAAGAGCTCGCAAAGAGATCGAAGAGCGTAGAGACGGAGAAGGCATTTCTCACGCGCAAGATCGACGATGTCAGACTCCCATACAAGCGCAGCAATCAAAAATTCCCTCGTAGGACTGTATTCTGTGCGACAACGAACAAAAAGAACGTGCTGCACGATGCTACAGGCTCTCGGAGGTTCTGGTGTGTAGACTTGGGAAGCAAGAAGATCGACACAGCGAAGATCAAGGAGGATCTCTCTTTGATATGGTCTGAGGTCTTGTACTACTACGATCAACGGGAAGAAGCGAGCAAAATACTAAAAGAGCGAGCAACATCTAAAAAACGCAAATAGGAGACAACATGAAACATTTATCAAACCAACAATTACAGCAGATAATAGATCGCGGTCAATGGTATCTCACAGACAAAGAGGAGCTGCTCCGGATTGAGTCTGCGCGAGACTTTACTGATCCTCATCCTCTGACAGATGCAGTCATAGAGGCGGCAGAGTTCCTCCCTGCTCCGATCACGACTGCTCAGATCATTGAGCATTTATATAAGTCTACCGATCCCACAAAAGAGAATCATAAGCATCTCGACAAGAGCACACGACAGAATCACAATATTATATCTGACATCCTCAGAGGAGCGGGCTACGTCTATGCTCGGAGACGATTACATGATCAATCAGACGATAGAGTCCGGGGATGGTGGCCTTCGTAATTTGGACGTCCACTTTACGTCCACGTTTTGATTCTGTCTATATGCTAGGTTTATCCTAGCTTTTTTTATGCCGTCCACGAAGTCCAAGGTTTTTTTACTAACTATATATATTTATTTTTCTCAGAAAGATTTGAGAAAAAAGAGTGGACTTCGTGGACGCAGAGCGAAAAGGCAGGTTGTAAGTAGATTATTGCAAGATGAAAATAGTGGACGCAGGGTGGACTTCGTGGACATGTCCAACTTTCTACAAAAAAAACATGAAAAAGTTGTCGCACAGTAAACAAAACATGTTACATTGTTGACATGTTGAAAACAAAACAACATAAACAACAACCAAATAAGGACAACAACATGACATTCTACACTTGGAACACAAAGAAGAATCAAAACAATACTTATTCATACATTGTAAAAAAAGTTACAGATACAATTACAACAATCGAAAAGATCGGAACATGTCAGACTAGATCAAAAGCAAAGACAAAGGCTATCAAGTGGAAGAGATACTTCTCAGCAAAATAATAACAACAACAGGAGACTACAATGAGACACTCAACAGCACAGACAAGATATGCAGCACAAAAAGAGAATCCGGATTGCTTCTCATTCCACAAGACAGAAGAAGGATATGCCTGCTTCTATTGCTGGCAGACACTACACACATACAAAAACCAACGATAACAACAACGGAGACTACAATGAAACAATATACATTAATACAAAAAGGATACTGCATTCTCGGACTCGGAGCCACAGCAGACGAAGCTCTGCAAGACTCTCTCGAGTGGACAGATGAGACAGACGCAGACATGATTGAGTATACACAGCATTATGACTCAGCAGCAGACGGATCTCTTGTATTGATACAATGCACAGATTCTCTCGCAAAGCAGATCCTCTCTCAAGGAGGAGAGGCACTCTTTGAGGTATACGACAACACAGCAGACATCAGCAAATAACAACAACAGGAGACTACAATGATGATAAACGTAAAGACACTCGTAAACAAGGCACTACAAGGAGACGAGAGAGCATACAGAGCCCTCGTCTCTCGATATGGCAAGGTCACAACAGCACAACTACTCAAGGACGGAGCAAGACAATGCAGATAATGATCGAACTCGGACAGATTGCAAAGCCGATCATATTCTGGATGATGACAGCCGGTGCACTTCTTGCTCTTCCTGTTATTTTACGGATTGACAAAAAGAGATAGGTGAATATATAGGAGGGGAGACTTTGACACTCTCCATAATAATCCTCTAAAAGACTTCGATACTATCGAGGTCTTTTTTTTTTGTCTGTGCGTTGTTCTGTAAAAATAATCCAATTTATTTTATGTTTTCAGCTTGACAACATAATCAGAGCATGTCATATTGTTTACATGATGAAAACATTCATCTTTGCTCTTTTACATCACTAAACAAAAAACGGAGACTACAATGCAAATTTCCCCTATCTTCTCAAAAGCTGACGACAATGCAAAATGTTACAGAGTAATGAGAGACTTTCAAGATGATTACGAGGCAGGCCCTGCTGTCCTTGTAAGAATCGATAGCAAGATACTCGGAAGAGGTCTAGGATATATGTATAAATATGCACCGATAACATCAGAAGGATATATTATCTATGCAGAATCTTTCTGGGATCACTTCGAAGAAGTCGAAGAGATTCGATGCTAATCTAAAGAGCCGAGACTAATCCTCTCGGCTCTTCTTGTTTTCTCTTGCTCGTTCAAACTCACGAAGACGAGACTTGACCCAACGTTCAGCAGGAGAGCCTCCCCAAAGAGCCCAAGATCGCGCTGCCTTACTCGTACGATCTCTTCGTGCTTCTGACTCCTTCGGTGACTCGCCATGACGAGCAAACCATGCCCTCATCAAGATCATCTGTTGCTCATCGATCGATCCACTTGCAATCCTTCGAGCAGTTCGCATGCCTGTTCCGGGTACTCTCTTCTTTCCTTCGTCCTTATATGCTGCTCTTTGTGACAGTGGAAAGGATAGATTGTAGTCGATCGCTCGTTGTGCAATCTTTACGATGTTCTTCGGGACTTTGTACTTTGGCATATTTTGCTCCTTTTGTTGCACAATGTATATCATATCAGTATAATTATACTACAGATCGGAGAGGAATCATGCCAAAGTCAGCACAAAAGAAGATGATCAAGAAGATGATCAAGAGACCCAAGAAGAGCCCGAGCAAACCGAAACGAGGAAGCAGAACAGCTACGAACAAGAAGAAGAAGTCCTGATGAGCAGAGCCAAGAAGAACCGAAACATATCTGAGAACAGAGCGATCAGCCAGAAGATCGATGAGCTCAGGATGCAGGGTATCCGCAAAGACAGAGCAACAGCCGCAGCCTTCCGGATGTTCTCGCAAGGAGAGCTGACGATCAAGATTGCAAACGAGAGAGGAGTAGCGCGCAAGACATCCCAGCAGGTAGCAATCGAGAAGGCAGTTATTGCTGCAGCGACAGCACTCAGACAAAAGCAAGAACGACAGAAGAGACGACTAGCAAGAGCAGAGATACTCGCACGAAGAGCCAGGATAGAAGCGAAGAGAACCGGAGAGCCGGAGAGCGTACAGGATCAGCAGAAGAGACTGAGAACAGAGCCGATTGCAAGGACGATCGAATCTCTGAGACGCAGACAGATATAGGCCATGTGTCTAGGCTAACCCCCCCCGCACTGCGCGTACCGACCTCTTTTAGAGAAACGTATTTATTTTTTTCAAAAAAAAAACAAGGAGACTACAACATGAGCAAGAAATTACAGGAGACGCAAGAAAAAATCTGCAAAGCCCTTCGGACGGGCGCAACGATGGCGATCGCTGCGGAGATCTCCGGAGTCGGAAGATCAACGATTTACAAATGGATCAACAGAGGAGAGCAGACAAGAGCCAAAGAACCATTCAAGACATTCGCAAAAAAAGTCAGAGAAGCAGAATCTCTCGGAGCCCTTGACGCACTCGCAACAATACAAGACGCAGTATTTAAAGGAGACGTAAAAAGTGCGATGTGGTTGCTATCCCGGAGACATGGATACAAGAACGATGCACAGCACACAATCCCGACAGCAGAGGAGACGAGCGCAAAGCCCGAGCAGGTAGACTACAGAGATCTTTTGAATACGCAGATCTCAGAGTTACGTCTTGCGATGAACAAAGCAAAGGAATCGGGATCATGGCAGGCATATGCAGCACTGCAAAGACAACTCGTGTCTTTGATGCAGGAGCTCCGAGCACTCGATGCAGAAGAAGGAGCAATAGATGCGCATGATAGAATGACAGACGAGCAACTCATGAACGAGATTGTTAATACCATTATCGCACTCCCTCCGATCCTCAGACAAAGAGTGCAAGCCGATCTGCATAGTCTTGTCGGATCGAATGTAGTCGCACTGAAAAAGGGCTCTTGATATGATACTTTGTGATTTAGACGACAGTACACTAGAGGGACAGATCCTGTACAACCTCAACAAAGTCTCTGTCAACCTGAGCAAAGCAGAGGAGATCTCTATCCAACTGGAGAGAGACAGAGTACGTCTTAGGAATTACATTAATATATACAGAGGCAAAAAGTCAGAGGCGGAGATTGACGACTTGATTGCTGCGATCATTGCAGACGAAGTCCTCCCCCAGACAGAGATACAATTTGCTTTTGATCTCAATATCACCAAATGGAAAGAATGCGTATACAGGATCAACCAAAGAAACGAGACAAAGTTATGACAGAGATTATTCTTGCAGGACTGATCGGAGTACTCCTCGGAATCGGAGGAGCAAAGGCGATAGAACAAAGAGCGCCGGCGGAAGATAAGACAGCAACAAAGCAGCAGGAAGTTATCCAACAGCTGACAGATCTTGACGTGATTAAAGAGCTGTGTAATCCAGAGCAGACGCAGACAAAAGACGGCCTCCTGCTCTGTCGTGAGATGACGTGTCTTGTCTACTCGAGAGGGATCGACTCGCAGACATCCGGGAAGCAGTGCGAGGAGATCAGCAATATACAGAATACAATCTCAATGATTGAATACTGTAATGAGCAGGGAGACGGCTCTCTTTGTACTGATCTTTTCTGGAGACGAAAATGAACAGCCTCGGAGGAATGGCACAGCGTCTCTCATGGTTACGAAAGAGAGCAGAGAATGATCCTCTACGGTTCTTCTCTCCGACACCACCACAGAGAGACTATCTTGCAGACAAGGCACCGATAAAAGCACTTATCGGAGGAAACCAAGTCGGCAAGACACTAGCGACATGTGCACTGCTTCTCTATCATTGTCTCGGTCGACATCCGTACTACAAAACAGATCCTCCTCCGATTGAAGCATGGCTCATTACACACTCGCACGAACAGAGCAGGACGATACAACAGAAACTCTACGACATGATCCCGAAGGATGAACTGCATCCGTCTTGTGAGTTCGTCCGGGGCCGCGGCTTTCGAGGTCTCGCGCCCTTGGTCAGATTCCGTAACGGCAGTCTGATCCGAATAAAAACAGCAGGTCAAGGGCTAGGATTGGCCAGTGCTACAGCAGGGCTTGTCTGCATAGATGAGCCTGTCGATCAGTCGACATTTAATGAGCTCGTAGCTCGTACCTCTCGAGGAGGAGCAGGAGGAAAGAGAGGCACAGTAGCAATCAGTCTTACTCCTGTTGGAGGAGTGGACGTTATGTATATCAAGGAGATGATCGATCGAGGTCTGATCTCTTCCCATCGCGCGCCCTTGACGGTAGACGCAACGACTCCTCTCGGACTCCCGAAAGGATTCCTCCTCAGTCAGCAGCAGATCGACAAAATCACAGAGGCATATCTTCCATACGACAGGGAGGCTCGAATCAATGGCTCTTTTGATGTTGCACCGATCGGAGTTGTATTTGAGAACTTCGAGCAGGACATGATCTCTTCGCAACCTGTACCGAGAGGGGGAGACTATCGCTTTTGTGTTGGTATTGATCATGGTAGTAATCCAGGGTCACAGGTTGCAATCGTGTCATGTGTAGACATGAGAGATCCACAAAACCCGAGAATCTTTGTACTCGGAGAATACACATCCGGACAAGCTCCCCCGGAGCATCATGCGCAGGCAATCCTCGAGATGCTCAAAAAGTACGGAGTTGATCCGAATCTTGCACTATGGACAGGAGACGGAGAGCACAGAGGACGGGATCAGTATCGGATGAGCAACATTATGCTTATGAGAGCCTTTGAGAGTATCCTAGGCTATCCTCCCAGAGGTCTACCGTTTACACTCAGACGAGCAAGAAAGGCGCGCCACTCCGTCTATTTTGGTGCTAGTATACTGCATGCGACTATGTCAAGAAAACATTTCTGGATTCGTCCGGAATGTACACAGACAATTAAAAGTATCCAGAGTTGGACAATGAAGAGAACACAATCAGCACGAAGTCGAGATCCATACGGCCATGCGATAGACGCCCTCAGATACGGACTCCTTCCTGTGCTAGACTATAGACCGAACATACCTACTAAAATCAAGGTTTACTAATATGCATTTGAACAACGTACCACCAAAGCCACAAGCACCGAGCAACACAGACGAGAGACGATGGGAGCACTCTGCACTCCGTAGACGCCTCTTGACAGGACTATGGGAGCAAGACCTCGAAGAGGAGCTCCTGCGACATCTCCCCACAGACAGACGGGAGGCTCTCGGGCCCTCTGATCTTTCGTCCTGTGCGATTGAGCAAGTGACAAGACAGCTCGCTATGCTATACCACTCAGAGCCACAGGTCACAGGAGAGGGAGACATTTCTGCACTTGTCGGACGAGATGGATATGTCACAAAGTCCGGGTTCTTTCA
>Ga0315315_10000596_pt1 | contig 30873 bp, 26 predicted proteins | sample M140m3416metaG_FD_203699 | JGI IMG/M metagenome (GOLD analysis project Ga0315315, IMG submission 203699) | Ammonia-oxidizing marine archaeal communities from Monterey Bay, California, United States - M1 40m 3416 | ecosystem: Environmental > Aquatic > Marine > Intertidal zone | place: USA... | reverse complement strand
TACCCGCCACTCAGGGTCTGCGTGTGTGCTGAAGAGCTGGGTGAGGATCTGCATGACAGCACCACCGCTGATGTGCGGTCGACAGATGCCCGTGACCCTTGGGGTACCGTACAGGAGTGCTCGCCGCTGAATTTGCTCGAGTAGGCGTCGGCGTCCGGTTCCGACATCACCCTCCACCACCACCATGCGCCTCTCATCGGGCTTGAATGCGGTGAAGCAACGGTCCAGTTCGGCATCTCGACCCACAAATTTGGGAGGATGAGGCCAGGCGGGTCTGAACTTACCAGACCCCAGATCTCTGAGCATCTGAGCAGCCTCAGAGGCTGAGGGCCGTGCATGTGGGTCGAGAGACAGCATGCGCTCAACTATTGTCGAGAGCGCTCTGGGGATCTCTGGCTCACGAACTGACATGGGCGTGATCTGCTGCAGACACATGCGTCCCAGCCACTCCTCTTGCCGGGCAGGCCGAGGTCTCGGGCCCAGGAGGCCCTCATAGAGCAGTAGGCCTGCGCTGAAGATATCTGTACCCGATGTCAGGGGCAGCCCAGTTGTCTGCTCGGGTGACATGAAGGCGACGGTGCCGACGAGTCGTCCAGCTCGCGTGAGCGTGTCTCCGCGCTCCTGTAGCCGAACCAGACCAAAGTCGAGCAGGTGTGTCTCACCGTCATCGCTGACCAGTACATTGGAGGGCTTCACATCTCGATGGATGAAGCCCAAGCGGTGAATTCCAGCGAGTGCATCACACATCCGGGCACCCGCCTCGATGGCGAGTCTAATGCGGCCTTTCAGATCGGTGATGTTTCGCATCGCGCGGTGAATCGGCTGTCCAGGGACGAGGTCCATGACGAACCAGATCAAGTCGTCGCTCATGCCCACATCGTAGACGCGCGGAACACCCGGGAGTGCGATGACACGTGTTCGCTCGAATTCACGTACAAACCTGAAGTCTCGCTGTGCACTCGTCCGGTGGGCGATCTTGATGGCGAGCTGGCCCTGACTATCCATGGCGGCATGCTTCACTTCATGGACAACTGCGACGCCGCCGCGACCGAGCTCAGCGCCAATTTCATAGTCTCCGAGTCGGGAGCCAGCGGTGATTTCGGGAGTGTTGCTCATGGGTCCCGAATCCTACCGCGGATTTAAAGCTATAGGGCTTGACTTGGCACAAAAACGAAGAGGGGGCTGACAATGTGCCAGCCCCCTCGGAGTCAACAGCGTCGCAGGCTTATTTACCTGCGGCACCCTTGGCTGCGTTGGCAGCATCTGTTGCTTGCTTCATTGCATCACCAGCGGCACCGGCGGCTGACTTCAGCAACGAGTCAACACCACCACCCACGATTGGTCCGATAGCGGCCAAGGCACCAGGGACCTCAGCGAGCACACCAGCGATCTGAACGGTGGTTGCTGCCAGGGCTGCGGTTGCCTTGATTGCTTCCATTCCTGAGAGGGTGTTCGGATCGAACTTTTCGATCTCTTTGTTGATACCGTCAAGCTCTTGCTGGATGTTCTTGAGGCGAGGTGCGAGCTTTCCGCCGAGCTTCTTGGCTGCAGCCTTGTCAGTCTTGTTGAGGTGGCCTGCGTAGCGGCAGAGACGAATCAGGCCCTTCGAGGAGATGACCTTCTTGTTGATGGCGTCAATGTCCTTGATTCCTGACTCTTTGACGCCCAGGTACCAGTCGTCAGAGTTGAAGAGGTTTGCACCGTCCATGTATGCGAACTCAGCGCCCACATCTGATGGCTTGATCGGTGTGGTGTTTGCCCGCTTCTTGGCGAGGCTCTTCGTCATTTTCTTTTCGCACTTGGCCTTTTTCTTGGCGTTGTCCATCTTGTCGCACTTCATGTACGCAAAGGCTGGATTCGAGGCTGGTAGTGCGATGGCAAAGGCCATCACTGCAAAGAATTTAGTCATTTCATTTCCCTGTTGTTCAATTTGACTGAACCTATATTTAAGACCGGAAAATTAGCCGGCCTAAGCTTAGGTTCGATGCGGACTTTACAGGTTTCTCAGAAAGAATAAAATTATTTTTTCTGAGAGCTTGTGGTCCCGGGGTCCATGGTGTCGACCAGTCCATCGATTACGCGTAAGATGGCTCGGTAACTACCGAATGGTGGATAGATGTATGCGCCGTTGATTCTTGGGTGGTTTCGCAGCGCAGACAGTGTCTCGTGTGCTGTCCGAATACCAAATTCACGCTGAGCTTCTTTGGATGGAGCGGCATGAATCGCAGCCCTAATGGGGTCTGGAATCTGCATTCCAGGCACCTCGTTGTGCAGGAAGTCTGCATTGCGCGCGCTCACCAGGGGCATGATGCCGACCATGAACGGTACGTCTGCCCACTGCTTAGTGAGGTCGAGGAAGCGCTCGAGCATGTCGAGATCAAAGACGGGCTGAGAGAAGAAGAATTCAGCACCAGCGTCTACCTTGCGGCCGAAGCGCTCCGCTTCAAATTCCATGTCTACAGCGCCCGGATTGCAGCCAGCACCCACAAACAGTGCGGTCTTGCCACCGATGGGCTTGCCAGAGAAGTCCAGGCCACGATTCATTCGCTGGATGAAGTTGATCAGTCCCACAGAGTCAATGTCGAAGACCGCCGTGGCATCCGGGTATGTCCCCATCTTGGGTGGGTCACCGGTGACCGCGAGGATGTTCCTGAGGCCCACAGCATGTGCACCCATGAGGTCCATCTGCATGCCCAAGAGGTTCCTGTCCCGGCAGCAGTAGTGCACCACGGTCTCCAGCTCGGGTGTTCTGTCTTGAACCAGATGAGACAGCGCGGAGGGACCCATGCGTGCAACGGCACGGGGGCCGTCGGCGATGTTTACGACATCGATACCCGCCTCGTAGAGCATGGCTGCCCCTTCGATGGCGCGCTTGGCCTCGACCCCCTTGGGGGGATCCAACTCGACAGAGATACAAAACTTTCCGCCCAAGAGGCGCCTTGCGAACTCAGACCGCTCAGCAGGGGGTACTGGGGTGTCTCCATCCTCTGGGGTCTCAACAGATACCGAAGCTGCAGGAATGGATGCCGGTACCTGTACAGTCATGGGTGCGATCGACTGCAAGTAGGTTCGCATTTCCTTGATGGTTGAGGGCGTGGTGCCGCAGCAGCCACCGACAATTTTTGCTCCAGCCTGCGCATTTCGGCGTGCGTACTCCGCCATATACTCGGGTCCAGCCAGGTAGAGGGTTCGGCCCTCTACGACCTGGGGAAGTCCTGCATTCGGCATCGCTGCGATGGGGAGTGTGGTGAGGCCAGACATCTGCTCCACAATGTCCAAGACACCGCGTGGACCATTAGAGCAATTGGTGCCGATGGCATCTACCGACCAGCTACGCATGGTCTCCACGGCTTGTCGAACGGCAGCCACCTGAGCGTCCATCTCGTGGCCGGCCACGGGCTGAAAGGTCAGGTTGGCTACGATGGGTCTATCGCTCAGACTGCGTACAGCTCGGACGGCCTGCCAGAGTTCTCCGATGTGCGCAAAGGTCTCGAGAACAAAGAGGTCGACCCCTTCTTCAGCGAGTACCTTGGCCTGTGCCTTGAAGGCCTTGAACGCATCGCCGGGACTTATCTTTCCGATGGGCGTGAGTTGAGCACCGATGGGCCCCATTGAGCCTGCGACCCATGCCTTGTTTCCGGCAGCCTTCTTGGCCAGCCTGACACCCGTGGAGTTGATCTCGTCGTGTCGATCTTCCAAGCCAAAGGGAAGTAGTCGGAGTCTGTTTGCACCAAAAGTATTGGTCGTGATTACGTCTGCACCCGCATTGATGTAGGCCGAGTGTATGTCCTCGACGAGGTCAGGCCCCGTGAGGTTGACCTCATCATACGAGCGGTTGATGAACACGCCTCGGTTATAGATCTCAGTGCCCATTGCCCCGTCAAAGAGCAACACCTTCTCACCCAGAACATCGCGAAAGTCAGCCATGCAGAGAAGGTTAGCTTAGTCGGGGCGGACGCGCGCCAGAAGTACGGTCACGTTGTCGCCACCACCACCCTTGTTGGCCGCGCTGATCAGCCAACTGCAGCCCTCGTCGAGGTCTTCATACGCAGACCCTTTGGCTACAATTTTAGTCTGACCACTGAATGTCTTCGCGGCGTAGTCCGTGAGTCCATCGGTTGCGAGCAAGACGGTCTCGCTCGGCAGCAGAGGTACTCGACGAACCACTGGCTGGGCGGGAGAGGGGTTTGAGTTCTCGTCGAAGCGACCACAGTAGCCGACAAGTGCAAAGCCTTCGTTGGCGACATCGGGCAGGGGTGAACCAGCTTTGTGTGCACACAGCCAGAGTCCCCGAACGTTCTGATCTCCAGAGAGGAGAGAGATACCGGAATCACCAATAAGGTATGCACGTGAGTCACCCAAGGTGGCCAAGTACAGAACGCTATTTCTGATGACCGCGAGCAATGCAGTCGTTCCCATGGGTATCTGCTGACTGAGATCGCCATTGGCCAACTGCAGTGATGTGTCACAGATGGAGGTGTTGGAGGTGGCTAGCGCGTCCTCGATCCAGTCGGCGAGTTCATCATCATCGAGTGCGCCCAGCTTCTGCGCATCTCGCTCCCAGAGGTTGGCGATGGCCTGAACCAAGAGTGCGCTGGCGAGATTACCGCTCCCGGCGGTGGAGACACTGATGCCGTCGGCCACGAGCAGCAGGGTGCAGTCTTGGTCTTGTGCGTAGTACACCGCATCTTGATTGGTCTGCATTCGACGTGACTTCGCCAGCCCGATGTGGGTGTCATGGGCGATATCAATGGCGCGATTCATCCTTGGTGCCTGGTGACGAACTCGGTGGAGCGCCTGACCGATGGAGAGCTGACTCCAGAGCGAGACGCCATCACTGGGTCTGCTGGCGCTCTCGGTCGACAGTGCTGCCATGACGACTGAGATCCAGTCTACTGGCAGATCTGGGCGAAGCTGGTTGATGTGCGGAAGCAGGTCGCTGTCAGCCAGCGGTGCATCTGCAGGGAGCGGACCAACCGCCGCCTCCAGAATCATGCGCATGCCGTCGCGGACATCATCACGGGGATCTCGATCTTCTGTTGGGCCGAGTGTGACGACACCTGCACCGTCGACGCGAGAGCCTGGAATGCCCCCTGACTCGCCTTGAGCGTGGCGCTCAGAGAGGGCGGCAGCGAGTGCGATGCTGAGCGGCAGCAGCCGGTCTGCTGCAATATCTCTCAGGTTGGCAATGAGTTGTGCCGCAGGAGCAGTACTGGGCTTGAGGCTGAACTCGACGGTGTCTCTGGTGTTGTCGTCGATGACAGTGTCGAGCATGGTGTCAGAGCCTCGGTTTTCTGAGAGCCAGTCTCGGGCTCGATGTACATTCGGCATGGCGGTTGCGGTAGCCAGAAGTGCCGCAGCGCCCCCAGGTACGATTGAGCAGAGCCACTGGGCGGCTGGGGGATTGCCCTCTATTGTGAGTGCCTGGTCCATGATCTGGGCCGCAACCTGCAGTCTACGAGACGAGGGGAGTCTATCCAGAGCAGCCTGGACGCGATCTTGAGTGCTTGACCACCCCGCCGGGACGACCAAGGTCTGAAGCATGGGCGCGTCATCTCTGTCGAGCAGTGCAGCTGTGACGCCATGATCGCCAGAGCGAGCAATCTTTCGGAGAGCCTCGAGGGCTGCCGAGGGGATGTCGCTGATCAGTCGCATGAGAAGCAGGATGGCCTCAGAGTCTCTCGCTGTGATGGCCTGGTGCATCAGCCGCGTTCGGGTGGCCGGGTCAGCCTGCAGCGCAATGGTCCATCGTCCACGAGGGGAGGAGGCCAGAAAGATGTCTGGGTCGCTCGGGTCACCCAGAGGCGATGCCTCGATCTCTTTGTGGTCGTCAGTCCAGGCCAGCTGATCGCTGTCATCGTCAGCCTCGAGTGCTGCCCACCAGCGGTCGAACGCGGCGGTGCTCATTAGCTCACGACCGGTCAGCCAGTCACGAATCTCTGAGCGTCCCTGCCGCTCACCGAGGTCATCCAAGAGGAGGCTTGTGGCTGTGACGGGCTGCTCGGTGACGAGCGTCCGCAGGGACTCTCGATCGAGCACACTGCGGTAGAGGAAACCACCAGGTATACACCGTCTGTATCCCTTCGCGAGGAGCTCTGCGCTGACCATCGGTGGCAGTCGAGAGCCTTCCGTCTCCCAGGTGAGCCTGGCGGAGTTGTCGGAAATTCGGTCCACAACCGCAAAGCCGAGCGCGGGATGGTGGATGACATCTCCGCGATAGAGTTCAGAGATGTCTTGAATCCGGTCCATTTACCCTCGGGCGGGGTATACCACGGACTGGAGCGTGCATGGAAAGGCCATCGATACAACCTACGGAGATCAGAGATCCAATTCACGGTGCAATAGCTGTGGATTCATCGGAGACGACCGTCATCGATCAGCCGTTCGTCCAGCGTCTTCGCGGAATACGGCAGCTCGGCTTTTCCCACTTGCCCTTTCCGGGAGCAACGCACACCCGATACAATCACTCCTTGGGCGTCATGCACCTCGCTGGCCGCGCGTTTGACGCCTGTTTTCGAGACAAGCCATTCGTCGATCGAGAGTCGAAGAGAAACTACCGCCATTGTGTCCGTTTGGCTGCGCTCTGCCATGACCTTGGGCACGCGCCGTTCTCTCATGCGGCAGAATTTGCCATGCCGCCACTCAGAGACCTCGGTATCCGCTGCTACGATTCGGAAAAAGTGGCACACCGTCTCGATGAGCGCGCTTCTCACGAGGACTACACCATTGCCATTCTCACGCAGTCATCACTAGCTGACACTATCCGTGAGAATTTTGGCTTTGCTCCTGAGCATGTCGCGCGACTGGTGTCCCATGAGGTGGACATCGGAGACGACTTCTTCATTCACGGAGACTTTGATCTCAGGTATCTGCTGGCTCAGCTCATCAGCTCAGATCTCGATGCCGACAGGCTGGACTACCTCGTGAGAGATTCCTACTACACGGGTGCCCGCTACGGTCAGACAGACGTAAATTGGCTGGTGAGCAATATGACGCGTCATGTTGACCCCGAAGGCCGGGTCTCGCTGGCGATCGATCAGCGAGCCTTGTACGCCTTTGATGACTTTATGATTTCCCGCTTTCACATGTTTGTGATGGTCTATTTTCATCAGAAGTCGGTGGCTTATGAGGAGATGCTGAAGCTGTATATGCGATCAGATGTCTGCGACTATCGGCTTCCCTCAGATCTGGAGGCGTACCGAAAGACGGACGATGCTCACCTCATGGCTCACCTGCGCGGTGCTGACAGTGAGTGGGCTCGCCGTATTGTTGAGTACGATCCCATCAAGGTTGTCTTTGAGGGTGTCGGCATTGAGGGTGAGCAGGAGCTCGTGCGCCGTCATCAGATGATCACGGCCGCGGGTATTGAGGCGAGTGCTGTGCCAGGTCATGGTGTGGTCTACGGCCAAAAGAAGCCGGGCATGCCGCCCATCTACGTCATCGACCGACACAGGAATCCGGGGCATGTCCAGCCGGTTGATGAGGCGACAGTAATCTTTGATCGGTACCAGGATGAGCGCTGTGTGGGTCGGCTGTATGTGCGCCCAGAGGAACGGGCTGCTGCGCTGGCGGTTCTTGCCTAGTCGACAACGTGCTCAGATCTGCTCGACGGCCCTGACTGACGGGATCTCTTCCATCAACAATCGCTCTACACCCATTTTTAGGGTTGCAGTTGCGGATGGGCAGGTGCCACATGCGCCGATCATCTGTACGCGAACAATACCGTCCTCGAAGCCGAGGTAGTTGATGTCTCCGCCGTCCATAGCAATCGCTGGACGAATTTCTTCATCAAGCAGCCTCATAATCTTCTGCTCGATCTCTCCGAGCTGGGCGGGGTCGATACTGCCTTCATTCGTGAGGACAGCCATTTCACCGGAACTCAAGAAGCTCCGCATCGCGGTCTTGGCCATGGGTACAAGATCGGGCCAGTCGGCATCTGGAGTCTTGCGGAGGGTCACAAACCGGGGTGCGATCAGAATCAGGTCAATTCCGTCGATAGCCAGAAGTGCTGTCGCGAGCGGTGCATTGCTGGTGTCGTCGTCACCTGTGAACTCGTGAGTTCCAGATGGGACGAGCGTCTCTTGCACCTTGAGCATGATCGCGTCGGGATTTGGTGTGGGGACTGTATCCACCGGAATCGGGATGTCGCTGGACATGGTCTCTCCTGCTGGCAACATGATGGGGTGAGAAGCTATCTCGAACTGGACCGACATGCAGTCGGTGGTGAGGACTGAATGCGCTATGCCGTCACAGGGGCAACAGGATTCTTAGGGGTGAACCTTGTACGTTCACTGCTCAGCGATGGACATGAAATTGTCGCATTTATACGAAAACCCAATGCCTTGATTGCGGACCTATCCCTCGATCTTCGAAAAGTTCCACTCGTCTCTGATGCCGCCGATCACGTGAGCTTGTTGGCGGCAGAACTCGAGGGTTGCGACGGACTGTTTCATGTCGCGGGAATATTTGATCCATCGCCGGGCGGTGTGGCCAGAATGCAGGCGGTTCATGTGGATGCCACACGAGCACTGTGTGCTGCTGCTGCCCAAGCGGGTGTTCCGAGGGTCGTTCTGTGCTCCTCGTCGATCACCGTGGGTTTTGGCCCCCGAGATAGTCCGGGCGATGAAGACACGGCGGTAGATGCAGATGCGACCTATGGTCGGTCGGGTGCCCTCCGGGCGTACCACGACACAAAGCGCGATGCTGAGCAGCTCGTTCGCGACGCCGCGGGTATTGAGGGGGTGATTGTCAATCCAGACTTCATCTTAGGACCGTATGACGTCAAGCCGACCTCGGGTCAGCTCGTGGTCAGCATGGCACGCAGCTACATCCCGTTCTATCCGAAGGGCGGCAAGTGCTTTCAGACGGCAGCGGACTGTGCCCGAGGGCACATCCTGGCGATGGAGAAGGGCCAGCCCGGGCGCCGCTATCTGCTGGGAAGTCACAACCTGAGCTACCGCTCCTTTATGGCGATGGTGGCTCAGGTCGTGGGCAGATCTGCTCCACGCTTTCCGCTCCCTGGTCTCGTCACTACAGGCGCTGCACTGGCAGGACGGATCGGCAGCGCCTTTGATGCCCATAGATTCGCAGGGCTTGATGGCCACGTGCTGCGCTCGATGCAGTCAGAGCGGTACCGGACAGATGCGAGAGCCCGGACAGAACTCGGTCTCCAGCCCGCCCCTATCGAGGACGGTATTGAGGCGGCATATCGCTGGTTTAAGGAACAGGGTTACTGCTGAAGTATGTTCTTCCTTCTCTCCATCATGCTTGCTCAAGGTTGTGACGCTGAGTCTCTTGGGGTGCGTGTCCCCAGAGGAGGTCGCGAGGTTCTTCAAGCTGCGGTCCTCAAGCGAGACCTGTGGAAGATGACGGACCCCCGTATTGGTGGCCGGGTTCCGGGTAGCTCGGGTGCGCGCCGTGTGGCTCAGTACATCGCAGCGCGCTTCGAGGCGGCGGGTCTCAAGCCTGTATTTGATTCATCGTATCGAAGAGACCTGGGGCCAAACATCGGAGAAATGGTGTGTGGTGTCCATCTGGGGAGTGGTGACCAGTCTGTTGTTGTGGCTGCCCTGGACCCAGGAATTGGAACCGTGTCTGCTATACCGGTCGCGGGGGTCCTCAGTGTTGCCGCCACATTCGATGCTCCGACGGCCCCGATGCACAGCCTCTATTTCTGTGTTCTGCCGGAGGCTGGGGGGCTGACTGGCTTTACGACCCGCGGTCCGGTGCCGTATCAGACAGTGCTTGAGTCGTTTACTATCGGCACGCTCACCGGATCGGCACTGGTGTCTGATCTCGGCCCGACGCTCGGCCCGGTGCAGTCGCAGTTGCTGCACTCGGGACCGCTCGATGGTGCCATGACCGATGATCTGGGGCAGCTCGACTATGAGACGATTCTTGCCCGACTTGGAGACATCTACTCGCGGATTGCGGCAGTAGACTGAGCCGCAATTTCGATGCGCTCTATCCGTTCGCTATGCTCGGCCTGTAGTGCTGTATTGAGTGTCTCCAGCTCAGCCATCATGCTCTCCAGCTTTCTCGCCTCAGCCTGCTTGTCGGCACCGGTACCCACAGCTTGGCGGGCCCGTGTTGTCGCTGCCTCGAGTTCTCGGGCCTTGTTGGCTATTTTCCCTGCTTGCTTGGCGACTTCACCGAGCTCAGCAGCCTCTACAGCGCTGACGCTGTCTGGTGATGACGGTCCGCTTGAGCCGACTGTGCAGGCGATGAGTAAATAGAGCATGACTTCCCTCTATCCGACAATGAGATACGGTGAGGGGATGGTCATCAACCCACCGGATCTCTCGCCGCTTGAGGCATATAAATTCGCCACGTCTCTGATCGTGCCACGGCCGATAGCCTGGGTGGGCTCCAGGAGTACGGGTGGTGCGGACAATCTCGCACCATTTTCGTACTTTATGGGGGTCTCGACAAAGCCACCGTCGATTGCGATATCTGTTGCGCGTGGTCGTGCTGGAGTCCTCAAAGACACCGCTGTAAACATTCTGGAGACAGAGCAGTTCACGGTCTCTGTTGTCTCAATGGGTGTGGTTGAGCCCATGGTTCAGTCCAGCTTGCCGTGGCCCGCGGAGGTCTCAGAGTTTGATGCTGTGGGTATACCGCTGCTCGATGCAGAGACCGTGAATGCACCCCGCCCAGCGAGCGCTCTGGCAACGATGGAGTGTCGACTTGTTCACGCCCATGACATGGGGAGTACCCACCTCTTGGTGGGTGAAGTGACGCGCTATCACATCGACGACAGTGTGATGACCGAGGACGCCAAGGGGCATCGCGTGGTTGACCTCGGTGCACTGTCTCCTGTTGGTCGTCTGGGTGGGGCAGACTACTGCAGGGTCACCGATGTCTTCGAGCTTAAGGCTCAGAAATAGCCAAGCTGGAGTTCCCCGGTCTCATCAAAGCTGATGTTCAGCATCAGGCCACCGATACCTTTTGGGATGGTGATGTTGGTATGGAGAACGGTCTCACCTGTGCGCTCAAGCTGTAGGGTCAGCGGCCCTGGGTTGACCTGCCAGGTGTGAACACCTTGAGTTGTGCCCTCGGGTGTGGGTCCATCGACAATTGAGATGTCAGTACCTGACGGTGCCACGACCGTGAGCAGTCTGGGTCGCACGTGCTCGGGCCAGGCCCATGCTCGGTATGCTGCAAACCCAAGTCCTGCGATGAGCATGGCCACGACGAGAAAATTGGGGCGGCCCGGTTGTGCTGGCTCAGCCACTCAGTGTGCTCGGGTTCTCGATGTATCGCGCAATGGCCGTCAAAAAGTCCGCTCCGAGAGCGCCGTCAACGACTCTGTGGTCGCATGTCAGTGTCACTGTCATTCTCCAGCCTACCGACAATGACCCATCGACCACCACGGGTACCTGTGCCATGGCACCGACCGCGAGAATGCATGCCTCTGGCGGATTGATGATTGCTGTGAACTGCTCAATTCCCTTCATGCCCAAGTTTGAGATGGTGAAGGTTGACCCTGTGTACTCAGTGGGGGCGAGCTTACCGCTCTTTGCCTTGGCGGCGAGTGCGCGGGTGTCCGCCGCGATGTCGCTGAGGGACTTGGTATCAGCACCACGAATCACGGGTGTGATGAGACCACCGGGGAGGGCGACAGCCATGCCGATGTCGACGGCTGCCCGCTTGATGATGCTGTCATCAGCCCATGCTGCGTTGACGTCGGGCACATCGCGCAGGGCACGCCCACAGGCGGCGAGCACGATGTCGTTGTACGACACCCGCTGTCCTGCTGCCTTCATCTCAGTCCTGAACGCGACCATGCTGCCGCAGTCAAATTGGCGTGTGAGAAAGAACACCGGCGCATCGCTGTAGGCGGCCTTGAGTCGCTTAGCGATGGTCTTTCGCATGTTGGTATTGGGCACGACCTCGTCACCTGGATTTGGTGTCGGGAGCGGCACCGCTCTCGGGGGCGGAGCTTGGGGTGCTGCGGCAACAGCGACCGGAACGCCAGCGGCATGACGCATGACGTCAGCGCGGGTGACCCGACCACGGGGCCCTGTTCCGATGACTGTTCCGAGGTTGACGCCCTGGGCGCGGGCAGCTGCGCGGGCTGCAGGAGAGCTGCGGACCTTTCCGGCAGGAAGTGGTGCTGCTCCCGGTGTAGCCGTAGGCAGGGCCACACTGAAGCTCGGCATCTCCATGATTGAACTGTCGACATTCTTTCCAGCCCATGAGAATGGTGTCAGTCCAGTCTGTGTGGGCGCTGTCGATACAGGCGCTGCGGGTGCAGGCGCTGCGGGTGCAGGCGCTGCTGCAGGCGCTGCTGCAGGTGTCGCAGCACTGGGCGCTGCAGACATGATCTTCTCGTACTCGGCGAGGAGACCAGAGATGTCTTCATCGGTGCTCGAGCCGAGAATAGCAATCGGCTGACCTGCGGGCACTTGCTCGCCAGCTTCAGCCAGAATCTTCAGCAGAACGCCGGAGTCGAAGACCTCGATCTCCATGGCTGCCTTGTCGGTCTCCACTTCAGCCAGCACATCCTGAGGTGCAAGGGCATCACCCTCCGCCTTCTTCCAGGTCAGGACGGTGCCGAACTCCATGGTGGGGGAGGCTTGGGGCATCTCGAAAAATTCAGCCATGTCTATCGCTCCATGACCTGGTGGACGGTGCTGATGATCCGCTCGGGGCTCGGGACGACCAGCTTCTCCAGGTTGGTTGAGTAGGGCTGCGGAACATCTCTGTTGGCGACGCGGAGTACCGGTGCCTGGAGGATGTCGAAGCATGCTTCTTGGATACGGGCCGCTATCTCTGCACCGACACCGGCAAATACGAAACCTTCGTGGATTATCACTGCCCGGCCAGTCTTGACGACTGAGTTGAAGACGGTCTCGTGGTCGAGTGGTCGCAGTGAGCGAAGATCGACAATCTCAGCATCGATTCCTTGGGCTGCCAACTCATCAGCGGCCTTCTGCACATTGAACAACTGCTTGCCCCAGGTCACCAGGGTCACATCCTTGCCCTCGCGCTTGATATCGGCTTTGCCTAGAGGAATGATGTACTCCTCGTCAGGGACTTCGCCCTTGATGCCGTACGTCATCTCTGACTCGAGAAAGATGACCGGGTTTGGGTCACGGATTGCAGCCTTCAGCAGCCCCTTGGCATCATATGCAGTGGCATAGGTCACCACCTTGAGTCCAGGAAAGTGGGCGTAGAGGCTGTCGACGGATGTCGAGTGCTGCGAGCCCAGGTTCTCTGCGAGACCGTTTGGCCCACGGAAGACGATGGGGATGGAGTACTGACCACCAGACATCTGGTAGATCTTCGAGGCGCTGTTCACGACCTGATCGAAAGCCACCAGCGAGAAGTTCCATGTCATGAACTCAATGATGGGTCGCATGCCAGCCATTGCTGCGCCGATGCCCAGACCTGCAAAGCCATTCTCGGCAATAGGGGTGTCGACGATACGGTCTTCACCGAACTCCTCGAGCATTCCCTGGCTGACCTTGTAGGCTCCGTTGTAGTGAGCGACTTCCTCGCCCATCAAGAAGATGCTCTCGTCTCGACGCATCTCTTCTTGCATGGCTTGGCGGAGTGCTTCACGGATCTGAATCTGTGCCATGGTTCAGGCTCCTTCGGGTGCGTAGGTGAAGTCGTAGAGTGTCGCTGGATCAGGCTCTGGACTCTCATTTGCAAAGTCCCAAGCATCCTGGGCTTCCGCCTCTACGCTGTCTTGCATGGCCTGAAACTCGTCCTCGGTGACTCCGAAGTCTTGGGTCAAGCGCTCACGGGTAATGGCGAGGGGGTCGGACTTCTTTTTCTCGTCCAGTTCGCCATCAGGCCGGTACTTGGCCGGATCGGACATCGAGTGACCCCGGTGTCGGTAGGTCACGATCTCAAGGAGTACTGGACCCTTTCCGGCACGTGCGAAGTCTGCTGCCGCCGCGACGCGATCGCGGACGACCTCGACGTCAAAGCCTTCGAACTGCTCACGAACCATTCCGACACCGAGTGCCCTCAGGCTCATGTCGGTGACCGCTGACTGCCGGTGGAGCGGCGTGCCCATGGCGTAGAAGTTGTTCTCGCAGATGAAGACTACAGGAAGCTTGAAGAGTTGCGCGAGACACAGGGCCTCGAAGAACGCACCCTGATTCGCGGCACCGTCGCCGAAGAAGCAGACGCAGACCTTGCCTTCTTTTCGCTGCTTGGCAGCCCAGGCAACACCGGTGGCGAGCGGGACATGTCCACCGACAATGCCGTATCCGCCCATGAACTTGCTCTCCTTATCGAAGAGATGCATTGAGCCACCCTGGCCACCAGAGGAGCCGGTGGCACGACCGAACAGCTCAGCCATCATCTTTCGGGCACTCATGCCCTTCGCCATGGCCTGGCCGTGCTCGCGGTATGCAGCCATCCAGTAGTCGTCCTTGGTTGAAGCTGCTGCTCCGACCGCGACGGACTCTTGGCCAATATAAAGGTGACAGAATCCGAGAATTTTTCGCTGGGTATAGGCCTTGGCCGCCAGCTCCTCGACGCGACGAATGAGCAACATACGTCGGTAGAGATCTTTGAGTTCTGCGCTATTGATCTCGGGCAAACTGGATTTGTCCGGGAGTACCTCGGGTTGGGTCATGTTCCCCTCCACTGGGCCGTGAACCTATCGCATCCCTCGTGCGCGCGAAAGGGCAGGGTGTGAAAGAGTGACTCACATGGGGTCCCAGAGTGTAGTGGTCGCCGGGATGCGTTAGCTGCCTCGCTCATTTTGAGGAGCTGTCTGTGTCCGTTGTTACAATTCCTGAGCTGCTGCATCAATTGGTGGCCGCCGCGGCCGATCGCGCAGGCTGCGACAATAGTCTGGTTGCCCCTGAGTTTGCCAAGCCAACTCAGAATCCAAAATTTGGTGACTACCAGTCCAATCACGCATTCCGCCTTGGTCGCGCAATGGGCACCAACCCGCGTGCTGTAGCTGAGAAAATTAGCGCGGAGATTGAGGAGCATCCTGCCGTGGCCTCGACGTCCGTCGCAGGGCCAGGCTTCATCAACTTCACCTTGAATGATGACTTCTTGGGCCAGCAGTTGCTGCGGCAGCTTGATGCGCCAGGGGGCGGAATCGTTCAGGCTGGTGAGGGCCGGACCGTTGTCATCGACTACTCAAGCCCCAATGTCGCCAAGCGCATGCACGTGGGTCATATGCGCTCCACGATTATCGGAAACACGCTTGATCGCATGCACAGAGCTCAGGGTTGGCGGGTCATCGCAGACAACCACATCGGTGACTGGGGGACGCAATTTGGCAAGCTGATAGTCGCATGGAATAGCTGGCTGGATGAGGCTGCTTTCGCTGCTGATCCAATCGGTGAGCTCGAGCGAATCTACGTCAAGTTTGGTAACGATGCAGATGACGAGATGAACGCGCTTGCTCGTGCAGAGACCGCTAAGCTTCAGGCCGGGGATGAGACCAACAACGCACTCTGGCGACGCTTTATTGAGGCCTCAATGGTTGAGTTCGATCGTGTGTACGAGCGACTCGGTGTGTCCTTTGATGAGGTGCTTGGAGAGAGCTTCTACAATCCAGTCTTGCCGAGCGTTGTGGCGGCGCTGAAGGCAAAAGGTATCGCCGAAGACAGCCAAGGGGCGGTTGTTGTGCGCTGGGATGAAGACGGACCCAAGGGCTTGGCCGATACTGTACTGGTTGTCCAGAAGCAGGATGGGGCGTTCCTGTATGGGACGACCGACCTGGCCACGCTGGCGCACAGAAAGAAGACCTGGTCGCCGGAGCGGGTCATCTACGTGACGGATACCCGCCAGCAGCTTCACTTTAGGCAGGTCTTCGATGCCTGGAACCGCTGGGAAGCGGACCACGGCATGGACTTGGTCCACACCTGGTTTGGAATGTTGGTGCTTCCTGAGGGTGCGATGAGCACACGGAAGGGCAATGTCATTCGACTGATGGATCTTGTTGAAGAGGCGGTTCGTCGGGCTCGAGCAGTGGTGGATGAGAAGTCTCCTGATCTGGCTGAGTCTGAGCGGGTCGCGGTTGCTGAAGCTGTGGGAACTGCGGCCATTCGCTATGCAGACCTGTCACAGAACCCGCAGTCGAATGTCACCTTCACATGGGACAAAATGCTGAGTCTTGATGGCAACACAGCGCCATATCTGATGTACAGCTATGCACGCTGCAGGAGTATTCAGCGCAAGGGAGAGATAACGCCGAGCGTCACGGATCTCGGTATCAAGGGGCCGTTTGAGCGGGGTCTTGTGCTCCAGCTGCTGCGCTTTGGTGCGTCGGTTGAATCGGCCACATCGGTCTACCGACCCAACCTACTCTGTGACTATCTGTTTGAGACAGCCAACGTCTTCAATCGCTTCTACAGAGAAGAGCGTGTGCTGGGTGCAGACTCCGCAGAAGATCGAGAGCGAAGGCTCGGACTGGTCGAGGCAACAGCCGTTGTCATGTCGAGTGGCTTCGACCTCCTCGGCATCAAGCCATTGGAGCGGATGTAGGCGGAATGGGCAGCAGATCTCGCGTGTGATACGCTTTCTGTATCCCCGCGTTGACCCTTCGGTTGACCACCCTCTGCATATGAATACTGAACCGACTCCAATCGCCCGCCAGCTGGCGGATGGTACCCCTGAACGTTTGGGGCGCTATCGCTTGCTGCGTCCCATCTCTACTGGCGGCATGGCCCGGGTCTTTGAGGCCCGCAGAGAGAGTCTTGCTGGTGTAAATCCGCGGGTAGCCATCAAGGTTATCCTGCCGGACTTTGCTGACAATCGGCCCTTCCAGGAGCTGTTTGTGCATGAGGCCCGAATCGGCTCAATGCTTCAGCACCAGAATGTGGTTCAGATTCAAGACTTCGACTGCCAGGATGGTCTGTACTACCTGGTGATGGAGTATGTCGATGGGCTCACACTGCGACGCATGGTGAGCCTGTGCCGTCGTCACGGCATTCCAGTACCCCTTGATGTGATCGCTGAGATTGGACGCCAGGTGTGTGATGGTCTGGCTCATGCGCATGCTGCTCAGGCAGATGATGGCGATCCACTGAATCTGGTACACCGGGACATCAAGCCCTCGAACCTGATGATCAACCCTCAGGGGGTGGTGAAGCTCCTGGACTTTGGGATCTCGAAAGGCTGGAGCCGTCCAGAGACCCGTGGTGCTGTTCGGGGAACATGGGGCTACATGTCTCCAGAGCAGGCCGAGGCAGAGACCGTGACGCGTTCTGCAGACCTCTTCGGGCTCGCGACTGTGCTCTATGAACTTGCTGCGGTTCAGCCGCTCTTCAAGGAGAAGGAGCCTGATGTATTGAAGGATCTGCTGGGCCGGGATGAGGCTGCTCGTCGCGCTGCACGGCTGCCGAGAGAGTACGGCGCGCTGGCCCGCGTGTTGGTTCGCGCACTCCAGCGGGACCCGATGGCGCGATTTGGTTCAGCCCTTGCGATGGGCAGGGCACTCTCTGACCTCATTCAGGACCCGATCTCTGCGCGAGATGGACTCAATCGCTTTCAGGAGCACATGGCGAGTCTGAATGCCTCTGCGGGCACGTCGAGAGATAAAGTCTCGCGGCCGCTGCCGTCGCTGGGCCTCGGCGCTGATGCTGACCCTGTCTCTCTCACCACAGAGGCCGGTGAGCCTGGGCTTCCTCTGTCCTTCGGCGACGTCGAGCGGCCCGTTCGGCCTGTGCGGCGAGTGGAGCCGGCTGGACCTCGGGTAGCAGACATCGACTTTGAGAAGCTCATGCTTCCGATCTTCGTGCTCGCAGCGATTGCTGTGCTCGCATTCACGTCAATGCGACTGTTCAGTGAGCAGTCCGACTCAGCAACCGTGGAGTCACCGGTCGTGACCGCTGAGACCGTCGAGCTTGCGGAGACGTTGACGCCCACCGCTAAGCCTATAGAGGCGGCCAGGTCTATGCCTGTTGCGAAGCCTGTATCTGTTGCGAAGCCTGTATCTGTTGCGAAGCCTGTACCTGTTGCCGAGGCGGTTCCTGTAGAGGTCGTACCAACGTTGGCCCCAGTTGATGTGTCTGGTGAAGGTCGGATGACCATCAGCAGTATTCCGAGCGCAAAGGTCTATGTGGACGGCAAGTTTATACGCACGACGCCGCTCTTTAGGCATCTTGTACCCGCCGGTGCGCGCGAGATTGAGCTGAGGGCCAAGGACGGGCGCACCCATGTGTTCAAGCTGAATATCCGAGATGGAGCTGATCTCAATCGGGTGTGGTCTTTCGAAGATGGCAAGTTCGTCGGTAACTGACGCGGAACCCGGACTCAGATGGTCGCTGGTGGCGGCAGGCCGTCCATGAAGCTCTCGACGCAGCGGACGACATCGCTGCGACAGCTCCTGAACTTCCAGCGCCAACCACCGATCGGGTCCTTCACTTCCATCATTCCACCGAAGTTTGCGAGGACAAGAATTTTGTCTTCAAATCCGGGGAATCGTTCTCGAAGTTTTGCCGCGTGGTGTAGCTCCATCACGAGAACGTAGCGTGCCCATTCCATCATCTCAGCGGTCACGCCGCCGGAGCGGTGCCCAGCGAGATCCACATCGATCTCCGCCATGACCTTGACTGCGAGAGGATCAGCGGGTTTATCGATGATGCCCAGGATCCCACCCGATCGGGCCTCGACGTACCACCCGCGCCGCGTTCCGTAGGCACGCGCATAGACCTCAGCCATTGGTGAGCGGCAGATATTTCCGGTGCAGACAAACACGAGACGGAGGGGATCAGTCATAAGGAGTGTGTATCACCTTGAGCGTGAGCACTCCCAGCGGCGCTCGACAGGATATGTGTTTCAGACATCACCATTAGGAGGCCTCATGGGCAACCCGACAGCGACATTCGATACGACAGAAGGCACCTTCAAAGCAGAGATCTACCTCGATAAGATGCCGATCACCGCTCAGAACTTCATTGACCTGGCCAATGATGGATTCTACAACGGACTGCACTTTCATCGGGTCATCTCGAACTTCATGATCCAGTTTGGCTGCCCGCACTCCAAGGATCCTGAGAGCCCAATCGCGGGAACCGGCGGTCCTCCTCACGGCACCATCGCTGACGAATTCCCGGAAGACGCAAAGATGAGCAATGAGCCGGGTACGCTCTCGATGGCCAACACCGGGCGTCCTGACTCGGGTGGCTCACAGTTCTTCATCAACTCTGTGCACAACAGCTACCTGGATTGGTTTGATGGTCGCACTCCGTCCAAGCACCCCGTCTTCGGTAAGATCGTCGATGGTATGGACGTTGTTGAGAACATCGGGACCACCGAGACGGGACATCGTGACAATCCGATTGTCCCCATCTGCGTCAACTCCATCACAATCTCGGAGTAGTCGTGGCAGGAGCTTCTGACATCGACGCTCTGGTTGAGCGTATAGCCAAGAAGGTGAGTGAGGAGCTCCAGATGAGCGTCGTTGCGCCGCTTGATTCTGTGCGTGGCTCCTGGTCTGACTCCACCCGGCTCAAGGGTCTGGTGGCGGCAGGAGCGACACGGGTCGGAAGCGACGGCACGTCCCCAGCCGGCCCGAGCGAGGTGGCGAAGTTTATTGATCACACACTGTTGAAGCCAACCGCTACTCGCGATGACATCGTCAAGGTCTGTGAAGAGGCGCGCAAGCACGGCTTCGCCTCGGTGTGTGTCAACAGCACCTGGATTCGCTTGGCAGCAGACATGCTCGGCGGGTGCCGAACCATGCCCATCTGTGTCGTCGGCTTTCCGCTCGGTGCAATGGCGACTCGTTCTAAGGCTCTCGAGACCCGTGAGGCGATTGCAGACGGTGCGGAAGAGATCGATATGGTCATCAATATTGGTGCGCTGAAGAGCGGAGATCACGACTTGGTGTTCGAGGACATCAAGGCTGTGGTGCGAGCGGCTCAGGGGCGTCCAGTGAAGGTCATCCTCGAGAACACCATGCTCGAGCGCGACGAAAAGATCGTCGGATGCACCCTGTCAAAGGCTGCTGGTGCCGCATTTGTGAAGACCTCCACAGGCTTTGGTGGTGGTGGTGCTACGGCAGAAGACGTGGCCCTGATGCGGGCTGTGGTTGGGCCTGATATCGGCGTGAAGGCATCAGGCGGTGTTCGCTCAGTTGAGGACGCCCATGCAATGATTGCAGCAGGTGCCAACAGACTGGGTGCCTCTGCCAGCGTCGCAATTGTCACAGGCGGAAAGGGAACAGGCGCCTACTGAATGATCCACGAGACCCTGGAAATCAAGCGAGAGGGACACGCGCTGAGTGATGCGCAGGTCCGCGAGTTTATCCAGGGGGTCGTCGATGGCTCGGTGACACGGCCGCAAGCAGCGGCATTTCTGTCGTTTGTATTTTTACGTGGAATGGACGTTGATGAGACTGTGGCACTCACTGAGGCCATGGCTGAGTCAGGTGAGCGTCTGGACTGGTCGGGCCTTGAGGGCCCTTTTGTGGACAAGCACTCGACAGGCGGAGTGGGGGACAAGGTCTCCTTGATTCTGGCCCCCTTGTGGGCCGAGCTTGGCAGCAGGGTCCCGATGATCAGCGGTCGCGGACTCGGTCATACCGGTGGCACGCTCGATAAGCTGGAGTCCATACAAGGCTTCCGCACAGATCTCGAGTCACCCGCGCTTCGGCAGACCCTCAGCGAGGTGGGCTGCTTCATCTCAGGTCAGACCGGAAGTCTGGCACCCGCTGATCGGATTCTCTATGCCCTACGAAATGAGACGGCGACGGTCCCATCTATACCGCTGATAACGGCCAGCATTCTCTCCAAGAAGCTGGCGGAGGGTATCGATGAGCTTGTGCTCGATGTGAAGTGGGGCTCGGGTGCTTTCATGAAGACTCACGAGTCCGCGACAGAGCTTGCCGACATGCTCTGTCGTGTGGGACGTGGGGCGGGTGTTCTTACTCGAGCAGTCTTGACTGACATGAATCAGCCGCTCGGACGAACCGTGGGCAATGCCATTGAGGTTGAGGAGGCCATCGCATGCCTCAAGGGTGAGGGTCCTGGTGACCTCGCCACGCTGACCTGTGATCTCATCGGTGATCCCCGTGCTCGCGATGTACTGGCATCGGGTGCAGCCTATGAGCGCTTCTGTGCGATGGTTCGTGCTCAGGGGGGCGACCTCAGTCTTCCGCTACATGGCGCTGGCTGCCGAGAAGTCGTCATTGCCGCTGAGCGTGCCGGGACCATTACTGCTTGTGATGCCCTCGAAATCGGACGTGCTGCGTTCGTCTTGGGCGCCGGTCGAGAGCATGCATCCCAGGAGGTTCATCCTGGCGTCGGTCTCACCGTCCACAAGAAAGTGGGTGAGCGTGTGGGTAGAGGCGAGCCGCTGGTGACCCTCAGGGTGGCTGAGCGTGGTGTCGAGCGCGCTCAGGAACTCGTCCGTGGTGCGTTCTCAGTCAGCGACTGAATGGGGCCAGATACACGAAGCCCCCACCTAGAGATTCCAGGTAGGGGCGTTGTGAGTATCTCACTTCGAGACCATCAGAATCCGACTGCGTATCTCACAGTCTGGTTGGTCTGGTCGTAGTAGCTGAAGTGCAGGCGCCCATCGGGCCCGAGTGCGATGGATGACTCCTTGCCTACCATGCCCTCGGCATCGACTGTCACGATCTCCCAGGCGGTGTCCTTGCGCTTGGTCGCGAGCATCAGGTCCATGGTGCCTTCATCGTAGAAGGAGATGAAGTACTCGTCTGCGCTGTTGATGAGCAGTGATGGGTGAGCGCCAGTGAGGCCCTCAGACCAGACGGTCTCTGTGGTCCATCCGGCACCTTCCCGGCATGTGAACATCAGGTCGCGTCCACCGGCATCTTGGTATGCGATGCAGGGGACGTTGTCTTCGTGGCGTGTCTTGAGGCTCAGGTCAGTGGCGTTGGCCTCGACTACTGTCTCTTCCAGCTGGCCGTATGAAGGAAGGATATCTCCGAAGGAGCCGCCTGCGCCCAGCACGTCGTCAGGGTTCCAAGCGAAGTCGGAGTACTGAATCTGTGGGTCGAAGCCGAAGCCCGCGTTCGGGTCGTAGAAGGCGACGTGCTGCCGTCCCTCTTGGTCAACATCCATTGTTGTGTACAGGCCTGAAGCAACACCCGTGAAGTCATCCAGGTAGCTGGTGCTCATCGGGAAGACGACGGGGTCGACACCATCGAGGAGCACGTCGGCGAGCATCGCGGTGCCGTGGTCACCATTTAGGTACGCGAAGCTCGGTGTGTTCCCGAGCCACTCTGTGCGGTGCAGGGTCATGTCCACATACTGGCCGCGATCGAACTCGCCGGATGCGTTGCCATCAATGAGGGTGGCTGCACTCCAGACACCGCTTGAGCTGCGGGTCGTGTACCACAGCGAGCGGTGAGTACCGGTAGAGAAGTCAACATCTGAGGTGTAGCTGACGTGAAGCTTGCCGGTCTCGTCGATCTCGGCGTCCAAGTAGGCGCCGTCAAAGTTCTCATCGGCAACGATGACCAGCTCTTCGGACATCTCACCCTCGGCATTCACCTGAAGGTAGACGACCTCACCAGTCACGGCATCGTGCGCGACGATGTGTGCGCGTCCAGCGTTGTCCACGCGGACCACAGAGGGCTTTCCAATGTCGCCCTCTGCGACAACTTCCTCGATGTCGAAGCGCTCGTCTTCCTCGCCATCACAGTCGTTGTCCTTACCGTCACCGATGATCTCGGTTGCGCCAGGAAAGACCTCATCATCATCGTCGTTGCAGTCGAGTCCATTGTCGACGTAGCCATCGGGCTCTTCGCAGGCCTCGAGGTCTTCGTCTTCATCGCCGAAGCCGTCGTCGTCTGCATCTTGGAAGTAGGTGTCCTTGGAGTAGCCTTCATCGATGACGTCGTCGCAGTCGTTGTCGATGCCGTCGCAGATCTCGTTTGCTGCATCCCGGCCATCAAAGCGTGGGTAGACTGCATCGTTCTCATCGTCACAGTCACCATCAGCGATGCTCACACCGTCGCCGTCTGCATCAGCAGTCTCAGGGTCAATCCCGCCGTCAGCGTCAGCGTCAGCGTCTGTGTCAGCGTCAGCGTCAGCGTCAGCGTCAGAACCGGGAGGTGTGCCGATGTCCGTGTTGTCATCCTCAAATTTGGATGAACATCCCACGAGGGCGAGAGCGGCAATGAGGGTAAGTGTCTGGGTCTTCATGAGAACCTCCAGGCGCAGAAAATATGGGAATGCGCCGATTCGGGGTTGGTTTTGCCCCCGGATTGGACGCAAGTCAACCGGGTAGGCTGCCATGGTGAGTCTTTGTTTCAAGACCGTTTCAATGATCCGCTGCTCGTTTCCTGGTTGTCGCAGTTGGGGTCCGCCCACGGGTGTGGTTGAATGTCTGCATGATTGCAACCTTTATTAGTGAACCCACGGGCATTGCTGAGCGCGCTGTCTCCTTGACTGGACTCGGTGTCATGATCGGCATTGCATGGCTGCTCTCCACCAATCGACGCGCTGTTCGATGGCGACCGGTCGTGTGGGGAGTTGGTCTTCAGTTGATCTTTGCGGTCATTGTCCTCAGCCCCGAGCTCCAGCACTTCTTCTTTGGTGTGGTCGACACCGGCGTAAAGAAGCTGCTCAGCTTCTCGGAGGCGGGAGCGAACTTCGTCTTTCAGTCTGTGGAGCCCCACCAGATCATTGATGGGTCTGGCGAGTCCGTGACCTTCGTGGGGCGCATCTCGCCGCCGGTGAAGACATTCGCATTTTGGATTCTTCCGACCATTATTTTCTTCTCGAGCTTGATGGCAATCCTGTACCACATCGGCATCATGCAGCGCTTGGTCTCGCTGATCGCTGGGCTGATGCAGCGAACCATGGGTACAAGCGGTGCAGAGAGCCTGTCTGCAGCCGGAAACATCTTCGTGGGTCAGACAGAGGCGCCGCTGCTCATTGCCCCGTTTGTCGGCAGCATGACCCGCTCGGAGCTCAACGCCGTAATGACCGGCGGTTTTGCCACGGTAGCGGGCGGTGTGATGGCTGCGTACGTGGGCTTTCTGCAGGACATACCCGGGATTGCAGGTCACCTGGTGACGGCCTCGATAATGTCCGCTCCAGCCTCGCTCGCCATTGCCAAAGTCATGGTCCCTGAAGATGGTACGCCTGTGACCATGGGCAAGACGTCGATCTCTGTTGAGAGACCAGACCGGAATGTTCTCGAGGCTGCTGCCCGCGGCGCCACCGAAGGCGTGAAGCTCGCCATCAATGTTGCCGCGATGCTGATAGCATTCGTCGGTCTCATCGCGATGTTTGATTGGATGATCAGCTGGGTGATGATCAGCGGTGAGCCGCTGAGTCTGTCTCGAATCCTTGGCGTGTTTTTCTCTCCGATAGCCTTTGCTATGGGTGTTCCCTGGTCAGAGGCGCCCATCGTCGGTGGGCTCCTCGGTGAGAAGCTCGTGCTGACCGAGTTCATCGCATACATCCACCTGGGCGAGCTGATCAACAGCCCCACTCCCGTGATCTCTGAGCGGTCGGCGATCATCTCGAGCTATGCGCTCTGTGGCTTCGCCAACTTTGCCAGCATTGGGATTCAGCTGGGCGGTATCGGCGGCATCGCGCCAGAGCGAATGGGCGACCTCGCAGACCTCTCGGTTCGAGCAGTCATTGGAGGTTCGCTCGCGGCCTTCATGACAGGAACCGTCGCGGGTGTGTTCATCGGCTGAGGTCTGATGGTGTTGATCAGCGAGATCGGTTGCCTTCCTTGATGAGATCATCCATCAAGAAGAGGTCCACTATCTGTCCGATTCCACACAGGCCGCCGGTGACGAGCCAGATGGCGCCGGACACCCACTTTCCAGCGTAGAAGCGGTGAATACCACAGAATCCGATGAAGCAAGCGAGCCACAAGATGTAGCCCATTCCAGTATCGAGAGGTTTACGCATTGTTGTTCTCCGGTGTGGGTACGCACGGTCAGGTGGGAACATTGCAATTGCCACATTACAGGACGTCCATGAACGAAGCATACAAGGGAACAGTTCCTGCGGTCGACCCCGCCGCCTGGGTACACGACAACGCAGTCCTCATCGGTGATGTGGTCATCAAGGCACGTGCCAACGTTTGGCCGGGGTGTGTGCTCCGAGGTGATCAAGGGCGCATCGAGATCGGTGAGGAGACGAGCATTCAGGACGGCACCATTGCGCACTGTACGGGTGGCATGTCGACGACGGTCATCGGAGACCGTTGCACGGTCGGTCATCGTGTTGTCCTGCATGGCTGCAAGGTGGCGGATGATTGTTTGATTGGGATGGGTGCCATTCTCTTGGATAATTGTGAGATAGGCTCGGGCTCAATCATTGGTGCTGGGGCTCTGATTCCCGTGGGTAAGAAGATTCCACCCGGCTCAAAGGTCATGGGTATACCAGGTAAGATCGTTGGTCAGGTCTCAGAGTTTGAGGCAAAGTTGATGATTGGTGGTGGGCACCACGAGTATCAAAAGCTCCTGGCGGACTACAAGGCTGAGGCCGACAATGAGTGACCGTGCTCAGCGCCCTGGGTGCTTCGTCACAGCGGTGATTCCGATCGGCTTGATCGCGGCATTGCTCGCTGTACTCGCATGATCTTGGTCATCGGTTAGGAGCACTCATCGCGTCGGCCCGGGGGGGTCGATTGTGGTATTGTTTACTCCTCCTCGCTGGTACCGCTGTGTTCTCCCCGGACGCAAATGAGCGGCAGCAGCACATCATCCCCGAAACACTCCATGCACATCCGCAAACTTGAGCTGCAGGGCTTCAAGTCATTCCCCAATCGAACGAGCTTTCATTTTGGACCCGGCGTCAGTGGCGTTGTGGGACCGAACGGCTGTGGTAAGTCGAATGTGGTCGATGCGGTCAAGTGGTGCCTGGGGGAGCAGTCAGCCAAGAGCCTCCGTGGTCGCTCAATGGACGACATCATCTTCGCAGGCTCTGACAGCCGCAATGCCATGGGTATCGCAGAGGTCAGCCTCACCTTTGAGGCAGGCTCAGAACCTTTCGCTGGCGAGTTTGCCCGCTGCGAGGAGATTCAGATCACCCGTAGACTCTTTCGAGATGGCGGCAGTGAGTATCTGATCAACCAACAGCGGTGCCGCCTCAAGGATATCCAAGATATCTTTCGAGACACCGGTGCCAGCAATCGCCTGTATTCATTCATCGAGCAAGGGCGCATTGGCGAGATCGTCAAAGCCAAGCCTGAGCAGCGCCGGTCTCTGATTGAAGAAGCTGCGGGTATCTCTCGCTACAAAGCAAAGAAGCGTGAAGCAGAGCAGCGGCTTGAGGGTACAAACAGAAACCTGGAGCGTGCGACTGATCTTGTCGAGGATCTGAGCACACGTCTTCGATCATTGCGGCGGCAGGTGACCAAGGCCACCCGCTACCGTCGGCTTCGTACAGAGGTAAAGCAGGGCGAGGTCTTCTTGGGTGTTGCTCGCTACTCTGCGCTCGCGGGAGATCGTCGAGCCATCGCTGAGCGGCTGCGCAACACGACGACCACGGAGCAGGCAAAGCGACGAGAGCTCGAGCGCCAGGACGAAGAGATCGGCTCAAAGCGAGAGGCAGTCGAAGTCCTCGAGGGCGGCCTGGGTACCCTCAGGGACGAGCTTGCAGAGCTCGAGGCCACGCGTCGCGAGCGGGAGTCGGCCCGTATGTATCAAGGGCGTGAGGCTTCTCAGCTGACAGAGACCATTGAGCGTCTCGGTGCAGCCCGAGTCCTCGCGGAGCAGGAGCTGAAGGTCAGCACTGAGCGACGCCAGGTGGCGCAGACCGAGCACGAGACGGTCGATGCCTCTGCTGCAGGCGTACGGATCCGCGTAGACGAACTCGGAGCTGAGGCTGACACTGCTGAGCAGCAGGTTCAGGTCAGACGGCGCACCATCGAGACGGCCAAAGCCGAGGTGCTGGACCTCATTCGCGCCCTCGCGCGTGACAAGGCGAGCAAAGAGGCCTCCCGACTTCGACGCACGGACATTGAGGAACGTATCGCTGACCTCGGCTTTAGGGTCCAGGTCGCACAGGATGCCGTCGGGGATCAGGTCGCAGACCTTGAGGTCGCACGTCAGGCTGATGAAGGTGCCCAAGGGGTCCTCGATCAGGCGCTTGCGCTGTCGATGGCGGCTGAAGCTGAGCTTATTTCAGACCGTGAGTCACTCGGGCAGACCCGAGTTGCACGTAGAGAGGCCGAGACGGCCTTGGTCGCCTCTGAGCGCTCGGCGGGTCAAGCACGGGGGCGTCTTGAGTCGCTCGAAGCGCTTCAGGCTGCCCATGATGGGGTGGAAGAACACGCCAAAAAGGCCTTGGCGGTCGAAGGCGTTCTCGGAACACTCGCTGATCATCTCGACGTCCCACAAGAACTTGAGACCTTGGTGGCCACAGCGATTGGCGATGAGCTCGAGTACGTGCTGGTCCCTGATGCTGCAGCGGCTGTGCGCGTCGCTGAGGCCACAGAGGGTCGGGTAAGCATGCTCCTCCTCGGGGATGCGGACTCCCCAACAGGTCCTCTTGCCTCAATCGGCGGTAGCAAAGCTGCACGGTCTGCGCTCAGTCGTATTCTGGGTGGATGTACCGAGGTTCAGGACCTCGAGACCGCCATCAAGCTGCATCAAGAGAATGGTGGTGCTTTTGTGGTGCCCGAAGGTCCGGCAGGACTTCCCATCGTCGTGACGCCGCGTGGTGAAATTAGGATCGGTCCCGCGAAGACAAACGCGACCATGGTCCTCCAGCGCCGTCGCGAGCTGGGTGAGTTGCAGATCACTGTCCCACAGCTGGAGGCAACAGTTCATGAGGCCAATGAGCGTGTAGAGCTCGCAGTGAGCGCCCAAGAGGAAGCCAACCAGAGGCTCGAGGCTGCTCAGAATGCGTTCAATATGGCTCGGCAGCAGGTAGGTGAGGCGCAAGTTTCGCAACGCCAAGCTCACGCTGAACGCATTCGGCTGGAGAAGAGCAACACTGAACGAGAGCAGCAGCTTGAGTCTCTCAAGAAGGAGAAGGCCGCGCTCAGTGAGGTGATGGAGCGACTTGAGCTACAGCAAGAGGACCTCTCCGGAGCCATTGAGGCTGCCCAGTTGGCTCAGATGGCATGTGAGGAGCGCCTCAACGCAGATCAGCAAGCCCTGGTCGGTGAGGAGCGTCAGGCCAGAGATGTTCGACAGGCTGCTGTGGTGGCGAGGACAGAGCTCGCGGGAGTTGAACAGAGACTTCAAGGGCTCGCGCAGATGGCCACGACAGCGCGTCAGGCAGAAGAGAGCTCTGCCCGCCAGGTCGCGACCTGTAACCGAGATATCGAGGCCGCTAAGGCGCGAATCTCAGACCTTGCTAGCGATGACCAGCGCCTGACGGACACCCTGGCGACCATCAGCGAGACCCAGTCGGCACTGCGAATAAAGATCGATGAGAGTAAGACGCAGATTGCGCAGGCGAGGGAGGCACTTCGTACCGCAGAAGATTCTGTTCGTGGCTTGCGCGATGAGCGAGAGAAAGCGACGGCAGAGAGAATGGATCTCGAGCGTCAGCTTGAGCAGGTAAAGCTCGAGATTGCTCAGATTCGTCAGCAACTGGGTGAGCGCTACCAGGTCAGCGTCACGGGATTGCTTGATCGCTTAGAGCGAAACGGACAGATCATGGTCGAGGTGCCCGCTGAAGCTCGGGCGGTGGTACCGAATAGCGAAAGCGATGAAGAGGGTGACCCAATCGCCACCGGTGACGATGAATTGGAGGATCTGTGCATCAAGCCTTCGATGCTCGAGAACCTCGAGCTCATTGGCAGCTGGGTGGAGCGCCTCACAGAAGCCAAGCGCCGTCTTGAGCGTCTCGGTGAGGTCAACCTGGTTGCTGTGAAGGAGTTTGCTGAGGTGAAGTCTCGTCACGACACGCTTGATGGGCAGCGAGCCGATCTCGAAGAGTCAGTACGTTCGATTCGAAACACCATCGCGCAGCTTAATCGCACATGTCGGGAGCGCTTCCGTGAGACATTCGAGCGGGTCAATGTCTTGTTTCAAGAGGGCTACCCCAAGCTTGTAGGCGGTGGCCGTGCAAGGCTGGTGCTCACTGACGAAGAGGACATGCTCGAGACGGGCGTGGACATCGAGGTGCAGCCGCCGGGTAAGCGCCTTCAGAACCTTGCCCTGCTCTCCGGTGGCGAGATGGCCATGACGGCCATCGCGCTCATCTTTGCGCTGTTTCAGGTCAAGCCCAGCCCCTTCTGTCTCCTGGATGAAGTTGATGCACCGCTTGACGAAGCCAACGGTGCCCGCTTCAACAATCTGCTCCGTGAGATGGCAAAGCTCTCGCAGTTCATTGTGATCACACACAACAAGAAAACGATGGAGTGCGTGGACACGCTGTACGGTGTCACCATGCCAAATGCAGGCGTATCACAGCTCGTGAGTGTCAAGCTCGATTGAGCGACGGCCGCGTACCGATTAGGTCGGCCTCATGTTGGAAACTAGCTGGGTGATTGCCGCGCTTGTCGCGATCGTTGGAAGCATAGGTGCTTTCGCCATCTTTCGTGTCATCCGTAAGGTTGATGCGGAAACGCTCACCGCGCGCGGTGAGCTGTCGGTGCCCGAGGGGGCGTCGTTCCTCGCGGGTCTCGGAAAGACACGTGCTGCGCTATCGGGTGCTCTCGCCCGGATGTTTACGAGTGGTTCAGACACTGAGCGCTTTGAGGCGCTGGAGGAGGCGCTCATCGGTGCGGACGTCGGTGTTCGGACGGCGATGGACATCGTGTCAGATCTCCAAGCGAGCCCTGCTGCAGATGAAGCCACGCTGCGTACACAACTGCGGGAGGCTCTACTCAAGCGTATGAGCGGAGAGTATGCGCTGGCGTCACGGCCAGACAAGCCTCTTGTACTTCTTGTTGTCGGCGTCAACGGAAGTGGCAAGACGACGACGATAGGCAAGCTCGCTCACCGCTACAAACAGGAAGGAAAGTCAGTTCTCTTGGCAGCAGGTGACACCTTCAGGGCCGGTGCTATCGAGCAGCTCCAGGTCTGGGGTGAGCGCGTTGGTGTGCCTGTCGTGGCCCATCAGGAGGGTGCTGACCCCGCAGCGGTTCTCTATGACGGCATAGAGGCTGGTATTGCACGCGGCGTGGATGTAGTCATCTGCGATACAGCGGGCCGCCTGCAGGCTCAGTCCGCGTTGATGGATGAGCTGGGCAAGGTGGTTCGTGTGATGGGCAAGGCGCTACCAGGCTGTCCGCATGAGGTGCTGCTGGTCTTGGATGCGACGATCGGTCAGAACGCGCTCTCCCAAGCCCGTGCATTCAAGGACGTCGTCGGAGCCACCGGAGTGGTGCTGACCAAGCTCGATGGTACTGCGAGAGGCGGTGTGGTTGTCGCGGTAAAGGCCGAGATGGACCTGCCTGTCAAGTTGATAGGCCTCGGGGAAGGCATCGATGATCTCCGTACATTCGACAAAGAGGCCTTTGTTGACGCCCTACTGGCTACAGAAGAAGGCTCTTCGGTTTGACGGCAAGCGTGTTCCCTCGATAACGAGAGGACATGCAAGTAAGAATCACTATCCGCGGTCGCGAGTACACTGTTCGAGGCGATGACAACGCCGATGAGCTTCAGACCTTAGCTGCGGACCTTGATCGTCGCATGGCTGAGACTGCTGAGCGTACCCGTTCCTTTGATGAATACACCATCGCGATGCTCACAGCACTGAACCTCGCGAGTGAGCTCCATCAACTCAAGAGCCAGGTGGCCTCTCGTTTAGATGAGATCGATCGCGATGCCGCCTCCGTAGCAGCGATGATTGAAGCTGCGCTCCCAGCCGACGAAGAGGCGTGAGTCGGGGGCGAGTCAGGCTCGTCAATATACTTCTCTTTATAGGGGCGTTCACGATCCTCGGTCTGGCCAGGTGGTTGGAGCCCGATCCCAGCGGTGTCGGTACACACATCCAGTTGGGGCTGGATCCGTGTGTGTTTCTGAGCGCCTTGAAGGTTCCGTGCCCG
>Ga0315315_10000595_pt1 | contig 30923 bp, 24 predicted proteins | sample M140m3416metaG_FD_203699 | JGI IMG/M metagenome (GOLD analysis project Ga0315315, IMG submission 203699) | Ammonia-oxidizing marine archaeal communities from Monterey Bay, California, United States - M1 40m 3416 | ecosystem: Environmental > Aquatic > Marine > Intertidal zone | place: USA... | reverse complement strand
CATCGCCAGACCTGGCTTGACACGGATTTGTCGTCAGGCAGTCCCTGCAGGCTTCATTGTGACGCCGGTCGCGGATGCCTAAAGAAGGAACTGGTTGGCTGTAATATTCCGGGAGAATGGGCATATGTTGGGGACAGAGAAGCCAGACGCAATTTTAGCTAGTTGATGGCCAGTCCAAACGATGACTTCGCCGGACGCTTGTGCAGCGAACCAGGCATGTCAGAATGTCGCGTTTGCTGACGGAGTGCCAGATCTTGTTTTGCTTTCCGGAAATCTTCTGAAATCGTAGCTTATGCCTGATATGTTCTCCCCCAAACGCCTGTTCCTGCTGGACGCGATGGCCCTTATCTACCGCGCTCACTTTGCGTTGATTCGAGCCCCCCGATACACATCCGGAGGTACCTGTACATCTGCCGTATTCGGTGTCACTAACACAGTGTTGGATATTCTGAAGAAGGAAGAGCCAACTCACATCGCAGTCGCTTTCGATACGAAAGAGCCAACTCATCGACATGAAGAATTCCCGGAATACAAGGCTCAGCGAGACGCCATTCCGGAAGACATCGTCGCTCAGTTTCCCTATATCGATCGTCTGTTTGATGCGATGAATATGATGACCATCCGGCTGCCGGGGTACGAAGCGGATGACATCATTGGCACGCTTGCTCTGGAAGCCGAAGCGGACAATTTCGACACCTGGATGGTGACACCGGACAAAGATTATCACCAACTCGTCACAGAGCGAACGGTTGTTTACAAGCCAGGTCGACAGGGATCCAGTCACGAGATTTTGGGGATTCAGCAAGTCCTGGATAAATGGAAAATCGAAAGCGTCGATCAGGTCATTGACACTCTTGCCCTCATGGGAGATTCCAGTGATAACATTCCTGGAATTCCAGGAATTGGCCCCAAGACAGCTCAAAAGCTGATTGCTCAATATGGCAGTGTGGAAGAGCTTCTCCGCCACACCGGCCAGCTTAAAGGCAAGCAGAAAGAACGCGTCGAAGAAAACGCCGAACTGGCACTTTTGTCAAAACGTTTGGTGACGATCATTCATGACGTTCCGCATGGGGTGAAGGTTGCCGATATGGCAATCAAGCCATTTGACGAAGACAAGCTGAAGGCTTTGTTCGAAGAGATGGAATTCGACTCTCTTGGCAAACGAGTGTTCGGCAAGTCGTTTTCGTCCAGCCAGTCTCGGCAATCGGTGATTCGCAAAAAGCGTGAAAAAGAAATTCAAAAGACGTTGTTTGATGATGACGAAGTTGACATCCGTACTTTGAAAGACGTTCCTCATGAATACATCACCGTTCGCACGGTGGAAGAACGCGCTACACTCATTGCCGAGTTAAGTCAGCAGGCGATGATTTGTTTTGATACCGAAACCACAGGGCTGGATCCTCGCAAAGCTGTGCTGCTTGGCTTGTCATTCAGCATCAAGCCTCACCAGGCCTGGTATGTGGTTTGTTCCGACGGGGTTGGCGAACCGACCGCTATTCTGGAAGAGTTTCGGCCTCTGTTCGAAAATGAAAACATCGCCAAGACCGGGCATAACCTCAAGTACGACATCACACTCCTCAAATGGCATGACATCGCAGTTCGGGGCCGGCTGCTGGATACAATGCTGGCTCATTCGATGAAAGAGCCGGAAATGTCGCACGGGCTGGATTACCTTTCAGAATTGTATCTGGGGTATCGGCCGATTCCGACCAGTCAACTGATCGGTGAAAAGGGCAAAGATCAGAAGAACATGCGCGACGTACCACTGGACGAACTGGCGGTGTATGCGTGCGAAGACGCCGACGTCACGTTGCAGGTTGCTGCGGCACTCAAGAGCGATATTGAAGAGCGAGGCGTGAGTCAGGTTTGTTACGACGTGGAATGCCCGTTGATTCCGGTTCTCGTTGATATGGAACGCGAAGGCATTCGGCTGGACACCGCAGCACTCGTCAAATATTCCGGCCAGCTGCAGCAGGAAATCGATGCTTTGCGGCACATGATTTACACGGCTGCCGGTCACGAATTCAATATTGATTCGCCCAAGCAGCTGGGCATCGTTTTGTTTGAAGAAATGAAGCTGGTTGAGGCGCCGAAGAAGACTGCGACCGGCCAGTATTCCACGCGCGAATCAGAATTGGTGCGGCTGGCTCCGACTCATGGAGTGGTTCAAAACGTGTTGGAATATCGGAACGCGGCAAAACTGAAATCTGTGTATGTCGATCAGCTTCCGGAAGTCGTGAATCCTGCGACGGGGCGAATTCACACTCATTACAGTCAGGCCTGGACAGCGACCGGTCGCATGCAGTCCACCAATCCCAACCTGCAGACGATACCGATTCGCAAGGCTCGCGGACGAGAAATTCGGGCCGCCTTTGTGCCTCGCGATAGTGATCATCTGATTCTGTCTGCGGATTATTCTCAGATTGAACTGCGAGTGATGGCGGAACTCAGTGGTGATCCTGCCATGAAACAGGCTTTCATCGACAACGAAGATATCCACAAGGTTACGGCATCAAAAGTATATAAGGTCGATCCGGATGATGTGACTCGCGAAATGAGAGACAAAGCCAAGACGGTCAATTTTGGCATCATTTATGGGATCAGTGCATTTGGTCTGCAGCAGCGATTGAATATCCCTCGTCCCGAAGCTGTGGATCTCATCGATAACTACTTCGAGAAGTATCCGGGTGTGCGGGGTTGGATTGATGCGACGATTGAGTTCGCTCAGGAACATGGTTACGTAAGGACTCAAACCGGACGGCGGCGGTATCTGAGAGACATTGATTCCCGTAACAAATCGCTTAAGTCGGCTGCTGAGCGTCTGGCGATGAACAGTCCGATTCAGGGGACGGCTGCTGATTTGCTTAAGCTGGCAATGATCAACACGCATACCGCTTTGGAGACCGGCGGCTTCCAGACAAAGATGCTGCTAACTGTGCATGACGAAATTGTATTCGACATGAAACGTGATGAGCAGGAAGCTGTGATCCCTGTTATTAACGATTGCATGACCAACGCGTTGCCGATGTCGGTACCCATTGTGGTGGAAACGGGAGTCGGAGAAAACTGGCTGGAAGCTCACTAAAGCCGCATGATTTTGGTGACGGATTCTCGGCAAATAACAGTTGATGGCTTTGTGTGAAAACACGCAAAAGTACCCACTGACTAATGATTATAATGGTGAGCTGAGTGGTTCGTCTGCCGAAGGTGAGCGGGGAACAGAAGGTGATCGGCGATCGGCACAATTCTGACCACATTTGGGCAACGAATACGTTACACTTGTCTCTTGTTGCCAGACTTGGCGAACATGTGATAAGTGTACATTAGTTCAAAGGTTCGGCGTGCAAGCTTCTTTCTGGGACGGTAAGCGTGCTCCGGGGGTTCCGGATACGATCGACCTGTCTCAACATAATTCCGTCGTTGCGACGATCGAAAGCTCGTTTGCTCGATACGCAGACCGTCCAGCCTTCACCGGCATGGGCCACACGGTGACGTACGGTCAGGTCGATGAATATAGCGCGGCATTCGCGTACTACATACAGAATCACACCAGCCTGAAGCCGGGTGATTGCATCGCAATTCAGATGCTTAACGTATTGCAATACCCAATTGCCTTGTACGGGGCGATGCGTGCCGGGCTGCGTGTTGTGAACACCAATCCGCTCTACACCGAACGTGAAATGCTGCACCAGTTCACAGATTCCGGTGTCAAAGCAGTGTTGTGCATGGATGCCTTTGCCAAGTCTGTGCAAAACGTGTTAGATCAGACAGACGTCGAACACGTTATCGTGACCAGTCTGGCCGACATGCTGCCGGCGTTCAAACGCGTGATGATCAACAATGCCGCGAAGCACATCAAGAAGGTAGTTCCTGACTACAGCCTGCCTGATGCTGTGTCTTTTCGTAGTGCTTTGAAACTTGGCAAGGGCAAAGAATTCGAAGCAAACCACATGCGGGATCCTGACGATACGGTCGTCCTGCAGTATACGGGTGGGACGACGGGAGTTGCAAAAGCGGCTGAGCTGACGAATCGCAATCTGGTCGCCAATATGCTGCAGGCTGCGGCGCAACTGAACCAGGTTCAGGCTGATGGCAGTCCGGTAACAGGTGATGAGCAGGCGATCATCATTGCCCCGCTGCCTTTGTACCATATTTACTCATTCACCGTTCATCTGATGTCCTTGTTTGAAATGGGCGAACACAGCGTGCTGATCGCAAATCCTCGCGATACAGACATGTTTGTGCGTATGATGGAACCCTGGAAACTCAATGGCATCGTTGGGTTGAACACTTTGTTTGTTTCATTGTTGGGTAGCTCACGCTTTACGGAGATGGATTTCAGTGAACTGAAGCTAACCTTGTCCGGAGGAACGGCGCTCGTAGAAGACACCGCAGTACGCTGGAAAGAGGTTACTGGTATTGGAATTTCCGAAGCCTACGGCTTAACAGAATGCTCGCCCGCAGTTTCTATGAACCCTGTGAATAATCTGGAGCGCATGGGGACCGTTGGTCAGGCAATACCAGGGACCGCCTTGAAATGTATCGACGACGAGGGTCATGAAGTTCCGATAGGTGAACGAGGGGAACTGTGCGTCAAAGGCCCCCAGGTAATGAAAGGATACTGGAATCGCCCCGATGCCACACAGGAGACTTTTACTGAAGATGGGGAATGGCTGCGAACCGGTGATATTGCGATTATTGACGACGATGGATTTGTCCGAATTGTAGATCGCATCAAGGACTTGATTCTGGTTTCCGGATTCAACGTTTATCCGAACGAGATTGAAGGCGTCATGGCTGCTCATCCTGCCGTTCAGAACTGTGCCGTCATTGGAGTGCCGGATGAAAAGACCGGCGAATCACCCAAGCTGTTCGTCGTTGTTGCAGAAGGGCAAGCTCTAACAGAGGACGAAATCAGGGCCTGGTGTAAAGAGCGACTGGCAGCCTATAAGTGCCCCCGTCAAATCAGCTTTCGCGACAAGCTGCCAATGACTACTGTCGGAAAGATTCTGCGTCGGGAATTACGAGACGAATAAGATACCAACGCCTTGCATTGCCTCTTTGACGGCATCGAAATACGAACGTCGTACAGGGTATTGATGTCCTGCGTCTTTGGTGGCTATTTCCGGCGGGCCGTCAGGACGGCTCGAACCGGGGCAGGGTGGCCTTCCGCTGTGCGAGAGGGGTCGCCAGAGGCCAGAAAATCGCTCAACGATTCGAATGTCATCCAGTCGGTTTTGCGTTGTTCGGTGGATGTTGTTGGCGTGACGTCGACCGTTTTGATGTCTCGAAATCCGGTACGCTGTAGCCACAGGGTTAGCATCGATGGCGATGGGATGAACCAGACGTTGCGCATTTTTGCGTAGCGTCCTTGGGGAACCAGAACGGTTGGCTCCTCGGATTTCAAAATGAGTGTTTCCAGAACTAACTGCCCGTCGGGCCGCAGTGATTCTCGTAAAATCTGCAGGTGATCGATAGGGCTTGTGCGGTGATACAGGACTCCCATGGAAACGGCGACGTCAAAAGCATTGAGTCGCGGTGCAAGACAAGCATCGGTGAGAGGCAGGACGTAGTTGGGGGCATCGCCGGCCAGACGTCTTACAATTTCATGTTGCATGACAAACAGCAGAAAGGGATCCAGCCCAACGACGGATTGCGCTCCGGATTCCAGCATCCGCCAGCCAAAGTAGCCATTGCCGCAGCCGACGTCGAGGATGCGGCGGTCTCGCCATTCGACATGGTCAGCAATGCGGTCCCATTTCAAATCGGACCGCCATTCGGTGTCGATCAAAGTGCTGCCGATTTCGAATGGGCCTTTGCGCCACGGGCAGAATTGCTTCAGAAGCTCACGGGGCTGCAGGGGCTGTTCTGCAGGGTCAGGGTTTTTCTTTGGAAGAAGATCATTCGACAACTCGGAGGAACCCGTCTTGAAAAAGGCTCCCTCCCCTGTTTGTAGCTGCGGTACAATGACTCGCCCATCATTAACCTGCCATGTTGGTTTGTGAGGTGTGGGGATCTGTTGCAGGAATTTGAGCCAGTTTGGCAGCAGTCCGTGGCGATCGGAATGCAGGGCTTCTTCACACGCAGTTCGGAGTGACTGCACCCAGGCCTGGTGACCGTCATCTTCGAGCTGGCGATAAAGTTGCTCGTAGTTGAAGACGTCTCTTTCGTCAGTGGGCATCTCGAAAGCCCAGTACCACCAGTAGACAGGGGCCACTGTGAATTACATTGATACCGGCTGCTTCGGCAGCGGCGACAGCGGCATCGCTTTCAGCGCCTGGCTGCATCCAGATATGGCCGATGTTTTGCTGAATGGCTTCTTCGACGACTCGTTCCGTGATGGCCGGGGGAGTAATGACGGAGATGCCGTGAACCGTTTCTTTAATATCGCTCAACGAATCCACGGCTGCGATACCTTCGACTTCAGTTGCTCGTGGGTTCACAGGGATGACCGACATGTTTTTCTGCAAATACGTTCGCAAAACCATGTTGCCGTACTTGGAGCGGTCTGTGGATGCTCCAACAACCGCGTAATTCGAACCATCCAGAAATGCGGTGATGTTGGCGTCTTTACTCATGTCAGCTCCAATGGCCTGGGAGGCTTTTCGGAAGAACAATATCCAGTTAATCAAACGCACACGGACTAAGGTCAAAAAAGACTCCCGACCCTGTCACGGTGTTACACTTCAACGTCGAACCGGCCGGATTGGCTGAGGAACGTCCGGGGGTTATGCAACGTGACTCGATCGACGAGTTCATCCCCGTGGCCGCGACGCTTCATTTCCAATCGAGCCTTGGGAACCGCCAGCGGATCGCTGCAGCCCCAGTCGCCGGCGGAGTTCGTCCAGATGCGTTCCGATCCATACATCTCGATGATGTCGACGGCGCGCTGCGGTGTGACTTTGGTGTCTGGATACAACGTCATCCCGGCCCAGAAGCCTCGATTCAGAACTTCCGCCACAGTGTGCTCTTCGACGTGATCAATCAGGATTCGCCCGGGATCGATACCGCTGGCCGCCAAGGCATCCATGATGATACGAGTGCCCTTGAGCTTGTCTTCCAGATGAGGCGTATGCACCAGCACCATCTGGTTGTGTTTTTCCGCCAGAGCGATCTGTTCTTCCAGAATGATCAGCTCGTTGCGAGTGTTTTTGTTGAGACCAATTTCGCCTATGCCGAGGACATTGTGGTTGTCGAGAAATTCAGGAATCAGCGACAGGACTTCGCGGGCAAATCCAGGATCGTCTGCTTCCTTGGGATTGATGCACAGCCAAGTGAAGTGTTGAATGCCAAACTGTGAAGCGCGACGCGGTTCGTAGTCTGTCAGCTGGCGAAAGTAGTCGTAGAAGCCCTGAGCCGAGGAACGGTCGAAGCCTGCCCAGAATGCGGGTTCTGTCACGGCGATGCAGCCGGATTGTGCCATCCGTTGATAGTCGTCTGTTGTGCGTGACACCATATGGATGTGCGGGTCGATGTATTTCACGCGTTGCCTCCAGTCGCTGGTGGCATCGGGGCGCCGGATGCACCCTTCATGCCTTCTGCCGACTGAGCCATCTCCGTTGTCTGATCACTTAACAGGCTCAGAATTCTGGCCGCTCGCTGTGGCTTTCCATCGGACAGAATGCCGAGCGCCTGCCGGAAAGAGACTTCGCGGAAATCTTCTGCATCATCACTGGTGCCTGCTCGCTCGACTCGGTCCAGAAAAGCGGCAATGTCGATGATGCGCGCTCGGTGTTCCATGAAGTAGGTGTCGATAACTTCTGCCCGCATCATCGGACAGGAATGAGAGGTTTCAGCTGACAATGTCCTGTCTTCCTTCCCGAGAATCTCGATTCTGACAACGCGGTACGACCACCGTTATGACTTCACCAGGCCCAGGCGTTCCAGCTTGCTGCGGCATTCGTCACGTTCGCGGCTGCGCTTGAGTGATTCCCATGTGGGATCCTGAGCGGCCAGAAATGCCTCTTCCGAATATGGTGCTCCGTCAGCTTTGCCGGCGGAAAGTCTTTGGATCACTCCGATATCCAGTCGAGTCAAATGCATGGACTGCATGCGATAGTCGAGGAATGCTTCCCAAACGACGGGAAACAAGGGGCGAATAATCTGTTCGCCGATCGCCGTGGCGTAATTGCGGATTTCCAGTTGAGCGTGACTGTCCATTCGCAGAGCCAGAAAATGCAGCAGGTTGTGCAGATCGACCTTCCAATAGGCTTCAGTATAGGTTGATAGCGGCAGGTCTTTGCGAGCCTGTTCGCGAGCGACTCCACTGTCGATGCGTTGCTGATACACCGATCGAATCTGGTTCTGCAGTTCTGTTTCCTGTTCGGTAAGTTGGGCTCCAACGTCCGGCGGCAGCATTTCTCCGCTGCCCTGACGATTGGATTCGGCCTGCGACCGCCATTCTTCAGGAGTTGTGGTTTGTGACGCGTCGATCGCCAGAGAATACCTCGTGCTGTATTCGTTGACGTTGGCCGTGCGATGGCGAATCCACTGTCGCCAGCAATCCATGGGGACTCGAATCAGCATTTTGACTTCTGCCATTTCGAATGGAGTCGTATGGCGATGCCGCAGCAGGTACCGAATCAAAGTGCGGTCGTCGGAGACTTTTTTCGTGCCTTCTCCGTAGCTGACTCGAGCGGCCTGGACGACGCTGCTGTCGTCGCCCATGACATCTACAAGGCATACGAAGCCGTCGTTGAGGACCGGGAATTTCTTCCATCGGAGGTCATGAATAAGCTGTTGGTGATCATCGGGGGACGGTGGTATCGTCATGGAAATCTCAAGCGCAGTTCGTGTTTGGCAATGACCAGGCTGCTCGTTTGTCGAACAGGCCAGTTTCAGGACACCGAATGTATGCGTTTGAAGTGCCGATTTCTATCGGGTAGAACCGGCTCAGCGACAATTGTTGGATTGCAGATGCTCGATTCTCAGGGAACACGATTTTCAACAGGCGAATTCATCGATGACCGACGAAATCGAGATTGTGCACGCTTTGCCGAATCATATTGATGAGGTCGCCCCTCTGTTCGATGCCTACAGAGTCTGGTGTGGTGAGGACAGTGATCCGGATGGTGCTCACCATTTCATCAATCAACGCCTCTCGGCCAACGAGTCGGAGATATTTTTTGCTCGTAGCGGCGACCAGCCTGTCGCATTTACACAGCTGTATCCGGTGTTTTCGTCGGTGTCGATGGACCGCGTCTGGATTTTGAACGATCTGTACGTCGATGAACCTGCTCGACAGCAGGGTGTGGGAACGATCCTGCTGCAAGCGGCTGCGGAGTTCGCTCGGGCTTTAGGGGCGATCAGGCTTGAACTGGAAACCGAGCCGACGAACACGGTGGCACAGGCGGCTTACGAAGCCTTAGGCTGGCAAAAGAATTCGAAGTTTCTCCACTACTTGCTGGAATTGAGAGAAGACGAGGTGATGGCCCGGGCGGTCAGGCAGGGGTTGCGTGCGAAGTGATTCACGTTCAGGCTGGTGCGACGGCTTCTGCTTCGTCGGCGCTGATGAGCGAATCACCGTCGGTATCCTGCTGAACGATCTGCTGCAAGACACTAAGCGGAATGTTTATGCGCCGCTGGAAGGTATTGGTGGGGGCGTCAATCGCGGCGTCCTGGTTGTTTTGTGACTATTCTCTGTTGTACTTCACATTCCGTGGACAAATGTATCCAGTGATTTTTTCGATCGAAGCGACTCAGATGAACAACTGGATGAAGATGTTTGTGTGAACATTGCATACACTGATCATGCAATCGTTGAGTATTTCCACTAAAGGAGTCTTTGGCTTTGAGCGTTCACCGCAGATCACGCAGTCCATCGCGGTGCCAATCGCGTCGATATTTTCTGCAGACGGCAAATGTTGCTGCCGTGTCAATTGCGTTGTCGAACACTGCGCTTTCAAGTGTACGAAAAATTTCGCAGCCAATTCGCCTGGGAATGATTACTGACCTGCATCAGGACATTATGCACGATGGACCTCAGCGGCTTGGTGCATTTCTGGCAGCGATGAAGGCTGAACCGCCGGATGCGATTATTCAACTTGGTGATTTTGCAGTTCCGGCGAAAAAGAATCAGTCACTCATCGATACTTTCAACGCCAGCCATCCGCAGGCGATGCACGTGCTGGGGAATCACGATGCCGATGGTGGATACACTTACGGGCAAACGATGACTGCATGGGGAATGCAGGAGCGGTACTACTTCCGTGACATCGGTGGAGTACGTGTGATCGTGCTGGATGGCAACGAAAAGCCGCCGAATCATCAGAGCGGCTATCCATCATATATCGGCCCCGAACAGATTCAGTGGCTGCGCGAAACGCTTGACAGCCATGATGGGCCGATCATTGTAATCAGTCACCAACCTCTGGCCGGACCATGGGCAATCGACAATGCAAAAGAGGTGCAGGGTGTTGTGAGTACGGCCGCTGATCGAGTCCTTCTCGCCGTCAATGGCCACACTCACATAGACGAACTCTTACGAGTCGGCGGTGTTGGCTACCTGCATCTGAATTCCGCGTCGTACGTGTGGGTTGGGAATTCTTTTCGACACGAAAGCTACACTCCTGAAATTCACACAGCTCACCCACGACTTGCGGGCGCTTGTCCTTATCGGGAATCTCTCTTCACCACATTGACAATCGACCCTGTCAGTGGGGGAATTGATGTACAGGGCAGGGTTAGTCAGTGGGTTGGCGCGTCGCCAGCCGAGCTTGGTCGGGACAAGCATCCCGATTTGATTGATGGCGAACAAATCGTGCCGGCAATTCGTCCTCGGCAAATCAAAAGAATCGCTTCGCAGGCATGAGCTTTCAGAAGCAAGAGTGGGCGCGAGTGAGGGGCCGACTGTTGCCTTCATTTAGTTGATTCATAAACCAACTGGCTGCGTTTCACGTCCAGGGTGAATGGTTTATCGCCATCGATGCTGACAACATCGAATTGAACGGTTGGGTCTACAGCTGCCGTATCGATTGTCACAAGCCCAAAAGACTGGAGTTCGTTGTAGCTAAAAATAGCTCCCGCTTCTTCCATGCGAGGGTGTACGTGCTGATTGGTCAGGCGCGATGAGCTGAATTCATAAAACCCGTATCCGTTTTCCCGATCAATCATCCATGCATCAGACCGATGGCGATCCGCGGACAGCAGAATTACGCCTTCAATACGTTTTTCTTCGATGAAAGCAAAGATTGTTTCACGTTCGTCTTTGTAACCGTTCCACGTGTCCAGACTGTCTCCTTTGGTGCGGAAATCCCATGGGACGGAAGAACAAACAACGACGAACTTTCCGGTGGCTTGGGTCAGTTCCTGTTTGAGCCATGCCATTTGCACCGGCCCCAGCATCGATAATTTCGTGCCTGTCGGGTCGGTGCGATAATAGCGACAGTCGAGCATGATGAAATCGACATCGCCAATATTGAAACTGTACCAGCAGCCCGGTTGCACATCGCCGTTTCCATATGCCGGGTTGGCCCAGTTCTGGCGAAAGATCGGAAACACCCAATCTTTTTTCCAGAACGGTACGGCAATGTCGGCTCCGCCCCATGAGTCGTTGGTACTGAAGTCGTGATCATCCCAGATGGTGAATGTGGGTGTGCGAGCGGTTAGTTTTCGCCACTCGGGGCGTGACTGACGACGCTGATAAGTGTATTGCTGCATGAGGACTGATTCCGGATCATCGATGTAGACGTTGTCGCCCAGCAGCAGCATGGCACTGGGGTTGAATGTGCTGATGGTATCCCACATACGTTCATTAGCAGGTACGAATCCGGCTCCTCCTCCAAACGCGAGTGAGAACTTTGAGGACTCGCCGTCAGCGGGAAACGTGCGAAACGTCTGTTCAGGATGGAATCTTAATGGACCATTGTCGATGCAGACAGCATAGGCATAGTTAGTGTTCGGTTTGAGCCCATTGATAGATGCTACGGCTGTGTAGTCGTTAATTGCACGTGATGACACATTGGCTCCTCCTCGTAACATTCCGGTCTTCCCCGCCTCACGAACAACCAGTTTCACTGAAACTTCATTGGCTGTACGCACCCATACTGAAACAGAGGATGCTGTTGTGCTGCCGACAAGCGGACCATGGACAGGTCTCGTTGCGTGTTGACGGCGAATCTTACGAAGCAGTGGCGAATCCCACAGCGGTTTGAGCAGGTTACGAGGCCCGGCAATCAGGCGGCCTCCCGGTAAGCCCGCATCAACTGCCTGCTTGAGAAACTTTTCCCCTTTGGCGTTATTGTCACGCTGGACGTTGAGAACTCCCAGCATGAACAGCGTTTCTTCGTCGTTGGGGTGATCTTTCAGATACCGATTCAAAAACGCTTCCGACTTCGGAATCTCGTCTCCCAGGATGAATCGTAACGACGCCTGGTGAACTCGTTTGTATTGCCCTTCCTTCCGAAATGAGAAATCCGGTTTCGGTTTTTTGGCTCCACCGAGGTCGTAGTCCGGGAGTTGCTGAGCCAAACCAGAGACAGTAAGCAGCAGCAATGCGGCAAGTGGAAACAGAGTATGTCTCATGTATTGATACCTGTGACAGGGTGAGGCTTTGTGGGACCAGAGTAAAGATATTAACAACTGCAGTACACGACAGAAATTGTTCAGGCGGATTGAGCATTAACAGGTATTGTTTGATGATATACACAGATCTGCCATGCAGCTACCTGTGGCATTCAGAGAGCTGGCACTATGCCATCGCAAATGCCGGGCCTGAAGTTTCGTGTCCGGGTCTCGTGTGGTCTGAGGTCGAACGGCGGTTGTTGCAGGAGTTGATCGCACACTGGTCTTTGGCAGAGTTGGTCAACCAGGACGTGCATTGTCTCCTAATGGAACGCTGGTGTGGCTCACTGGTAACAACAAATGCCATGCTCGCATGGAACATGACAACCTGGTGAGATTTCTGCCTCAGCGCATTAATACCTATTTAATCGCTGATACGAATCCCGACTGACTGGTTCGTGTGAAGTCCGACGGCCTGTACACTGCAAAAGACAGGCATCCTGCGTTTAGCGTCAAGTGGCTCTGCGGCATGCGGCACGCGCCGAACAACGGATCTGCACTAATGCCCCGATTCTTCCCGGCATTTTGCGGCTGCAGCCCGGGGATGTGGCGGGAAGGAGTGGACATCTAACGCCGAGGGCGGCCACAATAGTGTTCGAACCGATGACGATGTCAGAGTTTCGATCCTTACATACGTGGAGATCTCACATGGTTGGTGCCGGTGAGCAGTATCGCAATTCGCTATCTCGTCGTTCATGGCTGGGAGCAGCCGCTGCCGGATTAGCCAGTCAGTCTTTGGTGCGAGGGAATCCCATCAAGCCTGCTGCGCCGAAATCAGTCATCTACATTTTTCTATCTGGCGGACTCGGGCAGCATGAATCGTTTGACCTCAAGCCCAATGCGGCTGCCGACATACGCGGTGAGTTTCTTCCCATAGCGACTCAAACGCCCGGTTTACAGATTTGCGAACACATGCCGCTGTTGGCGGCCCGCAGTAACAAATGGAGTGTTGTTCGCAGCCTGAGTCATCCTTACAACGAACATTCTCAGGGACATATGGTGATGCTGTCCGGGCGATCGGATATGCCGGTGGGTTTCAGTCCGGCGACTCCCAAGCCAACAGATCATCCATCCATTGCTGCATTGATGGGAACGCTCCTGCCGGAACGCAACGGCTTGCCGTCATCGGTCGTGTTGCCGGAGAAACTCATTCATCGTACCGGCCGAGTGATCCCGGGCCAATTTGCCGGAGTATTGGGCAGTCAGAAAGAGCCGTGGTTTCTGTCATCCAGTCGTTTCAATGCGGCATCGTATGGTGCCTGGCCGGAATTTAATTTTTCTCACCAGGGCGGAGGCATCACGGCTTCTGACATGCAGTACCGCACGCCTGGGTTGGCTCTGCCGGAGGGTGTTTCTGAAAAGCACTTCGAAGAACGCCTGCAGTTATTAAGCCGGTTCGAGCAGAACACACATGCGTTTCGGCCGGGCGAAGAAGTTAAGCCTTTTGATAAATTTCGTGAGCGAGCACTTTCCATGTTGGGCGACGGCAAGCTGAATCAAATGTTCGACATTCATAATGCAGATGCAGAAGTTCAGGATCGTTACGGTCGCAATACATTTGGCTGGTCACTTATGCTGGCACGACGTCTGGTTGAGTCTGGTGTCGGATATGTGCAGGTCAACCTCGGTAACAATGAGACCTGGGATACCCACGGCAATGCGTTTTCCAATCTGAAACAGTATCTGTTGCCTCCAATGGATCGTTCGGTTTCAGCATTGCTGGATGATCTTGGTGAACGTGGATTGCTGGATTCAACCCTGGTGGTGATGGCAGGGGAATTCGGCCGAGCTCCCCGGATTACTCATTTACCAGCGCACTATGCAGCACCCGGACGAGATCACTGGGGAGCCGTACAGTCGCTGATGCTGGCAGGCTGTGGGTTTGATGGAGGCAATATCATCGGCGCTACAGATAACCAGGGCGGCCAGCCAAGAGAAGATCGCAAGTCAGCCGAAAACCTGGCAGCGACCATGTATTCTGCATTGGGAATCCCTCGAGAGACCCACTGGTACGACCATCAGGATCGACCGCACGGTTTGTACCGGGCCGATCCAATCCTTGCATGATGCTGGCTGGTCGCGTGACGACTGTTCGCTGCGCACAATCAGGCTCAAAGACAAATACGGACAACTCATTTCCGCGATGACACTCACCGAGAAACCTCTTCCGTTTCCGGAATCCTAGGATTATGAACGCACGGTTTCTGCGTAAGACGATCCCCAGGGGAAATTCACTGTCGGACAATGCGTGGTCTGCTCAACCAATCTCAGCACTGAATGATCTGTGATCACCAGAATTTTTTGCAGCTCTTGGGGGCTCAGTCAATGAAGATGAATTCGTTGAGATTGAACAGCAGGCGGCTGGTCGCCGGCAGACCGTGAGTTTTCGCAAACTGTGACATAGATTGCAGTTCTGTTGCTGTTGGTGTGCGTCCTGTGCACAATGCGAACCCGGTTGCAATTTGTTCTGATGGATCCTGCGACGCTGCCCGCATTCGTTCGCTGAACGCTTCTGCCATTACCAGTGTGAATTGGTTGTTCATCAGTGACAGTGCCTGCAGTGGCGTAAATGTCTCCAGCCGTTTTGGGGTACTTTGTGAGGAATCCGCACAGTCGAGCGTGGTCATAAACGGATCCGGCTGAGACCTCACGATGAAGCGATAGACTGATCTGCGGTGTGAAGCTTCTTCGGTTGGATCAAACTTGTGATATTCGTAGTGCGGCGAATGATCGGTCTTTTCGAGGGCGAACAGATAAAACGCGGGCCCTCCCATTTTAAGATTCATCCGTCCGCTCACCGTTAGTACGGAATCACGCAGTTCTTCGGCGGACAGCCGACGACGGGCATGGTGCCACAGAAATTGATTACTGCCATCAATCGCGGCATTATCGGTGTTGTGATTGGATGCCTGTCGCCAGGCTGCACTTTTCAGAATGAGTCGATGCAGGTGCTTGAACGATTGGCCGTTGTCGCGAAATTCAGCGGCCAGCCAGTTGAGCAGATCCGGATGAGTTGGCTTCAGTCCCATTTGTCCGAAGTCGTTGGGCGATGGAGCGATCGCCTGACCGAAGTGGTATTGCCAAATGCGATTTGCAACAGACCGCCACGTGAGCGGGTTGTTGTGGTCCGTCAACCACGCTGCCAGGGCCGCTCGACGATCTCCTTCTGTGTGATTCTTGTCCAGCGGCAGTTTCCAGTCAGCACCAGCCGACAAGGGCACAACTCCGGGAGACATTTCATTGAGCGGTTGAGTGACGTTGCCTCGATGCAGCAGGCGGACGGTTCGTGGTATTCCTTTTGTGGGTTTGAAATTGGAAAGGGGCGTGAAGTGAGTCGCTGCCGCATAGACCATTTTTCCAGTCGGCAATTGATCTTGCTGCGATTCCAGTTGGGCGATTCGAGTTTCAAGTGTTTTCTGATGCTTCATCCATGCGGGGGTTTTTAGCCGGTCCAGTATGCGAGTCAGGCCTGCTTTGGCTGCCGCCAGTTTTTCAGCTGCGGGAAGATTCTGACTTTCGGGGTACAGCCCGTCTGTCAAATTGACTTTTTGCCAGCGGATGGCTGCCTCGATGCTGTCCTTTGCGGTGACGGCCGCATTGAGCGCAACGTTTGTCCCGCTGGAATCGATGGCTTCGAGTTCGGATAACGCAAAAATATAGTCGTTACTGCGAATGGCCAGATGGGTGGCTGTCACGCGAATGAATCGCACTTGCTCACCGTTCGCTGGGATACGGACCGGAACGAGGCGAGGATTCGGCACGTCTGCCGAATCAAAGTGGCCCAAGCGGGTGATCGGCCCGTCGTCACCAATTGGGGTGGGCGAAACTTCAACGTGAAATCGCACGGGGAATCCGAATCCGGGGCCGATGTTCGCATAGTCGTCGGCGCAGGCTCGTAATCGAATTTCCTGTACGTCTATAAGTTGGCCGAGGTCAACTTCGACCCATTTGGTCGTTTTCGGTTTCTTTGCGATATGGCTGTGATACCCGTATTGCGGGGGCCGAAATTTTTCTTTCGCACCATTCTGGAATTGTGCTACTTGAGCTCTGGATTTTTTGAGTTGGTCTCCTCCGGTCTCCTCAATTCTCTCTCGATGAATTTTGAGTTCGTTAGAAGCCGCTTCAAATTCAGCGGCAAGTCTGCGGCGTTGGTCTTCGATTTCCGGGCTGGTGTCCCAGCGTCGTTCGGCTTTGTCGACTGCTGCAAAAATGGATTGCAGGCTGTAGTAATGCTCCTGAGTGAACGGATCAAACTTATGGTTGTGACAACGCGCGCACTGTATAGTCACACTGCAGAAAGTGTTTAGCGTATTAGCAACCATGTCGTCACGGTCGAGGTTGCGAGCGACCTGTCCGTCAATCTTGTTTTCGGAGACTTCTGCGTGGCCAATGAAGTCCCACGGTCCCGCAGCAACGAATCCCAGAGCTCGAATACCATCGGGATTGCCGGGGAATAGAATATCGCCAGCGACCTGTTCCTGAACGAACCGCGCATACGGCTTGTCGGTATTGAACGATTCAATCACGTAATCACGATACGGCCAGGCATTGGGTCTTAGTTTGTCTTTGTCGTAGCCACAGGTGTCTGCATACTTAACGACATCCAGCCAGTGACGTGCCCAGTGTTCCCCGTAGTTATTAGAATCCAGCAGTCGGTCGATGAGTATGTCCCATGCCCGTGGATTGTCATCATTCACAAACTGCTCAATTTCTTCCGGCGTCGGTGGCAGCCCGGTGAGATCATAGTACAGGCGTCGAATGAGTGTCCGGCGGTCAGCTTCCGGAGCGTGAGTCAGTCCGTGTTCTCGGTGTCGAGCGGCAACAAATGCATCGATAGGTGATTGATTCCAACCGCTTTCTGTCGACCCTGCTTCGAAATGTGGTACTTCTGGTTTGACGAGCGGCTTGAACGACCACCAGTCAAAATTGTCATTGGCCGGCGGCTGCAGGCGATACTCGTCAGGCCATGCTGCTCCCTTATTGATCCAGTTTCGCAGTAGTTTTCGTTCAGCTTCTGACAACGGTTCAGCGTCACGAGGCATGAAGGGCGGTTCCTTGCCATCCGGAGAAACCACCGTCAGCAAATGACTATCGATTGCGTGCCCTGGTTCCACGAGACCCGCATTCTGCAGGGCTTCATGCGTTTCGAGTGTCAGACCGCCTTCATGATCGATGTCGTTGTGGCACCTGAGGCAGTGGCGTTCCAGGACCTTGATCGCCTGTTTACTGACATCTTCAGCCGCAATAACGGGCTGTCGTGTCAGAACGACGACCGTGAGCAGTGTCCAGTGGCTTGCAAAACGCTTCATTCCGTTGTCTTTGTCTGCTTCAGGAATCGGTCGAGAAAACGGTCCATGTACCACCGGCAACGTTCATGGACAGGTTCGGCAAGATCCATGGCATGAGGCCAGCCAGGCAGGCGGTCATAGACGTACGGGATCTTCAGCTCTGCCAATCGCTTTGCGAGGATATCAGCCTGATTGATGGGAACCAGGTCGTCCACCGTTCCGTGGAGAATCAAGGTCGGCGGATCGTCCTGCGTGACGTATTTTAGTGGCGATCCTGCTGCGTAGCTGTCAGGATTTTCCTTGTAGGTTCCTGCGAAAAAGGCGCTCACATTCTTATTTGATTCCGAGATGTCGCGGGCATACTCCGTGGTCATATCTGTGGGTCCGTAAAGATTCACGATGCATTGAACTTCACTGCTGACACCGGGGTGTCCGCTGTTACCATCCAGGGCGGAAACATCGGATGAATAGGCAATCATCATTGACAGGTGTCCTCCGGCGGAACCCCCGGCAACGCCGATACGACTGGCGTCTACTCCCAGCGATTTCGCTTCGGCTCGCATGAAACGCACGGCTGCTTTCGCATCGTGTACCGCAGCGGGGAAGGGGGCCTCTTTGGACAGCCGATATTGGATACTGGCCACCACGTAACCTTTTGCAGCATAGTGCATCGCGTAGAGTCGGTAGTCCTCTTTCCTGCCGCCTCGCCAGGAGCCTCCGTGAATAAAGATGAGCCCCGGTGCCACCTGATCGGATTTCCTGGGTGAATAAAGATCCAGCAGCAGTGGACGGTTCCCGGAATTACCGTATTCAATGTTTCGTTTCACGACAATGTTTTTGGGCAACGGGAGGAACGGATTGGCCACCGGAACCTTGCCGGACCTTACCGCACTGATTGCCTCATCCGATGTTGCAAAACCGGCAGGGGGAGCCGGTGGCACTTCTCCCAGTTCGGCCAGAGCATTTCCGCTGGCAACAGGGTGCGGATTTTCGCCCAGACACGGTGAAACCAGCAGGGTTCCACCGATGAGACTCAGCAGGATCAAATGACGCGCCATCGAGGACATCTGGAGTTCTTGTGAGGTGGTGGATTGATAACGATGTCGGAAAAATATCACCCATGCATTACAATGACAAAACAGTCCCCTGTCGAGTGAATCTGTTAGGAGTCGTCGATGCCGAGTGAATCCGCGGAAGATTCCTGCCGCAGGCCGGAGGTGCCCCAGGTTTCAGCAGTGAAAACTGCGGGCGTACTGGCAATCGGGGGACTGTTGTCATGTTGTTACTGGCCGCTAGAGGCGCCTGCTGCGACACTGGCGAAATTCGACCGTTGAAAACTTGTGTATGACGGGGCCTTGCGTAGGATACCGTCCATCAGGCCCCTGAACATTCTGCGATCAGAAAAGAGCGCGCCGTGCAGTTAAACGACAATGATACTATTCTCGTCACTGGTGCTACCGGATTGGTGGGCAGTCACTTTGCCGAACAGGCGTGCCAGCGTGGGTTCCAAGTGCGAGCTCTGTGTCGAGCCAATGCGGCTACAGAATTGCTCATCGAATGGGGGGTAGAAATCATTGAAGGTGATCTCGGTGATACCGAGAGTCTCAAAAAGGCCTGTGACGGAGCGACCGTGATTGTGCACTGTGCCGCTAAAGTGGGCGACTGGGGGCCGACGGAAGACTACCGCCGTATCAACGTTGAAGGTACACGGTTCCTGCTGGATGCGGCGCTGGGGGCTGGGTCGCTCAAACGTTGGATTCAGTTGAGTTCGCTGGGCGTTTACGAAGCGACTGATCATTACGGCACTGATGAAACGATAGCTCCACACACTGCCGGTATCGATGGCTACACGCTTACGAAAGTTGAATCCGAAAAACTGGTGACCGACTATATACGTGATCGCCGGCTTCCGGCTGTCGTATTGCGCCCCGGTTTTATTTACGGTCCACGAGATCGCACGGTTTTGCCTCGTTTGATGGAAAAGCTATCGGCGAAAAAATTTGCCTATCTTGGTGCCACGGACAAGCTGATGAATAACACATTTGTTGGGAATCTGTGCGAAGCCATTTGGCTGGGAATCGACCGAGATGATCAAGTTGGTGAAGTCTTTAATATTCGCGATCCTCGCGCCGTCAGCAAAAAAGAATTTATGAACACGATCTGTAAGGTCGCTGGTTATGAGATTCCTCAGAAGGTCGTCCCGCTGCATGTTGCGAAGTTTCTTGCTGGTGCGATGGAGAAGGTCTGGAAGCTGTTGGGTAAAGAGACGGCTCCACTTGTGAATAGCGCCCGGGTCAAGTTCCTTGGATTAAATCAGGATTTTAGCATCAACAAAGCCAACTCGCAGTTGGGCTATGCACCGACTGCTGATTTCACTGACGCCATGACGCAAACGGTCGAATGGTTTCAGGCTCAGTAACAAGGGATAGTCGCTTGAGTGGTTTACCACTGGTGGAGCATTCTGCTCACGTGCTGATTGCCGGATGCGGTTATCTGGGCCGTCGAGCCGCCGAGCGGTGGCAACGCAGTGGCGTGCGAGTGTCAGTGATAACTCGCAGTGCATCGAAGGCCGGAGAATTGGCGAATGCCGGTTTCGAGCCTATCATCGGCGAGTTGGCAGCAGGAGATTTTCCGGCACTGCCTGATGTTGACACAGTGCTGTGGGCTGTGGGGTTTGATCGAACGAGCGGACAGTCTCGCGAAGCGATATGGATTGATGGTCTGCAGCGCCTGTTGCAACAGCTACCGTCAACGGCGAAGCGTTTCTTGTATGTATCGAGCACTGGTGTATACGGTCAAACGACCGGAGAATTTGTTAGCGAATCTATCGATCCGCAACCGACGAGCGACAGTGGAAAGTGTTGTCTGAAAGCGGAGCAGATGCTGCAGGCAGAATTTGACGGTCAACCGGCCTGCTCACTGACAGTTCTGCGCATGGCGGGGCTCTACGGGCCAGACCGTCTGTTACGTCGCGTGAGTGATCTTAAAGCCAGCACCCCTCTTCCCGGCAACCCAGGCAGCTACCTCAACCTAATCCATATTGACGATGCGGTCACGGCGGTGATAGACGTTGTGGCACGACACGACGTTGAGTTGCTCAACGTGGTTAACACAGGCACCCTCACTCGCAGCGAATATTATTCTGAGCTGGCCCGACTCGTCGATGCCCCGCTTCCTGTGTTTGACGAATCAGCACCGATCGTTCGAGGCGGCAATAAACGTGTCCTCAGTGTGGTCCGGGAATCTCTGCCCATGACATTTCGATTTGATGATGTGAAGGTCGGGCTGCGAGATGCAGTAGCCAGAGGACGGCACTAGGCGATACTGCTACGAAGTCTCAGCAGGTTCTGCTGCCATGATTATTACGGTTGCATCCGGATCGTCGATGGTAGTGGCAAAACGGTGCGGCAGTCGGCAGGTGATTTTGACTCGACGTGCCGATTCATCTGTGTACGTTCGGTTAAGTTCTTCGGCGTGTTGTGTGAGCCAGGCGAAGAGCTTTCCGTTTCCGGAGCTCGTTTCAATTTCTGCCGTGACGAAGCCCCCCGACAGTCGTTCAGCAACAATCTTGCGCAGTTTGTCGATTCCTTCACCAGTCGCCGCACTGATGGTGACTGTGTGTTCATAGCGTCGACGCAGAATAACCACGAACGATGGATCGGGAAGCTGATCTACTTTGTTGAGCACCAGCAACACATTCGTGCAGTTGACTCCGATTTCTTCCAGCACCTGATAGCACGTTTCGATTTGCTTTTCGGCTTCGGGATTGCTTGCGTCGACGACGTGCAATAACAGGTCGGCGTGTCGAGCTTCTTCCAGTGTGGATCGAAACGATGCTACAAGATGGTGAGGAAGGTTGCGAACGAATCCAACCGTGTCGCTCAAGAGGGCTTCACCATAACCGGGGACGGCCCAGCGTCGTGTGCGAGTGTCCAAAGTGGCGAACAATTTATCCTGCACCAGCACATCAGCACCGGTGAGCCGTCTCATTAGGGTGCTCTTGCCGGCATTGGTGTAGCCGACGAGCGAGACTGTGGGCTGTTTGTCTCGACCAAAGACCGTGCGTTCTCGGCGTTTTTCTACGGTAGCCAGGCGTTGCTTTAGATCTGAGATGCGGCGGTCGATCAAACGCCGGTCGGTTTCCAGTTGTTTCTCCCCAGGCCCGCGTCCTGCACCAATTCCCCCGCCAATGCGTTCGAGATGAGTCCACATGCGTTTCAGTCGTGTGCGGAAGTACATCAACTGAGCCAGTTCGACCTGCAACATGGCTTCGTGAGTTTGAGCATGTGTGGCGAAAATGTCCAGGATGACTTCACTGCGGTCAACAATTGGCTTTTCAATTGCCTGTTCGAGTGCTCGCCCCTGGGATGGTGTGAGATTGTTATCGAACACGACCAGTTCGGCGTCGGTCGCCTCGATGAGCAATTTGAGTTCTTCCAGCTTTCCGGTGCCGAGGCAGTGAGCCGGATGAGGATTTTCTCGAAACTGCACGACCTCTGCAACAACATCAACGCCCGCCGTTTTCACGAGTCCTTTGAGTTCATTCAGAGCATCTTCTTTGGATGGACATTCTGCCGGATTAAAAACGCCGGCAAGTACGGCCTTTTGATTGGCTACTTTGAGTTCTTCGCGTTTGGGATCGCCCAACGGTAATAGACCTTTGAATTGCAGGAGAATCTGAGGAATATGCCAACGACATGCGGCATCCAACGCATCGTAACGTCAGACTGACACGCCGAATACACAAAAGTTCGCTGCGGTTAGAATATGAAGACTCAATCGAAAGCTGTGGTCCTTGTCAGTGGGGGCCTTGATTCTGCCACCGTTCTTGCGATGGCACGAGACACCGGCCACGAATTGCATGCTCTGTCGTTTGATTACGGTCAGCGCCATCGGTTTGAACTGGAATCTGCCGAGCGAGTGTGCTTGGCAAATGGTGTGGCCAGTCACGTCATTTTTCCGATCGATACTCGGATCTTTCGAGGGTCAGCACTTACTAACGATATTTCCGTTCCGCATCAGCGATCTGATGAGGAAATCAGCGACGGTATCCCGATAACCTATGTGCCCGCTCGTAACACCATCTTTCTGGCTGTGGCACTCGGGCTGGCCGAATCAATCGGAGCCTTTGAGCTGTTTATTGGAGTCAATGCGGTAGATTACAGTGGCTACCCGGACTGTCGCTCGGAATTTGTTTCTGCGTTCGAAGAGATGGCGAATCTTGCGACGAAGGCGGGCGTTGAAGGAAAGCGTTTCAGTATTCAGACGCCTCTGGTCTCTCTGACAAAGGCGGAGATCATTCGGCAGGGAATTCAACTGGGTGTAGATTACGGGCTCACTCACAGTTGCTACGATCCGAATATTCAGGGTGTGAGTTGTGGTGAATGTGATTCCTGTCAGCTGAGGCTGAAAGGGTTCCGCGAGGCGGGCATTGAAGATCCGATTGATTACCAGAGCTGAACAGACCAGTGACGAACGCTGGTTTTTTTCGGTTGCGATCGGCAGCCGACAGCGGTTCTCGAATATCGAGGCGTGATTGTTAGTGTTTATTGCGGAGATATACGAATCATTTCAGGGGGAAGGGCCGTGGGCCGGGACGCCGTCGTTGTTCATTCGAACTTCCGGGTGTAATCTCCGCTGCCGTTTTTGTGATACTCCCTATACGTCCTGGCAACCGGAAGGTCAGCAGCAGTCACTGGAGAAGTTGGCAGCAGCAATTCAGGCAGCTGCGGCAGAGCATGTTGTGATTACCGGGGGAGAACCCATGCTGGCGGCTCAGCTGACGGAGCTCACCGAAATTTGTCGGGATGCGAGACGGACGATTACAATCGAAACAGCAGGCACGGTTGATCGATCAGTCGAATGTGACCTCATGGCGATTAGTCCCAAGCGACCGAACTCCGCTCCGGATGACACGCAATGGAGACTGCGTCACGAGCAGACTCGACATCAGCCGGCAGTGATTCGTGCACTACTAAAACGTTACGATTGCATTCTGAAGTTCGTCATTGATACGGACACTGATGTTGCAGACGTATGCGGCTATCTTCAAGGCTTCCCCGAAGCCACGGCAGGCCGAGTATGGTTGATGCCTCAGGCTCGGACGCAGGAGGAATTGAAGGCTAAAACCGTTTGGGTTAGAGCCGCTGCAGATTCCAACGGGTTTCGTTTTTCTCCTCGACTGCACGTTGAACAATTTGGTGATGTTCGGGGAGTGTGACCGCCACAAAAATAATTGTCTTTCCAGGAATTCAGCTGTCACAAGATCGTCCGCGTGGCTTTATCAGTTGGGTGCCCCGGCAGCTGGAGTGGTTTCAGTTCAATCCACCCGGGAACTTTGGCTTGACGCTGAATTCATCGGTGACCTGGGCTGAATCTTCAGTACAATCCTGCGACGATTAGAAACTCACCTTCATCGGAAAGACCGGACAGCCGTTTTGTCACAGCACGATTATTACGAAATTCTTGGAGTCTCACGGTCGGCGTCTGCGGATGAAATCCGCAAGGCCTATAAGAAGCTGGCTCGCAGGCATCACCCGGATGCCAACTCCAATGATTCCGATGCAGAACGTAAATTTGCTGCCATTACGGAAGCTCATGAGGTTCTGGGGGACGCGGAAAAGCGAAAAAAATATGATCAGTTTGGGGAAAACTGGAGTCGTGTGCCGGACGGAGCTGCAGGAGGCAATCCATTTGAGGGCTTTGGAGGACACGGGTTCGGTGGTGGAGGCGCGGGCTTTTCATTCGATGATGTTCTGGGTGGCATGTTTGGCGGTGGTGGTCAAAGAGGTGGACATGGCGGCAGGCGTCCTCAGCCACAAAAAGGCGAAGATCTGCGAACTACAATTCAGGTGCCGTTTCTGGTGGGAGTCGAAGGCGGCGAACATGAACTCAGCATTCAGACGAGTGGCAAAGCCGAACGTCTGAGTTTCCGAATTCCACCCGGGATGGTGAGCGGAAAAACAATTCGGTTGTCAGGACAGGGGCATCCGGGCCATCGCGGGGGTCCTGCAGGAGACGTACTTGTTACGGTTGAAGTCACTGCGCATCCACTCTTTCGCCGAGAAGGTGTTAACTTAATTCTCGAAGCGCCTGTGTCGCTGACAGAAGCCGCGCTTGGCGCAAAGATCGAAGTGCCAACGCTCACAGAAGGCATGGTGATTGTCTCAATTCCACCAGGAACATCTAGCGGTGCAAAGCTCAGATTAAGAGGCAAAGGTGTGCCAAAGTCCGGGACAGAAGATCGAGGTGATCAATTCGTTGTGGTTAAGGTTTCGGTCCCTAAAGAATTGTCCGAAGAAGCAACGGATGTCCTCCGTCGTCTGGAGGAACTGGTCCCTGAGAATCCTCGAGACGGACTTTGGTAAGTAACAGCCAGCATTGGTTTGTAATGGGCTAATGCCTCCGGTGGGTAGAGAGATGGAAGTCCTCTGATTTTATTGCTCGCAGCATGCCTGCCTGAGCCGTGGAATTTGCGGCATACTGACCCGGGATGATTCAACAGGACCATCGTCCATGAAGTTGATCCGATACGTTTTCCAGCTTCCGGCGATGCTGGTCATTCTTTTGGTTCGCTGCTACCAGAAAGTGCTGAGCCCTCTGCTGGGACGCACGTGTCGGTTTCATCCAACCTGCAGCGAGTACTTTATTCTGGCGGTCAAAAAATACGGTCTGCTGATTGGCACCTGGAAAGGCGTCTGTCGCATCTTTCGCTGTCATCCCTGGAACCCCGGCGGCTATGATCCTCCGTAGGTCTACAGGCGAGGCTGCTGTGTGTTTCCGCCGGACGGGTACAGGAAGCCGTGCTGCCACCGAATTTAGAATCGTCAAACGAAGAGATTCTGTCTGACTCTGTCGAGGCGATCAAAGAGTTTGTTGCACAAGACCGAGGATGCTGAAACTGTATTGGGATCAGGCAAGTAGATTTGAGCAGTTCAGGGAGCGACGACGGTCGGGTGTGTGATGAGCCAACGTTAAATTGCTGTAGAGCTCTGCCGGAATGTTGCTGTGTTCGGTCCGGGCTGCGATTTTAGCTATCGTCTTGCTACGAAAGTGGTTCCGCTTTTTGCGCGGCATCGATCGGCAGCGAAGTGTACAGGTGAGGAAACAGATCGCCTTTTCGTGACGGTTCCCATTTCAGGCCTGAGCCAAGTCGAATGGGATCAACATCGACCAGCACCAGATCAGTCTGGCCCGAGAAATGTTTGGCGGCGGTTTCTTTGAGCTGTTCAGTTGTGGAGAAATGGATGAAGCCGTCTTTGATATCTGCTTCTGATCCGAGGAATTCGCCGGCGGCGATTGCTGTTTGCCATTCGGCCTTCGTGCAGATTTTGTAGATGGGTTGCGTCAGGCGAGCAATCTGCATGCGGCATTGTTCGACGTCGCTTGTGATCTGCTGAGTTAGTTCTTCCGCAGAATTGAATGAACAGAGTGGTCGTATTGCGCTGAACAAATCGATGTTCAGCTTAGTTTCGTAGAGGTCACCGCTGAACTTGTCGAGGTAACATTCGACTTTCAAACGGTTGTCGTCGAATGTAGGGTTCGGGCCGATGCTGACAGCAGCGACATAGTGTTTACCTGCGATGTCTGCTGTACCGGCGTAGACTCCGTTCGTCGGCAACATGACTCGAATGTCTTTGAGGTTTGCCGTTGGGAATCCCAATTGGCGGCCTCGGCCGGCACCACGTGAGACAATGCCTGAAATTTGGTGAGCGTGTCCGGTCATGGCCACGGCATCGCACAGTCGGCCTTCGCCCAACAGAGTTCGAATGCGACTGGACGAAATCATTTCACCTTCGTCGTCGACCGGTTGGATCACTTCAAGCGTAATGTCTTCGCCCTGGCACAGTTTGGCCAGACGTGCGATATCACCCTCGCGATTGCGGCCAAATCGAAAATTGGGACCTTCGACGATTCCTGCGGCCGATAGTTGCTTCACCAGAACTTGACCGAAAAAGTCGTCTGCTGTCATCTGCAGCAAATCTCTTGTGACGGGAAGTACAATCACGTGATCCGCGCCGTATTTTCGAAGTAACGCTGTTCGTTGTTCGATGGTTGTCAGGCGCGGTAAAGCGGCATTCGGTCGCAGCAGGCTCAGTGGGTGTGGGTCAAAGGTTACAACGACTGCCGGCGCAGAATGTTCAGCGGCAATTTCACGCAGCGTTTGCAGCATCTGCTGATGTCCGCGATGGACTCCATCAAAGTTACCGACAGTGACTATGCCGTTGAGTGCGTTTTCGGGTACGTGGATATCCGCCTGATTCATGGTCGAAAAAATACCGGCCTGTCGATTAAGGTACCAGATGACTGTGGATGATATCCAAAGTCGGGATGAATCTTCTTTCCGTCAGTTGATCCGTGAATACTATGTCAGAATGTCAGTCACGATTTCGCCATGCACGTCTGTCAGGCGAAAATCTCGCCCCTGGAAGCGGTAGGTAAGCCGTTCGTGATTGATACCCAGCTGGTGCAGAATGGTGGCGTTGAGATCATGGATGTGAACCGGGTTTTCAGTGATGTTGTAGCTGAAGTCATCGGTTGTTCCGTAGGTCATTCCCGGCTTAATACCTCCGCCTGCCATCCAGATGCTGAAACATCGAGGGTGGTGGTCACGCCCGTACATGTCTCGTGTAAGGCTTCCCTGGCAATACACTGTACGCCCAAATTCTCCGCCCCAGATCACCAGGGTGTCTTCCAGCAATCCTCGAGCTTTAAGGTCCTGGACGAGTGCCCAGGACGGTTGATCGATATCCCGGCACTGATTGGGCAGATCGTTCGGAATGTTGCCGTGTTGGTCCCAGCCGCGATGAAAAATCTGCACGAAACGTACGTCGCGTTCCAACATGCGTCGAGCCAGCAGGCAGCTGAACCCGTATGTACCCGGTTTTGTCACATCGGGGCCATACATGTCCAGAATGTGTTTCGGTTCGTTTTCGATGGATGTCAGCTCCGGCATTGACGATTGCATTCGGAATGCCATTTCATACTGAGCAATACGTGCCTGGGTTTCCGGATCACCGACGGCATCCAGCGTTTGCTGATTCATTTTGGCCAGCCGGTCGAGCATCCGTCGCCGCATCGTGGTACTCACGCCGGGAGGGTTTGACAGATACAGCACGGGATCCCCCTGACGCCTCAACGAGACGCCCGAATGGCGACTGGCCAGAAAGCCGGACCCCCACAAACGGTTGTACAGCGCCTGGGCACTCTTACGGCCGGTCCATGTCGGTGTCATTGCAATGAACGAAGGTACGTTATGGTTCTCGCTACCCAGTCCATAGCTTAGCCATGCTCCCAGGCTCGGACGTCCAGGTTGTTGCGACCCGGTGCAGATGTAGGTGATCGCCGGGTCATGGTTGATGGCTTCGGTGTGCATCGAACGAATTACGCAGATGTCGTCAGCCATTTGTGAGGTGTACGGCAGCAGTTCACTAAAGTCTGTACCTGCCTGACCATGTTGCTGAAAGCGGTATTTGGATGGAGCGATCGGGAACCGTTTTTGCCCCGACGTCATAGTGGTGAGCCGTTGTCCTTTGCGAATAGATTCCGGCAGATCTTTGTCGAACCAGTCATCCATGGTCGGTTTGTGATCAAGCAGATCCATCTGGCAGGGAGCTCCTGCCATGAACAACCAGACAGCTCGTTTAGCTTTGGGTGCATAATGCTGCAGAGCGGCTGGGACTTCGCTGGTTGCCATTCCGCCCGCTGCGTTTTGCTGCATGAGGGATCCCAAGGCGGCAGTTCCCAGCCCCAGTGACCCCTGAGCGAAAAAATGCCGCCGTGTTTCAGCTGTCTGGTGATCTTCAAATGATGTCATAATGGGTCGTCTTTGCGGCATCGGCAGGGCGGAGAGAGCGAAGCGAAATCAGTCATGAGCTGCTTGGCTCCTGACAAATTATATTTGGCCTACTTGTTGATGAATTCGTCTAGGTTGAGTGCCAGGTTACTGACCATTGTCCAGGCTGCCAGCAGGACTGAATCGAGGTCTTCGGCTGGCGGATTCTCACCAACCTGAACCAATGATTTGGCGGCTGTCGGATCTGCGGTGAAGTCAGCGAGATAGGAATGATAGTCATCCAGTACGCCCTGGACTTCCTGTTCGGTGGGTTGCCGAAGAATACATTGCCTGAGGACAAACTCTGCCTGTTTCTGTTCAGTTTGACTGGGTTCCCGCAGGACACGTTCGGCCAAACCGCGAGCACACTCCACATACTGTGGATCGTTCATCAGCAATAGCGCCTGCATAGGTGAGTTACTGCGTTCGCGTCGGACCACGCAGCTTTCTCGGGACGGCCCGTCAAAAGTGCTCATTTGAGGCGGCGGCGACGTGCGTTTGATGAAGGTGTACAATGTCCGGCGGTGAACGGACTCATGTCCCTTGTCTGCCGAGAAATTTGCCGTGTTGGAATTCGTATATCCCACGGCATTCCAGAGGCCCTTTGGTTGCGGTGGCTTCACACTTGGTCCTCCAGTCTCTTCATGAAGCAGTCCACTGATGAAGAGTGCCTGGTCTCGGAGTGTTTCCGCATCCAGGCGAAATCGCGGACCCCGTGCGAGCAACCGGTTTTCCGGATCTCGCTGCAGTAAGTCGAGGGTTACAACGGCCGACTGTCGATACGTGGCTGACATCACAATTTGTTTGGTGAGGTGTTTGACGTTCCACGCATGCTGAACGCTTGACTGTTGAGGTGCCATGAATTCGGCGCTTAACCAGTCCAGCAGTAAAGGATGACTGGGAGGTTCACCCTGAGAACCAAAGTCTTCCGATGTCTTGACCAGACCGACCCCAAAAAACTGTTGCCACAGTCGGTTGACGGCGACTCGGGATGTTAAAGGATGATTTGAAGACGTGAGCCACTTTGCCAAACCCAGACGATTGTTTGGAGCGTCCTGCGGGAAGCCGGGCAGGACAGCCGGCACACCTCGTGAAACTTCCTCGCCTTTATGGTCGTATTCACCACGAGTCAATAAGTAGGCTGGTTTTGGTTTTTCCGTTTCCTTGTAGACCAGCGTTGTCCCGGCCTGGTCGTGGACCGCCTTCATTTGTGAGTGAATATCGTCCAGTTTTGCCAGTAGTGGAGCCAGCGGTTCTTTCATGACAGTCCACGCGTATCGCAGAAAGAACATTTTCAGAGTAGCGATTTCGTCTTTGTTGAGTTCAGCCTCCTGCCTGGTGATTAGTGCCTTGGGGTGTTCCGGGAGTGGCGCTCCGCCGATGCTCCGCATTTCTTTCAGCCATACGGCGAACGAATCATACCACGGAGTCCGGTCTGTCAGTCCACGAATTCCTGCGTGATCCCAGAAGACACGACCGTCCTGCTGAGTGCACGCCCAGCCGTCGATGGAGGTTCCAGGTGTGAGTCCCACGTCAGCTGCTTTCACTTCCAGTCGAACCCATTCACCGGGATCTGGAAGTCCACCGACATGGAATCGCGAGGGAGAATTGTCCGTGCCCCAGGAAATCAGATTTTCACCCCAGTAAGCGCGATGCTCCCAATTGTCTGCATGGAACTGAAGCATAATTTGCTGCGGTGGATTCTCCGGGTCAACGTAGACATGACAAAATAATGTATCTCCTTCGGCCACGATGAGTTTTTCCGGAACATTTTCCACGACGTTTTGTTCCACGCCCGTGGCTACCAGTTCGTTGCTGAATTTGCCGCTGAAAACCGGCTGAGGATCTCCCGCAAACTTCCAGGCTTTAGACGTTGTTTTGGAGTCGGCAGGCAGGGTGTCTTCAATCCAGATGTAGTCCGTTGGTTTGTCATGGATTCGCTGCGTCAGGCTTGCTGGTTCGTAGTAGTCCACCTTTGCCAGTAGCCCGTGTATTTTGGCCTCGAGGGTGTCTTGTGTTTTTGTGAGGTCATTCAACTGAGTCTGTTGGTCGGTTGTGAGTACCCGAATAGTGGGGGCGTGGTCCTTCTTGTTGCCATCCATCGGATTACCATCGAGGCTGTTGAAGAATGCATAGAAGGAATAAAAATCGTTCATTGTCAGCGGATCGAATTTGTGGTCGTGGCAGCGTGTGCAGTCCATGGTCAGTGCCATGAATGCTGTGCCGGTTGTCACGACTCG
>Ga0315315_10000594_pt1 | contig 30979 bp, 20 predicted proteins | sample M140m3416metaG_FD_203699 | JGI IMG/M metagenome (GOLD analysis project Ga0315315, IMG submission 203699) | Ammonia-oxidizing marine archaeal communities from Monterey Bay, California, United States - M1 40m 3416 | ecosystem: Environmental > Aquatic > Marine > Intertidal zone | place: USA... | reverse complement strand
TGATGAAAGTGGGGCGAACGCTCGTCCAGTTGTTGAAACGGTTGGTCAAAGAATTGACATCGAAAAGTGGCGTAAACTAAAGTCTGAGCCGTATGAGCTTGGTTCTTTTGGAGAGATGCCTGGTGTCTGTAATCTGCCTGGGCCTTTGGCGAAGCGAAATTGGCCAGATCGAGCAAAGTACGAAGGGGCGGTGAAGGTCCCGGGAATGTGCCAACTGTGTAGTACGATCTGCGGCATGATTGGCTATGTCAAGGATGGTCGTCTGTTGAAGGTGGAGGGAAATCCGAAAGACCCAAACAGTCGTGGTTACCTGTGTGCACGCGGGCAGGCTTCCTTGAATCACCTCTATCATCCCGAGCGTCTGCTTTATCCGTTGAAGCGTGTGGGGAAACGCGGTGAGGGGCAGTGGAAACGCATTAGCTGGGATGAAGCACTGGACGAAATTGCCGAGAAGCTTAAGGCGGTACGAGACTCCGGCCATCCAGAAGAGTTCGCTTTCCATCAAGGACGACAGCGTAGCAAAGATGCTTTAAAACGTTTTCTGGATGCCTTTGGAACCAAAACTCAACTTTCGCATCGCTCGCTCTGCTCTGGGAATCGACGGGCCGCCAATCTTACGGGGCTTTGGGAAAGTGATTGGGATCTGAATGACGTTGAACATTCAAAGTACATTCTCAATTTCGGATCAAATGTTTTTGAGGCGCATCAGGGCCATGTTCCGTTTGCGAGTCGGGTGCAACGCGGACGCTTTGAGAATGGAGCGAAACTGGTAACGTTTGACGTGCGGATGTCAAACACAGCCGGCGGTAGTGATGAATGGCATTCACCATTTCCCGGCACCGATGGGGCGATCGCGTTGGCAATGTGCAACGTGATCATTTCCAGAGATTTGCATGATGAACAATTCATCAAACGCTGGACTAACGTTACTGTTGACGAACTGCGGGAACACTTGCAGCCTTATACGCCTGACTGGGCTGAGCGAGTCAGCGGTGTAGCGGCTGAGAATATCGTGCGAATTGCTACTGAATTTGCTGCTGCGGCACCTGCTGCGACCACCATTTGCAACCGAGGTAGTTCTGCACATCTCAATGGCTTTTACAATGATCGTGCCATCGGAATGCTCAATGCATTGGTCGGAAGCGTTGGCAAGAAGGGCGGTTGGTGTTGGTCCCCTTGGGGAGGTTTGGATCCGGTGGTTAAGACGCCAGAGATGCCTCCTGGAGCAAAAACGCAAAGCGTGCTCGAGGATCCTCCTGAGTATCCGCTTGCCAATGTGTGGAGACGGATGCGTGTAGGTGAAATCGTCTACCTTTACCTACTGCAGGATCGGGCAAAGTTGCAGGCATACATGACTTACAATCTCGATTCACCAATGACGTGGCCCGAGGAAAGCATGACTCAGCAGATTTTGTCTGACGAGGATAAGATTCAATTTCATGTCTGTATCAATTCCTTTTACAACGAAACGGCACACTTTGCCGACATCGTGCTGCCATGGACAACTTTCATGGAGCGGTGGGATCTGGATGCGCGAGCGTCATATAATTTACGACCCTACGTGGGTCTAAGAACGCCCATGGTGGAACCGCTCGGTGAGTCCAGAGATGTTCGGGATTTTTTTCCCGAGTTAGCGAGACGCATCGGGGATGGAATGGAAGAATGGTATCCGGAAAAAGATGTTAAGGAGTACATGGAAGAGTGGGCCTCAACTGTCCCCCAGAATCCCAAAACCGGTAAACAAGGTCTTGAACGTTTGATGGACGAGGGCGTTTGGGAACAGGAACGAGAGCCCTTTTATGAACCTTACAACCAACTCCTGTCAGACTCGGAAATGCAGGATGCGGTGATTGACGATCAGGGGCTCATCAGTAAGGACGGTATCGGGATCGGAATCATGGTCGATGGTTCGCCCTTGAGGGGTTTCAAAACCCCAAGTCGTAAATTTGAAATTCGCAGCGCCTTTGTAAGCAAGATTGGACGCAATGAGGATTGTTCTGAGTTGATTGCAGCCAGTGGCATGGTGAAGACGAAAAATCGCCCAGAGAGTCATCTGCCGCACAATGTAAATATCGAGGACATGCCAGTCTGGTTCCAGCCTCGTGAATTGCAGGATCTTCCAGATGATGAGTTGGTCATGACCAGCTTTAAGTGGAATGTTCACAATCATGGAAGAACGATGAACCTGAAGTGGTTGGCTGAAATTGTGCACTCCAATCCCGCTTGGCTGAATCCTGAGACAGCAGCACGTTTTGATTTGAACAATGGTGATTGGATCGAAATAACTTCCTTCTATTCACGTGAACTCGAAAAGGTTTCTCCGCATCTCAATCGCACTGACTTACCCGAGTCCAGCGGCCGACGGGTGGTGTCAAGCATGCGTGTGCCTGTTGTGCTCATGGAAGGTATTCATCCTCGAGTTATTGCGATGAGCAACAGCTGTGGACACACCCAGTACACATCCGTTGCACAGGCACGAAAAGAACCACTTGATGATTCACAGGTGGCTGGATGCGACCCTGAAACCTATCAAGATGCTGACTGGCAGAGGAACATGTGGTGGCAAGATGATTCTGGTGGGGATCACACCAAGTGGCAACGAAATCGGGGTAACGGGTGGAACCAGAATAGGTTGATGCCCATTGCCCCAGATCCCGTGACCGGTCAACAGGCATTTCATGACACCGTTGTTCGGATCAAAAAAATTGATTGATTCAGAAACTCAGGATGTCGAATCTGTAGCAACCGTTTATTCGCTGCTCGCGCGGTTGTGGATGCAGGAAATTGATGCTCCTTTACTGAAGAGTATGTCGGAGGAGCCGCTGCTTTCGGCATTGTCGCAGCTGGATCTGCCGCTTCCGAGCGAATCACTTGAGCAGCTGGCGACGGAATACTGCGCGCTGTTCATCGGACCGAAGAACGCGGTGCTTCCGATGCAGTCAGTTTGGCAGAAAACCCAGTTAGACAGTCAGTCAGCAAGTTCGGTTGCGAAGTTTGCAGAGCTCATTGGTTACATAAGGCCAGCATCGGCTCTGTGGGATCATCTTGGTGTCCAATTAGATTTGATGTCCCATGTGATGTTGGCAACCTGTGATAAGAAAAAACGAGACAAGGAACGCAGTGTCGCTGATGAAGTCGCGACTGCATTTTTTGAACGACATTTGAATTGGCCATCTCCGCTGCTGTTGGCGACGTCGCAGAGAGCCCGTTTGCCTCTGTATCGTTCCCTTGCTGAAATCACTCAGCAATTCCTGAAAATGGAAAGCAAGACGCGTTCTTCGACGTCTTTGTGAGTCATCGCCTATGGTGAGACTCAGTAAAGCAACTTCGCCATGAAAAAGGGCATGGCCTGCAGTGAAACTATCACGAACCGGTATTCTCCCGCGATGACGAAACCAACACCGATACCTACTGATCCCGCTGAATTGAAAGACTTGGCGTTGGCCGTGTTGCAGAACGACAGATTTCCCTTTCTGGCCTCAATGGATGGTAATCAGGCGAGGGTCCGCCCTGTCTCGCCGGTCAGAACCGAAGGCTTCACCGTTTACGTTGCTAACTTGCGTGCGTACCACAAAACCCAGGAAATCGCGGAAAATCCCAAAGTCGAATTGTGCTACCTCGACAAAAATCACCATCAGGTGCGGATCACGGGAGTGGCTCGTGTCGAGCAGGATCGTAATTTGTTGCAGCAGATTTGGGATGAAAATCCTTTGCTGCGGAATTACCTCGGATCGATTGATAATCCGGACCTGATTGTTTATCGAGTTGATCCTCAAAGTGTCAGATACATGCGTGAGTGGGCGCTGGAGTACCATGACGTGTCATGGACTTGATTTAACAAGTGAATTCGAGCATTGACGGAGATTGGGGCGAACCGTGCGTGAGTTATTTCGAACTCTGCCATTGATGTGTGTCGTGTTGCTGGTGCCAATCGTCCCCTTCCTGTTCGTCGGAGGGCACTTGAGCGATTGGCTCAGAGGCCTGGCAGAGAATCCCCCTGAACCCGTTGCCACGTTTGCATTGATTGTGGGTCTGTTGGCAACGGACATCCTGCTTCCAGTCCCGTCCAGTGTGATCAGCACTCTGAGCGGTTGGCAGTTGGGCTGGTTTTGGGGAACCTTGGCGACGTGGTTGGGGATGAACTTGGGAGCGATAATTGGCTTCGTGTTAGCAAGGCGGTACGGGAAGACGTTTGCACTCTACTTCTCGCGGGGGCGAGATCTTGAGCGGATTCGAAAAGTAAGTGATCGGTATGGGCCGGTGGTTCTTGTGCTGACGAGAGCCATGCCCGTTTTCGCTGAAGCCAGTGTTTTGATGGCGGGAATCCATCAATTGGCATGGCGACGATTCATCCCAGCGATCATGGGGAGCAACCTAGCGATCGCAATTGCCTATGCAGCCTTTGGCGACTACGCCGAACGCCATCGATGGTTGCCCCTAGCACTGACTGTCTCGGTCGCCCTTCCCATCGTGGTGGCAGGACTCGCCCGGCGATGGCTGCCTGAGGGAACGTCAGAGCCACTTGAACCATCGACTGAGATCGAATCGCCCTGACGGAATTGCGACTCACCTCAGCGATTACAGCTGGGATGTGTAGAAATTGGGCTTAACGACTTGCTAATCGTTACGGTCGTTACAGGCGGCGTTCTTACCTGACTGTTCAGGCTTTTCTGGTCGTCAATCCCGCATTAATCACCCGGTTTTACTCAATCGGTGTGCTAGGGTTTTTTGCCACCCTTCCACTCTGTGCCTTCTTTCACGGGGACACGGAAAAGTCAGGTACTTTCCCACCATTCCAGGACATAGACATGACTGAATCCAGCATCGATCAGACCACCGAAGAAAACGTTCTTACTCTCGAGCGACGTGCTGCCGATCGCAGAGCAGACCAAACTACAAGCGACGCGGGAAATACCGAAAACTTGGATACTGGTGTTGTTAATGAACCGCGACGAAAGAAACAACGTCGCCGCCACATTGATCCAACAACCTGCGAACGCGATTACAGCAATCCGGAAATCGAATTCATGCGTGCCATGGATGACTACAAACGTGACGCGGGACGTATGTTCCCTACATGCAGCGAAGTGCTCGAAGTGATTCGGTCATTGGGATACTACCAACTGACAGAAGAGCAAGCAGAGACGCTTGGATTCGAGGAAGAAGTCCCGGCACAGGATGAGAGCAGTGCGGATTCAATGACTGAAGAGTCCGAAGATTTTGTTGACGCATAATCACTGAAATGCATGTCGGCTCAAGTCGATATCTGGTTAAATCATGAGCAGCCCGGGATAACGTTCACATTGATGTGTGGTCGCTTCTGGGCTGTTTTCGGTTTAGAGGGTAATCGTGTGCACCGATTGATTCGACTTCTCGCCTATCTTTGGGCGCTTCCCTATACGCTTTTTGGCATTGCCTGTGGCTTGCTTCTCTCCGGAAGATTCAAAGTTGTGGATGGCGTGTGTGAAATTCACAGTCCGGCAATCGCGGGTGTTTTGAAGCGATTACCCGTACCTGCCAGTGCAATTACTCTGGGGCATATTGTCTTGGCTCGTGACCACGAGATGTTGGGATTAACGAGAGCCCATGAACGCGTTCATGGGCGTCAGTATGAGCGTTGGGGAATCATGTTCGTTCCGGCTTATCTGCTCGCCTCTGCATTCCTTTACCTGCATGGCAAGGATGGGTATCGAGACAACCCGTTTGAAAAAGAAGCTTACGCTATCGATGTTGAGGATTTATGAGAAAAGACTGCCTTGATAACGCAGGCGATGGGGTAGGTGCATGATGGCGGGACGCTGGGGTTCTCAGTTCCAAGCTTCAACTGGTAATTCTGCAGCAAGTTCATCCATCGACACGCTGAGTTGATTCATTAATTCACGTTTCTTCAGTTGGCTGTTGAGTGGTTTGCCCACAAACATGTCGCAGAAAAATGGCACCAGCAGTGCCTCACCTTTCGGTAGTGCCTTGCCGAGCCCGTGCATGAATACAGGTGTGATCGGTATCTCAGGGTGTCGTCGCGCGATATGCGCAACACCAGTCTGGAACTCATCCATTTTTTCCGGTTCACCTCGGGTGCCCTCAGGAAATAACAAAACGATGCCTTCCTTCTCAAGCACCTCAGAAATAGGATCCAGCGGATGTTTTCCCTTTTCGCGGCGGATCTTGCTTCGGTCGATTGGGATGATTCCGACGATACGTGTCGCAAACCAGCGTCGCAGTCTACGTGTCATGAAATAATCAGCCGCTGCAACGGGACGGACGCTTGGCAGGCGTTTTAGACCAAGCACATTCATGAGAGCAAATACATCGAGATGGCTATTATGGTTTGCAACGATGATGGCTGGCCCAGAACTTGGTAGCAGTTCGCCGCGTCGTACATTCGTTCCCAGAACAATCATCATCAAGGGCCGCACGATCAAAGCAAAAAATGCTATTCGTAGAATTTGGTTCATGGGTGGTAGCAGTAATGAATGAAGTGGAAGAATAAGGGTGCTGTGAAGATCAAGTTTCCGACACGGTCAAGCACGCCTCCATGACCAGGAAGAGTTGCGCCAAAGTTTGTGATCTTCAGGTCCCGTTTTAGTGCGCATATGCAGAGTTCGCCTGCAAAACCCATGCAAGCGATCATGAATCCGGCGAACACTGAGTGAGGAAGGTCCATCGGAGTGATCAAAGGACCAACGATACCTGCAAGGCAGGTCGTTAAAGTGATGCCACCGATGAAACCGGCATAGGTCTTTCTGGGGGCGATGTTGGGAGATACCTGCTTCTTGCCAAAGGGCCTACCCGACAAGTATTGGAAGATGTCATTTGTTTCAGCCATGATGACCAGGAAAATGAGCAAACCGGGTCCCGGGTGTTGTTCGGCAAGACTCATCATGTGAGGCGTTGCATTAGACGCGTGTTGTCCCAATGGGGTTGTCAGCAGATAGGCAGTGTGTGACAGACTGTAAACCGTGATCATGAGCGCCCAAAGCAGTGTCCCTGCGGCATTCTGGAATCCGTCACCCTGACCTATCATCCACATTCGCGTGGGTAACCACGCAAACATGATGACGGGGATGAATACGAGGAACATCTGGTAGTTGTCAGTCGTTGCGAAATAATATTGGGGTATCACTGACAAGTAAGCGTAAAAAAGAACTCGGCGGTCAGCGCGTCTTGTGGGCGACATTGAAAGAAACTCTTTCAATGCGAAGAAGCTGATGAATCCGAAGAAAATGACGCCACCGTTCGGAGACAAGCACAATGCGAGTGAAAACAGTCCTGCCAATGACCACCATGTTCGGATGCGATGGCGGATCAAGGTGTCGTCAGATCCAGGGGAATAACGCATCTTGAAAAACAGAATGCAGTTTGAAACTGCAAGTACAGCAAAGATCGAGATCAGCGTTATGCGGACTTCCCAAGCAAGATGGTTCATCGTTTTGCTGTTCGCTTGCGATCGGGTTCGAGAGAGGTTTGGAAGGCAGTCGCTATTTCAAATCATGCACCAAAAATCCAAGAGACCTTTCAGCCCTGGAAGCTACGTCCTGTGTATCTGTTTCAGGGTTGCTTTCCGGTTTTACCGCCGGAATGATGTGCATGTCCATTCTGGTGAGCAGTGGTCCCGATCCGTGCCGATCATCATAGCAACCCAAGAGCAACCTGTTGCAGCGTCGATGTTGTCCGACAGTCATCGGCAGTCGGTTCGGTCAAAGTTGGGGGTTGGGTGACTTTGGTTATGTGCGATTCCTAAACGATTCTATGCTTGCAAATCGAGAATTGGTGTTCCCAGCAGAAGACAGGGGGGCCCTTTTTGTCATGGAACGACGATGTTTGCATGTTGAGAATTTGAATTTGCCCACATGCGGTGAAACTTGTCCAGTTGTTACTCTGCATTCTTCGGTTTGGCGTTGTGGTGTTGAGCACAGATTTTGTACCGTCTCGCCAATACCAGAGATGTTCTTCCGAGATAGCGTGACTTCGGAGAGCACTGATGCATGTCAATTGCAAGCGAGGCAGGAATGTACGCCGCAACTTATAGAATCATGACTTGGATGATGATCCTCGTTACCACCATCGCGGTGGGATGCCGAGGCGCACAGAAATTTGGGCGCAATCTTCAGGTGCGAACGAGCAATGATGTTGAGGTAGCGGAGATTGATTCACCTGAACAGCGGCTAGCCACTTCCTCGCGTGCCGATGGTGAAAGTGATCAAGCTGGCGAAACCGAATTGAGAGGCGCTAGGAGTTTAGAGACGCGATCTGCCTCTCTAAAGACCAAGCCTGACGCGAGAGATTCACGAGTATCTACTGCTTCGACAAAGGTAACAGAGGATGCTGACAACACTCTTGCGAAGGCAGTGCTACCACCTGCTGATGTGGTTGCTAATGCAGAATCGACCGAAACGGATAGCCTTGCCCTTCCATCTTCGAACGAAGCACAACTGCCCGATGCTGCAGAAGTCATTGCGAAAATCAATAACTTACCCGCAGCGGAACGTGAACGGCTTCGCCAGCAGTTGAAGGCCGAATTGGTGACTGCCGATCAAACCACACAGCCCAATCCCATTGATTTGGCATCGGGAACGATGGGTCGATTACCAGCCCTGCCGCCAACACGAGATTCAGTTCCGGAGATTACTCCCGCGCGTATTGGAGTAGGGCTCGAGCAGGAATCAGCTGAGATAACCACAGGCGTTTCCGTCTCGTTGAAGGGTGTGAACCCAACTGCCTTGACCGAACAGGAAAAGGACGCCGTCGCACAAAAACTTCTTCAGAATTATGCAAATGTTGCCAACGCGGCTGGTGGGGGAAGTGCAGATCGCACGACAGTGCGGACAGCCAGCGTTAATCAAAATCAGGCAGCTCACAGTAGGATTGTCCAGGCTTTTTCTCCCGAGCTTTTATCCGAGTTGTCGGAAGATGTGCTTTACGATGCTTTGGCTCAACAGCTCAGCAAAGCCCCTGTCAGTGAGGAACCAGCAGAACGGACAGCCCGTTTAATCCGCTTGCGACACTTGCTTGTGCTTTCGGGCGATCCCGATGCAGCAGTTGAGAAAATCAGCGGTTTGTCAGAAGCTGAGCAGGAGTTTCTTCGGCATCAACTTTTGGGACTGTGGACAATCATTGATCCTGAGGGACATCCGACATCACCAAGTCGTCGATTTACTTCCGCGGTACCCCAGATTCGTGAAGCAGCTAAATTCGCAGCGGCCGCGACAGATGCGCTCGAAGTCAGGGCATTGGCGTTCTGCACTGACATTCAGTCTTACGGGCAATTCAAGAGATTCGAAGGCAATCGTTTCGATGCGGGGCAACAGGTCATTCTGTACTGTGAGATTGATAACTTTACCGCTAAACGTGTGGATGGTGGTTTTGAGACACATTTACAGGGAAGCTACGACATTTACGATTCCGAGAATCGTAAAGTACTGAGCCAACTGTTGCCGGGAGACCAGCAGGTTTCTACCAATTACTTGCGTGATTACTTCATCGCTTACCAGATGCTGATTCCTCAGGAATTGCCTGCGGGAACCTACAAGCTGCGACTGACGATGGAAGATCTTAATGGTAAGAAGTACGGTAACTCTGATATTCCCTTCGAAATTGCGAAGTAGGCGATTCAGGAATCCAACGGAATCGTGTCCATGATTTGATAAGTTGGCCCTGACTTGTCAAGAAAACTGGCGACTAACTGCAGTGAACTGACCAGCATGCCGCCCAATTCCGTCTCCTCTTCGGCCGCAAGACGCTCCATCACATCACTGTTGGCCATTCGCGATGTGCTACGTGTGCGCCCAAGTGTCAGATGGGGAACGTAGTCTCTGGGTTCTTGTTTGAACCCAAGCTCCGCAAGAGATGTTTCTAGCTGAGATACGATTTTGGTGAGTGCACCCGATGCATCGTTGATCCCTGCGTATAGAATGCGGGGACGCTCAATGCTCGGAAACGCGCCCGTGCCGCCAAAATCAAGATGAAAAGGTGGGTGATGGGAGCAGACCTTGTGAATCACGTTACAGACATCGGGGACCTCTGTGTTGTCCACGTCGCCAAGGAATTTCAGGGTCAAATGCAGGTTATCCGTGGGAACCCACTTGATGCCGTCATTGGATTGACGCAGACGCTGTAGCATCCGGGTCGAGTGACGGTTGACGTCGGGCGCGAGCTGGATAGCGATAAATGATCGAATGTTTTTCATGGTGCCAATCGTACACGGAAATATGTCTGAGTTTGAGCCGCCGCCATTTGATCCTCATCCCTTTTTCAGGGGAGGCCATTTACAGACACTCGCGGCTACCCGTGAAGTGTCTGCCGATCTGCTCAGCCCCATTCAGCATGTCGTGTCTGTTTCAGACGACGATTCGATCGTTTTGCACGAGGATTGCCCTGCTGGTTGGGTGCCGGGTGAGCGGTCGATTTTATTGTTGCATGGGCTTTCAGGATGTCATGCAGCTCCCTACATGCTGAGGTTGGCCGAACGTTTTCTGAAATTAGGTTCACGCGTTTTTCGAATGGACATGCGCGGATGTGGAGCAGCACGCCCATTGGCACGCAATCTGGCTCACGCTGGCCGTAGTGACGATGTGGTTGCGGCGCTCGACATGATTGCTGACAAGTCGGAGGAGGGACCGATGTTGGCAATCGGTGTTTCACTAGGGGCAGGGCAACTGTTGCGAGCCGTGGGGCGAATTGGGTGTGGTGTTTCAGTCAGACCAGCCTGGTTTGAGCGATTGGAACGTATAGCTGTGGTGGCACCGCCGTTGGATTTGAGGCGGTGTAGCGTCAACATGCAACGTTGGTCATTGCGACCCTATAACTACTATTTCATTCGCGCACTGCTGGGAAGTGTGCCGCCTGGGGTCCATGAACGGGCTGAATTCCAGACCGCGCTTTTGGAGAGGCGGCCGAGGACTTTGTGGGAACTAGATGATCGTATCACTGCACCGTTGAGTGGATTTGATGGGGCTGCAGACTATTACGATCAGGCTTCAGCCTGCCACGTGGCAAGTTTCAATCCCGTGCCCACCCTTGTCCTGACAGCAGCGGATGATCCTATCGTGCCCGTCGGTTGTTTTGCTGACAATCCAAGCCTGTGGCCACAATCGACGCGTTTGTTCATCACGAACACGGGTGGTCACATGGGCTTCTTGGATCGTCGCCGGAAGTGCTGGATTGACGAAGCCGTCGTCTCATGGTTTTCAGCCTGATGGGATCGCAATTCTCGGCAAGCAGTTCCCCCGATCTTCATTTCGTCGTCCAGATCGGATCGGGAACCATCTCGTCTGCAACGGCGGAACCCTGATCAGCACGCCCGCTACCAGCCATGCCACTGATGATTTCAACGGTCATGTCGTGATCACATGTGATTTGACAACTAAGTCTGACTCCGGGATCTGAGATCTCACGAACGCTCAACGTATCTTTCTCAGCCTGCGTGATCTTTTCTGGTTCCCCATCAATGAATTTGATTCGACAGGATGTGCACTTTGATTGTCCGCCACAGGCATGAAGCTGATCAGTGCCAGCGTCGTCTACGAGTGCTTTGACAAGCCGTTTGCCTGCGGTGATCTCAAAATCACCTACTCCTCGCACGGTTAACTTTGGCATGTGATCGGTCTCCGGGGTCGATGCGAATTGATTTGAATGAATAATGCCGTTGTCCCGAATCGAGCGAGCGTGATGCTTTTTGGTCATACGCTTCGAGCCGCTCAGTGCAACGTTCTGTGGGGAAGGATAGTATCCCAGGCAACTGTTGTGCAAGCGATCTGATCTGCAGTTGCCTTGTTTGAACTCACCTCGCGGGTTCAGCGTGTTGCGGGGATTCAGGGTTTTGTGGAGGATGGTGCGGTTTGTTTCGCATCACCTTCAGGTTTTGCGTTGGGGACTCCTTGCAGAATACGCTGGGTTTCCTGACGCACACGCATCAGTTCCAGTTTTTTTTCTGCAGCATTGACTGCCAGTTTCTGCTGTCTGAACGTCTCTGACGTACCGAGACCTCGGGCAATCAGGCGTTGTTGCAGCTCAACTTTTTTACTCATTTGTAGCAATGAAAGCTCTGCTTCGATGACGTCGAGTTGGCACAAAAGCATCGTTTCCCTTTGGGTTGCAAGCGTGACCGTGAGTTGGCTTTCCGCACGAGCAACCGACAACTCTGCCGCTGCGATTTCGACTTCGCTTGATTTAGATGGGCGTTTGAGAACATCATGGCGTTCTGCCATCGCCAGCTTTAGGGCCGCTTGCGCTTCCTTGACACTGATGCCAGCGTATGGGCTCGCGGATAGCAACCGTCTTTCAAGTCGTGATATCCGTGTATCCAGATTGGAGGTGATCGTGGACATGCTAAGAATATCTGACGTGCGTTGAACAGCTTCGCTTTGGATTTGGTTTTCAATTCTGATTCGGTTTTGTCGAGCATTCTCTGGCTCTCTCTGTAATTGCCCAAAGCAAACGCTGCCTTGAATTGCAAAAAATACGAATGCTGCAATTCCATGGAATAAGGCAAGTGTGTGGGGTGGCTTCGGTGTAGATCGCATTTTGGTGTCAGCTGTTGAAGTGTCGCCGTGAAGTGGGCATGTTGTGAGAACCATTGGAGCATGTTTTACGAGGGGTCGCACAAACGTATTTTGATGTGAATGGAGAGAGGCGAGATTGCTAAACCATGTATGTACGCATCAGCTACGATAGGTCTTCGGCTTAGACATCTTTCCTAATTGTGTGAAATCGGTGCTTCATGGATCGGCGACAATTCTCCGCTACAACGTTATCTCTTCTTGGCGGCGCTGCTAACTGTTCGGGGGAGACGTCGGAAAACGAAGATCGTTCATGGTCTGTTGCTGTAATTGGACACACAGGACGTGGTGATTACGGGCATGGTTTGGATACAGTTTGGCGCTATTTTCCTAAAGCAATCGTCAACGGTGTCGCTGATGCAGATGCGACGGGTCTTGCTCGGGAATTGATTAAGCTTGGTTTGAGTTCGGAACAGGGATATTCAGATTATCGACTCATGCTTCGGGAAGTGCAGCCCGACATCGTTGCGATTTGTCCCCGGCACGTTGACCAGCACCGTGACATGATTCTTGCCGCAGTGAATGCCGGAGCCAAGGGAATTTATGTGGAGAAGCCTTTTGTCCAGACTCTGAAACAACTTGATGAAGTTGTCGCAGCGTGTCGTAAGAGCGGTGCCAAATTGGCGGTTGCTCATCGAAATCGATATCACCCTGTTTTGCAGACGATCGACGGACTGGTTCGTGATGGAAAAATTGGGCGGCTACTGGAAATTCGGGGACGTGGTAAGGGTGACGGTCGTGGGGGAGCCGAAGATCTTTGGGTTCTCGGTTCGCACGTATTGAACCTGATGTCTTATTTTGGTGGAGCACCGGAAACCTGTTCGGCAACGCTGTACCGTGGGGGACGCCGAGTCGTGAAAGAGGATCGAGTGGTTGGCGGTGAGGGGCTTGGTTGGTTGGCGGGGGATGAGTTGCACGCCATGTACAGATTCGCGAGAGGAGTGACCGGATATTTTGATTCCATCGCAGACGATGGAACACAGAATCAGGGTTTTGGTCTGAGTCTGATTGGAAGTCAGGGGCGGATTCAGATTTGGTGCGACGATTCGCCGCTCGCGAGATTTGTTCCCGGTAACCCATTCAAGGCTGACACCTCTGGCGAGGAAGGACTGCCCATTTCTACCGCAGGTGTGGGGCAGATTGAGCCGGTACGTGGCCTGCACAAAAAGATCTTTCAACATATCGTCGCGGTTGAGGATTTGCTGGATTCAATTCGTGGCGACCGCGAGCCAATTTGCGGGCTTAAGGATGCGGGAGCGACCGTCGAAATGATCTGCGGGGTTTTCGAATCCCACCGTCTTGGGCGAACGGTCAAGTTTCCACTGGTGCAAAGGGACCATCCGCTGTCGAAATTTGGCTGAGGTCGTTGTTTTTTGAGATTCTGTCTCTGTGAAGAACTGTCCTGAATTCTCGGTTCAATCGTCCTTGGACGGCCGCGGGGTACCGCGTTTTTACGCCGTGGCAATGTCGCCACATCTTCGCGAAAAAACAGACTCGTGGTAAACTCAGGGATTACCCCTCGATGCAATGCCGTTGCGCTTTTGTCATGGGTGCCCGAGTCCAAGGATCGGGTGGTGAGGGTGATTGGGAGACACGATGGGCTTCCGGGATTCTTATAGGCAGTGGATAGCACAGTATGGATTTGATGTCCGATGACGCGATTGGTGCCCTCGGTCTTCTGGTTGCAGAGGCTGCGGAAAAACTGGTCGATTCTCACGATGAGTCGCTTGATAAAAGGGCGGCGATGATGATCGTCGATTCCCCAACGTTCAATAACGACGATGGACGGATGCAGTTTGCATTCAAAGTCAAAGGCAATCGGCAGCAGGCGATCCCCGCGTCAATTGAAGTGATGCCTGAGCCACAGGGGGAAGACGAAGACTTCGACTACTCGCCCCTGAGTGTTGCTCTGAAAGCAACACCCATGTGTGTCTGTTCGCAATTTAAAACGGATCAGCGGTGTCCACACACACTTGCGATCTCTTGGTGGTTGCAAGAGCAACTGGGGCGACGCTCCATCAACGAGGTATTCGAGTTCCTCGGCGAACTCGAAGTGGACGCCGTGGCCGCCGGTCGTCAGTTGGTCAACGAGGTATTGGGTTTAGCAGGAGATGCTAATCAACCACGTGAAACCGAGGACACGAGGTTGCAGTGGCGTATTGGTCTTTCCAGTTCGAGATATTATTGCCCGATTTCGATCACGCCTTACGAACAAAGACCTCGTAAAAATGGCAAAGGTTGGACGAAGGGTAAAGAAGTTCGAAGTTTTGATTTGTTGCGACGCGACTTCTCAGCCAATCCACTGGATGGGAAAATTGCGGCTCTTGTAGCGAATCCCAGTTACTCGTTTGATGACGAACACTTCGGCGAATTTCAAGCAATCAACGCACTGGCAGGGCATAGGGTTGTTGCGTGGGACGATGCAAAAGCGACTGCTCTGCAAGTTCACTCTGCTGAACTTGTACTCACGTTGGAACCTGTTGAATTTGAAGAAGCAGTCAAGCAGACGAAACAGACAGATCAACAGGAAGAGATTGAACGAAAGACGCTTTTTCGCCCCAAGATTCATGTCAATGGGATCACTGTCGATTTGACGGAATGTAAGACGGTCCTGGGGCATGCGAGTCCCGTGGAGCCGATGGTGGTGATCGCTGATCAGAAACATCATCGGTTAATTGCCTGCACGCTGCGTGACCCTCGGGCGGTGAAGTTGATTCAGCACCTGCTACGCAGTGACTTCAGGGAAGTTTTGTTGGACAATGAAGCGGCTGCAAAATTTTCGGTGGGAAGCAGCACTGTCGATTCCATGATCCGCGTGGATTTGCCCGATGAGTTGGCTGGCCCCATCCTTCCGATCGAAGCCGAGCTGGTGTTCGAATTGCGGCCAAGGCTGGGTGCAGGTTTACATGTTGCCCTGATGATGCATGAAGATCGCTTCAGAGAATTGCTTGTTCCATGTCAAAATCCAGATATCGTTTCCTGCTTGCTTGAGTCTGGGCCTGTGCGTCTGCAGCGGGACCTGAATGATGAGAGGCAACGAGTCCAGCAAGTTGTCGATAAATTTGGTTTGCAGGATCTTTCCAGTGATGGCCTTTATCACTGGGTGGCGGAAACAGATGACATGGCACTGGACCTTCTGGCGAAACTCTACGGTGGAGGCGATGCCACGCCTCGCATCATATGGCCGGAAGGTGAATCACTGCGAGTTCGAGGCGAAATCACCCCATCAGCACTGAAAGTACAAATTGATGATGGACGCGATTGGTTTGGGCTTACAGGTTCCATCTCGCTGGACGGGCGAGAAGTTCCCTTGGAGCAGTTGTTGCAGGCAGTCAGGGACAATCGATCACTGGTCCAAGTGGGTGATCGTGAGTTTGCGCGGATCAGCGAAGCGTTTCGCCGGCGTTTACAGCAACTCGGAGACACGGTTGTTGCTGAACGCGGCAATTTGAAAGTCGCTGATGCTGCGGTGCCGGCAGTGCAGGAATTGATTGGAACTGATGTACCACTGGAAGCTACTGCACGCTGGCATGACTCTCTGCAACGATTGGAGTCACTTGCTGATTGGAGTCCGGAAAAGCCAGAGGAGTTGGACGCGACGCTGAGAGATTACCAGCTAGATGGTTTTCAGTGGCTCGCACGTCTCAGTGTATGGGGTGTCGGCGGGGTGCTCGCCGATGATATGGGTCTTGGTAAAACGGTGCAGGCGCTTGGCGTCCTCCTTGAACGCGGCAGCGGTGGCCCCGCTTTAGTCGTTGCGCCAACGAGTGTGGGTGACAATTGGGTGAGGGAAACCGAGAAATTTTCTCCCGGACTAAGGGCTTTATTGTACCGGGATTCAGATCGCGCCGCTTTGATTGAGGCAGCCGGTGAAAATGATCTTGTGATCGTTAGTTACCAACTGCTGCAGCGCGACGCGAAACGATTTGCTTCACGTGCGTGGCATACACTTGTTCTCGACGAAGCCCAGTTCATTAAGAATTCGCAGACCAAAACCTCCCAGGCAGTGAGACAGCTTGACGCCGATTGGCGAATTGGACTGTCCGGAACACCTCTTGAAAATCATCTGGGTGAACTGTGGAGTTTGTTCCGCACGATCAGCCCAGGTTTGCTTGGGTCTTGGGAAAGATTTCGAACTCGGTTTGCTGATCCAATCGAACGACACAAAGATGATGAGCGACGCCAGTCACTCGCTCGACTGGTTCGACCATTCATTCTGCGAAGAACCAAGGATACCGTTCTTAAAGAATTGCCACCTCGAACAGAAATTACATTGCAAGCGGAGTTGAGTCCTGCCGAGCGGAAACGGTACGAAGATACACGTTTGGCAGCACTGGCTGAGTTAAGTGGTGCTGGAGAGGATGCGCAGCAGGCTGGGCAGAAGCGAATACGAACGTTGGCGTGGCTGACCCGTTTGAGGCAGCTGGCCTGCCATCCGCGTCTGGTCGATGCTGGCTGGGAAAAGAGTTCAGCTAAATTGGATTTGCTGATGTCGTTGGTTGAAGAACTTCGTGATGGCGACCATCGTGCTCTCGTCTTCAGCCAGTTTGTCAAGCATCTCACAGTGATCCGCGAAAAGCTGGATGAGCTGGGAGTCACCTATCAGTACCTTGACGGATCGACTCCGGCGAAAGAGCGGCAGCGACGAGTGGATGCATTCCAAGCAGGAGAGGGAGAATTGTTCCTGATTTCACTCAAAGCAGGAGGAACAGGTCTGAATCTAACTGGAGCCGACTACGTGATCCATCTGGATCCGTGGTGGAATCCAGCTGTGGAAGACCAGGCGACGGACCGCGCGCATCGAATTGGACAGGAAAGGCCGGTTACCGTTTATCGGCTCGTCGCCGAAGGGACGATCGAGGAGCAGATTCTTGCTTTACACGCTGATAAACGTGAACTTGTTGCAGGCGTGCTCGATGGAACTGATCGGGCAGCAAAAATGAATACGGATGACTTGATTCAGCTGATCAAAGAGGGGGCAGCTTCCTGAGTTCTGTCCCGCCTTTTGCCTGTGAAAATAAAAAAGGTGTTCCTTTGACCAGACTTGTCTTGGACAACGCGGATACTACAAATGTCAGGCGAGACACACTGGATTACTTCTCTTGTGGTCGCTTGGAATACAGGGTACTATAGAAATGTTCACTACTGGGAGATCCTCCGGGAAAGGGGGTCGTCAGCCCGCAAAGTAGTGGTCTACACACATTGGCATATGGAAGGGATGAAAGAATGGCAAAGAAGTCAAAGGCATCGTCAAAGAGCAAGATTGATCCAGGTTTGAAAGCTGTTCTGGAACGCGAACCCGGTTTGAAGACCACTTTGGAGCAGATCGACAAGACCTTCGGTGATGGTGCGATCATGCCTTTGGGAGCATCTCAGCATCTGCAGATCGATGGTATCCAGACAGGGAGTCTCAGTCTCGATATGGCGTTGGGCGGGCAAGGGATTCCTCGGGGAAGAATGATCGAAGTTTTCGGCCCAGAGTCCAGCGGGAAGACAACGCTGGCATTGCATATCGGGGCCGAGGCACAGAAAAAAGGCGGCATCGCAGCGATTATTGACGCCGAGCACGCGTTTGACCCGAGCTGGGCGAAGAAGCTTGGGGTCGAACTTGACACCTTGCTGGTGAGTCAGCCCAGCAGTGGAGAAGAGGCCATGCAGATCTGTGAGATGCTGGTCAAGAGTAATGCCGTTGATGTCATTATCATTGACTCGGTTGCTGCTCTTGTTCCCAAGAAAGAACTTGAGGGCGAGATCGGTGATAGCCACGTCGGGTTGCAGGCAAGGCTGATGAGTCAGTCCATGAGGAAGCTGACTGGGGCAATCGCTAAGAGTAAGTGTGCAGTCGTCTTTATCAACCAGATCCGAGAGAAAGTCGGAGTCATGTTCGGAAGTCCTGAAACGACTCCCGGTGGACGTGCTCTGAAGTTTTACTGTTCCTGTCGAATTGATGTTCGTCGCATCGGTGCATTGAAAGATGGTGAGGAACAGGTTGGTCAGCGAGTGAAAGCCAAAATTGTGAAGAACAAGGTGGCGCCTCCTTTCCGCATCGCTGAATTCGACATGATGCATAGTAACGGCATCAGTTATGAGGGTGATTTGTTGGATTTGGGTACCACCCATAAGGTGGTAAATCGTAGCGGTTCCTGGTTCAAGTATGGTGAAACTTATTTGGGACAGGGAAAGGAGAAAGCGCGGAACTTCCTGATCGAAAATCCCGATGTTGCCGCGGAGATCAAAGAACTGGTGATGCAGGCAGGAGGCTTTGCGGCTCCTGCGGACGAACTGCAGGCAGCAGAAGATGCAGAGGCTGCCAAAGAGCAAGAAGTGCCAAACAGTTGATCGGTTGGTCTCGTTCTCCAATTCGGAGAAACGTGGGTTTTGATTTTCGACTAATATCGCATAGATCAGCGGCTTGTATGAGCCGCTGATTTTTTTGCAATTTACCCATGAGACAAGATGAGACTGTTTTGATCGTAATGCGTTGGCACGGGATCTCGATTGGGGAATAGACTGGCTGCAAACGGCTGCTGGGGTTCTTAATGCTTGCTCCTTTATTGCTAGGTATTTTGGCAGGCTGCGATGATGGTGATTCAAGCACGAAAGTCTTGAGTATTCCCAATTCGGTGGAGGTTGATTACGTTGCCGCCGCTCAACAGCAGATGAAGCGTGGCAATCAGGATGGTGCGATCGACTTGGCCGTTGGGCACTTGGATCATCGGTTTGCCTTGTTGGAGAATCAAACGCAAGCAAAGCACCCCTGGATTCAGCTTCCGCTCGTTGCAACAAAATCTGAACGGAATGCTGTTGGGGCACGTATTGAGGTAGTCACAAACCAAGGATCCTTTGCCCAGTGGGTAACTTCCGGGGACGGGTATCTGTGCAGCGATGAACCCGTCATCGACTTCGGGCTCGGAGCTGAGGCAGAGATCCAACATGTGGTGCTACATTGGCCCTCGGGAGAGCGTCAGGTGTTTCAAGACGCGGCGATTAACCAGCGATATTTGTTGATTGAGAACCAGGATCAGGTTTATCCCTGCTGGTAATTGCACCTTTTTTGGTGTGTGTTGTGGGACGGCGGGTCATGCACCTGTGAGTCTTAAAATTGGGATACGCCACCTGCGTGTTGTTCCACTGGTCAATTCGATACTCTGAAGACGGGTGAGTTTCCAGCGTTCCTTGGGTTAAAGTCTTGGGTTAAAGTCTTGGGTCAAAGTCTTGGGTCAAAGTCTTGGGTCAAAGTCTTGGGTCAAAGTCTTGGGTCAAAGTCTTGGGTCAAAGTCTTGGGTCAAAGTCTTGGGTTAAAGTCTTGGGTTAAAGTCTTGGGTTAAAGTACGGCGGGCCGACTCCGGTTGGGTTTGTTGTGGTCTGTAACTCGAGATCCTTGGAAAGCGTTTTCAGGGAAACTGCTACAATGCTCGGTCAGGTCTTGTCCATGCGTCCAGTTCAATCACGCCCGTGCCACTGCAGGATTTCGACAGAAGGATGATCATGCGTACTGCTGTGCTGGATCGGTTCTTGAAAGAAAAGTTGATGCTGCCATCGGTACGAGGTGAGGCGTCGTTGGTGGTTTTAATTATCGGGTTTTTCCTGTTCATTTCGGCGGGCTGTGGCCAGCACGATGAAGCTGTGACATCTGAACCGGCGGGTGCAGGAGAAAGCGGCATGACGCGAGAGGTTGATTATCTCGCTAAGGCAAAGCGACTGCTAGAAAATCGCGACTACGATGCTGCTGCAGAATCAGCTGGAAAAGCGTTGTTGCAGGATCCCGAGGACAGTGACACCACCTTGGTGGCAAGTGAGATTGAAGCCGCGAGGGGCAATCTTGAAGTTGCTCTCGAGTTGGCCGATTCAATTCCGATCGATTCCCAGTGGGGGCAGCGAGCCGTAAATCTGCGATGGAGAGCCTTGACGAAATTGGGACGCCCTTCGGATGCAGCGGATTTGCTGCTAAAGGCGATGAAGCTGTATCCGAGTGTCGAGAAGTGGCACCATGTGTGCTGGCAGTTGTTGAACCGCGTTGGCCGTCGCGAGGAAGCTTCGCGACAGGCGGAAATGCTCTGTCAGGTTGGTGTGGCAAATCAAAGCGAGATGTTGTCATTGGTACGACGCACCGCGTCATTCCCCACTCTTTTGAAAAAAGGGGAGAAACCATCGCAGTTTTTTGATCCCGGTCTGGGGATGGCTCGTTGGCACTTTACTAATCTGGACTTTCGGAAAGCACTTAAAGAGCTTGGTGATGAGCGGGCTGCAGGTTTTCGGAACCCAGCAGCGAAAGCTCTTTATGGTCGTTTGCTGGCTGAGACTCAGGCGTTTGACCAGTTACCCAATTGGCACGCAACTCAAATCGAAGAAATGAAAACATTCGGCGATTATTGGGTCGCTCTTGGGACTTACTTTTTCGATAAGCGTCAATATTCTGCATCTGCTCATGCACTGCTTCAGGCGGTCTATCGTAACCCCAGCGATCGAGTTGCTTTCCAGCGTCTGGCAAAGGTATTTGATGCTTTGGGGCGCGCAGAGGATGCAGCACAGTTCCGCGCACGCGGGATTCGCGTCTCTGATACTGAATTCACGGCTGAGGAAATTTACAAGTCGTCCACAGACATTGCTGCTCGCAAGAGAATGCCCCGGTATATGCTCGACCTTGGAAGACCGTTCGAAACACTTCAGTGGAATCTGATGTTATTGCCTCCTCGTGCAAAGCAGCAACAGACTGTAATCGCACAGCAACGGAACAGCTTTCTTGGTAATGCTGAGGTGATGGTGATGGCTGCCGAATCCGCGTTGTCAGGAAATGATCCCAATGCGTTTTCGATCACCGAGGCGCTTCAATCCTTGACGACTCCTTCAAACACGAATGTTTTGGTGGCAGACGCAGATGTGACACCTTTGGCGGTGCCGAAATTGAGCGATGTTGCCAAGGAAGCTGGGCTGAATTTCTCGTGGTATAAAGACATTGAAATCGACTTGAAGTCCATCCCAATTCATGAGTCCATTGGAGGTGGAATTGGTATTCTGGATTATGATCTGGACGGATGGCCGGATGTTTATCTTGGACAGGGTTCTGGAGAACCACCCACGGATGCATGCACCCGTTCAAGCGTGCTCTGTCGAAATCTCGAAGGTGCTTTCGATGAGGTAACGGTGTCTGCCAGCGTCACTGACTTCAACTATTCATCGGGTATTGCTGCGGGGGATGTGAATCAGGATGGCTTCGTTGACTTGTTCATTGGAAGCCTCGGCCGCAATCGGTTGCTGATCAACAACGGAGATGGCACGTTTCGAGACGCGACCGATAACCTCGGTGATATTGAGGATCAGTTCACTACTTCACTTGCGATTGCAGATATCAACGGAGATGGGTTGCCTGATCTGTTTGAAGCAATCTATATCGAGATGAATGGGGCTTTTGAATTACCGAAGAAGGATGCCGACGGCAGAGAGTTGCAACCTTCGCCACTTAAACATTATGCAGAGTGCGATCGTTGGTATCAGAATCTTGGTGATGGACGTTTCCAGTCGCGGACGATCTCAAGAGAAGTGGCAAAGCCAGGCACTAGCCTTGGGCTCATCGTGACAGATTTTAATGGAAATGGTGAGAACGAAATTTTCGTCGGGAATGATGTTCGCGCCAATCATTTTCTGGTGCAGGCGGGGGATGATCAGTTCAGTAACGTCGCTGACATTCGAGGAGTGGCGAACGGATTTAGCGGGGCTGCGAATGGTTGTATGGGAATCGCGCCGGGCGACTACAACCACGACGGGCAACTTGATCTATTCATTACCAACTTCTCGGAGGAGTCGGCAAACTTGTACCTGCAGCAGACTGGGAGTGGGTTTACTGATCTTGCCATCAGGTACGGTTTAGATACCGTCAGTCTGCCGTTTGTCGGGTTTGGTACGAAGGCCATTGATCTGGATCGGAATGGCTGGTTGGATCTGTTGGTAACGAATGGGCATATCTTCGATATGACGTTCTACGGTGAAGATTATGAAATGGCGCCTCAGTGTCTGATGGCACACGGAAACCGCTTCAAATTGTCGGAAGTTCAAGATGATTCCGGATATTGGAGCGACACGTATCTTGGGCGAGTGATGGCGGCCTTTGACTTTGACTGTGATGGAGATTTGGATGTGCTGGTGAATCATCTTGACAAGCCCTTGGCCTTGCTGCGTTCTGAGACGGAGACCGAAGGTCATTGGGTGCAGTTCGAATTGTCTGGCGTGACGAGTGAACGCGATGGGATCGGTGCTCGAGTGGTTGTGAAGACCACTGGCGGAGATCAGACCCAGTGGGTGACTGCAGGGGATGGGTATTTCTGTAGTGATGAAGCAGTATTGGATTTTGGCCTTGGGAGATTTGATGAAATCGAATCGGTGCAGATTCACTGGCCCTCTGGTGATCTGCAAAGTTTCAAATCGCCCAAGGTGGACCAGAGGTATCTGGTTGTTGAGGGTGATGCTGAAATTTATCAGCGGTAGATGTTTTAGGCTTCCACGAGGTGTGAACTGTCAGTTCTGAGGCCGAGTCAGATAGTTCTTGTGCGTTTGATCATTCATGAAAAAAGTTAATCACAAAAACTGCTCGATGAAGCGTTGGTTGCTTGCCCTCGTATTCTTTGTCCCATCGGTTTTTTTCCAATTGGGATGCACTCAACGTGCAGAAGAGCGTGCAGAAGAGCGTTCAGAAGAGCGTTCAGAAGAGCGTTCAGAAGAGCGTGCAGAAGAGCGTGCAGAAGAGAATGACACTTCCGGTCTACCGGAGGGGGAGGCGTTGGCGGGATCCGCAGGTTTGGAAACAGATGATCCGAAGGGAAATCCTGGAAATGCGAACAACACAGCATCGTTGAATCGCGAGGAAACACTGGAGGAGGTCTCGCGGCTTGCTGCTGCCGGTGAATTCAGATCTGCCCTGCCATTGTTGCAGCAATTGTTGTTGATTAATCCCAATGACGTGGCTGTTCTTTTTCAAACGGGACTCATGCACGCGGGATGTGGCGAACTGGCAGAAGCAATCGACTGCCTTTCCGGCATACCTGAGGATCATCCAGAAGCAGGGATTCCAGCCTTGGGGCAAGCAGCTGACTGGTGTGTGCAGTTAAAGCAGTTTGATGAGGCCATGGATCGGTACGAGCGTATTCTCACCGTGGATCCCAGCTTGACGCTCGCGAGGCGACAGCTTGCTTATTTACTGAATCGACAAGGGAGGAGGCATGAGGCAGCCGTCCATATTCGTGAACTTTGTAAAGCGGGAGATGTTCGGCAGGATGAACTGCAGTCACTGATTGTCCTTAGTGATGCGATGTTGAGTGATCCCTCGCAGGTTGCAGCCGGCGAACTCGACTACACACCCATTGGTGAATCAGGTGCGGCGAGGAAACTTTTTACCGAACGCCGGTACGCTGAGGCCGCATCGGTTCTTCGTGAGTCAGTGGCCAATGGAAGCGTGCCGCCCTCTATCGTTGCTTTGTACGGTCGAGCTGCTGCTGAAGCGCAGGATGATGTGGCATTCAAGTGGTGGTTCGGTAAGACTGACAAGGCTGTGCGTGAATATGCTGAGTACTGGTCAGCGATTGGTACTTATCTTGCGAGTGAAAGAGAATTTGCGGCGGCGACACGTGCATTCCTGGAATCACTGGATCGTGACCCGACGGATTTCATCACGATGAATCGATTGCTGCAGGTACTCAAAATGCAGGAAGAACCAGATGACTACGCGAGGTGGGAAAAACGCTGGAAAGCCATGCATGAAATTTTATTGGATAGCAACGAAATATCGGATGCAAGTGAGCCGAATGTGAAAGCCATTGAGGAATTGGCCTCGAGGTTGAATGCGATTGATCGACGACTTGAAGCCGTTGTGTGGAAGTCGATCGAGGCGTTCTACAGAAAGTCACCACCAGAAGCATTGAAACACTGGAACTCGGAGCGGCAGAAAATGGTCGCTGAAAAGAGTGGCTTTCCCGGTCAGAGTGTGCGTATTTGTGGGCTGTCGCTCGACACCTATCCTCTGCCAGATATTCAGCTGGGCAAGGTTGAAGAGGCGAGTCGTATTGCCGGCAAGGCAGCCGAGACGACTGCAAATCCTGCTGCATTCCGAAACGTAGCAGATGAGGTGGGTTTGAAACATACTTTTGAGCTTGCGCCCGAGAAAATCGAGGCAGGGTTTGCGATGTACCATCAAGCTGGTGGTGGGGTCGCTGTACTGGACTTTGACCGTGATGGATTTGCGGACCTCTATTTTGCTCAGGGTGCTTCAGCCCCACCCGAATTTGTCTCCAACAATGGCAATGTCTTGTTTCGTAATCTCGATTCAAAGTTTGCAGATGTAACAAAATCTGCCTCAGTCGCAGATCGGCGATACACAATGGGGTGCACTGCGGGTGACTGGAATCAGGACGGGTTTCCCGACTTGATCACAGCGAATATTGGCACCAACTATTTGTGGATTAACAATGGGGATGGAACCTTCACCCAGTCGAGTTTGGAGGGTAGTGAATCGTTGGAAAGAATGCCAGCTTCGGTAGCAATGGCGGATTTGAACGCAGATAACTTGCCCGATATTTTTGAAGTGAATTACATTCAGGATTCAACGATTGGTCGCTTGCCAGAGAAGGACGCTGCAGGCGTCGTTGTCGAGGCAGTGGGGCCTGCAGATTTCGAAGCTTGTTCAGATCGCATTGGCCTAAATGATGGAAAGGGTAATGTTTCTTTTCGAAAAATCAGTGGCTCGGGAACTGAATTGCATAAAGGTCTGGGGGTTGTGATTGCTGACCTCGATGGGCGGCCAGGTAACGATGTTTTTGTCGGAAATGATAAATCAGCGAATCAGCTTTGGATCCGTGACCCACTGGATGGCAATTGGTCAGATGTCGCGGTCGTCAACGGGAGCGCGTTTTCATCTGGTGGTGCGGGAACCGCCAGCATGGGGATTGCCAGTGGTGACTTCGACAAGAATGCAATGCTGGATCTTCACATTGCTAACTTCCAAAATGAAAGCGTCTGCCTGTATTTGAACCGCGGTACTTTTTTTCAGGATCGAGCCAGTCAATATCGACTTGGGGTACCAAGTCGTTCTGTGTTGGGATTTGGTTCGCAGGCTCTCGACTATGACAATAATGGACAGCTTGATGTTGCCGTTGCAAATGGGCATATCGATAATTATCAAACGATGAGCGGTCCATTTCAGCAATTGGCTCAGCTTTTTTGTAATCGGGGGTCACGGTTTGAGATGATGCCTGTGGCCGATGATACCGGGTACTGGACGCAGGCACATCTAGGGCGAGCGATGGCGAAACTCGATTTTGATCACGATGGGCAGACTGATCTCGTCGTAACACATCTGGGGGAAGCGTCTGCATTATTGAAGAACGAAACAGAAAATGCTGGCCATTGCTTACAGTTGGAATTGGTTGGCAGTTCAGCGGAACGCGATGCCATCGGTGCCAGGGTTCAGATTGAGTACGGCGATGATGCGTCGACTGACTTTCTCGTTGCTGGTGATGGCTACCTATGTCGTAATGAAGCGATGCTTACATATGGGCTAGAAAACGTGAGCAAAGTCGATCGATTGACGATTGATTGGCCGAACGGGAAACAGCAGGTATTTCATGATCTTGAGGCTGATCGCCGTTGGCTGATCGTTGAGGATCAAGTTGAGCCGTTTTTATTGTTCGAACATCATGGCCCGAAACGGTAGAACTCCTCGTCGTTTTAGAAATGCCTTAAGAAATCTAAGTCACCCCAGTAACTGCTGCTTGGCTGACTACTCTTGTTGGCCAAGGATTTAAATCAATCAAACAGAGAAATAGTGAGTCGTCTAGTAGCACGGCTACTTTTCATTTGTTCAGTCAATTGGGGCTGAATGCTTGCGTGCACGCCGTAGATTTTGTAGCCGCAGGATGGAAGGCAAATGATTCGTCTTTCGATGGGCACCGTGATAAATGCAACTGGACGGTTCAAAGGAACCGCTCCATCAATTTCTGCCTGGTGATAAATCATATTGGGTCAATGGTATTGTTCTTACTTCGGATGTTCGCGAAAGCCAGCGTGTAGAACAACCTGCTTTAGTTCTAGAACACGTGTGCCGAAAGCGCATGTCGTGCAGGCAATAAGTCAGAAAGCGTTTGAGAAAAACGAATGGATGTCTCGCTCACTCGCAACGGCGACTGTACTCTGACGTGGTAGGTCTGCAGGATAAGAGATTGGGGGGTGAGGGGGCATTTTCAAGAAATGTGATCTTGTCAGCCATCTACTGTTCAACGCTGCACACTTGCAAAGTTTATCGTGTTGAGCCATCATGTCTCTCGTTACTGATCCGCAGATACACGAACGCTCCTCCAATCTGAGACCAAATAATGAGAAAATTGTCACTCGCTCTCGTCGCAATCGCTTGCCTCTCGCTGACCGGTCTTACTGGGTGCGGCGGATCAGGTGAAACTAAGGTGATTCAAAATGAAGGCGACATCTCTGGCGTGTCAGACGCCGATAAGAAGAAGATGGAGCAGGATATGCAGTCGGGTGCGGGTTATTCCGACCAAGGAAGCAATTAGAATTTTGGTGGTATATCAGGATTCCTATCCTCGCAACGTGTAGCGAGGATATCTGAAATTCGAAAAGCCGACGCCTCGTTGATTCGTGGGTGTCGGTTTTTTCATTGTCCGAGATTGAACGCTGACTGTCCTTGAACGAGTAGGTAATCAGTTCCCGACTCAAGTGTTCCCAGTGGTTCTATTTGTCCATCCGGCCACGCGATGCTGACGTTCTCGATGCGTGTTGCATCACCCAGTCCGGCACGCAGAATCTTTTCGTTGCTGCACATGTAACCATCGCCCGCAAGTAGCCACAGAGTCCGCTGCTGGCCCTTGCATGTGAATCGAATTGTCGCTCCGATGGCATCTCGGCTGCAGGCAGTGCCTTTGATTTGAAAACCAATTGACTTGCCAGCCTTTTCAGATCGATTAATAAGCAGACGCAGTTGCTCCTTTGTATGCGTTACCACAAGATCCACTTTTCCATCAACATTGGCATCCATCGTCCACAAGCCGCGGCCAACGTGATGTTCATTGAAGTAATTTCCCCAGTGGTCGTCGTTCAGTAGTTTGAAGCAACCATCCTGACGTCGCCGGAAAATTTGGAGTGGTTGTTCATAGGGCAAGCTCTCAGGATCAGAGAAGTCACCAATGTGCCCATTGGTGACGGCGATTTCGTCAATTCCATCATTGTCCAGATCGATTGCTTCGGTACCAAAGCCGACAACGCTGAGGGTTGGTTGAGCCAAATCCAATTTGTTCGTTTCATCTCTCCATATTCCGGGGGCAACCTGTTCGTAGTAGATGTTGTACTCCCTGCCAAACCCTGTGACATATAAGTCCAAGTCACCATCAAGGTCAAAGTCACTGCTAGCGATTCCCATCGAGGCCTGTGCTTGGGTGCGACCGTCAACAGCAACGCCCCGTACCGAAGCATTCTCTTCTAGTGTGATTCCATCTGTGTTCTGGGTTGGCGTGTAAAACGCATTCCGTGACATGTCGTTGGCAATGAAAACCCCAAACTGCGACCCATCCAGGTTCCCTGCAAGAATTCCAAGTCCACGCCCGGGTGAAGGCTCTGAAATCCATTGCGACGTTGTGTTGCGGAAACTGCCATTTCCGACACCTTCATAAAAACAGTCGGCGTCTGCAGGGAATGTCAGTGGATGGCATGGTCCGATCACGCCTTCTGCATTGGGGCAGCCCATGTCCAAACCTGACACGGTTTGGCAATAGTTGGTGACGACGAGGTCTGTGATTCCGTTTTGGTCCACGTCGGCAAAGGCAGCGCTGGTTGACCACGAGTTTGATTCCTTATCAACTAGCAATTCAGTGCAATCTGTAAAGCTGCCGTCGCCGTTGTTTCGCAAGAGTCGATTTTTCCCCAGGTTTGCAAAAAACAGATCAGGAAAACCATCTTCATTAAAGTCACCAATGGCGAGGCCTTGGCCAAAACCGGGATCGGCAACTCCTGCCATTTCACTGATTGCTTGAAAGGAAGTACCGAGATTGCGCAGCAGTTGATTCATTTGCGAATCTCTCTGCTGCATTGTTCCGCCGGCGCCCATCACCATGATGTCTGGTAAGCCATCCAGATCGTAATCAATTGCGCCTCCGCCCACCCCGGTAGAACGGATGATGGCAGCAAGTCTCGCATCTGTTGGGTTATTGTCGGACGCGATGTCACGCAGTCTCCATGCAATGCTCTGCTCCTCTAACCGGAGGTGTTCGGTTCCCGCAAGTTCCGGGACAATGGCATTTCCAGGTGATGCAGTCGATGACGCTTGTGATACTTCTGGAATCGGTAGGTTGGACAAATCGAGAGAGGAAGCGGGAGCATCAGCAGAGATCCAAGACTGGTCAGCGGCAAGTTTTGCAAGGATGCATTTTCTGATTGCAGAAATTTCTGTTGAGGGACCATCCGGTAACGTGGTTGCCGCTGCAGACCAAGCCTCTGCCTCCCATACACGTCCCAAGGTCAGCAGGGCCATGGCAACGTCAAGTGCTTTCGTTTGGTTGGTTTGGCCGTCCGCCGCAAAATGATTGAAACGTTCTCGCAAATCCAGCATTTCAGTGGAGCGTGCCAGGACAGCATCGACCTGTTCCGAAGATATTGATGAATCCTCACTTGCTTGAAGTTGAAGCATGACTTGTCCAAGGCGATCCCACGCAGTGTTGCTGCCTGGATCGCACCGGGTTGCTTCCCAGTATGCACGCACTGCTTCCTTGGGTTCTTCCCTCCGCGTCGCAAGGTCACCGAGAGTCAACCAATAGTCAGCATATCTGGTGCTCTGAGGTGTTGCCGAATCCAGCCAGTTGGGAATGTCCTTCAGTCGGTTCTCAGCCATCAATGCCTGACCATACATCGCATGTGCAGGAGCAAATTTTGGATGATGTTTCAGAACATCTTCTAGAATTTCAGCCCCAGCTTTTGAGTCGTGACGATACATCATCACGAACGCTTCGGCCAAGCGAACCCGATGGTCATCGGGATTTCGTTCCATCAGCCGTTCAGATGTTTTCGGCGACAATCGACGTGATGATGTTTCGGTGACCGCGAGCAACAACCGTACATCAAATTGCCTTGCCCGGTATAGTTTCACTAAATGCTCGGGAAGAAGATCCATCCTCTGTGCCTCGCACAAGAATCCAACCAAAGAACGACGTTGATCGTGTGCCTCAGGATTCTCCTTTAGCGATGCTTCCAGCAAGCTGATCGCTGGGTAAAGCTCTCCCACATCAATTAGCGCCTGAACCGCAAACGTTACTCTCGCTGTTGGCTGATAATCAGCATGCGTCGCAGCATCAACTAGCAGCTGTGCCGCTTCACTCTTGCGATTACAGTAGGCTGCAGTCTTCGCTGCATACGTGAGCAAGTCAGGATCTTCGGGAGATATGATTAAAGCTTCTTGCGCGCATTGATTAGCAAGTTCCCAATCTTCGTTCTGCATCGCGATAAGTAGTCGCTCGACTGGTGTCGCTGTCTTTCCTTGTCCAGTGCCTGCGATCTTCGGTTCTGTATTGCACCCTAGGGCGGCGATTGAAATCAAAAGCAAAAAACACCACTTTCGCCCTTGCTGGTACCAACCATTTCTCCCGCATGAAAATTCATTCTGCTGCTCCTCGGTTGCGAGGCATGCGTGGTCAGAATCGACTCGGGTACTTCTCCTTGTTCTGCTAAGCCGTCCATACCCTTGCACAATGCTCAAGTTGTTGGCTGCGGATGAGATCTTCACTAATATTCTTTTCGGCTTTTTTAGGCTTGCGATTCGAACGACGATGTTTTCATCCCTCCAGTGTCGCATCAAGCTCAGAAATAAAACTTGGCGGCGACAAAAGGGGAGGGTCGGTGACTCAGGTCAAGCATCTTTCACGACCCTGAAGCCACTATCCGTATATACCTGTCGGAGAAATTTGCGTTATCCGCGGAATCCAAAAGAATGGCCTCGGGTAGCTTCAAAACTTCTTATGCGGATTCACGCACTCCAATCTCCTGTCCCCAAATGGACGGTTTGCGACAGCCGCAGTAAATGGGTTTAGACCATGTTCTCCCTCTTTCCTCACGTTGTAGTCCGCAAGAGGGGGGGGTGGGGGTTGCTGATACACAAAGATTCAAATTTTGTACGGCATTGAAGACAAAGTTGTTCTACCGACCATCAATAGGGGGAATATTCATTATCCTCCCCTCTTTGTTCGCGCGGGGAAACTTGTTTTCAGTTCTTTTCCGGAGACAGGATATGGCCCGACGTTATTCGTCATCACGGGGCTTCACGCTCGTCGAGCTGCTAGTCGTCATCGCCATTATCGGCGTGCTTGTTGGTTTATTACTTCCTGCTGTGCAAGCGGCACGTGAGGCTGCTCGCCGCATGAGTTGCAGTAACAACTTCAAGC
>Ga0315315_10000593_pt1 | contig 31006 bp, 25 predicted proteins | sample M140m3416metaG_FD_203699 | JGI IMG/M metagenome (GOLD analysis project Ga0315315, IMG submission 203699) | Ammonia-oxidizing marine archaeal communities from Monterey Bay, California, United States - M1 40m 3416 | ecosystem: Environmental > Aquatic > Marine > Intertidal zone | place: USA... | reverse complement strand
TGGTAGCTTTTGCTATAGGCATTACTGCACTGGATCCAATTGAGCATGGGCTTTTGTTTGAAAGATTTTTAAATCCAGAAAGGCTCTCTATGCCTGATTTTGATATTGACTTTTGTATGGAAAAAAGAGACAAGGTTATTGATTATGTTAGTAATAAGTATGGTTCCGGAGCCGTTTCACAAATTGCAACATTTGGAACTATGGCAGCAAGGGCAGTTGTTAGGGATGTTGCCAGAGCTCTTGGAAGACCATATGCTTTAGGCGACAGAATTTCAAAAATGATTCCTTTTGCTCCTGGCATGACACTAGATAAGGCCAGGAAAGAACAACCTATATTTGAACAAACTATAAAGAATGATTCTGAGGTTAGAGAGGTAGTTGATTTATCTTATAAGCTGGAGGGAATTGCAAGGAATGTAGGAAAACATGCTGGAGGAGTTGTAATTGCGCCTGGAAGTATCTCTGATTTTTGCCCAGTCTATAATGACCGTCAATCTCAATCAGTTATGACTCAATTTGATAAAGATGATGTTGAAAAAATAGGTTTAGTTAAGTTTGATTTCTTAGGCCTTAGAACACTAACGGTTATTGATCGAGCTATAAAATCAATTAACTCTTCCAATCCTGAAAAAGAAATTGATCTTAATAAGATTCCTCTAAATGACTCTAAAGTTTTTGAATTATTAAGCTCAGGTAAGACTATGGCTGTTTTCCAGCTAGAGTCATCGGGAATGAGGGATCTTATAAAAAGACTACAGCCAACTAAGTTTGAAGAAATAGTAGCTTTGTTAGCTCTGTATAGGCCTGGGCCACTTGATTCAGGCATGCATGATCAGTTTGTAGATAGAAAACACGGCAAGACTCCGGTTACTTATCCTCACGAGCTTTTGGAGCCTGTACTTTCAGAAACCTATGGCGTGATTTTATATCAAGAGCAAGTTATGGAAGCTGCTAGAGTCTTGGCTAATTTTTCTTTAGGCGAGGCAGACATCTTAAGAAGAGCCATGGGTAAAAAGAAAGTTGAGGAAATGGAACAGCAAAGAAAGTACTTTAAAGAAGGTTGTGAGAAAAATAGCATCAAACCTGCTGTAGCTGAGAGGATTTTTGATCTAATTGAAAAGTTTGCAGGATATGGATTTAATAAATCTCACTCTGCTGCATATGCTCTAATTTCATATCAAACAGCTTATTTAAAAACATACTATCCAGAACATTTCATGGCTGCAGTCCTTTCTACAGAGCTAGGTAATACAGATAAAATTTATGCCCTTACCCAAGAATGCAAAAGAATGAATATTGATGTTTTAAATCCAAATATTTTATCTAGTAGCAAGCGATTTATTGTGAATAAAAGTAATCAAATAGAGTATGGGCTTGGAGCAATCAAGGGGGTTGCAGACTCTTTTATAAAGCATGTATGTAAAATTAGAGAAACTAATAAATTCAAAGATTTATGGGACTTTTCAAAAAAAGTTGACATCAAACTTGGTGGAAAAAAGTCCCTTGAAGCCCTTGCTCAATCAGGAGCTTTTGACAAGATTACCCCATCAAGAACAATAGCTATAGCAAGTGTTGTAGATATGTTGAGAGATGGTTCAAATAAATTAAAAAGCAACGAGCAGAAATCAGGTGATTTATTTGCAAACATTGAACAAGATTTTGATCCATATGCAAAATACAAAGATATTAAAGAACTATCCCTTAGCGAACAGCTGTCACTTGAGAAAAAATCTTTAGGTTATTATCTATCGGGCCATCCAGTAAATGCAATAAAAAAACAAATAGATATATTAAGATCATCATTAATAGGAAACTTAAACATAGATACCAAAAAAGGGTCTATTGTTGGCTTAATTAACTCTGTGAGGCAGATAAGGGACAGGTCTGGAAAGCCATTAACTTTTATAAATTTTGATGATGGCACTGGCACGATGGATGGAGTAATTGCCAGTGATGTCTTAGAAAGCTGCCACAAAATTCTTAAAGAAGGATCAATATTAGTTCTTAAAGGCGTCATAGAAATAGATGATTATCGCTCTAAGGAAATGGGCATATCATCTTTTAGAATGCGGGTAAAAGATATTAAATTGGTTGATGAAGAGTTAAGTAAAAAGTTAAAAAAAATAGAGATAGATCTATCTTCATCCAAAATAAGAAGTCTAGATGAACTTTCCGATATTATTTCAAGTATTGATGATGATTTTTGGATTAATGCACTTGGATGTAAAATTAATATTAAAGTTATAACTGATGAATCAGAAGCTATAATAGAACTGGGTAACAAATATAACTTTGTTCCAGATTTAGATAAATTATCTAAATTAATAGATATTTTTGGTATTGATTCCTTGGATTTTAAAAAATAGTTATGAATGATCCTGATAAAAATAAGTTAACTCCAAACACTCAAACCTTTGTTGAGAGCGATCAAAAATTTCTTGCTTTTGAAAAGTCAATTCAAGAAGTTTCTGAAAAAATAAGTGCATTGAGATCTGCTGATCTTGGAGACCCAACAATAAAACTACAAACTGAGTCTCTGGAGAAGGAAAGAGAGGACCTCATTAAAAAAACTTATTCCAAGTTATCTATTTGGGAGACGGTACAGGTTGCTAGACATCCTCAAAGACCTCATACATTAGATTTCATTAAGAGAATTTTTACTGACTTTGATGAGCTGCATGGCGACAGGCAATTTGCTGATGATCAGTCAATAGTTGGAGGAATGGCATATCTTGACGGCATCCCTGTAATGATAATTGGACATGAAAAAGGGAGAGACACTGAAGAAAAAGTTAGAAGGAATTTTGGTATGCCTCAGCCTGAAGGTTATAGAAAAGCAAAAAGACTAATGAACTTAGCCGAGCAATTTGCTTTACCAGTAATTACATTTATTGATACTGCGGGAGCTTACCCTGGAATTGAGGGTGAAGAGAGAGGACAAAGTGAGGCAATTGCACAAAATCTAGCCATAATGTCTGAATTAAAAACACCAATTATGGTTGTAGTTACTGGAGAAGGCGGGTCTGGAGGAGCTCTTGCTATTAGTGTTGGAGATCATTTATCTATGTTGGAATATGCTACATATTCTGTTGCATCTCCAGAAGCATGCGCCTCTATAATTTGGAGATCATCTGATGAGGCTGAAAAAGCTGCAGAATCAATGAAAGTATCTGCCAAAGAGCTAAAAAAAATTAGTATCGTTGACGAAATTATTAGTGAGCCTCTTGGTGGAGCTCATAGAAATTATGATGAAGTTTCAGAGTCTATTAAAAACTCATTACTTAAAAACCTAAAGAGTCTTCAAAAGTTATCTATTGATAAATTGATAGAAAGGAGATACCAGAGGCTGCTAAAGATCGGTTCTTAGGATGAGAGATTATTCTTTTGTCTTAAATAACATTAACCCAACAGAAAAAATTTATATTGCATATAGCGGCGGCTTAGACTCATCTGTTCTTCTAGATATTTTTTATAAACTATCAATCAAAAACAGTTTATTGGTTGAGGCTATTCATGTAAATCACAACATCAATAAAGAAAGCACGAATTGGGAAAATCACTGTAAAGCAGTATGTAATTCAATAAATATTCCTATAAAGATCATATCTACACAAATCGTTGCAGAGGGCGGAGGCATCGAATCAGCCGCAAGAAATAAAAGATATGAGATTTTCACAAATATACTACAAGATTCTGAACAAATTTTGACTGCACATCATCAAGATGACACAGCTGAGACTATTCTTTTAAGATTATTTAGAGGCACAGGTATCGATGGTTTGATCGGTCCAACTGAAATAAGAGAATTAGGGAAGGGTAATTTAATTAGACCATTACTATCTTTAAGCAAAAAACATCTTAAATCTTATGCTAGTGAAAATGGCATTAGTTATATAGAAGATAAAACAAATTTTTCTGATGATCAGGATAGGAATTATATTAGAAATAAAATTTTGCCATTAGTTAATGAGAGATGGGTCGAGCCATCATCAAGAATTAGTAAAACTTCAAATCTAATTAAAAATAAGCTCGATATCTATAAAGATTTATTTAAATCAAATTATTCAGAATTTTTACTGGGCGAAATTGATCTTAAAAAGTTAAGATCTCTAGAAAGGGAGGTTATTAAAGAAATATTAAGGTTCTCTATTAAGGAAAAAAATATAGCCATGCCAAGTCAGAAAGTAATGGAAGAGATATTAAAAACATTTATTGATTCCAATCCTGGTCCAAAAAGCATAGTTAGCTGGACAAGGTCTGATGGGGAGCAAGTTGGCGGATCAATTACATACTATAATAAAATTATTAGTATCCAGAAAAATGGATAATTAAAAAAAAGGGGAGTATTAGTGATGAGCTATAAAACATTAGAGCTAATAGAATATGAAAGAGTTTCATTAATAAAACTTAATAGGCCAGAGGTATTGAATGCATTTAATGAAGAATTAATGATAGATCTTGCCAAGGCCACAAGTAAGGTAAGCAATGACTCTAATTCTAGAGTTGTAATCATTACAGGTGCTGGTAAAGGTTTTTCGGCTGGTGCAGATTTAAATGATAGGTCAAAAAGTTGGAATGGATCGAAAGATGCGCTTGAAAGAGGCTTCAAGCCTTTTTTTAAAGACATCATTGAGATGCAAAAGCCAGTAATTGCTTCTATTAATGGACCAGCTGCAGGTATTGGCGCTGCTTTAGCTATGGCTTGCGATCTAAGAATAATGTCAAATAATGCATATATTATGTCAGTATTTAGCAATATTGCTCTTGTTCCTGATGGTGGTCTTTCGTGGACACTGCCTAAATATCTTGGTTATTCGAAAGCTTACGAGTATGCAATAGAAGCTAAAAAGATATATTCAGAAGAATGTCTTAAGTATGGTATTGCAAATAAAGTTGTTAATTCTGAAGATTTAGAAAAAGAGACTTTAGATTGGGCGATTAAAATTTCTAAGAGATCTCCTCAGTCGTTAATTAATACAAAAAAATTAATGAGAGACTCCATAACTAAAACTTATTGGGAGACTTATAGTCAGGAAGGAGACATTCAAAACGGATTAACTGGAAGCAAGGAAAATATTGAAGCTGTTAAAGCCTTCTTTGAAAAAAGAGAGCCTAATTTCGATTAAGGTTTTTGCTAAGGGCAACTATTATTGCTTCAAACGAGGCCCTGGTTGTATTTGAATGTATACCTACACCCCAACTTGTTCTATCTCCGCTTTCAACTTCTATATAGGCAGCAGCTTTTGCATCTGAACCTGATGAAATAGCAGATTGATTATAATCAGCAATTTTTAAATCAATATTTAGATTGCTTGATAGAGCATTGATAAATGAATCAATTGGACCATTTCCTTTACCTTGAATATCTAATTTCTTATTCTCAACCATCATGCTTATAGATAAATTATGTTCTTTTCCATTCGTAGTTGATGAGTGATCAATGTATGCAAAACCATTCTTGGGTCGAAGAAACTCTTTCTCAAAAATTGCCCAAATCTCAGATGTTTTTATTTCTCTTCCAGATTCATCTGCAAGTTTTTGAATTTTTTGACTCATGCTGATTTGTAATCTTCTGGGTAATGAGACCCCATGATCTTTTTCAAGCAAGAATGCAACTCCACCTTTACCTGATTGAGAATTAATTCTTACAACTGCCTCATAACTCCGGCCAAGATCTGCAGGATCAATTGGTAAATATGGAACCTCCCATTCATATTGATTGGATTGTTTCATTGCTTTGAATCCTTTTTTAATTGCATCCTGGTGTGATCCAGAGAAAGCAGTAAATACCAGATCACCTGCATATGGATGCCTGGGATGAACAGGAAGTTGATTGCAATATTCAACTTCTCGCATAACAGCATTTATATTTGAAAAATCTAGATTTGGGTCAATGCCTTGGGTAAGCATATTCAGGGCTAAGGTAACCAAATCAACATTTCCTGTCCTTTCCCCATTGCCAAATAAAGTACCCTCAATTCGATCAGCACCAGCCATTACACCAAACTCTGCGGCTGCTACCGCAGTGCCTCTGTCATTATGGGGATGAAGACTCAAACATATGCTTTCTCTATTCTTTAAATTTCTATTCATCCACTCAATCTGATCGCCATATATATTTGCAGATGACATCTCTACAGTTGCAGGAAGATTGATAATAATTTTATTTTTTGAAATACCTTTAAGTATCTCGACAACCTCATCGCAAACTTCAGCTGCATATTCTAATTCTGTTCCAGTAAAGCTCTCTGGAGAGTATTCAAAACTCCAATCAGTTTCAGGGTTTGCAAGAGCTAGATTCTTAATTTTATTTGCGCCATCTAAAGCAATTTTTTTAATACCTTCTTTGTCTTGATTAAAAACTACTCGTCTTTGCAGAGTAGATGTTGAGTTATAAAAATGAACAATTGCCTGTTTAGCACCCTTAAGCGACTCAAACGTTCTTTCAATTAATTCATTTCTTGATTGAGTTAGGACTTGAATATTTACATCAGATGGTATTTTTTTATCTTCTATAAGACTTCTCACAAAATCAAAATCAGTTTGAGATGCAGATGGAAAACCAACTTCAATCTCCTTAAATCCGATGCTGCATAGTAGTTCAAACATCCTGTTTTTTCTTTCGGACCCCATTGGTTCAATAAGAGCTTGATTTCCGTCTCGGAGATCAACAGAGCACCACAGCGGAGCTTCTTTAATTGTATTTGATGGCCATTTTCGATCATCTAAACTAATCGATTTAAAAGGCTTATATTTCTTATATGGATTGTCCATTTTCTTTAAAGTAGATGTTAATATTTATTTATATATGATTACTGCATCTATAAAAACTAACCTTATATTAAAAGAGCTTGGTATTACAAGATTTTCTTCAAGATCTAGCGCAAATAAATCAATTATTAATTCAATCTATATTTATAAAATTGATAAAGTATCTGTTTTTTTAAAAAAAGATTTTAAAGAATATGATATTGATCAAAAAAAATTAATTTTAGCAATAATGAACTCAACAACTCTCACAAATGGGAGGTCTTCTGGTCAATCTATTTTATTCGATAATAAAAATGAGTTAGATGACATAATTGATTCAAGCTCTAAACTAATTATTAATTTCACAAATAATGAAATAAAGATCACTTCAAAAATACATATCATAGATTCATTTGATATTGATGAGTTAGCATCTAATCCAGAAAATAAGAAGCATCTATGGAATTCTATTAAGGCTTTGCTAAATCTTTGAATGTTCAAAGTTACAGCCCTAGCAGAAGAGCATCTACAAGAGTCATATGAAATTGAAAAGCAAACTAATCCAACGCCATGGACATACGAAAATTTTAAATCTTCTTTTGAAGTTGGACATTTTGGCTTAATTTGTCTTCATAAAAAAGAGATAGCAGGATTTGCAATATACTCACCTATAAAACCAGAGGCACATCTCTTAAATATAGCTGTTGCTGAAAAATTTCAAAAACAAGGTGCAGGAGCTTTGTTGCTTAATTCTATAATTGAACAATGCAAAGTAATGAGTATTTCAGATATTTATCTTGAAGTAAGAATAAGTAACATCAATGCAATTGTTTTTTATGAGAAGTTTGGTTTCAAGAAGGATGCAATAAGAGAAAACTATTACACCGGGAAGAAAAAAGAAGACGCTCTTTTGATGTCAAAAACTCTAAGCAAGTAGTTTTGCAATCTTTTTCTCAATCTTGTTAGGTTTTGTTGAAGGTAAGTATCTTTTGATCACATCTCCATTACCGTTTATAAGAAATTTTGCAAAATTCCACTCTATTGGTTTATAGCCCAAGAATCCACGCTTAGAACTTTTTAAGAAGGTATACAAAGGGTCTTCATTTGGACCATTCACATCAATTTTGTTAAAAATAGGGAAGGTTACATTGTACTTTTCAGTGCAGAAAAATTTAATTTCATCATTAGTTCCAGGTTCTTGTGCTTTAAACTGATTGCAAGGAAAGGCAAGTATTTCAAAATTATCATTTTTAAATTTATCATATAAATTTTGTAGGCCTTCATATTGATAAGTCAATCCACAGTAACTAGCCACATTCACTATTAATAGAGTCTTATCTCTATAATCTCCAAGGCTAATTTCATTCAGCCCTGCATCTTTCACAGTTATATCATGTATGTTTTTCATAGAATTTAATTTATAGAATTGATTGTATATCTGCCACCAGATTAGATGGCTCTACTCTAGGGTCATATCTTTTAAATAGCTCAGAGTTTTTATTAAAGAGGAATTTTGTGAAATTCCATTCGATATCTTTTGCATCAGTACCTTCTGAACTAATATTTTTTAAAAAAGTATACAAAGGGTCTTCATTTGGACCATTCACATCAATTTTGTTAAAAATAGGGAAGGTTACATTGTACTTTTCAGTGCAGAAAAATTTAATTTCATCATTAGTTCCAGGCTCTTGAGCCCCAAATTGATTGCATGGAAAGGCTAATATTTCTAGCCCTTGAGAATGATATTCGTTATAAAGTTCCTGCAAACCCTCATAATGAAATGTAAGACCACATTCACTAGCAACATTCACTATCAAAAGAGTTTTTCCACCATAGATAGAAAGATCTATATCAACTAAATTAATATCTTTTACAACAAAGTCTGTTATTTTATCCATAGGCTACCTTTAATAGAATGAAGATTTTAAGTTATTAATTATAATTTCTCTACTTAATCTCTAATTTTTATATAGTAAGCAAATAGTTATATCTAAATAGATGTAAGATAAATAAATTAGTTTATGGTTGAAATGCATGACAGATACAAAAGAAATTAAACTTTTATGGAAAAAGTATATAGATTTATCCAACGATGAGTTATATGCAATATTGCATTTGCGTCAAAAAGTATTTGTATTAGAGCAAAATTGTCCTTATATAGACGCTGATAATTCTGATCAAGATGCTCTTCATTTGTTGGCATACAGAGGAAATGATTTGATTGGGTATCTCAGAGCTTTTAGTCCTGGAATAAAATATGAGGGCTCTTCGTTGGGAAGAATAGTAACAGAAATGAACTCTAGAGGTCTTGGTATTGGCAAAAGGATAACGATTGAGGGAGTGGAGCTTTTAAAAAAAGAATATCCCAAAAATGAAATTATTATCTCAGCACAGCACCGATTAGAGCATTTTTATATTGATTTAGGATTTACTTCTAGGGGTGATGTCTATTTAGAAGATAATATTGATCACATCCAGATGTTTATTCCTGGAAATTAGACTACTAAATAATTGTTTTACCAAAAAGTAAGCTATGTATCTCTTCGGTTATGAAGGGAGCGAAAGGATGCATCATAACTAGTATTTCTTTCAGCAGCGGCCTAAGATTTTTTGTCTCCCCGGTTTTCTTGCATTCTTCAATGTAGACGTCACAAAATTTTCCCCAAAAAAACTCATATATTTCATTAATAGCATAATCAAGTCTGTAGTCTGAAATATTCTTAGCAATTTTAACTTTTGTTTTCTCAAAATCTTCTAAAATCTTAGCATCACTATCATTGGCTACCTCAAAAACTTCATTACTTTCAGGATAGCCATTAATAAATCTTGCTGCATTCCAAATTTTAGTACAAAAATTTCTATAACCTTTCAATCTTCCTAGCTCAAAACTAATGTCTTTTGTATGTGTTGCCAGTGAATAAAAAGTCATTCTTAGCGCATCTGATCCATATGAATCAATACCATTAGGAAACTGCTTTCTTGTCTTTTTGGCGATTTTCTCAGCTATGCTTTCTTGCATAAGATTGCTGGTTCTTTTTTCAACAAGATCTTCTTGCGTAATTCCATAAATTAAATCCAATGGATCAATAATATTCCCTTTTGACTTAGACATCTTTTGACCATTTTCATCTCTTATTAGACCAGTCACATACACATCTTTAAAAGGTATCTGGTCAGTAAACTCTAAGCTCATCATCATCATTCTCGCTACCCAGAAGAAAATAATATCAAAGCCAGTTACTAGAAGAGAGGTAGGGAAATGCTTTTTAAAATCATCAGTTTTTTCAGGCCATCCAAGAGAAGCAAAAGGCCATAGGCTTGATGAAAACCAAGTATCTAAAACATCTTCATCTTGACGAAGCTCAAGCTCTCCAAGATTGTATTTTTCTCTTACATCAACCTCATCTTCACCAACATAGACATTTCCATCGTTGTCATACCAAGCAGGTATTCTATGCCCCCACCAAATTTGTCTACTAATGCACCAATCTTCGATGTTATTCATCCAATTAAAATAGGTTTTATCCCAATTGCTTGGATGAAACTTTATCTCTCCATTATTGACTGCATCATTAGCCCTTGCTGCCATTTCAGATGTCTTTACATACCATTGATAGCTTAGTTTAGGTTCTATAACTATATTTGATCTTTCTCCACGAGGAACGCTTATATCGTGTGGCTCTTCTTTAACTAATAAATCAATATTTTGTAATTCTTGAATGACTAGTTTTCTTACTTTAAATCTATCAAGGTTAGTAAATGGTTTTGGGACATTTTCATTACTCCAAGCATCATCATTAAAAATACTAATTGGAACAAAATCTTCTTGTTTATTTGAGGTATGAACTATTCCATCAAGCTCATGTAGTGAGTATTTCTTACCAATTTCATAGTCATTAAAATCATGTCCCGGAGTAATTTTAAGACAACCAGTTCCAAATTCCATATCTACATAATCATCAGCAATAATAGGTATTTTTCTGCCAACAAATGGCAGTTTTACATATTTACCAACAATAGATTTATATCTCTCATCATTAGGATTTACCGCTATCGCCATATCTCCAAACATCGTCTCAGGTCTTGTTGTAGCAATCTCAACATATTCATCTAAACCCTCAATTGGATATTTTATATGCCATAACAAACCTTTTTTTTCTTGCCTTACAACTTCTAAATCAGATACAGCAGTCTTTAGTGAAGGATCCCAATTAACCAGCCTATAGCCTCTATAAATTTTCTTCTTCTTATGTAAGTCAACAAAGGCCTTTATTACTGCTTTATCAAACCCCTCATCTGCAGTAAATCGATATTTATTCCAATCTACCGAGCAGCCAAGTCTTTTAATTTGAGAGGTTATCTTTTCTTCAGAAAACTCTTTCCATTTCCAAGTCTCCTCAATAAACTTCTCTCTACCAAGATCCTTCCTAGAAATACCATCTCTTGCTAAATTATTCTCAACGACCATTTGGGTGGCTATCCCAGCATGGTCGGCACCTACTTGCCAATATGAGTCTTTGCCTGACATATGGTTATATCTTGTATAGAAATCCATGATGGCATATTGAAAGCTATGACCCATATGAAGTGTTCCAGTAACATTTGGAGGTGGTATTACTTGAGCAAAGGATTCATTAGCATCTGAATTATTTATACTTCTTTCAGACCAAACCTTTGCCCATTTTTCCTCTATTTCAATAGGGTAATACTTTTTATCCATAATGGTACTTCGTGCAGAATTTCTATAGTTTTTTACTTAACAAAAGCTCACTAATTAGAGGAACAGGTCTACCAGTTCCTTCTTTTACTGGGTTGCTATATGAAGCAGTTGCAGCTATATCAATATGAGCCCATTTATAGTCATTAGTAAATTTTGATAAAAATGCTGCGGCATGGATTGTTCCAGCTTCTCTTCCGCCTCCAATATTAGCCAGATCAGCATAATCAGTTTTTGTGCATGATTGATGCTCATCCCATAGGGGCAGCTGCCAAGCTCTATCACCAGATTCTTCTCCAGCAGCAATGATCATATCAGCTAGATGCTGATCATTAGCCATTACTCCACTAGCGTGCCTTCCTAGAGCTATTACCACGGCTCCCGTTAGGGTTGCCATGTCGATAACATATTTAGGTTTATATTTTCCTACATAAGTTAGAGCATCACATAGCACTAATCTTCCTTCAGCATCTGTATTAAGAATTTCAATTGTTTGACCAGACATAGATGTTACAACATCACCTGGTTTTGTGGCTTTAGCAGAGCACATATTTTCAGCACAAGCCATAATACCAACTACATTAACATTGGCATTTAATCTAGCAAGTGTCGACATTACACCAAAAACAGTAGCCGCTCCACACATATCCCATTTCATCTCATCCATTCCCTGTGGCGGTTTTAATGAAACACCACCTGTATCAAAGGTGATCCCTTTTCCAACTAGAGCAATAGGTTTTTCAGATGCTTTTGCACCTTTATATTCTATTACCATCATTCTTGGAGGCTCATCACTTCCTTTAGCAACACTTAAGTATGATCCCATGCCCATTTTTGCAAGATCTTTCTCATTGAATGATTTCACTTTTAAATTTGGGAAATCCTTAGTCATAGCTTTTACTTTCTTCTCAATAATTTTTGGGGTTGCATGGTTAGCCGGAAGATCTCCTAAGTATTTTGCCGTATTTACACCTTCGCCAATAGCAAATCCTTTTTTTGCAGCTGATTTTGCTTTTCTTAAATCTGAAGGGCTCATATCAGATACAAATAACACTAATTTCTTAAGTGTTGGTTTTTTTACTGTTTTATTTTTTGTTTCAGTAAATATATATGCATTTGACTCTATTGTTTTTGAAATACTTTCGATCATCCAAAAAGCATCTTTGTTATTTGGATAAGACGAGTTCATTACAAATGAAATATCTTTAGCTTTTAACTTGTTTGCTTGTTTAGTAATACTTTTAATAGAACTTAACCATTTATGTATTGGAGTTTTTGCATTCCAAGACTTCACTAACAAGATATTTTCAGCATTGATTCCATCTATGCTTGGCAATGAGATAGATGAGCCTTCATCATTTAAATGTGAAGCGACTGTGCTGCTTAAAAAACCTTTTGTTGCTTTATCAAGAGCTTTAAAGCTTTTATCTTTTTTTGTATTTTTGTCAATTGTAATAACAAGCATTGAAGTTTTTAATGAAGCCAAGTCACTGCTTGCACTATCTTTTACTGATATATTGTTTAAGATTTTATATGCCATTTAAGCTCTCCTTTTATTAGTATTTGCTGATAAGATAAATATTGTAATGCATCATAGTTCTCAAGGCATGTTTAAAAATAATATTCTTTCAAAAAGTTTCAATTTGGAAGTATTTAAATCTACTATAGCCATACTTACAATATTCTTTTTATTGGTTGTTGGATCTAGGTTTGTTTCATATTTTGAGCAGGCATCAGAAGGCACTTTAGACCCCAGCATAATTTTCTATGCAGTATTACTGAGGTTTCCAGACTTTATATCTCTATTAATACCTTTATCGTTTTTCCTTGGTATTTTGATCACAGTAAGTAGACTTTATGCGGATAGAGAAATTTATGCTTATTTTTCAACTGGCATAGCGCCAATCAATTTAGCAAAATTTATTTTTCCTCAGGCATTAATTTTTGCATTAGGCGCATTTTTACTTAGTTTTTATCTTGCACCATCAGGCAAAGAAATTTCTAACGATTTATTAAAAATAGATACATTTGAAGAACAAATTTTATCCTTAGAGCCTGGAGAAATTTACCTTTTTAAAAATAGCTCAGGTTTTATAACTTCGGAGGGTAGAGAAGGCTTAAACCTAAATAACGTCATTTTTTTTAATCAATTTAATGAAGATTCATTATTAATATCTTCTTCATCTTTAAATATTGACAAACTCGATGAAGAATATGACTTATCTTTTAAAAAAGGAACCATGAATTCTAATTTGTTCTCAAAAGATGGAAGGGTATTTTCAACTTTTGGAATTTTTAATTTTAGAATTGATGAAAAAAGTAGCACTTCAGGCCAAGTTTTAGGAGATTATTTTAATACTCAAAATACAACTTTAAGCTCAGAATTTCAGTGGAGCCTATCTTTTTCAATGGCTGTTTTTATATTGATGTTCATGGCGGTTTATTTAGGAAAAGTAGAACCTAGAAAGGGCAGGCTTTCTGTTATTTTGCCAGGAATGTTTATATATATTCTTTATTTTAGTTTGCTTTTACTTGGGAAAGATTATGCATCCCAAAACATAAATACAAATTTTAATCTCGGCTTCATCCATTTAGTTTTTGGTCTTTTTGCTTTAGTTTTATTCTTAAGAGACAAATACTTTATGCTCATACCCAGCAGAGGTATTTTAAGCTTTCAATCACTTTTAATAATCTTATTCATCTTATGCATGATTTTGATTGGGGTTATTTTATAAATGAATATCTATTTTAGATACTTAATTAAACGAACACTTAACATATCGTTTTTTATATTTTTAACTTTTATATTTATAGACTTTTTATTTAATCTAATAGGTGAATTAGAGGATATTTCATCCTCATATAATTTTATAGAGGCTCTCAAGTTTTCTTTTTTATCTGCTCCAGATAGAGCTTTTGTCTTTTTGGAAGGCTCTTGTTTGCTAGGTTTTATGATATCAATGGGCTTATCACAAGATGAGGGTAATCTTAATGTGCTTAGATCGAGCGGCATATCTCCATTTAAAATTGTTCTTTTAAGTTCGCTTGGATCATTGATTCTCTCAATCTTATTTTTAACAAGTCATGAATTAGCCCTAAAAGATTTATCCAATCAGTCATCCACCTCAAAAGCGCTTTTGATATCAAACACATCTACTAAAGATAACGAATTTACTTGGCTTAAGGACAAAAATAACTATTTAAATTTTGGAACTAAAATCAATAATAGGATTTTTGATGTTCAATATTTTGAGGTAAGCAATAATAAAGTAGCTTTCTCTATAGTTGCAAAGTCAGCAGTAATAAATGATAACAACATCACATTTGATAAATCAGTGAATGTGCTCATTAATAATGAAAATGCCTCTACACAAAATAAAAAGATCAATAAGAATTTTGACTTACCCTTGATTGTTTCTTCGAGCTTAAGGGATATTGAAAGAATGAATATTAGGGACAAGTTTACTTTAATAAACTATCTCTCAGGAGAAGTAGGCGGGAAGGACAGGATTTATAAAGCACACCTTGAAAAACATTACTATCAATTTATCTTAAAGCCAATTTCAATATTAAGTTTAATTATATTTTTTGGATATTTTATATTTGGCTCCCTAAGAGATTCTTCTTCTGGATCAAAAATTGTTCTTTCAGTTGTAGGCGCATTCATATTTCAAATTCTTCAAGATCTTTCAACGAGTATTGCAATCTCATTCAATCAAAATGTTTTGATTGGAATACTTATACCATCCTGCGTTCTCTTTATAATTTCAATTTTTATGTATAGAAAACTAGCCTAGCGTAAGCTCTGTTCCAGAAAGTTTATCATTAAGCGCCTTTTTATCCTTTGAAAAATAAATTTGTAGAAGCGGAAGGCCTAGGGCAAAGACTATAACTATATTGATTATAAATCTTTTGGTTGTTTGTATAAGATTGATACTCTTTTTAGTTGATGAACGAATCTTAATATTCCAAGCCGCCATCCCCAAAGTTCTACCGCCTTTAATCCAAAAGAATGAGTAGAATCCCCAAGCACTCGCTAAGACTATAAATGCACCTATGGCAGGGTGAAGGATTTCGCCATCATTCAGCCATAATGCTATTGAGCCGCATCCAAACCAAACTCCTAGTAAAAGAAAAAAATCGTAAATTGTTGCAGCCAATCTTTTAACAGGAGATACAAACTGTGAATTGTTATTCATTTTGGTATAGTACTTTAAAACAATATAAATTAAATAAAATTATGCACACAACTTCAGAGTTTTTAGGACATCCAAAAGGTTTATTCGTTTGCTTTGCAACAGAAATGTGGGAGCGTTTTTCTTATTATGGAATGAGAGCCCTGCTTATTCTTTATTTGACCAAACATTGGAATTTTTCAGATGCTCAAAGTTATATAATTTATGGTGCATATACTTCATTGGTATATATCATGCCTGTTTTTGGGGGAATGCTTGCTGATAGGATACTGGGCTCAAGAAAAGCGGTCACATTTGGAGCTATTTTACTTGTACTTGGTCATACAGGAATGGCTTTTGAAAGTAATGTTCAGATTTTTTATCTTTCCCTGGCTTTAATTATATCTGGAGTTGGTTTTCTAAAACCCAATATCTCAACAATGGTTGGTGCTTTGTATGCTGAAGGTGATCCAAGAAGAGATCCTGGTTTCACCATATTTTATATGGGCATAAACATAGGGGCTTTTACAGCTTCTTTGCTATGTGGATATTTAGGTGAAACTTATGGTTGGTCCTATGGATTTGGCGCTGCAGGAATTGGTATGTTAATTGGTTTGGTAATTTTTTTATGGGGTCAAGATTATTTGGAAGGTCATGCTGAGCCAACATCAAACGTATACCAAGAAAAGAAATTTAATATCACTTATGAGAACTGGGCATATTTAAGTGGAATTCTCATGGTACTTTTCTCATGGCTACTTATCCAAAATCAAGAAGTAGTTGGTAATTTATTGGGTGGTTTCGGAGCAATTTGCGTTGCTTTTTGGTTGTTTTATGCATTGTTCAAATGCTCTGCTGAAGAAAGGGATAGGTTGCTTGTTGTTGGAATACTAATTTTATTTTCTTTAATATTTTGGGCGCTTTTTGAACAAGCAGGATCCTCTTTAAATATTCTCACAGACAGAGGTGTAGATAGGACTATTATGGGATGGGTAGTGCCTGCTTCAATGTTTCAATCCTTAAATGCCTTCTTTATATTTACACTGGCTCCATTCTTTGCATTCATGTGGCTAGCATTATCAAAAAGAAATATTGAACCCTCAACTCCATTAAAGTTTGCAATTGGTATTATGTTTGTTGGTTTAGGTTTTTTAGTTCTTGTTTATGGAATGAATAATAGCAATGGCATTCAAACCGGAGTCATATGGATAATGCTTATTTATCTTCTTCATACTATTGGTGAATTATGTTTATCTCCAGTAGGTTTATCTTCAGTTACAAAGCTATCTCCTCAGAGAATTGTAGGTATGATGATGGGTATGTGGTTCTGTGCATCTGCAGCAGGCAATTTTGTCGCTGGATTAATAGCTAGAGCAACAGCTAGCGACGGTATTGAAGGCGCAAGCTCTACTTTCTCTATAGAGCAAAAATCTGCATTCATTGATGTTTATACAAATGTTGGTCTTATTGCTTTAGCGGTTGGTATTGTTTTAGCACTAGCGTCACCTTTACTAAAGAAAGGAATGCACGGCATAAATTAATATCTAATCTTTTCCGAGTGTAATTATTGGAAGACCCAGAGACTCTAGTTCTTTTTCAGATTCAACAAAAACCTTTTTATAATTATAAAAAGGTAATTTTGGAAATAGATGATGCATACCATGGTAATTCTGATATACCCATATGTAAGTCATAACATCGTCAAGTTTGCTTTTAGTTCTTATTACATTCGTATCGCCAAACCTTTCTGTGCTCTTATGTGGCCTATGCACTAAGTAGTCAAAAAAGACTCCTAGTATGATAGTAGCGAATAATAAAGGCAGCACATAACTTAAAATAAAATGATGCCATGGAAGCGACAAAGCGTTAGTTAAAAAAATAATAAATGCTATAGGAATAATGCTCTCTAGAATACCAATGTATATGATTTTTTTAGTACCTGGTGCATTTTTTACTTCTTTTCTTTGAAAATAAATAAGATCTTTTGTTAGTGATAAAAAAAATGATTTAATTATTGTAGTGAACAAATTTTTGCCTTGTATTAAACCATCAGGATCGAGAATCGGGTCATTTGCATACTTATGGTGTGTCAAATGGCTCCATTTATGCTGTGTAAAACTATGTAAATAGAAAAATGCAGATAAAGAGCCAAATAATCTGTTTAACCATTTATATTTTGAAGAAATATTTCCATGCGTTGCCTCATGAAAAGGAGTATATATTAAATAAAGTAGATAGCTCGTTAAAATTAAATGCAACCAATACGGAAGATAGTTATCTAGGTATAGAATTTGTAGAAAAATTATTGCAGCTACGCTAATAAATGATAAAAATATCGTAGGATACGCTAGATCAGTTATATGGTTTTTTACAACATCTAGAATAGCTCTGTATTCGGGTTTTTTAACAATATCCATGGCCTGAATATAAACCAAATATCAAAGATTTTAAAGTTTCGCTAATTCAGTTCAACTCTTTTAGCACATCTAGGTATATATTTTTTAGCAACTCCAGATCAGCTATACTCACACACTCGTCTATTTGGTGTATTGTCTTGTTAAGAGGTCCAAGCTCAATTATCTCGGTCTTCATCTTTGCAATGAATCTGCCATCAGATGTGCCGCCTTTTGCATTTTTATCTGCATTAATCCCAGCTTCTTTTTTAATGGAATTTACAACAATGTCTTTTAGTGTATTTTCGGTGGTTAAGTAGGGCAGACCACTTAAGTTCCATTCAATCTCATAATCAAAATCAAGACTATCTACTATTGATTCAAACTCTTTCCTCAAAGAGCTTTCAGTAGACTCTGTAGAGAATCTAAAATTGAAAAGCATATCCAAATGACCAGGAACAACATTTTTCGCGCCTGTGCCAGAGGAAATATTTGAGATCTGAAAGCTTGTGGGTTGGAAAATAGCATTGCCATTGTCCCAAACTTGATTCTTCAATTTTACAATCAGGTCACTAGATAGAAATATTGGATTTATAACATTTTCCGGATAGGCAATATGACCTTGTTTGCCTTTAACTCTGAGCTCGCCACTTAGCGATCCTCTTCTTCCAACTCTTATGCTATCTCCCAACCTTTCATTTGAAGTAGGCTCTCCGACAAGACAATAGTCAATCTCATCAGCTTTTTCTATCATGTCATCAACAATTCTATCAATAAAGCCATCGCATGCATTTCCTTCTTCATTGCTGGTTAGCAATATTGATATTCTGTAGTTTGGATTACTATTTTCTGCAAGGAACTCTTCTACACCATCAAGAAATGCTGCAATAGAGCCTTTCATATCTGCTGTGCCTCTGCCATACATCATTCCATCTTCAATGTGACCTGAGAAGGGAGGATATTTCCAGTTTTCCACTGGCCCAGTAGGCACAACATCTGTATGGCCTAAGAAACAAAATAGCTTTCCTTTTTCTCCATATGTTGCATAAAGATTTTCGACATTTAGGTAATTGATCCTCTCACAATTGAAATTTAATTTATTTAGTCTTTCTTCTATTAAGTCAAAACAGCCCATGTCTCTTGGAGAAATAGACTCAATTTGGATAAGCTGTTTAAGAAAATCAATCATTTTTATGCAGAGTCTTGTTTAAATTAATTTTATTATTGTTTGGTTTGGCAATTACTTTCCCGTTTTGAGAGTGCCTTAAAAATAAGAGATCATTTTTAAAAGCTAGATCAATTCCCTTAACCACATTTCCTTCATATTCAATTTTTGAGCCAGCAGTAACATACAAACCAGCCTCAACCGTGCAATTGTCACCCAGTGGTATTCCAAGACCTGAGTTTGCACCAAGTAGACAATTCTCTCCAAGAGAAATCTTTACATCATTGCCACCAGAAAGGGTGCCCATTGTGCTGCAACCGCCTCCAAGATCAGAATTATTCCCAACAACAACACCAGCTGAGATTCTGCCTTCAATCATTGCATTGCCCAAGGTGCCAGCATTAAAATTTACGAAGCCTTCATGCATAACTGTTGTTCCTTCTGAAAGATAGGCTCCGAGTCTAACTCTACTTGCATCTGCAATTCTTACATTCTTTGGAACAATATAGTCAGTTAATGCTGGAAATTTATCTAAAGAACGAATATATATATGGTTATCTGAATTTAACTTTGAGTTTGTGATTGCAGCATCGATATCTTCAATTGCAATTGGGCCAACATTAGTCCAAGCAACATTAGGTAAAATTTCAAACAAACCATCTAAGTTAAGTGTATTTGGCTTAAAGAACTTATGTGATATTAAATGTAACTTTAGATATGCAGATTCAGTAGATTTAATAGGTCCTTGTAGTTCGCCTTCATCCCATTCAATCTCTATTATTTTTTTATTTTCAGGTTTATTAATTTCTAAATGAAAATCAAACCTATCAGATTTTATTGAATAGAAATGCACATCAAGAAGCATTCCACTTCTCGAAAGAGATCCAAAACCCTTTGCCTTAATTTTCATGCGTTGATTATAAAGTGCATAAACACATAATTAAATAATTTCCTCTAAAGCATTAGATATTTTTTCAATTTTCTTTTTGGAAACACTTGAAATTGTAATATCTTTTATTTCAAAGGTATCCTCAACTTTTTCACCAAGGGTGTTAATTCTAGCTGATTGGATTGAAACATTATTTTTATAAAAGATTTCGGCAATTTTTATTAATATGCCAGGAGAGTCAAATGCCTCAATCGTCAAATGATTTTTTTTATTATCTGTGTCTTCAATATTACTTATTTTGACTTTATTTTTGAAAGCTTTATTTTCAAGTTTTTTTCTAACTCGCTTAGATGGAGTGAATTTTTTAAAGTTTTTAATAATTTTACTTTTGATATCTCCTATTTCACTTTTCAGTAACGGGTTGTCATGAGAATGAAATTTTGTCACAAAGGTATTCATGGCCATTAAATTATCCTTGCTTGTATAAATACTTGCATCAACAATTTCTAGCCCCACACTATCAAGAATTTTTACTATTTTTAAAAACAGACCATCAGAGTTATCTACTTTAATAAAAATCTCGAGGAGGTTATCAAAACATTTTCTGCATGCAACTTTTATCCCATCATGAGGCTTAGACAAAATCAAATCGCTTTGCCATTTTAAGCTATCAGACAAGTGCTTATTAAAGTAAGAATCATCAAAGTTCCCCCATACACTTTTAAGATATGTGAGTTCATTACCTTCTAGTAATTTATATATAGAGTTCTTTCTATCAGATGAAATCTCTCTAGAAGTTTTTACAGGTTCTTTATTTAAATATGATCTGGTTGATAAAAACAAATCTCTTAAAAGACCATGCTTCCATGCATTCCATAATTTTGGATTAGTCGATCTTATATCATTAATTGTGAGGAGGTATAAATAATCCAACCTCTCTGTATTAAGCACGATTTCAGCAAATTCATTAATTGTTTTAGGATCACTTATGTCCTTTCTTTGAGATATAGATGACATTTTTAAATGATTAAGTACCAGCCATGAAATGAGCTCAGAATCTGCAACTGATAAACCTAATCTTTTTGCAAAATCCATACTTGTCTTTGCTCCAATTTCAGAGTGATTTCCACCTTTACCTTTCCCCAAATCATGAAAAAGACCAGCGATATATAAAAGCTCCACTTTTGGTATTTTTTTTATTAATTCATTCTCTAGTAAAAATTCATCATACTCCTTTATCTTCATCTGACGCATATTTCTTACTACTTTTAATGTGTGCTCATCAACAGTGTATATATGAAATAGATCAAACTGCATTTGACCTATCACCTCATCAAATTCAGGAATATATTTTTGCAATATACCCGTCATTTTCATTAGCTTTAAAATTGATGATAGATGATATTTTGATCTTAAAATTTTAAGAAACTTACTCGAATTAGAAGGGCAAGACCTAAATTCATTATCAATCAAAGAACTAGACTTTTTAAGAGTATTTATTGATTCAGAGTGAATTTGATTTACCTTATTATTTTTTCCTAATTCAATAAATATATCTAGTAGAATTTCTCTATTATTTTTAATATCGGTTTCCAATATACCAATTTGATTACCTTTATAAAAAAAATTACCTTTCTTTTTCTTGATGCCAATAATTCTGCTTTCTGCGTAGACCTGTTCAACTAATTGATTGAAACTTGTAATTGTTTGCACCTGGAAGAAAAATTTTTGCATCAATGTTTCAACCTTATCTTTTTCGCTTAAATTTTTCTTTATTGCTTTCTTAGCTATATCAATCTGAGACTCAAAATTTAACCTATTTTTATTTTTAGTTGCTAAGTTTGTTGCATACCTTATTGTTTTTATAAACTCGTATGATTTTCTTGCTTCAAAATAACTAGAATGGAATATATCAGACGCTTTAATTTTTTCTTCACAATCCAAGCCCAAACAATAATTTAAAATCCACTCAGCATTTTGGAAATCTCTCATTGTTCCAGGGGATTCCTTAAGGTCTGGTTCAAGATTGAAGGCAGAAGAATCAAATGAATAATACCTTTCTTGTTGTTCAATAATCTTTGCCTTAAAGTATGCATTTTTATTCCAAGCACTTTGGGTAATTTTATTTACTCTAGCTTCAATATTTTTATTTGATATCAATGGCCTTAAGCTAAAGTATGACGTAAGCTCTTTTGCATCTTTTCTTAATATATTTTTTAATTCAGATAATGACCTAACTGAACAACCAATTTTCCATCCAAGATCCCATAAACTTGCTATAAATTTTTCGAGATCAGCTTCTTTTTTTATATTTTTATTATTTTTAATAATAGATATATCTATATCTGATGAAGGGAACATTTCTTTTTTCCCAAAACCGCCAATTGCAAAAATTGAATACTCTTCCTCCAAGCCATAATTTTTAAACATCTTGGTAATTGTTTTTTCAATTCCATTTGATGTTTTGTATAAGTACGAATTAGTACCTTTATTTTTTTTGTATAACGATGAAAAATCGTCCCAGAACTTACTATTTAAATCAGATATCTTTTCATTCATAGATCTTCTTCAGATCTTTTTGTTAGTACTTCAACGCCATTGCTTGTTACCGCAAGAGTGTGTTCCCACTGAGCAGAATTTCTTCCGTCTTTTGTTTCGACTGTCCAACCATCGCTCAGAGACTTAGTGTGCTTTGAACCTTGATTAATCATAGGCTCAATCGTAAAACACATTCCTTCTTTTAATTGAATACCAGTATTAGGAACGCCATAGTGAAGTACTTGAGGTTCTTCGTGGTAAACAGTGCCAATTCCGTGTCCACAATAGTCTTCAACAACTGAATAATAATTATCTTCAGCATGTTTTTGTATTACATGACCAATGTCACCTAAATAAGTTCCAGGTTTAACAATTTCGATAGCTTTGTATAAACATTCTTGAGTAACCCTTACCAATCTTTCGTTATGAGGCTGACATTTGCCCACTAAAAACATTTTTGATGTATCTCCATGCCAACCATCTTTTAGAACAGTTACATCTATATTTAAAATATCACCATTCTTTAAGATTTTATTTTTACTTGGTATGCCATGACATATAACTTGGTTAACACTTGAGCAAATAGTTTTTTCATAGCCTCTGTAACCGACATTTGCTGGAATTGATTTTTGAACTTGGGTTATATAATCGTAACAAATATCGTCAAGCTCACCAGTGGATATACCTGGAACAACATGAGGGGTTATTATCTCAAGGACTTCAGCTGCAAGTTTTCCAGCTATGCGCATTTTTTTAATATCTTCTTTATTTTTTATTGAAATTTTCATTTTTTTTTCACAAAAATATAGACATAAAGTTAGTTAATCTATAAAGTACAATTTTAATGCTAGCTTGTAATTTTAGCCCATTAAAATTCGAAAAATCTTTTAACAGATTCCCTTTCACTTTTTCTTATAATCATGTCAGAGGGCTATTATAGTGCCTTTTAAATCAATATTGGCACTTGAAGATGGAACTATTTTTTATGGTAATGGCCATGGAGCTAAAACTGTGCATGTCGGAGAAGTTGTATTCAACACTTCGATGACAGGGTATCAAGAAATAATTACCGACCCGTCGTATAAAAAACAAATAATAACTTTTACTCATCCGCACATTGGAAATACTGGTATAAATGTTGAGGACTTTGAATCTGAAAAAATCCATGCTAGCGGAATAGTAGTTAAAAATTTCTGCTCAAGGCCATCTAATTGGAGGAGCTCAGAATCACTTGAGGATTTCTTAACTAAAAATAAATCGATTGCTATTTCTGATATTGATACTAGAAATCTAACATCGCATATAAGAGAAAATGGGTCTATGGGATGCTGTATTGCTTCACTTGAAGAGATTACTCCAGAAAATGCCATAAAAAGAGCAAAAGATTTTGGTGGTCTGAAGGGCATGGACTTGGCTAAGGAAGTAACCACAAAAGATAGCTATGGATGGATAGAAGGGACATGGCCTGAATATTATGAGACTGATAAAAATTTAAATATTGTTGCTTATGATTTTGGGATTAAGAAAAATATCCTCAGACTTTTAACAGAGTCAGTTGGAAAAGTTAATGTGGTTCATGCTAAAACCTCTTATGAAGATGTTATGAAGAAATCACCAAATGGGATTTTTTTATCAAATGGCCCTGGGGATCCTGAGCCATGCAATTATGCTATTGAGAATATAAAGTTATTTCTCAAAGCGGGCATTCCTATTTTTGGTATATGCCTTGGACACCAGCTCTTGTCCATAGCAGCAGGTGCAAAAACATATAAAATGAAATTTGGCCATCATGGAGCAAATCATCCTGTCCAAGATATTAAGTCAGGCGAAGTTTATATTACTAGCCAGAATCATGGTTTTGCGGTAGATGTAGATACATTACCAAAAAATATCAAGACAACTCATATATCACTATTTGATAATTCTCTTCAAGGCATAGAGCTTACAGATACTCCAGCTTTTGGTTTTCAGGGTCATCCAGAAGCTAGTCCAGGACCGCAAGAAATACAAATACTTTTTAATAAATTTAAAATGATGGTAGAAACATATGCCAAGACGTAAGGATATTTCATCAATATTAATTATTGGTGCTGGGCCAATAATTATAGGTCAAGCCTGTGAATTTGATTACTCTGGAGCCCAGGCCTGTAAAGCTCTAAAAGAGGAGGGCTTTAGAGTGATACTAGTTAATTCCAATCCAGCAACCATTATGACTGATCCTTTAATGGCTGATGCAACTTACATTGAACCAATTCATTGGAAATCAGTAGAAAAAATAATAGAAAAAGAAAAACCCGATGCAATACTTCCGACAATGGGAGGCCAAACTGCTTTAAATACTGCTTTATCTCTTGCAAGAGAGGGTGTTCTTGAGAAGCATGATGTGATTTTAATAGGTGCTAATAAACAAGCTATAGATAAAGCTGAGGATAGAGAGTTATTTGATAAAACTATGAAAGGTATTGGTATAGAAACTCCAAATTCTGGTATTGCTCATTCAATGGAAGATGCTTTAAATGTTCAGGCTAAAATTGGTTTTCCCTGCATTATTAGGCCTTCTTTTACCATGGGGGGAACTGGGGGTGGAATTGCATACAATATTGAAGAGTTTGAAAAAATTTGTGAGAAAGGTCTTGAACTCTCCCCAACTACTGAGCTTTTAATAGATGAATCTTTGATTGGTTGGAAAGAGTATGAGATGGAGGTTGTTAGAGATTGTAATGATAACTGTATAATTATTTGTTCAATAGAAAACCTTGACCCCATGGGGATTCATACAGGCGATTCAATAACTATTGCACCTGCCCAAACTCTTACCGATAAAGAATATCAAATCATGAGAAACGCCTCTTTTAAAATCTTGAGAGAAATCGGTGTTGAGACAGGTGGCTCTAATGTGCAATTTGCCGTAAATCCAAAAAATGGAAAAATGGTTGTGATTGAAATGAATCCTAGAGTTAGCAGGTCCTCAGCCTTAGCATCGAAGGCAACCGGTTTTCCAATTGCAAAAGTTGCGGCGCTCTTGTCTGTTGGATACACCTTAGATGAACTTAAAAATGATATTACTGGAGGCTTAACACCTGCATCATTCGAGCCAAGCATTGATTATATTGTTACAAAAATTCCTAAATTTGCATTTGAAAAATTTCCTCAAGCTGATTCAAGGCTAACTACTCAAATGAAATCTGTTGGAGAAGTAATGGCAATAGGTGGGAATTTTCAAGAGTCTATGCAAAAGGCTATTTGCAGTATGGAAGAAGATTTAGATGGATTTAATTCTATTATAGATATTGAGAGCCCAAATGCTGAAGAGGAATTAAAATATCAATTATCATTTCCTGGACCTGGAAGAATATTTTATGTTACCGATGCACTCAGAAAAGGTTGGAGTAAGGAAAGAATTTATGAACTTACTAAAATTGATTACTGGTTCCTGGATCAGATTGATGAAATAGTAAATATAGAAAAATCTTTGATTAATATCAATATTTCATCAATCTCAAAAGAAGAATTATTAAACTTAAAATCTAAAGGCTTTTCTGATTCAAGATTGGGTTTTTTAACTAACAATTCAGAAAATAAAATAAGAGAAACAAGAAAATCTTTAAATATTCATCCTGTTTTTAAAAGGGTGGATACTTGTGCTGCTGAATTTGCCACCTCAACATGCTATATGTATTCTACCTATGGAGATGTATGCGAAAGCAAACCAACCGAAGAGAAAAAAATTATGGTTCTAGGCAGCGGTCCAAATAGAATTGGCCAAGGAATCGAATTTGATTATTGTTGTGTTCATGCTTCTTTAGCAATGCAAGAAGAAGGTTATGAATCTATTATGGTTAATTGTAATCCTGAAACAGTTTCTACTGACTTTGATGTATCAAATAGGCTTTATTTTGAGCCTATAACATCCGAAAAAATATTAGATATAATCGATATAGAGTCTCCAGATGGAGTCATTATTCAGTTCGGAGGACAAACTCCTTTGAAGCTTGCAAATACTCTTTCTGAAAGAGGTATTAAAATATTAGGGACTGATGTTGATGCAATTGACAGATCTGAGGACAGAGAAAGATTTCAGGGGTTGATTGAGAAACTTAAACTCAAACAACCAAAGAACGCTACTGTCAAAAATAAATTAGAAGCATTAGAGGCATCTAAGATAATTGGTTTCCCATTAGTTGTTAGACCTTCTTATGTTCTTGGGGGAAGAGCAATGCAGCTTGTCCATAATGTCAAAGAATTAGATTCATATTTAAGTGATGCCGTTGAAGTCTCAAATAGCAAGCCCGTCCTTTTGGATCGATATCTTACTGATGCAATAGAGGTTGATGTTGATGTTGTTTCTGACGGAGATTCAATAGAAGTAGGCGGAATTCTTCAACACATAGAACAAGCTGGTATACATTCAGGTGATTCGGGTTGCTCCCTTCCTCCTTATAGTCTTAGTAAAGAAATCCAAGAGAGTATTAGTAACCAAGCAAAAAATATAGCAAAAGAACTAAATGTCATAGGATTAATGAACATTCAGTTTGCTATTAAAGATAATGAGATATTTATAATAGAAGTAAACCCTAGAGCGTCTAGAACAGTCCCATTTATTTCAAAAGCAATTGGCCATTCGCTTGTTAAGGCTGCATCAAAAGCAATGATTGGAAAATCTTTAAAAGAACAGAAATTTTCTGCCGACCTTCCTGAAGGCTTGTTTTTTGTTAAAGAAGCGGTCTTGCCTTTTGATAAATTTCCATTAGTTGATCCTATACTTGGTCCTGAAATGAAATCAACTGGAGAAGTCATGGGAATAGGTAGAAATTTTGGAGAAGCTTATGCAAAAGCTCAAAAGGGAGCTAACAAGACTATTCCAATTGGGGGTCAAGTTTTTATTAGTGTTAAAGATTCAGATAAAAAATATCTTAATGAACTAATTCCCCTTATTGTTGATAATAATTTTAAAATCCTAGCTACTGGTGGAACTGCTGATTATATTAATAAATTAGGCCACGAAGTTAAAAGGATTAACAAAGTTAATGAAGGCAGGCCTCATACCGTTGACTATTTATTAAATAATGATATTGACATAGTAATTAACACTACAGAGGGCAAACAATCAATAGAAAACTCATCATCGATAAGGCAATCAGCTCTTCGAAGTAAAACTTTTTGCACTACAACAATGTTTGGAGCTTTTGCTGTAATGGAGGCTTTAAAAACCAATCAAGAAGACTGGATGTATAGGCCTCTTCAAGAAATTAATTAGTTTTTAATTATCTTGCTATAATATTTTCATGAGTACTACTCCTATAACAAAAGAAGGCGAAGTAGCTATTAAAGAGAGACTTGCTGATTTGAAGTTTGTTCAAAGACCAAAGATTTCAGAAGCTATCGCTGAAGCAAGGGCTCATGGAGATCTTAAAGAAAATGCTGAATATCATGCTGCAAAAGAACTTCAAGGCCTTATTGAATCAAAAATTAATGAGATTGAAAGCGCACTAGCCAGCGCTCAGGTAATTGATGTCTTAAGCATTCCTGAAACAGGAAGAGTTGTTTTTGGTTCAACTGTAACGCTTTATGACATAGACAAGGATGAGGAGATAACATATAAAATTGTTGGTAATCTTGAATCTGATCCAGACGAAGGAAAAATTTCTATAGATACTCCGATAGCTAAAGGCTTAATTGGTAAAAATGTAGATGATGAGATCACAATTACCACACCATCTAAGACTTTAAATTATGAAGTTATATCTGTTCAGCATTTGTAATGCATGCTGACAAATGGGCATTAAAAGCTAAGCAGGAAGGCTACAAAACAAGAGCAGTATATAAATTAGAAGAGATTCTCTTAAAAACAAATTCTTTTAATTCTGCTCATAAAATCCTCGATATTGGTTCTGCTCCAGGCGGCTGGTCCCATTACTTAAAATCTAAACTTCCAAATTCTAAAATTTTTGCCCTAGATATATTGCAAATGGATGATATAGAAGGAGTTTCATTTTTTCAAAATAGTATCGAATTAATTGATGACATACCTGAAATAAATTCATTAAAAGAAAAATTTAATCTTGTAATTTCAGACATAGCCCCAAACATTACAGGTATAAACGCAGTTGATATTGAAAATATCTATGAGTTAAATCTTCTTACTCTTAAAGCAGCTCATAAATATACAGATAACAACAATGGTAAATTTATTATAAAAACCTTTCAAAACAATAATTTAAAGGGTTTTAGGAAGGAAATGGAAAAGCTCTTTAGCATTGTCCAAACCTTCAAGCCTGCCGCATCTAAGAAACAATCGGCAGAAATATATTTGTATGGAGCAAAGAAAAAATGATGAATAGCGTATTTAGAAATTTATTTGTATGGGTGATATTAGGATCTTTTTTAATATTTGTTTTCAATAATATTGAAAATTCTAATGTAAGAGAGCAAATTAGCTATAGTCAATTTAAAGAAGAAATTCTTTCAGATAGAATTGCTAAAGTTGTCTATAAAGGTGATCAAATGACCATTGTCGGTGATAGGTTAGATGGATCAAAATATGAGACAACTCACCCTATATTTAAGAAAGACGAGGCAGTTGATAGGGCTATTGAAGATAATGGAGTAATTGCTGTATATGAAAAAATAGAACAACCATCTATATGGTCTCAGCTTCTTGTAGGAGCTTTTCCAATCATATTGTTGTTAGCTATATTTTTCTTTTTTATGAGACAAATGCAAGGTGGCATGTCTGGTAAAGGCGGCCCAATGTCATTTGGAAAAAGTAAAGCTAAGCTCATGGAAGGTGGTAAAGTAAAAACTAATTTTAAGGATGTTGCTGGATGCGAAGAGGCAAAACAAGATGTCCAAGAGCTTGTAGATTTTTTAAGAGACCCAACTAAATTTCAAAAACTAGGTGGAAAAATACCAAGAGGTGTTTTAATGGTAGGGCCTCCAGGTACTGGTAAGACTCTACTTGCTAGAGCTGTAGCAGGAGAAGCTAAAGTTCCTTTCTTTACTATCTCAGGATCTGATTTTGTTGAGATGTTTGTTGGTGTTGGCGCTTCAAGAGTAAGAGATATGTTTGACCAAGCAAAAAAACAATCTCCATGCATAGTTTTTATTGATGAAATTGATGCAGTTGGAAGACATCGTGGAGCAGGTTTGGGTGGTGGACATGATGAAAGAGAGCAAACTCTTAATCAGTTGTTAGTTGAGATGGATGGGTTTGAAGGTAATGATGGCGTAATTGTTATAGCTGCCACTAATAGACCAGACGTTCTCGACCCAGCGCTATTGAGGCCTGGAAGATTTGATAGACAAGTTGTAGTTGATCTCCCTGACATAAGAGGAAGAGAAGCAATCTTAAAAGTTCATATGCGCAAGGTTCCAATTAGTAGTGATGTTGATCCATTGGTAATTGCAAGGGGAACTCCAGGTTTTTCTGGTGCTGATTTAGCAAATTTGATTAATGAAGCTGCGCTCTTTGCTGCTAGATACTCAGATAAAAAGATTGATCAAAGTCATCTAGATCTTGCAAAAGACAAAATTATGATGGGTGCCGAAAGAAAGTCTATGATTTTGAGTGAAGAGCAAAAAAGAATTACTGCATATCATGAAGCAGGCCATGCAATTGTTGGCAGACTTTCTCCTAAGCATGATCCAGTATATAAAGTGACAATTATCCCAAGAGGAAGAGCTTTAGGGGTAACTATGTTCCTTCCAGAAGAAGATACATATATGCAAAGTAAAGAATATTTATTAAGTAGGATATCTGCACTATTTGGTGGAAGAATTGCTGAAAATATTATCAATGGAGATAAAGGTATAACAACTGGAGCTTCAAATGATATCGAAGTTGCTACTAATATAGCTACCAATATGGTTACAAAATGGGGCTTATCTGAAAAGCTTGGTCCTTTAAAGTATGGCGAGGATGAAGGAAGTCCATTTCTGGGTAGATCCGCTTCTTCACCATCTCAGGTTATCAGTGACGATACATCTAAACTTATTGATATGGAAATTAAATCTATAATTGATTCATGTTATGAAAAAGCTGATGAAATATTAAAAAGCAATTTAGATAAACTTAATACAATGGCAGACGCTCTTTTAAAATATGAAACCATAGATGCCGATCAAATTGATGATATTATGGCTGGAGCCGAACCAAGGGAGCCAAAGGGCTGGTCAGATGATGAGCCTAAAAATAAAGAAAAAAAAGAATCTACAATAAAAGGTCCAGCTAAAGAGTTATAATCAAGTTATGAACCTTAAATTTGGTACTGATGGCATCAGAGGGCCAGTCGAAACCCTTATAACACCAGAAGCATGCCTTAAAATAGGTCATGCCACTGGTACGGTTGCAAGAGAGCTGGGGTGGAAGACTGTTATGAT